>OKNY01000399.1_pt1 | contig 13256 bp, 10 predicted proteins | sample 1613461 | NCBI WGS metagenome assembly OKNY01 (sample SAMN04436858, study PRJEB24849) | human gut metagenome | biome: human gut; feature: NICU; material: stool | host: Homo sapiens | place: USA: Saint Louis, MO | collected 2011-09-02 | reverse complement strand
TTTAAAGCACGTCAGGATCTCGACAGACCATTTGTGATTTTCAAAACGCGTATGTTAATACTGCCCGCGAACTGCGAAAACCCGCTCCAGTTAGTGCCAAACTGATAAGCCATCACCAGGCCGGAGACCACGCCCATCCCAAAATTGACGGCGAAGATCTTCGACCAGAAATGGTACAGCGAGCGCCAGACGGGATTTTTTGTTTTCAACCACAGCCCTTCCAGCACGGCGAGATAGCTCGCCAGGCCAATGGTTATCGCCGGAAAAATTATATGAAAGGATACGGTAAAGGCGAACTGTATTCGCGCAAGATGAAACGCATCTGGACCAAACATGCACTGCCTCAATGTTAAACGGTGTACTGTTATGATAGAGAGGCGGCAAGTGAGATATCAGAAGCAGAAATCGATAATTTATTTATAACAGTTGTGGGAACACCTGAACTTTATCTGGCTGATATAGGTAACAAGGAAGAATAAAAAATTTCTTTTTATGATTTTTACGCATTAAACAGCTTGCTTTGTCGCCAGCAACATGCGTTAATGGATTTCTGGTTTTGAATCCAAATAAATATCTGACGTAGTTTTATAAAGCAGTTCTCATCACGTTGTGCCTCTCCGCAGCCTCTCTTGGGTCTTTATCTACATTCCGATTCGTTTTGTTTAAAACCAATATTGCCCAATCGGCCCATTAGTAATTTACGTTTTTACGTTAACAGGAGAATCCTATGACTTCTTATATCCATTTCCGCTGCCCATGCTGTCATGGCTCGCAGTACCGCACTTCAGTCTTTGATGTGTCTGAGAAAAACCCATTCGGCGCAAAATGCATTTTTTGCAAATCGTCGATGATCACGCTCGACTACCTCGCTGCTGCGCGTTCCGCGATGAATCACACCACCGAGTACCGTAAGTAATCTACCCGGTTTTTCATAACAGTTAGCAAAATCTTCTCTTTTTCTCCTGCTGATATACACTGTCGGCAATAAGGAGAATCTGATGAAAAAATACCAGCGTCTGGCGCAACAAATTATCTCGCAAATTGAGCTTGGCATATGGCTGCCGGGCGATAAACTGCCTTCCCTGCGAGAGCAGGTGGCGAGCAGCGGCATGAGTTTCATGACTGTTGGCCACGCGTATCAGATGCTGGAAAGTCAGGGACGCATTGTCGCCAGGCCACAATCGGGCTATTACGTTGCCTCGCGCCCGACCACGCACCAGCCTGTGCCGCCTGCCCAGGTGATGCGTGACGAAGCGGTGGATATCAACACCTATATCTTCGATGTCCTTCAGGCCAGCCGCGATCCTTCTGTTGTTCCTTTCGCATCCGCCTTTCCCGATCCCCGGCTTTTCCCGCTTCAGCAGCTCAACCGCTCGCTGGCTAACGTCAGCAAAACGGCGACTGCGATGAGCGTGATTGAAAACCTGCCGCCGGGTAACGCTGAACTCCGCCACGCCATTGCGCGCCGCTATGCGCAGCAGGGGATGAACATCTCGCCGGACGAAATTGTCATTACCGCAGGCGCGCTCGAAGCGCTGAATCTGAGTTTGCAGGCGGTGACGGAGCCTGGCGACTGGGTGATTGTCGAAAACCCCTGCTTTTATGGCGCGCTGCAGGCGCTGGAACGCCTGAAGCTCAAAGCGTTGTCGGTCGCCACGGACGTCCGGGAGGGGATAGACCTGAACGCCCTTGAACAGGCGCTGAATGACTATCCGGTAAAAGCCTGCTGGCTGATGACCAACGGCCAGAATCCGCTTGGTTTTACGCTAAGTGCAGAGAAAAAAGCCCGTCTGGTCGCCCTCCTGACGAAGCATAACGTCACCCTGATTGAGGACGATGTATACAGCGAGCTCTATTTCGGCCGCGAAAAACCGCTTCCGGCAAAAGCCTGGGATCGGGACGACATGACGCTTCACTGCTCCTCTTTTTCAAAATGTCTGGTGGCGGGATTTCGTATCGGCTGGGTGGCGGCCGGAAAACATGCGCGACGCATTCAGCAGTTGCAACTGATGAGCACGTTATCGACCAGCTCCCCTATGCAGCTTGCGCTGGTGGACTACCTGGCGACTAAACGCTACGACGCCCATCTTCGCCGCCTGCGACGAACGCTCGCTGAGCGAAAACAGCAAGCCTGGCAGTCACTGCTGCGCCATATGCCCGCCGGGGTCAAAATTCACCATAACGACAGCGGCTACTTTTTATGGCTGGAGCTTCCGGCACAGCTGGATGCCGGGCTGCTAAGTGAAAAGGCCTTAACGCACCATATCAGCATTGCGCCAGGAAAAATGTTTTCCACCTCTGACGCATGGACACCGTTCTTCCGTTTTAATACCTCCTGGGCGTGGGGAGAGCGAGAAGAGCAGGCGGTGATTCAGTTAGGAAAATTAATTAGCACGATGTTGAAATAATCTTTTTCCCCTTATTTAAATAAACATTTCTTATCCTGATGACGGCGCTACGAATATTTCGCAGTGCCCGGTCATAGGAAATCTGCATACTGCCTCGCGCCGCTAACCCCTTGTCTATAATCCAGTTAACGGGGAATGCGCCCTCGGTCACACCTTGATGAAATTTCCTGAAGCCAAACGGTGCGGCGCAATTGCGCGGTCTACGTTTAATAAGGGAGATATTTTTACGGCACGGCTGCCGCTAAATTTCATTGCGACAGGAGTAATTCTTATGAGCAAAAAATTTGCCCGCAGCAGCCTGTGTGCGCTCGGCATGACTATCATGACAGCGCACGCCGCAGAACCACCTAAGGCGATAGGTGACGGGGAAGGTCGTCTGGATATTATTGCCTGGCCGGGCTATATCGAGCGTGGGCAGACCGATAAAAACTATGACTGGGTCACCCAGTTTGAAAAAGAGACCGGTTGTGCCGTTAACGTGAAAACGGCGGCCACGTCAGATGAAATGGTCAGCCTGATGGCGAAAGGGGGATACGATCTGGTCACCGCGTCAGGCGATGCATCGCTTCGCCTGATCATGGGCAAACGCGTTCAGCCGATAAATCCCGAACTCATCCCAAACTGGAAAACCCTCGACACGCGCATTGTGAAGGGGGAATGGTTTAACGTGGGCGGCAAGGTCTACGGTACGCCCTATCAGTGGGGGCCAAACCTGCTGATGTACAACACCAAAACCTTCCCGACGCCACCGGACAGCTGGAGTGTGGTCTTTACCAAACAGGATCTGCCGGACGGTAAAACCAATCAGGGTCGCGTGCAGGCATATGACGGTCCAATTTATATCGCCGATGCGGCGCTGTTCGTCAAAGCCACCCAGCCACAGCTGGGCATCAGCGATCCCTACCAGCTCACCGAAGAACAATATGCCGCGGTGCTGAAAGTGCTTCGCGACCAGCATGCCCTGATCCACCGCTACTGGCATGACACCACCGTCCAGATGAGCGACTTCAAAAATGAAGGCGTTGTGGCTTCCAGCGCCTGGCCATATCAGGCAAATGCGCTGAAGGCTGAGAACCAGCCCATCGCCACCGTATTCCCGAAAGAAGGGGTAACCGGCTGGGCGGATACCACCATGCTCCACGCCCAGGCAAAACACCCGATGTGCGCCTACAAATGGATGAACTGGTCGCTGACGCCAAAAGTGCAGGGCGATCTGGCGGCATGGTTCGGCTCACTGCCCGTCGTGCCTGAAGGGTGTAAAGCCAGTACGCTGCTGGGTGATAAAGGTTGTGAAACAAACGGTTATAACGAGTTCGACAAAATCCTGTTCTGGAAAACCCCGACCGCTCAAGGTGGCAAATTCGTGCCGTACAGCCGCTGGACGCAGGATTACATCGCCATCATGGGTGGACGATAATCGCCCGGGAGCAGAACATGACGTACGCAGTAGAATTTAACAATGTTTCCCGGCTGTATGGCGACGTGCGGGCGGTGGACGGGGTGACCATTGCCATTCGCGACGGGGAGTTTTTCTCCATGCTGGGGCCTTCTGGCTCCGGCAAAACTACCTGCCTGCGCCTGATAGCGGGTTTTGAACAGCTGTCAGGCGGCACGATTTCTATTTTCGGCAAAGAGGCGAGCGCGCTACCGCCATGGGAGCGGGATGTAAATACCGTCTTTCAGGATTATGCGCTATTCCCGCATATGTCGATCCTCGATAATGTCGCCTACGGGCTGATGGTGAAAGGCGTCGACAAGAAGAAACGCCATGCCCAGGCGCGTGATGCCCTGGAAAAAGTAGGGCTGAGCTTTGCCATCGCCCGCAAACCTTCGCAACTTTCCGGCGGCCAGCGCCAGCGTGTCGCCATCGCCCGGGCGCTGGTCAATGAACCGCGCGTCCTGCTGCTGGACGAACCGCTGGGCGCGCTCGATCTCAAACTGCGCGAACAGATGCAATTCGAGCTGAAGAAACTTCAGCAGGAACTCGGCATTACCTTTATTTTCGTCACCCACGATCAGGGCGAAGCGCTCTCCATGTCGGACCGGGTGGCGGTATTCAATAACGGCCGCATCGAGCAGGTGGATACCCCGCGCGATCTCTATATGCGTCCGCGCACGCCGTTTGTCGCCGGTTTTGTGGGCACGTCCAACGTCTTTGATGCAGCGCTTGCGCAGAAAATTTGCGGCATGGAAGGTATCTATTCCCTGCGCCCGGAACATATTCGCCTGAACGAGGGCGGTGAGGTTCAGGTTCAGGGGATCGTGCAGGCCGTTCAGTATCAGGGAGCCGCCACGCGCCTGGAGCTGAAGCTTGCCGAGGGGGCCAAACTGCTGGTCAGCCAGGCCAACCTCAGCGATGTCTCGCTGCTGAGCGGCATTGCGCCGGGGCAGGCGGTGATGGCCTCGTGGTCACGCGAGGCGATGATTCGCCTGCATGAGGAAAGGTGAAATGGATATGAGTGTCGCTCATCCTCCCGCACCGCACGGCCGCTTGAGCCGCATGACGGCACTGTTCTGGCGTAAGCCGTCGCTCGGCCTGTTCCTGCTGCTGCTTGCCCCGCTGATGTGGTTTGGCATCGTCTATTTCGGATCGCTGCTGACCCTGCTGTGGCAGGGATTTTACACCTTTGACGACTTCACCATGACGGTCACGCCGGACCTGACGCTGGCGAATATTCAGGCGCTCTTCAATCCGGCAAATTACGACATCATCCTGCGCACCTTAACGATGGCGATCGCGGTCACGTTGGCCAGCGCCATTCTGGCATTCCCGATGGCCTGGTATATGGCGCGTTACACCTGCGGCAAGTGGAAAGCGTTCTTCTATATCGCCGTGATGCTGCCGATGTGGGCGAGCTACATTGTCAAAGCCTACGCCTGGACGTTGCTGTTGGCGAAGGATGGTGTGGCGCAATGGTTTCTCAGTCATATGGGGCTGGAACCGATCCTCACCTCACTTCTTACGCTCCCGGCGATAGGCGGTAACACGTTATCCACCTCCGGGCTGGGGCGCTTTCTGGTCTTTGTCTATATCTGGCTGCCGTTTATGATCCTGCCCGTGCAGGCCGCGCTGGAACGTCTGCCAGCGTCGTTACTGCAGGCCTCTGCCGACCTCGGCGCGCGCCCCCGCCAGACCTTTCGCTATGTTGTATTGCCGCTGGCGATCCCGGGAATTGCCGCGGGCTCGATATTCACCTTTTCCCTGACGCTGGGGGATTTCATTGTCCCGCAGCTGGTGGGGCCGCCGGGCTATTTCATCGGTAACATGGTCTACGCTCAGCAGGGCGCTATCGGCAATATGCCCATGGCGGCTGCGTTCACGCTGGTTCCCATTGTGCTGATTTCGCTTTATCTGGCGTTCGTGAAACGTCTGGGAGCATTCGATGCACTCTGAACGCGCACCGTTGTTCCTGAAAGTGGCGGCATGGGGAGGCGTCATCTTTCTGCACTTCCCGCTGCTGATTATCGCGATCTACGCCTTTAATACTGAAGATGCTGCCTTCAGCTTCCCGCCGCAGGGGCTGACGCTCAAGTGGTTTAGCGTGGCGGCGGGGCGTGGCGATATCATTGAATCCGTGACGTTGTCACTTCAGATTGCCGCGCTCTCCACCGCCATTGCCATGGTGCTTGGCACGCTTGCTGCAGCGGCACTGTGGCGAAGCGACTTTTTTGGCAAAAACGCCATTTCACTGTTGCTGCTGTTGCCCATTGCCTTACCGGGAATCATTACCGGTCTGGCGCTGCTGACCGCATTTAAAACGATCAACCTTGAACCGGGTTTTTTCACCATCGTTGTCGGGCACGCCACATTTTGCGTGGTGGTGGTGTTCAACAACGTCATTGCCCGGTTCAGACGCACCTCCTGGAGTCTGGTGGAGGCGTCAATGGATCTCGGGGCCGACGGGTGGCAAACCTTCCGCTATGTGGTGTTGCCCAATCTGCGTTCAGCACTTCTGGCGGGCGGAATGCTGGCCTTTGCCCTGTCGTTTGACGAAATCATCGTCACAACCTTTACGGCGGGACACGAGCGCACGTTACCGCTGTGGTTGCTCAATCAGCTCGGCCGTCCTCGCGACGTGCCGGTCACCAACGTTGTTGCACTGTTGGTCATGCTGGTGACAACTTTCCCCATTCTGGGTGCCTGGTGGCTAACCCGCGATGGCGAGAACATCGCCGGCAGCGGGAAATAACATTGATTTGAACAGGACAATGCTATGCAAACACATCTGCTGATAAAGGGTGAACTGGTCGCCGGACAAGGCGAAAAGCAGCCGGTATATAACCCGGCCACCGGAGAAGTACTGCTGGAGATTGCTGAAGCCTCTGTCGCGCAAGTTGACGCGGCTGTTCAGGCCGCCGATCGGGCTTTTATCGACTGGGGGCAGACCACGCCCAAAGCGCGTGCGGAATGTCTGCTGAAACTGGCTGACGCCATTGAGGCGCAGGGTGAAGAATTTGCCAGGCTTGAATCGCTCAACTGCGGGAAGCCGCTCCACTGTGCTCTGGGGGATGAAATTCCGGCGGTGGTCGACGTGTTTCGTTTCTTCGCCGGGGCGGCCCGCTGCCTGAACGGTCTGGCCGCAGGTGAATACCTTGAGGGGCACACCTCGATGATCCGCCGTGATCCGGTGGGTGTAGTTGCATCGATTGCGCCGTGGAACTACCCGCTGATGATGGCAGCATGGAAGCTGGCACCCGCGCTGGCTGCCGGTAACTGCGTGGTGATAAAACCCTCTGAAATCACGCCGCTGACGGCGTTAAAACTGGGAGAACTGGCGAAAGATATCTTCCCGGCAGGCGTTGTGAACGTGTTATTTGGTCGCGGTAAGACGGTTGGCGATCCGCTCACCGGGCATGACAAAGTCCGCATGGTGTCGCTGACCGGTTCAATTGCCACCGGCGAGCATATCATCGGCCATACGGCGTCCTCCATTAAGCGCACCCACATGGAGCTGGGCGGTAAGGCTCCGGTAATCGTTTTTGATGATGCTGACCTGGACGCGGTTGTCGAAGGGGTGCGAACGTTTGGTTTCTACAATGCCGGGCAGGACTGTACGGCGGCCTGCCGCATTTATGCCCAGAAAGGCATATATCCTGCGCTGGTTGAAAAGCTGGGTGCTGCGGTCGCCAGCCTCAAAATGGGGGCGCCGGAAGATGCCGCTACTGAACTGGGGCCGCTCAGCTCGGCCGCTCACCTTTCACGCGTCTGTCAGGCTGTCGATCAGGCGAAAGCGCTCGGTCATATCAGCGTTGTGACGGGCGGAAGCAAAAAGGAGGGGGCTGGCTACTACTTCCAGCCGACCCTGCTGGCGGGGGCAAAACAGGACGATGCCATTGTTCAGCGCGAAGTGTTTGGGCCGGTGGTGAGCGTCACTGAATTTGACGATGAAGCGCAGGTGCTGGCCTGGGCGAATGATTCACAGTATGGCCTGGCGTCATCGGTCTGGACCAAAGACGTGGGCCGTGCTCATCGTCTGAGTGCGCGGTTGCAGTACGGCTGTACCTGGGTGAATACCCACTTTATGCTGGTGAGCGAAATGCCGCACGGCGGCATGAAGTTATCCGGCTACGGCAAAGATATGTCGGTGTACGGGCTTGAGGATTATACGGTCGTCCGGCATGTGATGATCAAACACTAAGCCATCCTGCCTGGCCGCTTGCGCGGCCGGGCATTCTCCTTCTTCGCCCTGCGTGTAAAGCAAGCTACTCCATTGTTATTAGCCATAATATTTAAGTGGTTATTCTGTAACGAAAAAACTTGATCTGTATCAACATATGACGCATATTGCGTGCGGTTATTTTTTCGGCTCTGGTATACAGAATGACGTTGTATCAAAAGATGTTGGTTTTTTACGCAGTGATGGCTTCCATCTGTGCATTAATTACCTGGTTCCTTTCAAAAGATCGCAAACGCATCCGCCTGCTCAGCGCGTTTTTGGTGGGGTCGACCTGGCCGATGAGCTTCCCCGTTGCGCTCCTGATCTCGCTTTTCTGAAGCACGCTTCCACTTTTTCCAGATGAACATGGCATTCCTGATTCGATAGCTGTATAAATACACAGTACATCGTAAAAGGAGTGCTTATGAACAGTTTTTACTCGCAGCAGGCGGGTTGCACCGTGCGCTGGCATGATTTGCCCGGTTCAGGCGAGCCCGTGGTCTTCATCCACGGGCTGGGGTGTGCCTCTTCCTATGAATATCCCCACGTTGTCCGTGATCTTCAGTTTGGCGCACGCCGGGCCATTCTCATTGATTTGCCCGGCAGCGGTTACAGCGATAAACCCGAGCATTACAGCTATCACACCACTGACCAGGCCCGCGTGGTGGCAGAGCTGATTGACCATCTTGAATTGGATGCCTTCTGGTTATACGGCCACAGCATGGGCGGCAGTATCGCGATTGAAACGGCGGCAATGCTGGGAACGCGTGTTAAAGGACTGATGGTGTCGGAACCTAATTTTCACGCGGGTGGTGGGATGTTCAGCCGCTCGATTGCGGCGCAAACCGAACAGCAGTTTCTGGAACAGGGTTATGACGCCATGCTCAGCGCAGAAACCTCAGCGTGGGCGGGGTGTCTGCAAAGCAATGCGCCGTATGCAGTCTGGCGCGGAGCAAAGAGCCTGGTTGAGGGTGTAATGCCGGTATGGGAAACGCAATTCCTGTCGCTCTCGTGCCCGGTGACGCTGATCTTCGGCGAACATTCTCTGCCTGACGACGATGTTGATAATCTGAAGCAGAAAGGCGTTGAGGTAAAAATTATCCCTGCGGCGGGGCATTCTATGTCGTGGGAAAATCCGTCAGCACTGGCTCAGACGTTAGCCGGGTGTATGACGGAGTGATATGCGCAAAAGTTTCGCCCGGCGGCGCGACGCTTGCACGGGCCTACGATGAATTTTGCAATGTATTGATATTATGGCGGAATGTAGGCCGGGTAAGCGCAGCGCCACCCGGCAAGAATGGCAACTACATGATTAAAGCCCGTAATGCCTGACGTGCGTCAGGTTGAATATCATGCGGATGCTGGTAATCAATGTTCTCTATCGCCCGGCTATAGAGGGCAACCAGCCAGTCGTAAACGTACGCGGTGGCCGCATGGACTGGCTGTTCCGCCAGACGCGTCAGACGTGGCGCGGCGCTGCTGACGACGGGCGTAACGAAGATAGCCTGTCCCTTGCGGATGCGGCTTGCCGGACGCTCTGCTGAAGGCGTTTGGTCATACCCCAGCCAGCCAACGAAATTGCCCATCACGGCGTGCAGTTGCGCGGCGCTGCTCTTATCCGCTTCGACAATACGCTGAAGCTGTTGCGCCAGATTAAGCCGGTAGCTGGTGACCACCAGAACATCCGCGATTTGCTGTAATACTGCGGGTTCCAGACCGAGACGGGCGGCCGTGGCCTCATTACGGCTCCACTGACGCAGATGATTTATCCATACTCTGTGCGCCAGACGCGCCTTGTCCTTCGTCTGGAACTGACCAGCACTTTCCTGGGCGTTATCGGTAAACAGATCAATGGTATCCGTAAACAGCCCATTGACCTGCTCCTCGCGCGGTTGCTGGACGGCGAGCAGCGTTTCAAACGCTTTCATCGGCGGCATCAATCCTTCAAGAAGCTCGCCGTGACGGGCGGCACTGCTTTGCAGGGTGCGCACCATGTTTTCGGCCTGGGCGCGTCGGGTAGCCGGTTCCTCAACCAGCGGGGCGAGATAGCTGCGCATTAGCGCCGAAAGCTCCTGGCGAAGCAAGCTTTTCAGCGTTCCAAGGCGCTTCTGCCGCTGCGCAGGGAGCGTGGCCTGAGACAACCACTCAATGACGCGCTGCATGCTGTGGCTATCCAGCGCCTGCAGCGTGCCCCAGCGTAAACCCGGATTACCGAGCAGATGCTGTACGGCTTCATCAAGATTCTGGCGGGTGGTAAAGCGGGCGTCATGCGGGGTAATCGCCCACACCAGCCCCGGCAGGGCAGACTCTTCAGCAGGCTGCGTCTCTTTGACCCAGTTCATTAACACTTTTGCTTTTTTGGCCGTCTGCTCGTGCTGCGCTGTCGCATTGCAGATAACCAGCACGTCAGGCTGTAGCTGCTGGCGGTAATGGTCGAGCAGCCACTGACATTTTGCCTGCGCTAACGGATCGGCACTGCTGTCTTCAAAGACCGGAATATCAATGATATCAACGTTATCCAGCGCACCACTCTCAACCGGCAGGACCAGCTCGCGGGTCAGGAAGGCCAGCACGTCAACCGGGAGGCTGATGGCGTTGAGCATGTCGCCGTTATTCAGCGGATGCAGCAGCGTCTCCTGTGCGTCCTGCTGGGTTAAGGTGCCATGCGTCAGGAACCCTTCACCCGGCAGGCCAAAGCTATCTACCAGCAGACTCAGCGGAGCAGCAAGCTCGCTGGCATGGCTGGTCTGATGCAGAACATGGGCGAGCTTCAGCCACTGTTGGGTGAATTCCTGTTGCTCACCCCACAGCAGCGACCAGACGCTTGCCCGGGTGCTGAGATCAAGTGAAGGCACCAGTTGGGCAAGCTCATACCACAGGGCATCATCAATTTGCTGTTTCGCAGTGGGTATTGTGCACTGCCAGAAGCGGGCGATGGCACCCACTTCCTGCGCCGTGATACCCGGTACGCCCTGCGGCTGACGCAGGCCACGCCATTTCTCAAGACGGGTCTCAATGACCGCCTTATCCACTGCGCGCATCTGCGGATGCAGCGTCGTGCGGGCAATAAACAGCTGTACCAGTTCGGCCTCGGTGATCAGACTCAGACGTAGCGGAAACGCCTCATCAACCACCTCCCGGTTTTCCCGGGTAAAGCGGACGGCCATGTTGGTCAGGGCATGACCCGGATTGATATGCGAAAAATAGTCAAAGGTGCGCTGGCCTGGCGTAACGTTTAGCCGTCCATTACCGCTGCCGCACAGCGACAGCAGCAGGTGTGCTTTTGCGCTCTGCGAATGACCGTAAAGTCCAATGCTGCTCTGGCGGATCAGGGCACGTTCAATAGCCTGCTCTCGCGCCTGCGCCGCGTTGATGCGGGCAAGCAGGGCGTCAGCATCGTTGTCCAGCACAGGGGCATTCATGCGCGTCTCATTAATCCACCCGATTAACGCCTGAGTGGTGGTGGTCGTCGCTGTCATTTCAGGTATACGCTCCCGCTGTCGATCCAGTAGTGGCTGCCGCTGTGTCGGCGATCGGCCAGAGTATTCAGTTTGAAGGTTAAGGCGTCAGGCGCTACCGGTGTGCCGTCCTGTAGCCAGGCATCGCTCAGTTCAAAGGACTCAGGACCTTCCTGCTTGCTGCCGCCGCAGAGCTTAAGCCGCACGTTCAGCACGCCGTCACCGGCAATCGCTTTCGCCAGTTCAGCCGAATTGATGCTGAGCGTATAAAGCGGCGTGGCAGGCCAGCGTGCGTTCGCCAGCTGGCGGAAGCCGAGGGTGACGTTGCCGCGTAGCGGGAAGTGCAGGCGTGCGTCGAGTTTTGCGCCCGGCTTATCGAGGTCGATATCCTGATACCAGACGTTTTCCTCACGCAGGGTATTGACGGTGTTATCCAGCACGCCGAGATAACGCACGGTAGAATACGCGCCAATGTCCGCGGCTTTAAAGTTGAAGCGCGGCAGACGCAGGTCGAGCGCCAGGCTGCACAGCATGGCACCCACGGCGGCGGTTGATTTAGGGTTACCAATGCGCCCCTGCTGACTGAACGGATACCACTCATGTACCTGGTATTTATCCAGCCAGACGATGCGATTGACCGGCACCGGCTGCAGGTGACGGATCAGCGCCTGAACGCCTGGCAGGCAGCCTGGGCGACCGGTAATCAGCAGAATATCGCAGCTGTAGTGGGAAATCACTTCACAGACTGCGTGAAGCGGAGAGGTCAGCGTAAACTGACCGGCCAGCATCGCATCCTGCATCTCGCGGAAATTGACGTGCAGCGGTACGGCGAACAGGTCGAACGCTTCTGAGCCCGCAGGCAGGGCATGATCAATCGCCTGCTGCAGATAATTCATGACGTTGCGGGTTGGTTTCTGCGGCAGAAGATCGCCAAAGGTGGCATGCAGGCCAGCCAGCGGATCGTCAACGTCGCTGGATTCCCACGCGGCAAGAATGGCGTGGCCAATCGGCATAAAGAGCTGCAGCGCCGTTTGCTGGCGCAGCACGGCCTGGGTATCAATACGCCCGGAGTCGCCGAACAGCGACGCCATGAGCAGCGAGGCGTCCGCAATCCCGGATTTCTGCAGCTGCGTTTGCAGGGCGGGCAGCACGTAGCGCTGAATCACGTCCAGCAGGGTATCATCGCCCGCCACTTTAAACCCTTCGCGGAACAGCAGCTGCGGCGTGATTTTGACGTTATTACCGGAGCCGTCATCCAGTTGATAATGGGTGATCGCCATATCCGTGGTGCCGCCACCGATGTCGATAGACGCGACGCGCAATGCGCGGCCGGGCTGCACACCCGGCTCAGGCTCACGATCCGTGCGGGCGAGCGAGGCAAAGAAGGCTTCCGTCTGGCCGCCAAAATGGGAGATCGCTTCGTTATACAGCCAGACCAGTTGACCACAGCTGGCCTCATCCCACTCCATCTGGATTTCAGGGACCGGCACCACGCTTTTTTCCTGCTGTTTGCGGGTGGCAAAATCCTCATCCTGCGGGTGCCAGCCCATCGCTTTCCAGACGATGGCGATGGCTTCGAACATGCGGCGACGGAAAATCTCGCGCTCCTGCTTTGGCATTGCCGAGGGCAGGGTCAGGATCAGGGTGCGCAGCTGGCGTGGCGAGGCAGGGAAGCCCAGACGCAGGCGGGTGGCGACGCTGTTGATCTGACCCAGCGCCTGCGCCAGCAGCTC
>OKNY01000398.1_pt1 | contig 13267 bp, 18 predicted proteins | sample 1613461 | NCBI WGS metagenome assembly OKNY01 (sample SAMN04436858, study PRJEB24849) | human gut metagenome | biome: human gut; feature: NICU; material: stool | host: Homo sapiens | place: USA: Saint Louis, MO | collected 2011-09-02 | reverse complement strand
TCTGATCACGGGTAAACGTCAGCACGCCGTCGTCCCAGTACGCCACCACCGACGCCGCATTGCAGATCGCTTGCACGCGGTCGCCCAGTGAGTCGTTCTCGTCGTCAAACGTGTAGTCGAAGTAACCCAGCCGTTCATCAGGCAGGCTTTCGGCGATTGAGTACATCCCGTACAGGTCGATGCTGCTTACCGGTTGCTCACCCATAATCAGCCAGGTGTGCGCCACCGCATCAGCGAACGAGCGCGACGGACGCAGCGTGTAATCCACGCTCTGCGTGTCCAGGTCGTACGTAATGGTGTGGCGCGTCACCAGTGCGTTATATTTGCGCTCGCGGCTGCCAAGAGCGTTCTCGGTCGCCCGGACTTTTACTCGCACCAGCGTATCGGTAGGGTGAACGACGTTTGTCCTGATGTTAATGCTGTGGATCTCTTCGACCTTGAGCAGTGACGCGTCGCCGGAGTTGTCCGTGCGCTGGAAGCTTACCGCGTACTTCCCGAAGCCTCCGGTCGGAGTGATTTTGTCGGTTCGGTAGAAGACTTCGCTGGTCGACTGGTGCGGCGTCGTCTGCCGGTACGTAAACGTCTGCTGCGTTCCCGGCACCTGGTTGTAGTCGTCGTCGATTTTCCAGATGACAACCTTCCAGTTGGTCTCTTTCTTCCCGCCGAGGCTGGACTGGGTATGAATCCACAGCTGCGTTGACTCGACCGGGGAGAAGAACGGCCCTACCACCAGCGCCTCGTTATCGTTCAGGATGAACTTCGTAGTGTTGATCGTGGCGTTAGCCGGAATGTCCTGTGGCCCCTCCAGCTGGTTCATCGTAAACGTGTACCAGCGCACCGGGTTAACAACCGCGCCGTCGTTTGTTTCAACGGCGGAGATCAGCGTGCCTGAGAATGTAGCTTCGGTAGTCACGTTGCCGGAGGCCGTGCTGTACGTCACGTTGATGGTGAAGGTTACAGCGTGCGGCAGAACCAGCCCCATGAAATAGTCGAACTCAGCCTGCTTAACGATTTTCATCGCTATCTGGCCGCCGGAATACGTTCCGCTGACCACCGTGTTTGCCGTTGCTGTTTCGATCGGGAAGTCGCTGGCTTCGTTCTGCCCGGGGACCTCCTGCCCGTCGACGTCATCGAAACCGTATCCCTCGACGATCTGCGGGATTACTTCGCCAGGCTGGAAGAACTGGAATTCGGCACCGGCCAGTGAACCGAGGCTTGATTCTGAGTAGCGCACGGACTCGTAATCGTATTTTCCAATACCGATGCACATCCACTCTGTGACGTACTTCAGGCCGCCGTCGGTAGACGTCTGGTGAACGTATTCGAATACAGACTCCTGAATTAGATCCGGGAACGAACGAATCTGGCCGTAGATGTCCGGTTTGGCCTTATATACGCGCGCCGTGTTTGTCTGACCGGTCAGGCTATTGTTGGGCGAGTCGACAGTATTACCGCCGTTGTTCGCAATTGCCGGCTTCGGCGCCAGGAACGAAAACACTTGGCCAACGACTTTAAAAATCGGGCTCAGGATGTCGCCGACAATGCCCTTCGGCTGGTCGAATATCTGGATGTGGTCCAGCTCACTCAGTTCAAACGCCAGCTCGTCATCGTCGCCCAGCTTTACGCCGTTGCGGACGATAAGGAGATCGCGGTGAAAGGTAGCGTCATTGGCCGCCAGCCAGTCATAAAAAAGGGTGCCGTTTGGCACCCTGCAACGCAGCTTAGGCGTTCCTGGAAAATTCGATATCTCAACCAGCGCCATATTCGAAAAACTCCACTTTGGTGAATGCCCGCTGAATGACCAGCAACGAATCCATGCGCACGCTTCCATTCTCGCCGCGGGAGTGCAGCGCCTGCCTGTTAAGCACCAGGCCAACGTGCGCCGGTTGCGCGCCGCGGTACCCGACGAATATTCCGCCCTCAACTGGCTTGTCGACCTGGCGCCAGAAAACGACGTCACTCTGATAACAGGTGAAGAAGTCCTCCCCGGCTTCGTAGTCCGGCGTCTGGTGAAGCTCAATCCCGAGAACGTGTCGGTAATACAGCACCACCAGCCCCCAGCAATCGACCTTATCGAACGAGCAAGCCCGGTTAGCCCACGGCACGCCGATCATCCTGCTGATAAAATCAGAGGTACTGAAGGCCAGTGTATTCCGTTGGGTCATAGAGCCTTCCGATGTTGTTGTTTAGCGGGTTGGTAACAGACAGAGTGACCGATGCGGCGTCGGCATCAATATCCACCGTCTTGACGTAAAGTTGCCACGACTTAATCGGCACCGACACATCGCCGCTGTCGAAGATCTGCCGCGTGGCCGTAATAGCTGTTAGCCGGGCCGCTCCCTTCCACTGCTTCATGAGAGCTTTGATGTCAGACGACAGACGCCCTAACTTCACCGTAGCGTCGATCACCGGCGTACCGCTCTGCTGGCTCTCTTCGATTTCAAAGCGCGCTGGCGTGAACGTCTGGCCGCCGAGCGTCTTCGGGAAGAACTGCTTATCGACCAGGCGGACATAGCCGAAGGATGGATGGTAGAACGTGATGGTGTCGTACAGTCCGCGCGTCGGGCGCTGCTGCTTATAAGCTCTGAAGGTAGGCATCACGGCACTCTCGGTAAAGATTCCGGGTCGCGCCCGTCAGGATAACCTGTAACAACGATATCCAGCCACGAATCCCACGGCGGAGGCAGCTCAACAATGATGTCGTCAAACTCGTCGTCGGCGTTGTAGAGGTGGTTCACAATAACGGTTCCCGTCCAGGTCACCACTCCGCCATCGATACTGGTTTGCACCGGCATCTGGGTGAAATGAAGCTCCTGGAGTTGCAGGCCACTACCACCCAAGTTGATATTCATCCGGAACCAGTTCAGGCCCCGGTTGAGATAGTTCGGGCTGCGTAGCCACTGCTGGAAAGCGCGTTCCTGCGCCAGAGTGAAGATCCACGTCAGTGACCAGGTCACTTTCAGGTCGTCGGTTTGATTCTCGAAGATAGCCGGGCCGACCGCTGGTTGATCGGTCTGGAACCCGGTATCGAGCGTCATGTTTTTGCTGGCCTTCTGCGCCAGAGGCAGCCAGTCGGGATAGTCGATAATTGGCATCAGCCCTGCCCTCTTGGCGTGCGTTTAACGTTCATGTTGCTGGTAATGGCGTTACTAATTGGCCCGCCGTTGTTCAGATCAGCGACAATTACATCAACAGTCACGCCACCATTCCCGTCAGAGCTGGCCTGCGCATCTATTGATGAACCGTTATAGTTCTGAACATTTAAGACAACGTTGATTCCTCCGCCACCCTGCATATCCTTATTGCTGATTACCTTGCCGTTGTCGCCCGGTATCATGTACTGCTTACCGGTACTGGCCTGGTAAATCTCCGGCTTCCCTCGCTCACCGACCTGATACATGCTTCCCGCTGACACAGGCCCGCCATTGTATCTGGCCCCAGCCAAAGCCAGCCCTTGAGCAAGCCCAACGGTAGATGCAATACCAGCCATCGCAGGCGCTGAGTTTGCGCCAAAGGATGCCAGGCTGGCCAGCGCTGCGGCTGGAGCCCATGCGGCCGCCGTCGTGGTAGCCATACCGACAGAAGCAGCGGTAGAAGCTGCGCCCAATGTCTGCCCGATAATAAAGTTTTTGAGGGCCTCAACTCCAACCTGGACTAGCGCATTGACCACGCTGTTCAGCATCGTATTCCCGAGCGAACGCATAGCATCCTGCGCTGACATCGTTCCGGTGATCAGCCCGGTTAACGCATTGGATGCATTACCTGAAAACGTATCCACCGCGCTTGTCAGCATTTCATAACCAAGACCTTGCTGGCTGAGCGATTGCCACTGAGCGGCTGTCATCTGCTCATTGAACTGGTTTTCCTGCGCAGTCTTTAAGGCAAGGTACTGGGCATCGGTAGCTGCCTTTGCAGCAACGAACTGATCGTAATTTATTTTCCCTTTTTGGTAACTTTGCTGGAGTATCGCCTGTTCCTGCTGCTGATATTGCTGCATCAGGGCTAACTTCTGGTTATTTTCGTTCACCAGTTGCTGTACCGGGTCAACTTCGGCTCGGGCAGAAGCTACCGGATTGACTGTGGCCTGGGCGTTAATCTTGGCGAGGTTATTCTGGTGCTCGAGCGCCATTTTCTCCGTGGCAGCGTTATACTCCTTGAGATCTATTTTCCCAGCGTTCAGTGCGGCCTTCAGATTTTGCATGGATTCGGCGTAGGATTTATTCTCCGCCTGTAAAGGCATTGCCTTAAGTGCTTCAGTAACCCCTTTGGCTGCCGCTGATGCATCCCATGCTTTTGCTGCATATTCACCGGCCTTTTTGATTTGCTCCTGGGTTGCAGAATTACCCAGTGACTGCTGAGCGCGTAATATGGCCTGTTCTCTGCTTAGCTCCTCCGTTGAATCAGCTGCCAATTCTGACTGCTGACGCAAATTTTCAAGCTTATTTGCAATTGATTCGGACTGCGCCTCAGTTTTCTTGCCAGTTTTATTGCTTTCCTTTCTTGCCTCGGTTACTCGGTACGTCTCCGCATATTCATCCTGAAGGGTCTTGATGCGTTTCGGATCCGTAACCCCAGCGTCGGCAGCATCATACTGAGCTTGAAGCCTTGCTCTTGCCTCTCCTTCCAGTTTGGCTAGAGCGAGCCTGCGCTCAGAGTTTTTTACCAGCTTTGATGTTGCTGCATCGTCTCCGCTTGTTTCGGTCTTGAACCCTTGGTTATTCTTAGCATCACTTGCTGCTTTAGCTCTGATGTGAGCAATTTCACCTTCGACCTGCTTTAACTGAACGGCGGCCTGCGCACGACGAGTCTGGAATACGGAGTCTGTCTCATACCAGCGCTGACCATCTTTAAGCTCGGAGTTTAATTCTTGCTGTAGCTTGATAAGCTTCGGCATTCTGGAAGAATCACCGACATTTTTATTGTAGTAATTAAGATTATCAGCAACACTTTGCATTAACCCCGCCAGGGTCGAGGTTAAGCCAATCGCCTGATTGATGTCGTTAATAGCGTTTTTAAATGCTACGTCCAGACTATTTTTCGCCCTGTCGATATTGACAGGCATCTTGTCGAACTCTTCGTTAACAGACTGGGATTGTTTTTGAATAGCATTAAGGGCATCTTCAGCCGTTAACTTGCCCTCCAGCATTCTCTTACGGAGATCACCAATCGATATTCCAAGTCCAGACGCAATCTGGCGAGCAAGCTCTGGCATTTGCTCAAGGATGGAGTTGAACTCTTCGGCTCGCACAGTGCCACCAGCGATTGACTGACCGAACTGGCGAAGTGCGTTAGCCATTTCCTCTGAGGATGAACCACCGATAGTGCCTATCTTTTGAAGCGTCGAAGTAAGCGCAAGGATCTGAGAGTTTGTTGCACCAGCGCTTTTTAATGCTGTGGTCAGTGATTCCCACAAACGCTCTGTTTCAGAAAGGCTGTTACCTGTTTGTGATGCAATAGCTGAAAGAGCTGACATAGTCTCTTTCGCTGTATCAATACTTGGACTGAGCCTGGTGATCCTGGCCTGCAAGGTAGCCATCTCATCACCAATCGCAATCAGCCTTTTGGCCGTCTCGATGGTGAAAGCTGCTGCAATCGCCACTCCTACTTTATTAAGCGCTCCCTCAAAGCGGCTAACCGACCCGGATGCTCGGTCGAAATTGGAGCCCATTTTATCAAGCCGATCGTTTACTTTACGCTGTGCCTCAATAAGCTCTGCTACGTCCATCTGGACTTGATAAACAATATTCCCAACCTGTTCGCTGTTGGCCATGCTTTTCTCCGGGCATAAAAAAACCCGCCGGAGCGGGTCATTCTCACTGACAGGCCTTTCGGCCTATGTAATCTGCTATTGAGCCTTCAACTATATTCGCCATTCTTGAATCAGATTTTGATGACTTCATCTGCTCAAGAGACTCACCCTCACCTAAATATTTCACGGTCCACGATGAGCAATCATAAAGGCGCTTTGTAAAAATGGTCCCGGAAGGTCCCACTCTTTTTGTGACTATGGTCGCCATACTTCCATTAATGTCTTTATCGAGGACTGTATAACTGGCTTTGGTATCGGTTGGAATTCTCATTTCTTCCGCCGCGACGACGCCAAAAGAAACCACTGCAAGCAATGCTAAAGTTAACTTCTTCATATCCATATTCCCCATTAGTAAAAGTTGAAACATCCTACCCCGGAACATCACAGTTGCAACGGAAAAGGATGATTTATTGTTCTCAGGGTATCGTTGTATAGAAGGTCGGTTACTTCTTTTTCGCATTCTCGCGTCGAACTGCCTGTTTAGCCAGATATTCGTCGGCGATGCTGTCGTACTCTTCGCGAGTGAACCCTTTCTGCTCAGGGTATTTCGCCGCTAGCAGCATCTGAAATTCGGTCATAGTTAGCTTGGACGCCTCATCACGACTCATGCCAAAGTGGCTAGCCGGCCTGACGGCTCACGTGATTTGTCGGGATCACTTCATCAGAATTCTCGAGCGCCAGGACGGGAGATGGTATTTTTTCCCCACCAGCAACTTTCAGCGCCCATTCCTCAAGTTTTTTTGACGCGTATTTTTCAGTTTCAGCCTCGCTCAACTGGCGCTGGTACATCGCTCTGCGCGTATCGGTCACAATCCAGTACATGACGTCATGAGACCACGGGAAAGCTTCTGCTCCGCCGGTATGCAGCCCTTTTTCGCGGCTATACCGATGGAACTCATTCATCACATCAGCCAGACCAATGCCAAGCACAGTGCCGCTATCCTTGCACCATTTGATGAATTGCCCCGGTGACGGCCAGAACGGTGATTCACTGGCGCGTGCGTGCCGCACTCCAGCAGAAAGCTGTTCGCGTGTGCGGATCCCATTCTCTGAAAACGCTGCGATCCACTGACGCTTTGCAGTTTTCTCGTCTGCGTCAGTTTTCAGGTTTGTCTGCGTAGACGCAGGGAAAATCTGCTTCAGCTGGCGAAAGAGAGAATCAACGAGGCTTTCCGCTTCGGGATTTATTACCTTCTGCTGGTCGGCGTTTCCGTTAGCCATTCTGGATAGCAGTGCCCCGTCACGCCCGTTAACTGCCTGCACAAGTTGGTTATTCACAGGAAGTCCTCCCATCCCTCGCGGCTGTTCCAGTGAGGCGTTTCCTGCCCAGCACGTCCACGTTTAGCCAGCGGGTTAACCCTGGCGTTTCGAATCCAGACCCTGAAAGCCGAATTCCAGTCGATCAGCAGCGTGCCGCGGGAAAGGTGATAGTCCCGGAAGTTCAGCAGCTCAGTTTCAATGCTCACCCCCTTCTCGGCAGCCATGGCAATGTGATCTGCTGATGGCTTAAACAGGGGCGGGAATGGAATCTCCCCGTTTGGTGAAATACCGATCCGCCGCTTAGCGGCTTCGCTCATAAAACCATCGCGCCCAGAGAGAGAGTTAGGTTCAGTGACTGGTTCAAAAGAGTGACTGGTTCTGGTGCCATCTGGTGGCATAGGGGGTGTGCCATCAGATGGCATAGGGTGTGCTTCGTCGTGGCATACCCCTGTGCCATTTAATGGCATAGGGGTGGCATCTAATTTGAGGTAATACACATTTGACGTGTTACCTTTTCCGTTGTTGACGCCGACACGGTTCTCACGCTTGATAAGACCCATTTCTTCAAGCGCATCAATATGGTTACGAACAGCCGTTCGGCTGCATTCGCATTGGTCGGCGATGTGTTGATACGAAGGCCAGCATTCGCCTTTGTCGTTGGCGTTATCAGCCAGCTTAATCAGGACGAGCTTACGCAGTGAGTTTCCCACTTTGACCCCCATTGCTTTCGCCATAAGTGACATGCTCACGTGCTACCTCCGGTTTGTTTACTCTCTTCGATTTACTTGGCATAATTGCCTCGCAATTGACTGACGTTTATTGCACCTGAAAGCCGTTGGTGTTAGCGCACCGCGGCTTTCGCCATTTCTGTAGTTCTCACATAACCCCCAGCATTGAAGTGACCATGGCCATCAGCGGCGCGGTCAGGTCCGGGTCGACACGGAACATCTCTACAATCCCCTCACTGAGTTCCTTGAGCTTCTGGTGACGCGGGGCGTTCATCGCAACGGCCACTTTCGCCTCGCTCGTTTCCTTCTCAAGTCGAGCTAAGCGGGACATGAAACTGTCCTCTGGAAGAAGTCGATGACGGTACTCCAGCGGCAGCACGGCCATGATTGCCGGCGCCAGCTGTCGAATGTTGTTGGTGGCATATTCGGTGTCGCCGTCGATCCAGCGGAACACCTTCTGCATCTGGCGGTGCGAGTCAGTCGGGATATCCAGCCCGGTGCCGCCGGTAGCCCGCCACTCTTCAACAATCAGCGCTGCGACAAATTCACGGCTGCGGCAGTCAGCCGCCCAGGCCCGAACAGCTGCGCGGATCCCATCGATGTTTAACGCCGCGGAATCAGGTTCCCGGCGATTCTGGTAAATCATCGCCGTTGGCGAAAATTTGTTACCTTGTTGATACGCAAGTGAATGCATTGCTTTCCCTTTCGTTGTTAAGGCCGCCGTTAAGCGGCTTTTGGTTTACTGATTTCAAGAATCTGGCTCTCGGTAAACTGACCACCAGATACAGCTGCGATTTTGGATGCATAGCCTGTTTCACCGGTGTAATCGGTACGCGGCAGACAACCGCTGTTAATCCATTTGTAGATAGCGCGGGGAGTGCGCCCGCAAGCCTTCGCCACCACCGGTACACGGATTTGCTTGATGATGTCGCCAAGGTTTTTAGGTTGCATTTGGTAACCCTCAAATTGAACTGTAAGTACATATTATGTCGGAACTGATAGTTCACGCAAGTGATATTATGATTGAACCCATGGTTCAAGAAGAAAGAGCGCGTAAAGAGTTCTCCCAACGGCTAGCGCTGGCCTGCGATAAAGCTGGTTTACCTGCACATGGTCGTCAGACTGAGTTGGCAAAACTCATGAAGCTGACACCTAAAGCGGTAAGCAAGTGGTTCAATGGGGAGGCTATTCCAAGACGTGGGAAGCTGCAGGAATTGGCGGCTATACTTGGCACATCCTCTTCTTTCCTGTTGGGCGATAGCGCTGCTGATGGCATATCTGAAGGGCATATGGCTATGAGGGATGATTCTTTCCGTGTAGACGTTTTTGACATTCAGGCTAGTGCTGGGCAGGGAGTTCTCGTGCGAGATGAATTCATTGAAACCATCAGATCCATTGAGTATTCAACTGAAGAGGCTCGCGCCGTCTTTGGAGGCCGCCCGGCTGATCACATAAAAATGATTGCCGTTAATGGCGATTCGATGTCTGGCACGTTCGAGCCGCGTGACCAGATCTTCGTCGACGTCAGCATCGACTGCTTTGACGGTGACGGCATATACATTTTCGTTCTGGACAATGATCTCTACATCAAACGCCTTCAAAAGCAGCACAAAAAATTAGCTGTGATTTCAGACAATAAAAAATATGAAACCTGGTACATCGAAGATGGTGATTTTTCTTCTCTCCGCATATGCGCGAAAGTGCTGGTAAGCCAGTCAAGGGCATACAGATTTCATAGCTGAGGAAGTTAAGCATGGAAGCAAATAAGGTTACTGATCTGAGTGATGGAAGCGTCTTGTACGAGCTTGGCGATCACCTTATTACCTGCAAATTAAGCCAAGATAGGCAGTGGCAGCTAGGGGCTTTTAAACGTGACGAAAGTAACCTGAGAGATGACACGCTTGCGGTTTTGAAGAATGAAAAATTCATGTTTATGGTTAAGCTCGGCGGACAGCTCTCTCCCAAGCCTCAATGCATAGCTGTTAACGGTCGATTTTTATTTTCTGTCCATACCGGAAAAGACAACAACATGGCTGCAACCATAGTCATGGATAAAACCGGGAAAGAGTTATTCAAGGTAGAAACTTCCACTCACCTCATCAGTTCGGCCATATCTGAATTTGGCCGCTACATCGCCCTATCGTTTGCCGGCAGCAAAAATAAGGATGATTTTTACGCGAACCGGCTTGAGGTCATAAACATTGATACCGGAGAAGTGTTGATGTCCGTTATCAAAACAGACTTCCTTCGATACGCTGAGATTTCAGTTGTTGAGCCAGACGGCGGACTTTTCGCAACTTTCAATGGTCGCACAAGGCTTGTCGATGTGACGAACCTCTAATAAATCAAACCAGCCCCAACCCTTCTCGCCTCAATCAATAAAAAACAAAAAAATATTTCTCCTTAAAGTTCATATAGATAATCGGATATGAACTTTCCATTCATATAAAATGTACTTTTGGTACTTTACACTAATGAACTATTGGTACATTATCAATCCATCGAAACGAAACATCGACAGCTGAGCGAAGTTAGCCAGCGGCGGACAGCAAGTCGCCTGCTTTTTAACAACATGCAAAGTCGGAACAGCACTCGGTAATCCTGTTTAGACCCCAACGTACAAATTCGGCGTAGCACCGGGCGCGATCCGGTCGGTGTGAGGCTACCCCCTCGCGAGAGCGATTAAGGCGTGGGAACGGGCAACACTGGCGGGATGAGAGGTGCGAAGCGCAAACAGATTTATTCCAGTCCATTCGAAGCTGAGTGGGCTGGGCTGAATCACAGAATCTTTCACGCCCGATTGGGCATCACGTTCAAATGGCTATGGGACGCACAGCGGCGCGCCGGTATCACCGATGAGCAAATCACCGCAGCGCTGGAAGAAAAGCTGAAGGTGAATATGGCTCGCCAGTGGCCGGGACCGAAAGACGGTGAGCCACGCCTTCACATCAAACCATGACGCAACTGATAGCCAGTTATGAGCTGGCTATTGGGTGCGAAAGCACTGCCACGTTATCCCTTTTGCCCGGCCCCGCGCCGGGCTTCTTTTTGGGAGTTCACCATGCAAATAACTCTTCCGAAGTGGATTGGGTTTCTAATTATGCTGATTCTCCGCCCTGGCATTACTGCATCCTGCGCTGCATATCTGATGCTATATGCAGATGGCAGTTGGTATCACTTCCTATCTGGCGCACTGGCCTTCAAATCCTGCATCGAAACTCACGACATTTACAAAGAGGTCAGAGATGCAAGGTAATCCCATGACCTGGCTCATCGCCGCACTTATGGCGCTGGGCGCTCTCATCTCATTTCTTCACGAACCGGAAGGTGTGCAATGGCTGCTTTTAATGTGGGCGCAATAGTCCAGAAGAAGACCGGCGGCATTAATGGCGTGGTGGATAGCCTGCAGGATCCAGACGGCGACCATCCGCAGTTCTGGGTGCGGTGGGACGACAGAAATTTTTCAGTGCATCCGGAAAACGAATTACGCGCGGCCACACCAGACCAGCCGCAGTTTTATAAAACGATGTCATAGGAGCGACCATGAGCGAAATTATTCAAATCGTGCCCAGTAACTGGGTGACAGAAGACCTGCTTGTGAAGATGACAGGGCTACGCCCGGGAACGATAGCGCGGGCCCGTAAAAAAAGCTGGCTATGTGGCAGGGAGTACGTCCACATGTCGCCGGACAGCATCCCAAAGGAAAACAGCGAGTGCTTGTATAACCACAAAGCGATCGACCAGTGGGTTGAGAGCCTCAAAAAGAAACAGCCGGGTGCGCGCCAATGAAGATCCGTTTATGCTTAGCGGGCTCTTGGACGTCAGGAGGGAATAATGGCTAAGTCAGCATACCCAACAGGCGTGGAGAACCATGGCGGTACGCTCCGCATATGGTTCATCTATAAAGGCAGCCGGGTGCGTGAAAGCCTCGGCGTGCCGGATACACCAAAAAACAGAAAGGTCGCTGGTGAGCTGCGCGCGTCGGTGTGCTTTTCGATAAAGACAGGCAACTTCAACTATGCAGCGCAATTCCCTGACTCGCCGAACCTGAAAAGGTTTGGGGTGGAGAGCAAGGAAATCACCGTGCTGGAGCTGGCGAACAAGTGGCTTGAACTGAAGCGTATGGAGATCAGCACCAACGCGATGTCACGCTATGCATCTATAGCGCGCAACATGGTGCCCAGGATTGGTGGGGACAGGCTGGTATCTGCGGTAACGCAGGAAGATCTGCTGTTTATCAGGAAGGAATTGCTGACCGGTTATCACACGCTGAAAGTCGGGCAGAAAACGCCGGTTAAGGGCCGCTCAGTCAGAACGGTCAACAACTACATGAAGATCATGGGCGGGATGTTTAAGTTTGCCGCCGACAGTGGGTATGTCCGGGTGAACCCATTCACCGGGATCGCCATGCTTAAGCGGTCGCGATGCGATCCTGACCCGCTGACACGCGAGGAGTTTATCAGGATGATTAACGCCTGCGCTCACCAGCAGCTGAAAAACATGTGGTCGCTGGCCGTGTACACCGGCGTGCGCCACGGCGAACTTGTGTCGCTGGCCTGGGAAGATATCGACCTGAAAGCGGGTACGATGATGATCCGCCGGAACCACACGTTAACGAAGGAGTTCACCCTTCCGAAAACAGAGGCCGGGACGGACCGTATCATCAACCTCATTCAGCCAGCGATCGACGTGCTGAAGAGCCAGGCAGAACTGACACGCCTGGGTAAGCAGTATCAGGTTGAGGTGAAGCTGCGCGAGTATGGCCGTACTGATGTGCATCCGTGCACGTTCGTGTTCAACCCGCAGATCGCATCACGTAATGGCCGTGCCGGGCATCATTACGCAGTGGGGTCGATTAACCAGTCGTGGGAAGCGGCAATGCGACGCGCCGGGATTCGCTATCGCAGAGCATACCAGTCCCGACATACGTATGCATGCTGGTCGTTAGCTGCCGGTGCCAACCCGAACTTCATCGCGAAGCAAATGGGCCACACCGACGCGCAAATGGTTTACCGGGTGTACGGATCCTGGATGGCTGAAAATAACCAGGACCAGGTAGTCATCCTCAACCAGAAATTGAGTGAGTTTGCCCCATCCATGCCCCAAGCCGTGGGATCGGATGGTTATTAATTATAATTATCATTAGGTTAGATAACCTAAACCTGCATGCCCATCACTTCCTGATACGCCGACACCAGTTTATTTCGCACCTGAATCCCCATCTGGAGGGAAACCGTGGCTTTCTGCAAATCGGCCATCACATCATTCAGCGCCACGCCCGGCTCACCGAGGGTGAATTTCTCCGCCTGGGTACGCGCCGCGGTCTGGGTATCGCTGATACGGTCAAGAGCGGCATGCAGTTGCCCCGCAAAGCTGATGGTCGGCTGTTGTTCTGCCACATTCTGATTACGGGCCGTCATCGCCGTTGCCTGCAACTGACTGATTACCCCTTCAATGCCCTGTATAGCCA
>OKNY01000364.1_pt1 | contig 14875 bp, 18 predicted proteins | sample 1613461 | NCBI WGS metagenome assembly OKNY01 (sample SAMN04436858, study PRJEB24849) | human gut metagenome | biome: human gut; feature: NICU; material: stool | host: Homo sapiens | place: USA: Saint Louis, MO | collected 2011-09-02 | reverse complement strand
AATAGGAAGGGGGGAAGCCTATTATGTGGAGAACTACTGGTATTAATAAGATTGTAAATAAGTATGAGGTAAAAAAGGTATATGGAGGAAAAAGACCGTCAAAGATAAGGGATGATGGATATAGAGATGAAGGAAAAAATAAGAGTTTTAAAGAAGCTTTAAAGGAGCAAAAAAAGGATAGTTCTAAGGAAGAAATAATAGTTCAAGCCAAGGAAGAACTAGAGGAAAGTGTTATTGTATCATCTTCACTAAGAAGCTTAATACAGAAAAACAATGTTTTAGATAGAATTATAGAAGAGGAAATTCAAAATCATCCAAATTTAAATAATTTAGTAGAGGATATTTATAAGGAATAAAAATAAAAGGTGGAAGGTTTATCCTTCCACCTTTTAGCATAGTCCGCCTTTGCCTCCACCAGAGTTGTTGTTACCACCACAAAGATTTCCGCCTCCACCGCCACCGGCTTTAGCATTTGAAAAGTTTTGTTTATATGAACTAACTTTTTGATTAAGTGTATTCATAGCAGAAACATATTCGTTATTATAAGGATTAAGAGTTGCAGCCTTTTTTATATGGTTAACACCAGATTCAACCCATCCTTTCTTAAGTAACAATACACCTTTTAAGTAATTCCATTCTGCAGATGAGATATCAGAAACTAAATTAAGTCTTGCTTCAGCAGCAACGAAGTCATCATCTTCTATCATTTCACGTACTTCTTCGCAGGCGATGTTATGAGAGATTATTCTATAAGCTTCATTTGCTTCATTAAGCTTTTCAGTATAGAATGTTTTAATGGAATCGTCTTGAAGGTCATCAGTATTATAAGTTTGTACTATTTTTTGATAAGCTTGAAGAAGGGACTTTAAAAACATTTATAAGATTAAAAGGATCCTACCGAAGAATGAATACATCAAATTTTAGCTATGGTATAATGTGTTTATTATAGTTAGTAAAGCAGAAAAGGAGGAGCGGGTTTGAAAATATTGTTATATTTTGAAGGTGAGAAAATCTTAGCCAAATCAGGTATTGGTCGAGCATTAGATCACCAGAAACGAGCGCTCTCTGAAGTTGGAATAGAATATACATTAGATGCTGATTGCAGTGACTATGATATATTGCATATTAATACATATGGCGTAAATAGCCATCGTATGGTCAGAAAAGCACGCAAACTAGGAAAAAAAGTTATTTATCATGCCCATTCGACAGAAGAAGATTTTCGTAATTCCTTTATTGGGTCTAATCAACTGGCACCATTAGTAAAAAAATATCTTATCAGTTTGTATTCCAAAGCGGATCATTTAATTACACCAACACCGTATTCTAAAACATTGCTAGAAGGATATGGCATTAGAGTGCCTATTTCGGCGATCTCAAATGGTATTGATTTATCACGCTTTTATCCCTCAGAAGAAAAGAAACAAAAATTCCGAGAATATTTTAAAATAGATGAAGAGAAAAAAGTAATTATTTGTGTGGGATTATTTTTTGAACGCAAAGGAATCACTGATTTTATTGAAGTTGCGCGACAGTTACCAGAGTATCAATTTATTTGGTTTGGTGATACACCAATGTATTCTATCCCAAAAAATATCCGACAATTAGTTAAAGAAGATCATCCAGAAAATGTTATTTTCCCAGGTTATATTAAAGGAGATGTTATCGAAGGGGCGTATGCGGCAGCGAATCTCTTCTTTTTCCCTTCGCGTGAAGAAACGGAAGGAATTGTTGTTTTAGAAGCATTAGCTAGTCAGCAACAAGTTTTAGTGCGTGATATTCCAGTTTATCAAGGCTGGCTAGTAGCTAATGAAAATTGTTATATGGGTCATTCTATTGAAGAATTTAAAAAATATATTGAAGGCTTATTAGAAGGGAAAATACCTAGCACTAGAGAAGCAGGCTATCAAGTAGCAGAGCAAAGAAGTATCAAGCAAATTGGTTACGAGTTAAAAGAAGTCTACGAAACAGTCTTATCTTAACAAATATTGAAGGCAGTTATTGTTAGATGAAATGGAGGTAATGAGAGTGAAAATTGGTTTTTTTACTGATACGTATTTCCCGCAAGTGAGTGGGGTAGCGACTTCTATTAAGACCTTAAAAGATGAATTAGAAAAGCACGGCCATGAAGTGTATATTTTTACGACAACCGATCCTAACGCGACTGATTTTGAAGAAGATGTCATACGAATGCCTAGTGTGCCATTCGTGTCTTTTAAAGATCGCCGAGTAGTGGTTCGCGGCATGTGGTACGCCTATTTAATTGCCAAAGAATTGGAATTAGATTTAATTCATACACATACTGAATTTGGTGCGGGTATTTTAGGGAAAATGGTTGGGAAAAAAATGAAAATTCCTGTCATCCATACGTATCATACGATGTATGAAGATTACTTACATTATATTGCTAAAGGAAAAGTTGTCCGTCCATCACATGTTAAATTCTTTTCAAGAGTGTTTACAAATCATACGACAGGTGTTGTTTGTCCCAGTGAACGTGTAATTGAAAAATTACGGGATTATGGAGTGACTGCACCAATGAGAATTATTCCAACAGGGATCGAAATTGATAAGTTTTTACGTCCCGATATTACTGAGGAAATGATCGCTGGAATGCGTCAACAACTAGGTATTGAAGAGCAACAGATTATGTTGTTATCGTTAAGTCGAATTTCTTATGAAAAAAATATTCAAGCAATTATTCAAGGATTACCACAAATTATTGAAAAATTACCACAAACTCGTTTAGTAATAGTTGGAAATGGTCCCTATCTAGAGGATTTAAAAGAATTAGCAGAAGAACTAGAAGTCAGTGAATACGTTCAATTTACGGGTGAAGTGCCAAATGAAGAAGTCGCGATTTATTATAAAGCTGCTGACTATTTTGTCAGCGCCTCAACGTCGGAAACACAAGGCTTAACTTATACAGAAGCGATGGCTGCTGGTGTTCAATGTGTTGCAGAAGGGAACGCCTATTTAAATAATTTATTTGATCATGAAAGCTTAGGCAAAACTTTTAAGACAGACAGTGATTTTGCCCCAACATTGATTGACTATATACAAGCAAATATTAAAATGGACCAAACTATTTTAGATGAAAAATTATTTGAAATTTCTTCTACAAACTTTGGCAACAAAATGATTGAATTTTATCAAGATACATTGATTTACTTTGATCAACTTCAAATGGAAAAAGAAAATGCGGACTCAATAAAAAAAATTAAAGTAAAATTTACATCTTTAAGAAAATAAACTGCAAAACTTTCCTCCTTCGTTTATACTGAAGGAGGAAAGTTTTTTATTTTAAGAACGGAGGAAGCTACTATGTCTAAAATCGGCTTTATTGGAACGGGTGTCATGGGAAAATCAATTATTCGTAACATGATGAAAAACAATTTATCTGTCAATGTTTACAATCGAACAAAAAGTAAAACAGATGATTTAGTTGCTGAAGGAGCAGTTTGGTATGATACGCCAAAAGCAATTGCGGAAGCGAGTGATATCATTTTTACAATGGTTGGCTTTCCTTCAGATGTTGAAGGCGTGTATTTTAATGAAACAGGGATTTTTCAAGCAGATCTTACAGGTAAAATAGTAGTAGATTTAACCACAAGTACGCCGACCTTGGCTGAAAAGATTGCCAAAAAAGCAGCAGAAGTGGGTGCTCATGCGTTGGATGCGCCAGTTTCTGGTGGTGACTTAGGTGCTAAAAATGGTACTTTAACAATTATGGTTGGTGGCGATCAAGAAAGTTATGACACCGTCTTACCAATTTTCAAAACATTTGGTAAAACGTTTATGCTACACGGCTCAGCTGGAAAAGGGCAACATACTAAGATGGCGAATCAGTTAATGATTGCAGGCACAATGACCGGTTTGACTGAAATGCTCGTTTATGCAAATGCGACAGGATTAACTTTAGAAAAAGTTCTGGAAACAGTCGGTGGTGGTAGTGCTGCAAACTGGTCATTAAGTAATTATGGTCCGCGTATTTTAAAAGAAGATTATACGCCAGGCTTTTTTGTTAAACATTTTATCAAAGATTTAAAGATTGCGTTAGATGAAGCAAAAAAACTTGACCTTCCATTGCCAGCGACGCAAAAAGCGACAGAATTATATGAAAGCCTTGCAGATAAAAGGTTTGAAAATGATGGCACACAGGCCTTAATTAAGCTTTGGTGGACAGATGGCAAGCAACCAACGAATAAAAATTAAAGAACAACAAAAAAATCAAAAAAAATGACGAAAAATCATGCAAGTTAGGCAATGTTTTGTTACAATGGTACAGAACTAGTTTGCAAAAGGAGGCCCACTGATGAAACATTCACAACTTGTGGCGATTATTAAGAGACTGGAAGCAATGATCGAAGCAGCAGATAATGAAGTACAAGTACGCCGCTTTGAACGTGAAGGCGTAGAGAAATGTATTGTAAGTTTTGATAAATCAACAGAAACATTTGAATTAACAGAATCTGATACGCACCAAAGCTATCAATTCGATAACATCGATATTGTAGCAATGGAAATTTACGACTTAATTCAATAATTAATCGTCCTACATTTTAATAAGGGAGTGGAGTAGAAGCACCAAAGCTTCTGGTTCACTCTCTTCTCGTATTATCCAGTCAAGTTGTAGCAATAGCTTAGTGGGAATTTAAGAATTATATAACAAAAATCACTGGCACTTCTCAATCAGGGGAGTGCCAGTGATGCTTTTTAGTTGCACTTCTTTCCTTTTTCTGTGAAAATAGTTTGGGTATCAAAGTAATTGATCCTTTTTTTAAAAGCCTCGTCCCTTGAAAATGCGCCTTTTTTGAAATATTTGAAGAATATTTCATTAAAAATATAGAAAATTCTCTTGCATTCTTTGCTTATTTACGATATAGTTTGAACATCAAATGTTTTGATAATCAAAGTATATGGATGGTGCACAGAATGGAACCTAATTTAGAAACAGTCAACGATTACTTAGTCAGTGTCTTTAATGACATCTTAACGATTGAAGAATCTGAATTGAAAAAATCACAATTTAATGATTTATCCATTACGGAGATGCACACAATCGAAGCAATTGGTATGTACAAGAAAAAAACGTCTTCAGAAGTAGCCAAGGAACTTTCAATTACTGTCGGAACACTTACTGTAGCGATTAACAACTTAGTTAAAAAAGGCTATGTTGAACGTTTGCGTAGTGAAGATGATCGACGTGTAGTAAAGCTTGGCTTAACTAAAAAAGGAAAATTACTTTTTAGAGTCCATCAGCATTTTCATCGTGAAATGGTTAAAAACATTTTGAAAGGCATGGAGCAAGAAGAAGAACAAGCGCTGTTAAGAGCACTAAAAAATCTTCATGATTTCTTGCAAGAATACAAATAAAAAGTGAGGATCCCCATGAAGAATTATGCACGAATTAGTTGTACAAGCCGTTATGTTCCAGAGAATTGTGTCACGAATCACCAACTGAGTGAAATGATGGATACCTCTGATGAATGGATACATTCGCGAACAGGCATTAGTGAACGTCGCATCGTTACGCAAGAAAATACGTCTGATTTATGTCATCAAGTCGCAAAACAGTTATTGGAAAAATCTGGAAAGCAAGCAAGTGAGATTGACTTTATTTTAGTTGCAACAGTGACACCAGATTTCAATATGCCTTCTGTTGCTTGCCAAGTGCAAGGCGCAATTGGCGCCACTGAGGCCTTTGCTTTTGACATCAGTGCAGCGTGTTCTGGTTTTGTCTATGCCTTAAGCATGGCAGAAAAACTAGTCTTAAGTGGTCGTTATCAAACAGGTCTAGTAATTGGTGGCGAAACATTTTCCAAAATGTTGGATTGGACCGATCGCTCCACAGCGGTGCTTTTCGGTGATGGGGCTGCCGGCGTCTTGATTGAAGCGGCTGAGACACCGCATTTTCTAAATGAAAAATTGCAAGCAGATGGACAACGGTGGGCGGCTTTAACGTCAGGCTACACGATCAACGAAAGTCCTTTTTATCAGGGGCATAAGCAGGCGAGTAAGACGTTACAGATGGAAGGACGTAGTATTTTTGATTTTGCGATTAAAGATGTTTCACAAAATATTTTATCACTCGTGACGGACGAAACCGTGGATTATCTTCTACTACATCAAGCAAATGTGCGCATTATCGATAAAATTGCACGTAAGACGAAGATTTCCCGCGAGAAGTTTTTAACGAATATGGATAAATATGGCAATACCTCAGCTGCTAGCATTCCTATTTTGTTGGATGAAGCAGTTGAAAATGGGACCTTAATTTTAGGTTCCCAACAACGCGTGGTGCTAACAGGATTTGGCGGCGGCTTAACATGGGGCTCACTGCTCCTAACGCTGTAAAAAACTGTTCACATATAAATGAAGAAAATGACTATTTTGGAGGAATATACACATGGTATTTGAAAAAATTCAAGCAATTATCGTAGAAGAATTAGGAAAAGATGCTGAAGAGGTACAATTAACTACAAACATTCAAGAAGAATTAGATGCGGATAGCTTAGATTTATTCCAAATCATTAACGAAATCGAAGATGAATTTGATGTGAAAATCGAAACAGAAGATGGCATCCAAACCGTTCAAGATTTAGTAACATATGTAGAAAAACAACAAGCAAACTAATACATGAAAATAGGGGGCTGGGACATTTAATTGCTAAATGACCCAGTCCCTAAAAAAACAAGTAAATAAGCCGGAAAAATCCTTTTTTACTTGAATAAAGTGTACTTATCTTAGAACTAAAGGACGTATAAAATCAATGAATCAACAGTTATGTGAGTTGCTTGGAATCAATTATCCCATTTTTCAAGGCGGTATGGCTTGGGTAGCCGATGCTTCATTAGCAAGTGCCGTGTCAAACGCTGGTGGATTAGGGATTATTGCTGGCGGCAATGCCCCAAAAGAAGTCGTAAAAAAAGAAATTAAAAAAGTTAAAGAATTAACGGAGCAACCCTTTGGTGTCAATATCATGTTACTTTCACCTTTTGCCGATGAAATTGTCGATTTGGTTTGTGAAGAACAGGTTCCTGTCGTAACGACAGGTGCAGGCAATCCAGCCAAATACATGGCTCGTTTTAAAGAACATAACATTAAAGTAATCCCAGTAGTTCCTTCTGTTGCTTTAGCAAAAAGAATGGAAAAAATTGGTGCCGATGCTGTCATTTTTGAAGGAATGGAAGCTGGTGGACATATTGGCAAGTTAACCACTATGAGTGGCTTACCGCAAATCGTTGACGCTGTGTCAATTCCTGTGATTGCAGCAGGTGGGATTGGTGATGGTCGTGGTATGGCTGCGGCCTTTATGTTAGGTGCTGAAGCAGTCCAGTTAGGCACACGTTTTTTAATTGCCAAAGAATGCAACGTTCATCCAGATTATAAACAGAAAGTTTTAAAGGCACGTGATTTAGATGCAGTAATTACCTGTCAACATTTTGGCCATCCAGTGCGTACTTTAAAAAATAAATTAACCGCTCAATATAATCAATTAGAAAAGCAAGAACTCCAAAAAGAAGTGCCTGATTTAGAAATGTTTGAAAAGATTGGTCAAGGCGCTTTGCGCAAAGCTGTCGTTGACGGGGATATGGATTACGGTTCCGTCATGGCGGGACAAATTGCCGGATTAATAAAAAAAGAAGAAACAGCCCAAGAAATCATTGATTCACTCATGTCTGAATGCAAAGCGATTGTACATAAGATGAATCAGCGTTGGGGCTAAGTGAATAATTTTAACAAAAAATGAGGTGTCGTATGAAAACAGCGATTTTATTTAGTGGACAAGGAGCCCAATATCAAGGGATGGGTGAAGAATTATATCACCAAGAAGCGATTGTTCGGGAAACCTTCGATGAAGCAAGTCATATCTTAGGTTATGAGATGGCAGAACTTTGTTTTACTGAAAATGAACGTTTAAATGAAACAGAATATACGCAACCTGCTATTTTGACAGTCAGTGTCGCATTTTACCGTCTTTTGCAACAAAAAGGACTAACGCCTGATGTCGTAGCGGGTTTAAGCTTAGGGGAATATAGCGCTTTGGTTGCCAGCGGGGCTTTGCGTTTTTCAGAAGCAGTGGCCTTGGTCCAAAAGCGCGGTCAGTACATGACAGAAGCAGCACCACAAGGAACTGGCAAAATGGTTGCTGTCATGAATGCTGAGCGTGAAGTAATTGAGAAAGCCTGCCAAGAAGCCAGTGCTTTCGGAATTGTGGCTCCAGCAAATTATAATACACCACAACAAATCGTGATTGGTGGTGAGGTTGCTGCTGTTGATCAAGCGATGACACTTCTCAAAGAAGCTGGTGTGAAGCGAATGATTCCGTTAAATGTGAGTGGCCCTTTCCATACGGCACTGTTACAACCAGCATCAAAAAAATTGGCTCAGGATTTAGCAAAATTGAACTTTCAAACGATGCAAATTCCTGTCATTAGTAATACGACTGCCGAAATTATGCCCCAAGAGGCAATTCAAGCGTTATTGGAAAAGCAAGTCATGTCTGCGGTACGTTTTGAAGACAGTATCGAAACGATGAAGGCTATGAACGTGGGAACGATGATTGAAGTTGGTCCAGGGAAAACATTAACTGGTTTTGTTAAAAAAATTGACAAAACAATTGAAATGCACCGTGTGGAAGATGTTGCAACATTAACAGAAACGTTAACAGCACTTACTGGGAGGTAAAAAATGGAATTAACAGGAAAAAACGTATTTATTACTGGAAGCACTCGTGGGATTGGCAAAGCAGTTGCGTTGGCTTTTGCGAAAGAGGGCGCCAATATTGTTTTAAACGGTCGGAGTGAGATTACGCCAGAACAACGACAAGAAATTGAAGCCTTTGGGGTAAAATGTATTGGCCTTTCTGGAGATATTTCCGATTTTGATGCAGCAGGTGAGATGATTCAAGCAACCGTTGACCAATTAGGCTCGATTGATATTCTGGTGAATAACGCTGGGATTACGAATGATAAATTATTATTACGAATGACAAAAGAGGATTTTAATGCCTGTTTAGATATTAACTTGGTAGGAACTTTTAACATGACCCAACAAGCGGTTAAACGTATGATGAAACAACGAAGTGGTCGGATTATTAATATGGCTAGCGTTTCTGGTTTAATGGGAAATGTTGGTCAAGCAAACTACGCTGCGAGTAAAGCCGGTGTCGTTGGTTTTACTAAATCGGTGGCACGAGAAGTTGCGCCGCGCGGTATTACCTGCAATGCGATTGCACCAGGGTTTATCCAAACAGAAATGACGGATGTTTTATCAGAAAAAGTTAAAACACAAATGAATGCACAAATTCCCTTACAAACGTTTGGGCAAGTCGAAGATGTCGCAGCTACAGCGATATTCTTAGCTAAAAGTCCCTATATTACTGGGCAAGTCGTGAATGTTGATGGCGGCTTAGTCATGCACGGATAAACGAAAGGAGTCAAAAGGATGAATCGAGTAGTTATTACCGGTTACGGTGTCACCTCGCCGATTGGCAATGAACCTGAGACTTTTTTAGAAAGTTTGAAAACAGGGAAAAATGGTATCGGACCGATTAGTAAATTTGATGTTAGTGAAACAGGTGTCACCTTAGCAGCTGAAGTGAAAGACTTTCCAATGGAAAAATATTTTGTTAAAAAAGATGGCAAACGCATGGATAAGTTTTCGTTATTTGGCATTTATGCGGCCTTAGAAGCAATGGTTATGAGTGGCTTGGATACCAGTCAACTAGATGTGGATCGGTTTGGCGTCATGGTGGGTTCCGGGATTGGTGGTTTGGAAACAATTCAAAATCAAGTAATTCGGATGCACGACAAAGGACCTGAACGTGTGGCACCGTTATTTATTCCAATGGCGATTGGAAACATGGTGGCGGGAAATATTGCTTTACGTGTTGGTGCCAAAGGAATTTGTACGTCAACAGTGACGGCTTGTGCTAGTGCAACTCATTCAATTGGGGAAGCGTTCCGCAATATCAAACATGGCTACTCCGATGTCATTATTGCTGGTGGAGCAGAAGCGCCTATTACAGAAATCGGTATTTCAGGATTTGCTTCCTTGACCGCTTTAACAAAGGCGACTGACCCAGAAAAAGCCTCAATTCCCTTTGATAAAGAACGTAGTGGATTTGTGATGGGAGAAGGTGCGGGTGTCTTTATTTTAGAATCATTAGATCATGCTCTAGAACGAGGCGCAACTATTTTAGGTGAAGTGGTTGGCTATGGTGCTAATTGCGATGCCTATCATATGACATCACCAACACCAGATGGGAGCGGCGCAGCGAAAGCCATGGTACTAGCAATGGAAGAAGCGGGGATTTCTCCAGAAAAAATTGGCTATATTAACGCCCATGGAACAAGCACACAAGCCAATGACAGTGCAGAATCTAAAGCAATTGAATTGGCTTTAGGTGATGCCGTAAAAACGGCGTATGTAAGTAGTACGAAGAGTATGACGGGACATCTCTTAGGCGCCGCTGGTGGAATTGAAGGAATTGCTACCCTAAATGCTTTACAACATCAATTTATTCCGCCAACCATTAATGTGGAAAATCAAGATGAAGCAATTACGGTGAACGTTGTTTTAAACGAAAGCAAAGAGCATAAATTTGATTATGCTTTAAGTAACTCACTAGGCTTTGGTGGCCACAATGCAGTTATTTGCTTAAAACGCTGGGAGGATTAACATGCAGTTAGAAGAAGTAAAAGCATTATTAACACAATTTGATCAATCAACTTTAACCGAATTTGATTTACGAGAAGGCTCGTTTGAATTATATATGAATAAAAATACAGTTTCTGGGCGAAGTGCCGTAGAACCAGTGGCGCAACCACAAGAAACACCAGTAGCCGCTAGTGGTGTGTCAGTGCCTGTTGAAACAGTTTCTGTCGTTGAAGAAACGCCAACTAATACACCGACAACCAATGAAAAGACAGAAGAAATTACGTCACCTATTGTAGGAATCGTTTATTTACAACCAGCACCAGATAAAGAGAACTTTGTCAAAGTAGGAGACACTGTTAAAACGGGTGACGTTGTGTGTATCGTTGAAGCGATGAAATTAATGAATGAAATTACGGCGACAGTTGACGGTGTGATTACGGAAGTGTTAGTCAACAATGAAGATGTGGTTGAATTTGGTCAGCCGCTATTCCGAGTTGCTAAAGGAGAATAAAACATGAAATTAACAATTACAGAAATTCAAGAAATTTTACCACATCGCTATCCCTTTTTATTATTAGATAGTGTTGAAGAAGTCATTCCCGGGGAACGCGTTGTAGCGAAAAAGAATGTAACGGTTAATGAGCAAGTTTTTCAAGGTCATTTTCCTGGGAATCCTGTTTTGCCAGGAGTTTTAATTATTGAATCGTTGGCTCAAGCAGGCGCCGTGGCATTACTTTCAATGCCTGAATTCAAAGGGAAAACGGCATACTTTGGTGGATTAGATAAAGCAAAATTTAGACAAAAGGTAACACCAGGCGACACATTAATTTTAGAGGTTGAACTTTTAAAAGTCCGCGCTTCTGCTGGAATGGGTAAAGGTGTGGCAAAAGTTAATGGAAAAAAAGTTGCCGAGGCTGAATTAACCTTTATGATTGGATAGGTGAAAAATGTTTTCGAAAGTATTAATCGCAAACCGCGGAGAAATCGCTGTTCGTATTATTCGTGCCTGTCGCGAATTAGGCATTCAAACAGTTGCTGTTTACTCTGAAGCGGATCAAGAAGCGTTACACACACAGTTAGCAGATGAAGCCATTTGTATTGGACCGGCGAAAGCAACTGATTCTTATTTAAATGTTCAAGCTGTTTTAAGTGCAGCGATTGTTACCAATGCTGAAGCGATTCATCCAGGGTTTGGTTTCTTATCTGAAAATAGTCAATTTGCTTCAATGTGCGAAGAATGTAATATTACTTTTATCGGTCCTAAAGCAGAAACGATTGATGCAATGGGCAATAAAATAAACGCACGTCAACTGATGCAAAAAGCCAAGGTACCTGTTATTCCTGGGAGTGATGGCGTCATTGATTCTGTCGAAGAAGCGTTGACGATTGCTGAAGAAATTGGTTACCCAGTGATGTTAAAGGCAGCTGCTGGTGGTGGCGGAAAAGGAATCCGAAAAGTTCTTTCAAAAGAAGAGTTACCGAAACACTTTACTTCAGCGCAGCAAGAAGCCAAAGCCGCATTTGGTAATGATGATATGTATTTAGAAAAAATTATTTATCCAGCACGTCATATCGAAGTGCAAATTTTAGGTGATCAATATGGGCATGTGATTCACTTAGGAGAACGTGATTGCTCACTACAAAGAAATAATCAAAAAGTGTTAGAAGAATCACCATCGATTGCTATTTCTGAAGAAAAGCGTCAGACGTTAGGCGAAACGGCCGTTCGAGCGGCACAAGCTGTGCATTATGAAAATGCCGGAACCATTGAATTTTTGATGGATCCAGCTGGCGACTTTTATTTCATGGAAATGAATACCCGCATCCAAGTCGAACATCCAGTTACGGAAATGGTAACAGGGATTGATTTAGTCAAAGCACAATTAGAAATTGCTTCAGGTGAACCTTTAGGCTATACCCAAGAGGATGTTACCATGACTGGGCATGCGATTGAGTGCCGAATTAACGCTGAAAATCCTGCCTTTAATTTTGCTCCTTCACCAGGTAAAATTCAAAATCTCTTGTTGCCTAGTGGTGGAATGGGCTTGCGTGTAGACAGCGCTATGTATTCAGGGTATTCAATTCCGCCTTATTATGATTCAATGATTGCAAAAGTCATCGTACATGGTGAAAATCGTTTTGATGCCTTGATGAAAATGCAAAGGGCTTTAAATGAAATTGTAACAGAAGGTATTATTACGAATGCCGAATTCCAATTGGATTTAATTACACATGACAATGTTTTGACAGGTGACTATGACACAAGCTTTTTACAAGAAACATTTCTACCAAATTGGGAGCCAGAAAGCAATCATTAAAGAAAGAACGCCGCAAGAGCTGTGCTCTTGCCGCTAAAATACGAGGAGTAAGCAAATGGCATTATTTAAAAAGAAAAATTACATTCGCATTAATCCAAATCGTGCTGATGCAAATGATGCATCAAAGAAGCCTTCTGTTCCAGATAATATGTGGGCAAAATGCCCTTCTTGTAAGCGAACACTGTATACAAAAGAAATGGGTGCAGAAAAAATCTGTCCGCATTGCGGCTATAGTTTTCGGATTGGTGCATGGGAACGATTAGCGATAACCGTTGATGAAAAAAGTTTCCACAATTGGGACAGTGAATTAGTGACAAAAGATCCACTAAATTTTCCTGGTTATCTTGAAAAAATTGAAAAAATGCAAGAAAAAACTGGGCTAGATGAAGCTGTCTTAACGGGAGAAGCAACAATTGAAGGACAAGCTGTTGCAATTGGAATCATGGATGCTAATTTTATCATGGGCAGTATGGGAACGATTGTTGGTGAAAAAATCACACGCTTGTTTGAGCGGGCGACAGAAAAGCATTTACCAGTAGTGATTTTCACTGCATCTGGTGGTGCCCGTATGCAAGAAGGAATTTTTTCATTGATGCAAATGGCGAAAATTTCGGCTGCTTTGCAACGGCATAACAAAGCAGGCTTGCTGTATCTTACGGTATTGACTGATCCAACGACTGGCGGTGTTACAGCAAGTTTTGCGATGGATGGCGATATTATTTTGGCAGAGCCTCAGAGTTTAATCGGTTTTGCTGGCCGCCGTGTAATTGAACAAACGATTCGTCAAGAGTTGCCAGATGATTTTCAAAAGGCCGAGTTTCTTTTAGAACATGGTTTTGTAGATCAGATTGTGCCAAGAAATCTTTTGCGTCAACGATTGAGCGACTTGTTACGTTTACATTCTTTGGAAGGGTGGCGCTAACATGGAAAAGAAAACAGCCAATGATGTTGTTACCTTGGCAAGAGCCCAAGATCGTTTGACAACTTTAGAATATATAGAAGCAATTTTTGAGGACTTTTTAGAATTTCATGGGGATCGTTACTTTGCCGATGATTTAGCTGTAGTCGGTGGTGTTGCTACTTTGCAAGGGAAACCAGTTACAGTGGTAGGTATCCAAAAAGGCCGAAATCTACCAGAAAATATTGAACGTAATTTTGGTTCACCTAATCCTGAAGGGTATCGCAAAGCGTTACGTTTAATGAAACAAGCGGAAAAATTTAATCGACCAGTCATTACCTTTGTGAACACTGCTGGTGCCTATTGTGGAATTGGTGCCGAAGAGCGGGGAGAAGGGGAAGCCATTGCGCAAAACTTGTTAGAAATGTCTGATTTGAAAGTGCCAATCATTTCAGTCATCATTGGTGAGGGCGGTAGTGGCGGTGCTTTAGCGTTAGCAGTCGCAGATGAAGTTTGGATGTTGGAACACACGATTTATGCGGTTCTTTCGCCAGAAGGTTTCGCCTCTATTTTGTGGAAAGATGGCAGTCGTGCGAAAGAAGCAGCAGAATTGATGAAAATCACAGCGACAGAGCTGAAGGAATTAGCTATTGTAGATAAAGTAATTCCAGAAGTTATGAACGGTCAGCCTCTGGAACAAGCAAAAATTAATCGCATGTTACAAAAAGCGTTCATTTCAAAATTAACTGAATTAGCTAAATTAGATACGGAAACGTTACTAGAAAAAAGATACCAACGTTTTCGCAAATATTAGAAGTTACTACTCATCAACGAACTTTTCAGGGGTTGATGGGTGGCTTTTTTTATTTTTTCTTTTATTTTACTTGTTCTTTTACAAGGAACGACCGTCCTTTATAGAAATTTTCAGTAAAATGCAGTATAATACAATAGGTAGAGACTGAAGCATAATTGTTTAGTTATGTTTCAGTCTCT
>OKNY01000345.1_pt1 | contig 15844 bp, 10 predicted proteins | sample 1613461 | NCBI WGS metagenome assembly OKNY01 (sample SAMN04436858, study PRJEB24849) | human gut metagenome | biome: human gut; feature: NICU; material: stool | host: Homo sapiens | place: USA: Saint Louis, MO | collected 2011-09-02 | reverse complement strand
CCCTGCTGGAAAAACGCGATTAATCTTTCCCTCCCTCTCCCTGTGGGAGAGGGCCGGGGTGAGGGCAACAGGCCGCACATACAAGCCGGGTAAGGCGTAGCCGCCACCCGGCTTTCTTTTGCCGCTTTACTGAATAGCCTTTATTGGGTAGTGTCTCTGGCGCTCAACAGACACTCAAAAGGACCGGCTGTTCATGTTTTCAGGACTCCTCATTATTCTGCTGCCCCTGATTGCGGGCTACCTTATTCCGCTGCGTCAGGAATCCGCATTACGGCTTATCAACCGTTTTCTCAGCGGGATTGTTTACCTCATTCTTTTCTTTATGGGGATCAGCCTGGCCTTCCTGGATAACCTGTCCGCGAATTTACTCTCCATTTTGCATTATTCAGCCGTCACGGTTACGGTTATTTTGCTGTGCAATATTGCCGCACTGCTGTGGCTGGAACGCACCATTCCCTGGAAAAATCATCACCACCAGGAAAAGCTGCCCTCCCGTATTGCGATGGCACTTGAGTCATTAAAACTCTGCGGCGTCGTGGTGCTCGGTTTTCTTCTGGGTCTCACCGGATGGGCATTTTTACAGCACGCGACAGAAGCCAGTGAATATACCCTGATCTTCCTGCTGTTCCTGATTGGTATCCAGCTGCGAAATAACGGCATGACCCTGAAACAGATTGTCCTCAACCGTCGGGGAATGATTATTGCCGTAATGGTTGTCGCCAGCTCAATGGTGGCGGGTGTGATGAATGCTTTTATTCTCGATCTGCCGCTGAAAACCGGCCTGGCAATGGCCTCCGGATTTGGCTGGTACTCCCTTTCCGGTATTCTGCTGACCGAATCATTCGGTCCGGTGATCGGCAGCGCCGCCTTCTTTAACGATCTGGCGCGTGAGCTGATTGCCATTATGCTGATCCCGGGGCTGGTTCGCCGCAGTCGCTCTACCGCACTGGGTCTGTGCGGCGCGACGTCGATGGACTTTACGCTACCGGTACTTCAGCGCTCAGGCGGGCTGGAAATGGTACCCGCGGCCATCGTGCACGGCTTTATTTTGAGTTTGCTGGTTCCCATTCTGATGGCGTTCTTCTCTGCCTGATACTTCTTTGGCGGTAGGGTGCCTGCCGCCAAAATTGCGCTAAATCAATCTCCCTCTATTTTATAGCAGAAAGCGCTTTTCACCGTTCTGGCACAGGCATAACCTTAAACATGTATATCAAATATAACTTTAACAGGTGTGATTATGTTTTGTGTGCAATGTGAACAAACCATCCGTACCCCGGCAGGCAATGGCTGCTCTTACGCGCAGGGTATGTGCGGCAAAACCGCAGAAACATCAGACCTGCAGGACCTGCTGATTGCTGCCCTGCAAGGCCTTTCCGCATGGGCATTCAAAGCCCGCGAATACGGCATCGTCGACCACTACGTCGACAGCTTCGCGCCGCGCGCATTCTTCTCTACGCTGACCAACGTTAACTTTGATTCCCCTCGCATCGTCGGCTATGCCCGTGAAGCTATCGCCCTGCGTGAAGCGCTGAAAGCGCAGTGCCTGAACGCTGATGCTAACGCTCGCGTGGACAACCCGATGTCAGAACTCCAGCTGGCGAGTGATGACCTGGGCGACCTCCAGCGTCAGGCGGCAGACTTTACCCCGAATAAAGACAAAGCAGCGATTGGCGAGAACATTCTCGGCCTGCGCCTGCTGTGCCTGTACGGTCTGAAAGGCGCAGCGGCGTATATGGAGCACGCGCACGTTCTCGGTCAGTACGACAACGATATCTACGCGCAGTACCACAAAATCATGGCGTGGCTGGGGACCTGGCCTGCCGATATGAACGCCCTGCTTGAGTGCTCAATGGAAATCGGCCAGATGAACTTCCGCGTGATGAGCATTCTGGATGCCGGTGAAACCAGCACCTACGGCCACCCGACGCCAACGCAGGTCAACGTGAAGGCGACCGAGGGTAAATGTATCCTGATCTCCGGTCATGACCTGAAAGATCTTTACAACCTGCTGAAGCAGACTGAAGGCACTGGCGTCAACGTTTATACCCATGGCGAAATGCTGCCTGCGCACGGCTACCCGGAGCTGCGTAAATTCAAACATCTGATCGGTAACTACGGCAGCGGCTGGCAGAACCAGCAGGTGGAGTTCGCCCGCTTCCCTGGCCCTATCGTGATGACCTCTAACTGCATCATCGACCCTACCGTGGGCGCGTATGACGACCGCATCTGGACCCGCAGCATCGTCGGCTGGCCGGGCGTGAGCCACCTCGAAGGCGACAATTTCGGTCCGGTTATTGCCCAGGCGCAGCAAATGGCGGGCTTCCCGTACAGCGAAATTCCGCATCTGATCACCGTCGGCTTCGGCCGAGAAACCCTGCTCGGCGCCGCAGATTCGCTGATCGATCTCGTCAGCCGTGAAAAGCTGCGCCACATCTTCCTCGTCGGCGGCTGCGACGGCGCGCGCGGTGAGCGTAACTACTTCACCGATTTCGCCACCAGCGTACCGGACGATTGCCTGATCCTGACCCTGGCGTGCGGTAAATACCGTTTCAACAAGCTGGACTTCGGCAATATCGAAGGTCTGCCGCGCCTGATCGATGCGGGCCAGTGTAACGATGCTTACTCGTCCATCATTCTGGCGGTTACCCTGGCGGAAAAACTGGGCTGTGGCGTGAACGACCTGCCGCTGTCGCTGGTGCTTTCGTGGTTTGAGCAGAAAGCGATCGTCATCCTGCTGACCCTGCTCTCTCTGGGCGTGACCAACATCGTGACCGGCCCGACCGCGCCAGGTTTCCTGACGCCGGACCTGCTGGCCGTGCTGAACGAAAAATTCGGCCTGCGCTCCGTCACCAACGTTGAAGATGATATGAAGCAGCTGCTGAGCGCGTAAGGAGTTATTCATGACCATGCCAACCTCACAATGTCCGTGGCGGATGCAGGTTCATCACATCCACCAGGAGACGCCGGATGTGTGGACGCTCTCACTGATTTGCCACGATTACTATCCGTACCGTGCCGGTCAGTATGCGCTGGTCAGTGTCCGCCATTCGGCGGACACCCTGCGTGCCTACACGATCTCCTCAACGCCGGGCGTGAGCGAATACATCACGCTTACCATTCGCCGTATTGATGACGGTGCTGGCTCGCAGTGGCTGACCCGTGACGTGAAGCGCGGAGACTATATCTGGCTGTCAGACGCCCAGGGCGATTTCACCTGTGACGACAAGGCGGAAGATAAATTCCTGCTGCTGGCGGCGGGCTGTGGCGTCACGCCGATTATGTCCATGCGCCGCTGGCTGGCGAAAAACCGTCCGCAGGCCGACGTGCAGGTGATCTTTAGCGTTCGCTCTCCGGAAGATGTTATTTTTGCCGAGGAGTGGCGTAATTATCCGGTAACACTGGTGGCAGAACACAATGCGGTCCACGGTTTTGTGCCCGGCCGTCTGAGCCGCGAGCTGCTGCAAAGCGTGCCGGATATTGCGCACCGTACCGTGATGACCTGCGGCCCGGCGCCTTACATGGATATCGTCGAGAAAGAAGTGAAGGCGCTTGGCGTGACCCGCTTCTTCAAGGAGCAATTCTTCACGCCGGTAGCAGAGGCGGCAACCAGCGGGATTCAGTTTACTAAGCTACAGCCTGCGCAGACCTTCTTTGGCCGCGTGGGAACGACTTTGCTGGAGGCACTCGAAAGCAATAAGGTACCGGTAGTGGCCGCCTGCCGTGCGGGCGTATGCGGTTGCTGTAAGACGAAAGTGGTTTCAGGTGAGTACACTGTCACCAGTACCATGACGCTCTCCGACGCGGAAATTGCCGAAGGTTACGTGCTGGCGTGCTCATGCCATCCGCAGGGGGATCTGGTCCTCGCATAATCTGACGCGGTGCCCCCGTTTTTGCCGGGTGGCACTGCGTTTACCCGGCCTACCTTGTAGGGGCTGGATCGTCGTAGGCTCGGTAAGCGCTAGCGCCACCGGGCTTATAATCAGGCGGCACATTGTTTGTGCCGAACTACATATGGTTGCTGCGTGTACGGCAGTGAACATTATAAAAACGCGCATATGCGGGCAAAAGACTTTCTAAGCTGCCTGTACGGCAGTGAACAGGATCCCCGGCTCGAATCCTGAAAGTATTCCTTTCTAAGCTGCCTGTACGGCAGTGAACCCGGCCCGGGCGAGCTTATCCATCCGTGGTTCTTTCTAAGCTGCCTGTACGGCAGTGAACATAGACTGCCGCCTTGCTCATTCTCGCGAGTGTTTCTAAGCTGCCTGTACGGCAGTGAACTGGAACAATCTACACCTATCACTTTGTCAGATAAAGAAATAACCTAAAAAATCGTCTCGTTCCCTTTTTTCTTCACATACATTTCAGCACAATAAAATCAATAAGTTACAAACAGCCAATAAAAAAGGGTCCATAGACCCTTTCCTTCATACCAGAGCCCAAACCTCAACGCCACGCCGGTGCTTTCCCCAGCGCAAACCGCCCTGCCCCTAAAAATGCCACCGCCAGCGAGCCAATAAAGAAGTACACCAGGCTTTCAATCGCCCATGCCCCAACCTTATCGAGGGCGAACGTTTCACCCATTCCTACCATCAGCCATGCCACAATCATCGTAAACGCCAGCATCAGCGCGGCCGGTCGCGTAAAGAGGCCGACAATAATCAACATCGGTGCCACCACTTCGCCAATCAACACGCCATAAGCGATAAACCCCGGCAACCCTTTTTCCACCAGCATGCCGCTGATAAAGCCCACGCCGCCGAATAACTTGTGCAAACCGTGAAAGAGCATCAACCCACCGACGGCAAGTCGTAACAAGAGTTTGCCAAGATCGACGCACGATAGCTTTTCATTAACAGCAATTAACAATGATTTAACCATTTGAAATGATTCCTGTTTTCACCTGAGTCAGCACCAGATTATGCCGAATTATCGCGCAAGGAAACCCTGTTAATTGAGGGGTATTGAGCAGGCAATACAGCGACTTTCTTCTAAGCTTGTAAGCGATATCACAAAAAGGAGAAGGACACCCATGAAACTAACCGTGGCTGCATATATAGCGAAAACCCTGGAACAGGCTGACGTGAAACGTATCTGGGGCGTAACCGGCGATTCCCTGAACGGACTGAGCGACAGCCTTAACAAAATGAAAACCATTGAATGGATGCCGACCCGCCATGAAGAGGTCGCCGCATTTGCCGCGGGAGCCGAAGCGCAGCTCACCGGTGAACTGGCCGTGTGTGCAGGCTCGTGCGGGCCAGGTAACCTGCATCTGATCAACGGTCTGTTTGACTGCCACCGTAACCACGTGCCGGTGCTGGCGATTGCCGCCCATATCCCCTCTTCCGAAATCGGTAGCGGCTATTTTCAGGAGACGCATCCGCAGGAGCTGTTCCGTGAATGCAGCCACTATTGCGAACTGGTTTCATCCCCGGAGCAGATCCCGCAGGTCCTGGCAATCGCCATGCGCAAGGCGGTGCTGAACCGCGGCGTGTCGGTGGTCGTTATCCCGGGTGATGTGGCCCTTAAGGCCGCACCAGAAGGGGCCAGCACCCACTGGTATCACGCCCCGCAGCCTGTGGTGACGCCTGCGGAAGAAGAGCTGAAAAAGCTGGCGCAGCTGCTGCGTTACTCCAGCAATATTGCCCTGATGTGCGGTAGCGGCTGCGCGGGCGCGCACAAGGAGCTACTTGAATTCGCGGGTAAGCTAAAAGCCCCCATTGTTCACGCCCTGCGCGGCAAAGAGCACGTCGAGTACGACAACCCCTACGATGTGGGAATGACCGGGCTGATCGGTTTCTCCAGCGGGTTCCACACCATGATGAACGCCGACACGCTGATTTTACTCGGTACCCAGTTCCCTTACCGCGCGTTTTACCCGACGGATGCCAAAATCATTCAGATTGATATCAATCCGGCCAGCATCGGCGCGCACAGCAAGGTAGATATGGCGCTGGTGGGCGATATCAAATCCACCCTGGCCGCCCTGCTGCCGCTTCTCGAGGAGAAAACGGATCGCGCGTTTCTTGATAAAGCCCTCAGTGACTACCGCGATGCCCGTAAGGGACTGGACGATCTCGCCAAACCGAGCGACAAAGCCATCCACCCGCAGTACCTGGCACAGCAGATCAGCCATTTCGCAGACGACGACGCCATTTTTACCTGCGACGTCGGCACGCCAACCGTCTGGGCAGCACGCTACCTGAAGATGAACGGCAAACGACGCCTGCTGGGTTCGTTCAACCACGGCTCGATGGCCAACGCCATGCCGCAGGCGCTGGGCGCAAAAGCGACGGCACCGGAACGTCAGGTGGTGGCCATGTGCGGCGACGGCGGGTTTAGCATGCTCATGGGTGATTTTCTCTCCGTGGTACAGATGAAGCTGCCGCTCAAAATCGTAGTCTTCAACAACAGCGTACTGGGCTTTGTGGCGATGGAGATGAAGGCCGGTGGCTATCTGACGGACGGTACCGAACTGCATGACACCAACTTCGCGCGCATTGCCGAGGCGTGCGGCATCACCGGTATTCGCGTGGAAAAAGCGTCTGACGTGGATGAAGCCCTGCAGCGCGCCTTCTCTATCGACGGCCCAGTGCTGGTGGATGTGGTAGTCGCCAAAGAAGAGCTGGCTATTCCACCGCAAATCAAGCTAGAACAGGCGAAAGGTTTTAGCCTCTATATGCTGCGCGCCATCATCAGCGGCCGCGGTGATGAAGTGATCGAACTGGCAAAAACCAACTGGCTCAGGTAAAACATTTCACGTGACCTCTTAAAATAAAGGGATGTGAAATGATTGATTTGCGTAGTGATACCGTTACCCGCCCGAGCCGTGCCATGCTCGAAGAGATGATGGCCGCCCCGGTCGGGGACGACGTCTACGGCGATGACCCGACGGTCAACGCGTTACAGCGCTATGCGGCAGAGCTGAGTGGCAAGGAGGCCGCGCTGTTCCTGCCGACCGGCACGCAGGCGAACCTCGTGGCGCTGCTCAGCCACTGCGAGCGCGGCGAAGAGTATATTGTCGGCCAGGGCGCGCATAACTATCTCTACGAAGCCGGCGGTGCGGCGGTGCTCGGCAGCATCCAGCCGCAGCCGATTGACGCCGCGCCGGACGGTACACTCCCGCTCGATAAGGTCGCGGCAAAAATCAAAGCCGACGATATTCATTTCGCCCGCACAAAACTGCTCAGTCTGGAAAATACCCACAACGGTAAAGTGCTGCCCCGCGAGTACCTGAAAGCGGCGTGGGACTTCACCCGCGAGCGCAAGCTCGGCCTGCACGTTGACGGTGCGCGCATTTTTAACGCCGTAGTGGCGTACGGCTGCGAGCTGAAAGAGATTACGCAATATTGCGACTCGTTCACCATTTGCCTCTCCAAAGGGCTGGGTACGCCGGTGGGTTCTCTGCTGGTCGGCAATGCGGATTACATCAAGCGCGCCAACCGCTGGCGTAAGATGACCGGCGGCGGCATGCGCCAGGCGGGTATTCTGGCGGCGGCGGGTCTGTATGCTCTCAAAAATAACGTGGCGCGCCTGAAAGACGATCATGATAACGCCGCATGGATGGCCACACAGCTGCGCGAGATCGGAGCGGACGTGATGCGCCACGACACCAACATGCTGTTCATTCGCGTGGGCGATGACCACGCCGCTGCGCTGGGTGAATTTATGAAAGCGCGCGGCGTGCTGATCAACGCCTCTCCGGTGATGCGTCTGGTCATGCACCTCGACGTGAACCGCGAACAGCTGGCAGAGGTGGTGAAACACTGGCAGGCGTTTTTACAGCGCTAAGGAGCCTCACGTGCCGCAACGCATTCTGGTGCTGGGCGCCAGCGGGTATATCGGTCAGCATCTCACCACGGCGTTAAGCCAGCGGGGACATCAGGTGCTGGCAGCGGCACGCAACACCGACCGCCTGCAAAAGCTGGCGCTGCCGGGCGTCACCTGCCACAACGTTGACCTCAACTGGCCGAAGGCGCTTCCCGCGCTGCTGGAAGGGGTCGACACGTTTTACTACCTGGTCCATAGCATGGGCGAAGGCGGCGATTTTATCGCCCACGAGCGACAGGTGGCGTTGAACGTCCGCGATGCCCTGCTGCAAACGCCGGTGAAGCAGGTGATTTTTTTAAGCTCGCTTCAGGCGCCTGAGAGCGAGCAGTCCGATCACCTGCGCGCCCGCCAGCTGACGGCGGACACCCTGCGCGGGGCGAATATCCCCGTCACCGAACTGCGCGCAGGGATCATCGTCGGCGCGGGCTCAGCCGCTTTTGAAGTGATGCGCGATATGGTCTACAACCTGCCGGTACTGACGCCGCCGCGCTGGGTCCGCTCGCGCACCACGCCGATTGCGCTGGAGAATTTGCTCCACTATCTGGTGGCATTGCTCGATCACCCGGCGGAGCAACACCGTGTGCTTGAAGCAGCAGGCCCTGAGGTGCTGAGCTATCAGCAGCAGTTCGAACATTTCATGCGCGTCAGCGGACGCCGCCGCTGGCTGATCCCCATCCCCTTCCCGACCCGCTGGATCTCAGTCTGGTTTTTAAATGTGATCACCTCCGTGCCGCCGACCACCGCCAAAGCGCTAATTCAGGGGCTGAAACACGATCTGCTGGCGGACGATCGCGAGCTGCGCGCCTTAATCCCTCAGGATCTGATCCGGTTTGACGACGCGGTACGCAATACGCTGAAAGAAGAAGAGCAGCTGGTGAACTCCAGCGACTGGGGTTATGACGCGCAGGCCTTTGCCCGCTGGCGGCCGGAGTACGGTTATTACCCGAAACAGGCGGGCTGCACGGTAAAAACCTCTGCCAGCCTTGAGGCGCTGTGGGAAGTGGTGAACCAAATTGGTGGCAAAGAACGTTATTTCTTCGGCAATCTCCTCTGGCAAACGCGGGGGACAATGGATCTGCTGGTGGGGCACAGGCTGGCGAAAGGTCGCCCGGCGCGCCCGTATCTTGAGGTGGGCGACGCGGTCGACAGCTGGAAAGTGATCATCGTCGAGCCGGAAAAGCAGCTGGCGTTGTTGTTCGGTATGAAAGCGCCGGGGCTGGGGCGACTCTGCTTCACCCTCAAGGATAAAGGCGATCGCCGGGAACTGGACGTCCGCGCCTGGTGGCACCCGCACGGGATGCCGGGCCTTTTTTACTGGCTGTTCATGATCCCCGCCCATCTTTTTATCTTCCGGGGAATGGCGAAACGAATTGCGCAACTGGCAGAACAAAAAACGAAAATAACTCATTAAAACGCTTTTTCTTTCACCTTTCCCATTGCATAGCGCCGTAATTCACGAAAGAATGCGCACGAAATTCTTTTTCAACACAGTGGATTGATATGAAGGTACTGGTTACCGGGGCGACCAGCGGCTTAGGCCGAAATGCGGTCGAATTTCTGCGCAACAAGGGCATTAGCGTCAGGGCTACCGGTCGCAACGAGGCGATGGGAAAACTGCTGCAAAAAATGGGCGCAGAGTTCGTCCATGCCGACCTGACGGAGCTGGTCTCCTCGCAGGCGAAGGTGATGCTCGCCGGAATCGATACGCTGTGGCACTGCTCCAGTTTTACCTCTCCGTGGGGGACCCAGGAAGCCTTCGATCTCGCCAACGTGCGGGCCACCCGCCGTCTGGGCGAATGGGCCGTTGCCTGGGGGGTACGTAACTTTATTCATATCTCCTCCCCGTCGCTCTATTTCGACTATCACCACCATCGCGATGTGCAGGAAGATTTCCGTCCGGCACGCTTTGCCTGTGAATTTGCGCGCAGCAAGGCGGCCAGTGAAGAGGTGATCGACCTGCTGGCGCAGTCGAACCCGCACACCCGCTTTACGGTACTGCGTCCGCAGAGCCTGTTCGGACCGCACGACAAAGTGTTTATTCCGCGCCTGGCGCAGATGATGCATCACTACGGCAGCGTGCTGCTGCCGCGCGGTGGCGATGCGCTGGTGGATATGACCTATTACGAAAACGCCGTCCACGCCATGTGGCTGGCCAGCCAGTCGGACTGCGATAAGCTGATCTCTGGCCGCGCCTATAACATCACCAACGGCGAACCCTGTACGCTACGCAGCATTGTGCAGCGGCTGATTGATGAACTGCAGATCGACTGCCGCATCCGTTCTGTCCCCTACCCCATGCTTGACATGATTGCCCGCAGCATGGAGCGATTTGGCAGTAAAGCGGCCAAAGAACCTGCGCTGACGCATTACGGCGTCTCTAAACTCAATTTTGATTTCACGCTGGATATTTCGCGGGCAGAGAACGAACTGGGGTATCGGCCGGTGGTGACGCTGGATGAAGGGATTGTGCGCACGGCGGCGTGGTTACGGGATCACGGCAAACTGCACCGCTAGCCTGTTGCCTGGTGGCGGCTTCGCCTTACCGGGCCTACAACTGCACCGTACCGCTGGAAAGGGTGCAAAAACTAAAACGGCAACCTTTCGGTTGCCGTTTGCTTTTACAGAGCTGTCCAGGCATCAGACCATGCCAGACCAGCGCCCGGTTCATAGTATGCCGGGGCGTTGTTACACCAGCCGCTGTACGGGAACGGTTTGCACTGGAACAGTTTACCGTGGTTGTTCACGATATCACCGGCCTTGTACTTGCTGTTCGCGCTCCACGCCGCGTAATCGCCAGACGTGCCTTCGTCCTGAGACGGTGCTGCTTTGGCTTTCACGTTCAGCAGATAAGAGGTCGTGCTGCTCAACTCACCGTCGCTCACGGTCAGGCTGATTTCAATCTGCTGAGCCGTTGCAGACTCTGGAGCAGTAAAGGTGACAACCGCTTTATCCTGACCGGTTACGGTCTGACCGTCCTGGGAACGCCAGGTGTAGGTCAGCGCGTTGCCGTCTGCATCGGTAGAACCTTCCGCGCTCAGAGAGACATGTGCACCCGCCTCAACGGCGCCGATTGGACCCGCGATATGCGCCACCGGCGCGTGATTCACCACAGCAGGTTCAGCCGGGGTTTCATCCGGAACTGGCGCTGGCGCCGGCGTTTCGTCTTCTGACGGCGTAGGCGTTGGCGTTACCGGGGTTTCATCCGGCGTAACGGAACCGTCGTCGTTAACGATGTTCACGTTAAAGAACTTCTGCACGCACTTGCTGTAATCACCCTCTTTGAACGCGCTGAACGGCGTCTGGTAACCAACGAGCTGGCAAGAGTAGGTTTCGCCGCTTGGCGTATCCGCGCTCCATCCCCAGTCCTGCTCCCAGTAAATCTTCAGCGCGCCAGCACCGCCTTCGTCGAACTGCTTCATGTTCGCGCAGCCCAGCACTTCGTTCGCCGGAACAGGGACCTTCAGGTAGTTCGCGAACTCTTTGTAGTACTTGATACGGTTTTCAGACTGTGCAATTTCAGTTGGACCGCCGCACTCAACGCCACCGTTGATGATCTGGGTGGTCACGCCGAAGCCAGGGACCAGACCGTTGGCTTTATCGTGATCGTTCGGCTGCCATGTACCGTCGATAACCTGCAGCATGCTTGGTTTAGGCGGCTGCGGATAGGCGAAGAAGAAGATCGCACTCGCCAGGTTCAGCCAGGTATCCGCCACCAGCTCAGGTTTGTCGAGCAGCGTACGCACGTCACCGTACATCGCTTCAGAGAACGGGCCGTAGTTGTAGTTGTAGGACAACTGCTTCGCACCGCGACCGAAGTAGCTCAGGAAGTCGCCGTCTTTATCTTTACCGCACGGCCAGGTCTGACCCTGCCAGACGTCCGGGTTACATTCGCCGTTATAGCCGCCCTTCTGGCCTTCGCTCCAGCCCATCTCACGCACGTGAACCAGGGCCTGACGCCATTCGGCTTCCGGACGCCAGCTTTCGTGACCGCCCGTTTCCTGAGCAAAGTGGGCAAACATGGTTGCCAGCTCTTTACGGCAGATAGCGTCACTGTCGCGACCGTCATTGTAGGTCTTACACAGCGCCGGGAATTTACCAACCGCTTTCAGGAAGTTGCTGTAGGTGTACGCCTGCGCGCGCAGCGGGAAGAGATATTCCCAGTCGCTGGCTTTCACGATCCCTTCCACGCGTTTCACGTTCTCCGGGTTCGCCGCACGACCAGGTTCAATCAGTTCAACCTGGGCGTTGTCCAGCGTCTTAATGGTTTCCTTTACGGCATCCATCAGCGGGAAGCTGGTCAGCTCTTTCTCTTTCTTCGCCAGATCGCTGGCGTTCATGGTGTATGGTTCACTGGTGGTCGCTTGCAGCGAGGCAGCCTGCGCCATAAACGGTGCTACGCATGCGCCGGCAACGAGAACACTCAGTAACGTCCTTTTGTTCATTTCACTATTCCTGTTTATTTAAGTTAAATAATAACAATCCAGGCTTATGTATTAATCCGTTAATAAATAAACCGCAGACAGCTGTTTTCTCTTTTCGAAGAACACCCTCAGGAATTCTTCAAAAATAAAAAACTCATTCGTTTGCTGTCGCTTTCAGTTCCTGATATTTTTTCCACACTTTGTGGGCGTATATCATGCGTTGCGGATAATTTTCTTTCTTTAATCCGGCGTTATAGGCGCCGACCGCCTCCCAGTTATAGCCATACACTTTAATCATGCTGGATAAAATCGATGCGCCAACCATAATCGAGGTACAGGGTTCGGTTATTAGCCGATATTCATCTATCCCCCTGCTCTCCAGTGCCGAAAAATGTGAGCTGTTAATTTGCATCAACCCCACGTCACGCGTACCGTCATGGTTTCTGCCGACCGCATACGGGTTCATTCCCGACTCCACATTGGCAATGGCGTACAGTAAATAAGGATCGACGTGATAATAATGTGCCGCTTTATCCCAACAGTTTGCCAGCGCGCTTTGGCTGATAATCAATAATAAAAAAATTAACTTTTTCATTTTTACCTGCTGACCGTTTCGTTTATTTCTCCTTAACAACATCCTGTAAAATCATTTTTGATTTACTCCCCCCTTATACGGGGGGAGTCTTTATCAGCTCAGATTATTGGCAATCTGTCGCTGGGCCTTCTTTGACCCATACATCGCTGTTCGCTGGGTTGTCACCACGGGTCCACCATTTGGCACGGTAAACGTTGCCCTGGTAAGTAGTGGTTTCGCCGCCGTTGTACACCAGATCAGAACGCCAGTTCATCTTCACGTTGCTCGCAAGTTCCCATGCGTCCACGCCGAAGCCAGGCTGGTTGCCCTGAGTCCAGTACTTCGCTTTCCACACCAGATGGTCGAAGCTTACGGTATCGCCAGTGTTGTAGATTTTGCTGGAATCCCACGCGGCGTAGTTGCCGGCGTTGGCGTCAACCGGTGCGTCGCAGCTGCCGGTTGCAGTGCCTTCGTCAGATGGCGGAGTCACATCATCAGCAGGTGGTGTAACGTCGTCAGACGGCGGAGTCACGTCATCAGCTGGCGGCGTCACGTCGGCTGGTTTCGGATTAACCGTTACCTGGACGTTAGACTGCACGCTGGTTTTACCATCGCCTACCACCACACTCAGGGTGTAGGAAGAGGTAGAAGCCACTTCTGGCGCAGTGATGGTCACGTTCGCGGTGTCAGTACCGGTCGCGTGCATATCTGCCGGAACGCTCCAGGTATAGGTCAGGTTATCACCGTCTGGATCCGCAGCCTGTGCATGCACAACATAGGTTTCACCCGCCTGCAGCGTCACCGCTTCCATTGGGTTCACAACCGGTGCCTGGTTAGCCTTCGGCGCCTTGTTAACAACCTGCACGTCAATCGCGTTGCTCAGGCCTTTAGCGTCGGTAACCGTCAGGCGGAACACCATGGTCTGGTCGCTGGTCGCAGCCGCAACGTTGAAGGTCGCTTTCGCTTTGGTGCTGTTGGTCAGGGTGACCGATGGGCCAGAAACCTGAGTCCATTTGTAGGTAATCGCATCGCCATCTGGATCGCTGGACGCAGAACCATCGAGCGTAACGGTTGCCGGGCCAGAAACGTTCTGGTCTGCAGAAGAGGCGATTGGCGCATGGTTGGTCACAACAGGATCAACCGGCGTAGAGCCGCCACCCAGCAGGCTTTCGTTCATGGCGTTCAGGATGTCGCCGGTATCGGAGTCAATAGACCATGCGAACAGACCGCCCAGGTTTTTCTGAAGCACGTATTTGCCTTTTGCAGCAGTAGAACGCGCGTCTTCATAGGTGATCAGGTCACCCGTCGTTTTGTTGAACACGTATGGCGCTTCTGCATCCGCGTCGTAGCCGTATTCCCAGCCTGGTTTGCCTTTGTACTCGTTAACGATCTGACGATAGTCAACCACGCCCGGTTCCCAGGTACCTTTCACCATACCGGTCGCGGTACCGGTGAACGGATTGTTACCGGTGTAGCCGTGTACACCCGTCCAGCCGCGGCCATACATGCCCGCACCGACCACGATCTTGCCAGGCTGTACGCCTTGCTGCAGCAGGGCATCAACCCCGTTTTCCGTGGTGTAGTTGGTGTCTGGTCGCCATGCTGGCGCATGCAGCGCAGCCTGGTGGCCCAGCTCGGTGTTGCTCCAGCCGCCGTAGAAGTCGTAGCTCATCAGGAAGATGTGGTCGAGGTACTGCTGAGCAGTGGTGTAGTCCACGTCTTCAATCTTATCTTTACCGGCACCGATTGCGCTGGTCAGCTCATAGGTACGGCCAGTCTGGGCAGACAGCTCGTTCAGCATCGCGCGAAGATCGTGCATCAGCGCCGTATAGGTCGCTTTATCCTGCTGCGGGTTGCCTTTCGTCTCGGTCACACCGCCGCCGCCCGGGAATTCCCAGTCGATATCCACACCGTCAAAGAATTTCCAGGTCTGCAGGAAATCTTTAACAGAGGAGACAAAGCGTGCGCGGATAGCCGGATCGCCCATGTGGAAGAACGGATCGGACAGGGTCCAGCCACCGATAGATGGCAGTACTTTCAGGTCCGGATGCGCTTTTTTCAGCGCCATCAGCTGACCAAAGTTACCTTTGTACGGGTCGTCCCAGTTGGACACGCCAGCCTGCGGTTTTTGCAGGGCAGCCCACGGGTCGTGGATCGCCACGGTAAAGTCAGGACGTCCCTGGCAGTCGCGCTGCAGCACGCCGTAGCTATTGCCGCCTTCTACGGTTTTCAGGCCGTCGTTGATGCCGTCACCGCCACAGATTGGAATGAAGCCATACAGAATGTGGTTGAGGTTCGCAGCAGGAATTTTGTCAACCGGGAAGTTACGGTCGTAAACGCCCCACTCAGGGAAGTAGGCCGCAACCACTTTATCGGTATGCTGCGCGAAGGATTTGTTGTTCTCGTGCATTGTCGTGTTCAGCGGCAGCAGATGGCTACCGTCGGTATGCAGGCATCACCGGGTTATTGCTGTTTGTTACGATGCCCAGCTTTTTCTCCTCCATGCGCTGCTGCTGGCGAGCACGGATCTGGTCATATTTCTCTTTCGACGCCGCACTGTAGTTGTCGTCGTCGCGCAGCACCGTGGTGTGGATGAACACCATCAGGTTACGTTTAGAGGTATCCTCAGAGGTGTAGCGGAACAGCTGGCCCACCAGCGGAATATCGCCCAGCAGCGGCACCTTGGAGACGGTCTCTTTGGTGACGTTTTCCATCAGACCGCCCAACACCACGGTCTGGCCGCTGTGTACCATCACTTCGTTGTTGATGGTACGGGTGTTGAAGGTTGGGCCGAGGCTGGCGTCTTCAGTCGCATTAGCGTCAACGCTGGAGACTTCCTGTTCAATCTTCAGATGAATCATGTCGCCGTCGTTAATCTGCGGCACGATTTTCAGCTTGGTCCCCACCGTCTTACGCTCAACGGAGTTAAAGACGTTGTCGCCACTGGTCGTTTGCGAACCGGACAGTACCGGCACATCCTGACCGACGTTGAACGACGCTTCTTTGTTATCCAGCGTGACCA
>OKNY01000277.1_pt1 | contig 19591 bp, 16 predicted proteins | sample 1613461 | NCBI WGS metagenome assembly OKNY01 (sample SAMN04436858, study PRJEB24849) | human gut metagenome | biome: human gut; feature: NICU; material: stool | host: Homo sapiens | place: USA: Saint Louis, MO | collected 2011-09-02 | reverse complement strand
TGAATGAGCATGAAAGAGCTGCAGTTGCCCATGAATTTATGAATAACGGTCAGTCCGGCCCACATCAGGCCATGGCCGAAGCGCATCGTCGTATGCTCAATGCAGGCTGACGGCGATGGTAGTATCTTTGCAGTCCTGATTTCCTTGATAGATTTTTCCGTAACCGGATATATTGCAACATCTTTGCCCCCTACAGGGGGCATTTTTATCAGATTCTGCTACAGTTAACGGGTATCAACGCTAAAAGGATATTTTTTATGAAAGCCAGAAACACTTTATTTGCAGTATTAATGTTATCCCTGCCAGCGATTTCAGCAGAACATTCAGAAATGAAAATGACTGATATGTCTACCTCAGCTTCGTCACAGGAATATATGGCTGGCATGAAAGACATGCATGACAAAATGATGACTGCTGTAAATGAATCCGATCCCGACAAGGCTTTTGCGAAAGGCATGGTAGCACACCATGAAGGGGCAATAGCAATGGCTGAGACTGAGCTAAAATACGGAAAAGATCCCGAAATGAGAAAGCTCGCGCAGGACATCATTAAAGCTCAAAAAGGTGAAATTGAGCAGATGAATAAATGGCTTGATAGTCAAAAGTAAACATTGTAGAAATGTCACGACAAGCGTGATTTTACATCGTTCCTGGGCGCGGGAGTCGGTTAATCTTTATATAATTCAAACCCGATTAATTTCGGGTTTTTACTACTCTGTACTCCGGTCCTTTGTTGAGGACCGGAATATATGCACCTGAGATGCTTATTTAATACATTATCTCGTCATGGATACAATGTCGCTCAGGATCTCAACCAGCTCGCTTCTCTCCTGCGTTCCGTCATGATAGGTTGATCTTGAGATGATTCTTTCTGATGTCATCTGAGGCCAGAATTTATCTAGTACATTATCGGGTTTCATTCCCACAGCCCGGCCGATTATTTTTTTAGCGTCACAGGTGTCCGTAAACGTGACGGCTACACCAGTAATTTCCTCGATAAGATCCGGGCACAGATAGTTTTCTATCTCACGTTTGCGCGTAGCGAAAAATACCTTACCGGCCTCCTCTACTTCTTTTTTACGCTTCTGGATGGACAGAACCTGTGCAGGGTCTCCCCCAATATCGGAGTCCAGAAATACGCACCAGGGAAGCCCCAGATCTTTGGCCAGATTCAATGTAACCCAGTGTTTGACGCTACCACACCCTCCTATGAGGACTGGCACTATTTTCACGTCCTCCAGAGAGGCTGGCAGCGCACCTGACTGTTTTAATGAACTGGCCGCATGCCTCAGGAAAGTAACATCCGACTTTCCCTCTACCAGAACAATCCCCTGCGCCCTTTCCATACCGGTCTCTGGCAGCACCCCCAGGCTTTCAGTGGCTTCCTTCAGCACTGCGTCATCCGGCATTTTTACTACGGGTTCACCCGCCTCATTTCGGGTAACATAACGTACGCCTTCGACAGGGATTAATCCGGCCAGCGCCGGGACATGGGTGGTGACGATAATCTGACGGTGCGGCTGGCCTGCCAGTGCCAGTAACGCTTTCATCAGCATCATCTGATAGTTCGGATGCTGTGACGTTTCAGGCTCCTCTATGGCATAAATCACATTTCTGGGCGTCCCCGCGACATTCTTTTCAGCCTCAGCCCGAAAAAAATTCAACAGGATAAGCCTCCTTATCCCGCTGCCGCGCTTATTGATGGGGATGCCATTTTCCCCGTCCAGGGTGAAATTGAAGGTCCACTTGGGTTTCTCCTTAAATCGTGGAGTCAGTTCACTGGCGAGTTCGGGGGCCATTTCACGTAATTTATCCAGCGTTCTCTGTGCGACATCCAGGACGCTGTCCTGAATCTCATTTTCCAGCGCTGTAATTTTGTCCTGCAGCGCAGCCTGAGCGTCTTTTACGGCCTGCTGTAAGGGGTTTTTAGCTTCGGAATCCCCGTCGCTGCTTTCCCTGTCGGCTTTGAAAATCGCATACGTGGGCAGCAAATCGAGGATCTTACCCCATAATGATTTTGTGTCGGTTCCGAACTCTTTATCGACATCCAGCATAATTTCCGAACAGGTATAGGGGGCTGCGGCTTCCCTGATGGCCTGACGCCATAACGATGCAGTGCGTTTATCCGCCACATTTTTTTCAACTTCTTTTCCCACCGCCTTGAGCTCAGAAATTTTCATGCCCAGTAAATTTCTCAGGGGCTCCTCATCCGGGTGGATGCAGCGGATGCAGGTCTGCTCCGGTTTTCCTGAGGTCGTTGCTTTAAACGTTTTGACGATTTCAAAATTGCCGTCCTCATTCAGCAGATGTTCTGAGGCGAGCGTGGTCTGCACCCTGTCGTCGATCATGATAAAATCGGGCAGGTCATCAAATTCACAGGCTATTTCAAAACGGCCGTCCCCTTCTCTTAGGCTGAAACAGTTCATGTCATTCTTGTCAGCCTTCATTCCTTCTGTTTCAAAAAAAATAGCCAGCGCTTCCAGAAGCGTTGATTTCCCAAAGTCATTACGACCGACAATACCCGCCATGCTTTCATCAATAATGATTTCAGTAGAGTTTCTGTAGCCTCTGAAGTTTTTCAGTTTTAATTTTCTGAGCCGCATATGAAGTCCTGTGTGTAAGAAAGCGTTTTGCTGCAACCTGAATACAAAATATATTTTCAAATGCCTGCCAACAAGCAGGGATAACCGTTATTCAGAATATCTTAACGACATTTCGGGATTATGATCTGGTCGCGCTTTCAGAACTTTACTGCCCCTCAAAACACCGGAAACTAACTTGTGGTTGGTTACATGGCAAAGTTAAAACTCCAGAATCACGGGTAATGATTTCAATGCTTATTATATTTTTTGGAATTGACTCATGAGCTTTATAATTTAAATGATAATAATAACCATTCTTTTATGCGTAATATTTGCTACTGACACTGATGAATTTAAAAGAAGATAGATTTTCATTTACGGATTATTTCCTAAATTCATCGATAATGTGATCGACATAAAATTTTCACTGAAGAATGAAGAGATAATTTAAGGCCGAGCGAAATAGCTCAAAATGGTGTATTTAACATAACAGAAGAAATGAAAGGCTCTATCGCAACCTGATACTTCAGGCCGCTAAGGGGTTAATCTTGTTGAAGAAAAATTAGACCGGGAAGCGCCAGGCGTCACCATTTCTCCCGCCTGGCTGGAAGTGAAGAATAATTGTGCATAGCTCCGTATTCGGGCTTTGCATCTGACAATGGTTCCCTGGATGAAAGTACGATCTCCACTCCAAGGACGCTGAACACCCTAAACAAACGCTCAAAACCCGCACTTGCAGGGTTGGCCTCTAGTCGGGCATAAGTTTGCTGTGTTATACCCAAACGTTCAGAAACATCTTTTTGCGTCAGTCCATTGGCTTTGCGAAAGCCGATTAAAACAGGACGTAACTGATTCAAAGTCTTCAAAGCGTATTGAGTGTTCATAAGTGACCTTCCGTATCGACGAGTTAACAAGCATAACGCAGGGATTTACAGCATATAGGCTGTAATGCTCATTAACAGACTATAGGCTGTAATACGAATCCTGCCAAGATGCGGCATCTTTCAAATACAAGGCCGTATTGGGTAAGCAGTACACCGTTATATAGCACCCCTTGCCCCTTTGCTGGAGAGGGACCCACGTGATCGCAGGTCTTTTAGACGTTGTTGCTAACCGGCATCATACACAGGTGGTAACCCCCAGGGAAACTCTATGAGTGATAATTTATTCCTGCCCCAGTCAAAATATAAAACCTTATCTAACTAGCTTTCTTAGTATTTTATAAATGAAGTGAAATTAGCGAAGAAGTTTTACATTGTAAAGTGAGCAAAAATATTTACCATTCAACTGGCAAAATTTACAATCTGCAGCCCTTAGCCTGAGAAAATGCACATTAACAGAATAATCATCAAGTCCGATAGAGGCATAACTTACGTCCTCAAAAATATCAGAAATAAATGAGTTGAAATCACAAAAATTAACTTCACTTAACATCTTGAACACCGCAGAAATATATCTATCATGCATTATCTTGACTTCGATAACCTTAGATAAACTTGAATGCGACTTACATTTGAAGAGATCAAAGAGAAAGTAAATCAGCATATTTTTATTGTCCGAAATCCATTTTAAAATTTTATTACGTGCACATGGTAATATATACACTGGATTTTTGAAAGGGTTTGAAACGTCAACCACAAGGGAACAATAACCATGAGGATTTATTCCACTTATAATTAAGTCACTAAGTCCTTTCACTGCATTCAAATAGTTATCAAAACAAACCTCATATAAACTGGTACTATGAACTGCACATTTAGATTCAAACAACCATCTATGACGCAGATAACCAATGCCTTTAGAGTGTATATCTTCAACAATACATTTGTGACAGTAACGAATGTTTGAGATGTTTACCAATGGATATGAATTAGTTATGTGAAAATTTTTCCGACAGGCATCTTCAACAGCGTTAAAATACCCGTAAACACCAGAAGATAACGACACTATATTGGAAGTTAGTATATAACCATTTCTAGTGGCAAGAATGTCATATATATCCTGCAAGCTATGCAATTTGTACATATCAATCAGTTCGAAACGAGGAAAGGCATCGTACCTTAGTGCGCCATGCTTTGATATTATGTTCCTGCAATTGGATAAGTTATACATTATCTGTGAACGCAGAAGAAAACTGTGCCACAATTCATTTTCGTAAACCATATAACTCCCTCTTATTTAATTAGTTCCATTTTTCTGAGAAGTATCATTGTCATTGGTAGTTTATCTCTGTATTTCAAAAGCCAGCCATGCCCTCCCAGTAAAGCATCTAGACTTGTAAGTGACATCGAGTACTGCCCCTGAGATAAAACATCATTTATTAATGATGATGAGATAATATCTCTCTCGCTCCAGTCTACTCTTTTATTTTTATAGCATCGTATTGTTTTAGGAAGACAGGAATTAAGCCAGTCACATTCATGTTTATTTAGCCAATAGAAACTTGCATAACAACTTTCTTTGACTAACTTTCGTGTTATAGAAACGGATTGATTATGTATAAATCTTAATATTTTCTGCTTATGACGCCGTCTTAAAGAATCTTTTTTACATTTTTTACGCCATGAGCATAAACCGTAACAAGATGAAATTACAGAGGATACAGCTCCTTCCGATAATGAGTTTTTCTCAGCTATGGATGCCAGACTAAACCCCCTTACAGCCATAGACTTGATAAGCAATTCAGTGAATATATTAATTTTTGTGTTTCGCTTAAACGCCCTCAGGTATTTTTTATAAATAAGTGTTTTAATGTAACATCTGCTGCGACTAAATTCCTTCCCAAGGTTGCTAACACTAGTATTATTTTCAACTATATGAAAACTGTATTTCTTATGACTTTTAAAGATTTCTTTCTTTTTATTAGTACGACTTCCTGCATACGTTGGCCAGCAAGTATTTAACAAACAATAACAAAGCAAAAGATGCTTTGTGGGATGCTGACAACATTTGTCTTTGAGTATAGGCTCCCAGTAATGATAATCAGTTAGGGATGTTGGTATAAGTCCCGATGAACCCTCCCCAAATAACTGGCACTTAGCATAAACATGTGCGTAGAATACATTTTTCTTTAAATTTCCATCCAATGATAATAAATTCAACTTTTTAAGTACATCCATGTAATTGGGGTGTGTAATATCTTTTCTTCTGATTATATTTAGGGACTCATAACAAAACTTAGCAAAATCGAAGTCTATCTCATTGCTAAGTTGTTCTGTATACGAAACAGGAGGCATCAGTCCAATACGTATGTGCGGTGAAGAAGGGACATGGATGCTTTCAAGCGCTACCGGATGCCGATGGCAGGTTGTAACCCCATGAAGCTGATGCGCCAGATGCCAATAAGTAACACCATAATGAAAAGTATCTTCACGAGCGCAAACCGGGCAAAACTTCAATAGTGTGCGCTGCCCTAGTGAAAAATTACTAAGGCGGCACAATCGATTAAGCCTGGCAGGGGTCGTGTTGAAATCCATAATTTCATTACGACTGATTGGTAGTGCCCAGGCAAAAAGAGGGAGTAAAGTCTGTTCATGCCAGAGCTGATCTGCACTTTCGGATGTATGAAGAGAAATAGCCTTTAATCCTGAATTGAGAATTGGATGGACGTTCATATCAGGTTTGTTGAAAATGATCGTTAACAGAGAAGATGGGGACATACCGTACACGGTAGTTGTCCGACAAAACCGGCTGAACAAGGATTCATCAGGCAAAACAGGCAACATTCTCATTTCCCACACCTCTCTTTGACCGTTACGAACTGTTACCTCATTACAATTTATTAAGTGGATCTATATTTATAAGCCCGCAACGCTGAAGAGCATCGTAGGTATTTTTCTTTTCAGCTGTTCTGTTGATAACAAGATCGTGGTCAAGAGACAGTATTTTCTCGTCGAAATTGCGCAAAACCTCGTCTATTTTTCCTACGAATTCCTTGTGCTGTGGCCTGTCTATATCCCCAGGGATCAAAGACTTTAGGGACTTCTCTGCCATGATTTTAGCCGAAGCATCACCCTCATTAGATGCAGAGAGCCATTTAGCTTCCTCATCTTCAGTCGCGGCCCCCGGGAGTGGAGTATCCTTATATTCCTCCGTATGACTCACGAGTACCGGTACAGAGGCCGACAAGACTGCGCCAGTGATGATTTCATTGCCGCTACCGATAACCTTTAATTGTGCCCCCCGATAAATCATCTGAGCCAATCCAATATTGCCTTTAGATAAAATGAATAATTTTTCGTTTAACTCATCATTTAATGGAGTTTCAACATTTGTCCATTGTAATGGCCATAAATAATGAATAAACGATTGCCAGTCTTGTGAATCGTATCTAACATTCTTAATTTTCATGTAACCACCAGACTCTGCCCGCCTGGCAATTCTCATTTTCTTTGTCAGCGTCTCGTCAAAAGGATGATTTCCACAAAAAACCATAGATACCCCCATGGAATCTACAATTTCATGTAAAAAATCAATCAACTTACTCTCACCCCCGGTTCTTGAAAATTTAAGCCTCTGCATTTCATCAATAACAAGGATACCCAAAAATGATGATTTAATTCTTTGTGCAATCTGGCGAGCCAGAGCACCATTTCTAATCTCAGGTGTAGTTCGTTCAATACCAATTGCATCATCTAATTTTTGTAAAATCTCTTCACAAAGGTCTCTCACACTTGAATTGTATGGACAATTAATCTTTACCCATACAATTTGCTTACTGAAGCCGGGAAAAACTCCTTTATAGCTGCTGTGTTCTATAATCTGAGGGAAATGATCCATGACTTGCTCAATCATGGTAGTTTTTCCAGAACCACTCATTCCAACTATCGTAATAGTTTCAGCCTGGGATTTAAAATATCCACTTTCTGGCTCAATATCAGGACGCTCATTTCCATAGTAATGAAGATATTGAATTGTTCCGCTTTTTAAAGGATTACGAGCTGCATAGCTTTCCCTAAGTGCCCGTAAGATCATCTTATAAGCCTGGATAAGATTGGTTTGAGGGCAACGGAATTTCTTTATACGTTCGACATACTGCTCTCTAACATTCGCCGGGGCAGTCCAGCGGATTTTTTCGTCAATTTCGGGGAAATAACTCATTTCCAGAAGTACTTCATCTTCCGTAAGCGCTTCAGGAAGTGCTTCAATTAAGGGATTGCCACGATACTCAGGTAACTCCTGTTCTTTATATATCGCTGAAACGCGCCGTATAAGATTCATTATTCTGCGTCCTCAGTCTTCTTCTTACCTTTTAACCATCTTTGTTTCTCCTCCCGGCCAGGCAAAAGCAGAACATTACTGGATGAAGGAAGTAGGGGTTCAGATCTTCCATTAGCAACATGAGTTCGCCCTAATGAATCAAGTTCATTTTTCCTGTTCTTTTTAATATCTTTACCATGTACCCGGCGAGATTCGTATATTTCATTTAATCTTTCGTTACCTTTCCTGTTAAATTCATCTTTATTATTGATATTGCTGAGCGAATCCAGAGTAAATAAATTAATTTCTTTTTGAGTATCTACCCAATCAGCCATTACATCTGTATCAAGATGAGCTTTCCCTTTAAATACATCTCTTTTCTTAAGTAGGTAATGTTTTTTGAAAATGCTATTTTTGTCAAATCTTACATATATATAATCTACGCAATTGTCATCTATTCTTGCTTCACAAGTGGTTCTTCCAAATACTCTGACACCAGATGCAATTTCAGGATCACATTCATAAAAAAGATTATTGTACTGAATCCCACCGGCGGTAATGTTAGCGTTCACAGGGATTAACAATCGTGCGATCACTTCGTCGGCCCCAACGGCTCTTGCGCTGAATCTCCCGTGCTTTAAGCTTATCATCCAACTATTTTTTGGTGATATTACGAGATCATTTTCAATCAGTAAGGGATTGATATAAGCCAGTTCCTCATACGTTCTCTGATTATGTGCAAGTATCTCCCGAATCAGTAAAGACGTGACCTCCTGAATCGTTAAACAAGCCCTGGATTGCGGTGTTGGCTCTCCTTTAACAATCTTTCCCCTTCGTGTTGTTCCAATAAGCCTATGAATAACCTCATCATTCAGAATGCCGAAACAGCGTTCAACAATGCTTTTTCTGTCGCCTCTACCGACTGGCGCAAACTCAAGTTTTGTCAGGGGGGTCATCTCTTCCTGAGGTTTAAGACCAATCATCTCCCCGTTGTCACACATCAATGTTAATGGAATGTGAGAACAAGGCCAATCATCATCAGTAATAGAGATTCCAAATAATCTACAATATTCTTTTTTTGGCATAAAGCAATTTGCTAACGCTTGTCGGGCGGCTCGCCATGAAGCATGGTATAAAGAAACATGAAGGCCAACAATCATTCTTGTTGCACGATCCACCACTGTATAAATAGTAGGACGCCCAATGACTTTTCGTCTGTTTAAACTCGAAATAAGATGTACATCAGCGACAGTTGAGTCTATTTCGAAAACATCACCCGGCAAAACAGTTGTATTAGCCACACTACCTAAAAGCGCCCGCATTTTGAGGTCTATTTCTTTTTTCGTGTTCTTCTTATTTATCGAGAAATCTTTAGTGAAGAGTTTTTTATTCCAGTATGAAAATTGTTTTAAAGAAGGAACATATGGAGCTCTATTTTCTAGGTTTGCTGTTTTAATTTCATCCCTAAAATACAAATCAATATGTCTCTCTAATGTTTTCTTTATCGTATCTCCGTTAACTTTATAATGATACGTAATGAGAGATTTTCTAATATTATTTATATCTCTTTCATTAAGAATGAAAACACGTGATCGTTCATTAGGTAATGCTCTGTTTTTTTTGGAATTCCCAAGTTTAATTTCATGTTTGATTCTACTTTTCCCAGCGGCGCCACAGTTCGAGAATGCGGGTAGCAATGCATAAATATCCTGCCCATGTCGCCAATACAACGCCAGAAGCGTTCTGATAGTATATTGTGATATTTTTTTATTTCTTGAGTAATCCATTAAAAGGTGCGACTTTTTATGTAATGCATAGTCGAACAGAAACATTCTGTCATCTACAAGATCTTTAATGATATTGTAATTTTCATCTCGCCTTCCTCTGTCTTTATCTGTTAATTCTTTCTCATCTACTAACATATATGAAGGATATATATAATCTTTACAAGTTATGCTATTTGATTCAATATAATATTTAAACATTGAAAATGAGAAAGGGATTGGCTTACCCGTTCTTTCTGATTTTATTTTAAACAAAATTAACAAATCGACCTTTCTGTCAAAATCCAAAACACGGTAAAGTCCCTCTGCAAGCAAATCAGTGCCTTGAGAGAGCCAGACTGAATTCCTAATAATATCCATTTGCGTTCAGTCCTATATAGTGGTCATTGGAAATTATCTTTATCAGACCGGTTTCGAGTATTGGATATGATAAATCAACATTTATCATTTTTAATCCAATCATTGCCTGCAATAACATCATCGCTTCTTGTGCATCTACCCCAAAGATTGATGAAATCATTGCACGTAGTCCTACTATGGGATAAACATCTGGTTTAAGCTTCCATAGGATTTTATCAAGAGGATATTTATCATAAAATTCAGAACCATCTCTTAATACAGAAGTAGCCCAGCAAATGTTTTTACCGACGACGTTATTGAGTTCCGAGCCAACATAAATTTGAAACTCAACATCAATCAACTGCCAAAACATCCTCTCTATTTCAAGTTTTTGGGCTTCGCGTTCAGGTATGCTCTCGTTATGTTTTACTGCTATAGCTTTGTATCGAAGTCCGCCTTCAGGAGTTCTCAAGGTCAGTAAAAAATCGGTTGTCATAACATTCAGAACTTCGACAGGTACTCCTCTTACTCCCCTCACCATAGGATGTTGAAAATGTAGATGATTTGCTATTTGTTGGGTAAGCCGGAGAGGAAAGAGTGGGAATTGTTCCCGGATATCAATCACCGAGTCATTAAACTCAGCCAGATAGAAAAAGTTACTTTCGACAGAAGAAAGGAGATGATGGTTTCGAAACGTCTTAAGGCCAAAGACTATCGAACGGTTTCCACGGGATTTAACGTCCTGAGCTCTAAGCCAGGGCTGATAACTTTGGCCATAGCCCACTCCTATGCCGTCACCTAGCGCATTTTCATAATCCAAATAGGATTTGAGACGCCTACCCCTAGCCATGATCGTACCCTAAAAACGACATTGATACGTACCTATATGTGCATTTTATAGTCTCCAACCCTATAACCACACATTCAGTAAGCATACAACATTAGCGTCGTTTTTTGAGAATGGTTACAACTTTAGTGCTTTGTGTACAACTTTATTGTCCTCGGACATCGGCCAGCGCCTGCGCACACGCCCAGGCACTTGCCCACGCCCACTGGAAGTTATACCCGCCGAGCCAGCCGGTGACGTCCATCACTTCGCCGATAAAGTAGAGCCCCGGCACGTTGCGGGCTTCCATGGTGCGCGAGGAGAGTTCATTTGTATCAACGCCGCCCAGCGTCACTTCCGCCGTGCGGTACCCCTCGGTGCCGTTTGGCTGAACGCGCCAGTTTGTCAGCGTCTCCACCAGCGTCTCTTGCTCGCGGCTGTTCAATTGCTTAAGCGATACGTCCGGGATCTGCCCCAGCACCTGAAGGCACTCCACCAGACGTTTTGGCAGCTGCATCGCCAGCGTGTTTTTCAGGCTCTGATTCGGGTGCGCCTCGCGCTGCTCGTTGAGGAACGCGTCCAGGTCGCAGTCCGGCACCAGATTCACCGTGACAAATTCACCCGGCTGCCAGTAGCTGGAGATTTGCAGTACCGCCGGGCCAGAGAGCCCCCGATGGGTAAAGAGCAGGTTTTCACGGAATACCGTCCCGTCTTCGGCAGTCATGACGGAAGGAACGGAGACGCCAGAAAGCGTCTGAAGCTGTTCAAGAAGGGGTTTGTGCAGCGTGAAGGGCACCAGACCCGCGCGCATGGGCAGTACCTTAAGACCAAACTGCTCGGCAATCTTATAGCCGAACGGGGACGCGCCCAGACCCGGCATAGAGAGGCCACCGCTGGCGATGACCAGATTATCAGCACTGACGGTTTCACCGTTCAGCTGCAGCGTGTACCCCTGTTCGTCGCGGGCGACCTCCAGCACTTCCGTGCGCAGACGCATCACCACGCCGCCCTTCTCGCACTCGGCGATCAGCATATCGACAATCTGCTGCGCGGAGTCGTCGCAGAACAGCTGTCCCAGCGTCTTTTCATGCCACGCGATGCCGTGCTTGCCCACCAGGTCGATAAAGTCCCACTGGGTGTAACGAGCCAGTGCAGATTTGCAAAAATGACGGTTTTGGCTCAAATACGCCGCGGGTTCGACATAAAGATTGGTGAAGTTACAACGCCCGCCGCCCGACATCAGGATCTTGCGGCCAGGCTTTTTTCCGTTATCCAGCAGCAGCACGCGACGACCCGCTTGTCCGGCCATCGCCGCACAAAACATACCCGCCGCACCGGCGCCAATTACTACGGCATCAAACCTTTCCACGTCAAAATCCTCTTCGTTAACTGCCGCGGATTGTAAAGTTTCCTCTGTGGTCACACCAGCGTAAAAAGTTCTTACAAAGCCATTCCATTGAAATTTAACGATTATCCCTTCAAGCACTTTTCTCAAATCAGGTGGTATGTCAAAAAAAGTCTATATTTCACTTTGCCCGTTGCGCATTTGTCCTGGATAATGCGCCGCGTTCATGTCCTCAAAATGGCGTAACGTCCTATGCTACATTTGTTTGCCGGCCTGGATTTACATACCGGGCTTTTATTATTGCTTGCTCTGGTTTTTGTACTGTTTTACGAAGCGATCAACGGCTTCCACGACACTGCAAACGCAGTAGCAACGGTTATCTACACTCGCGCAATGCGATCGCAACTTGCGGTTGTTATGGCGGCGGTATTTAACTTTTTTGGTGTCCTTCTGGGCGGACTGAGCGTGGCGTATGCGATCGTGCATATGTTGCCAACGGATCTGCTGCTTAACGTGAGTTCCGGTCATGGCCTTGCCATGGTGTTCTCAATGCTGCTTGCTGCCATTATCTGGAACCTCGGTACCTGGTATTTTGGCCTGCCTGCATCCAGCTCTCACACTCTCATCGGCGCGATTATCGGTATCGGGTTAACGAACGCCCTGATGAACGGGACATCCGTCGTTGATGCGCTGAACCTGCCTAAAGTACTGGGCATTTTCGGTTCTCTGATCATCTCTCCAATTGTGGGTCTGGTGGTTGCGGGTGGACTGATTTTCATCCTGCGTCGCTACTGGAGCAACACCAAGAAACGTGCGCGCATCCACCTGACGCCAGCAGAGCGTGAGAAGAAAGACGGTAAGAAAAAACCGCCATTCTGGACGCGTATCGCGCTGATCATTTCCGCTATCGGCGTGGCCTTCTCTCATGGCGCGAACGATGGGCAGAAAGGCATTGGTCTGGTGATGCTGGTACTGATCGGTGTCGCACCGGCAGGTTTCGTGGTTAACATGAACGCCTCTGGTTACGAAATCACCCGTACCCGTGATGCCGTCAATAACGTTGAGACCTATTTCCAGCAGCATCCCGATCTGCTGAAAAAAGCGACCGGCGTTGATCAGCTGATCCCATCTCCGGAAGCCGGTGCAACTACCGCGCCGGGCGAATTCCACTGCCATCCGGCAAACGCGATTAACGCGCTGGAACGCGCCAAAGGCATGCTGGGCGATATCGAAAGCTATGACAAACTGGCCGTTGAACAGCGTGGTCAGCTGCGTCGTATCATGCTCTGCATCTCTGACGTGACCGATAAAGTCGCGAAACTGCCAGAGGTGAATGCCGACGACAAACGTCTTCTGAAGAAACTGAAAAGCGATATGCTCAACACCATTGAGTACGCGCCAATCTGGATCATCATGGCCGTCGCGCTGGCACTGGGTATCGGTACAATGATTGGCTGGCGTCGTGTGGCAACCACCATCGGCGAGAAGATCGGTAAGAAAGGCATGACCTATGCGCAGGGGATGTCCGCGCAGATGACGGCGGCGGTTTCTATCGGCCTGGCGAGCTACACCGGGATGCCGGTATCCACCACCCACGTACTCTCCTCGTCCGTGGCAGGTACCATGATTGTTGACGGTGGCGGTCTGCAGCGCAAAACCGTGACCAACATCCTGATGGCCTGGGTGTTCACCCTTCCGGCGTCCATCCTGCTGTCTGGTGGTCTGTACTGGATTTCGCTGAAGCTGATCTAATCAGCTGAAGGCGACAAAAAGCGGGTCAGGAAACTGACCCGCTTTTTTTATGGCTATCGGTTTACTGAAAATCTTACAACCCTAAGAAAAACCTGAACATTTTTTGTACATCACCGCCCGTGGCGAGCCACTATCATTCCGGTCAGGATAAATTCTGCATATCGGAGAGTGTATGGCTTCTGTTCCAACTCCTGGCCCTGGATCAATCGTTATCGCAAACAACATGCGTGAAGCGCGTGAACATGGAATGTCCCGTAATATGGCCACACCATCAACCTATTACTGGTTTTATCAAAAAGTCCGAAACGGTGGTCCTTGGGATTACAAAAAATTCGATCCCTATTTCGCTGCGTTTGGTAATTTCAACTTTGGAGCCGCCGGGACTGCCGCGGGTATCCCTGCAAATATCCTGTTAATGGGCGCAGGATGGGCTCAGGGAAGAGCAGGAACCTCAAAACCCGAATGGGGAAAATGGTATGAAAAACCACCTTACGGTGACGATCCGACAGACCAGCGCAATATCAGAGAAGGGATAAATTATGCCATTCAGAACGGTTATTAAATGGCTTCATCGGCTCACCACACTGGCGCTGCTCATTATGGTCATCGGCTTCGCGTGGCTAAACCATCAGCCCAACCCACGTGAAAGCGATAAACTTCTCCGGACTTACAAGATTTCGAATACCGTCTGGCTCTATATGACCGCGAACGACCAGGGTGGCGCGACCGTACCTACGATTTACCGATATTATTTGTCGCATGCGTTAAAAGGTATGGACGCTGACATTGTCCAGCAGCTTTCGACAAAATCGCCGGTTCTGGAGGGGACAGGCAGCATTTCTGAAGCACGGATAAACGAAAAGGGCGAAGTGGCCATTACCTACAGCGGTAAAGTATTCTCTCTGCATGAGAACGTTTCTAACCTTCGATTCACGATAAAACCGTAACCCCAGAAAAGGCGAGGGCAACCTCGCCTTTTCTGTGCTCAGTGCCAAATCATCAATGCAATCATACTGACCACAACCAGCCCGCACAGGGCGCTGGTCAGAATGAACTGCCGACGCAGACGCTCGCAGCGACGGATAAACTCTTCATCGTGATGATCGCGGTAACGCTGGTAGTAGATGTATCCCACCAGTCGCATCTGTTTGCTGGGCTGTCCATGCGAGGTGAAGAACCCCCCACCGTCCACATACTGATAAAGCAACGGATCGCAACCACGAAGTACCACTAACAGCGCACGTAACGATGAGAAGTAGCGCGCCATATTCACTATGCAAACTACGCATAACGCCCAAAACAATGCGACGGTGCTAATCATACATCCTCCCCGGCGTCCGCCCACGGAGCAAGGCTCCTGAGCTCCCGCACCCCAATGCCCTGACAGACAGTTCAGTGAAAGAATGACCAAAAGTCGATCCGGTTCGCGTTTTAATATCCGAACGGCTCATTAAATAGTGTAGGAGATCCGTTAATTTTTTTGCCACAAGGTTAATCGTTATCAACACCAAAGCTTGAAAAATATGTTTAACTGGGCCGTAATGAAAGTATCAGACGACGGCATTCTCATTTAGTCATCGATAACTTAAGGAAGGAGTAACACTATGGCTTACAAACACATTCTCATCGCGGTAGACCTCTCTCCGGAGAGCAAAGTGCTGGTTGATAAAGCGGTATCCATGGCACGCCCCTACAACGCGAAAGTTTCCCTGATTCACGTTGATGTGAATTACTCCGACCTCTACACCGGTCTGATCGACGTTAATCTTGGCGACATGCAGAAACGCATCTCCGAAGAGACTCACCACGCGCTGAGCGAGCTTTCTACCAACGCGGGCTATCCAATCACTGAAACCTTAAGCGGTAGCGGCGATCTGGGCCAGGTGCTGGTTGATGCGATTAAGAAATACGATATGGACCTGGTGGTATGCGGTCATCACCAGGACTTCTGGAGCAAGCTGATGTCTTCCGCGCGCCAGCTGATTAACACCGTACACGTGGATATGCTGATTGTTCCACTGCGTGACGAAGAAGACGAGTAAGTGTAAAAAGCCCGGTGGCGCTAACGCTTACCGGGCCTACAGGCGGCATTGAACGTAGGCCGGGTAAGGCGAAGCCGCCACCCGGCTTTTTTTATTCCGATGTACCTGAATAGATATCAAACCGGTGCCCTTTCGTGGTCACCGCGTTAGTCGTGGCCACGTCCGCCAGCGGCGGCGCGTAGTCAGGGCGCTTCACCACCACCCGCTTCGTCGCGAGCTGTCGGGCAGGCTCCAGCAGACCATCTGCATCTAAATCCGGCCCCACCAGCGACTGAAACACCCGCATCTCTTTCTTCACCAGCGCGCTTTTCTGCTTATGCGGGAACATCGGGTCGAGATAGACCACCTGCGGGCGCGGGGTGATATCGGTGAGCGCCGTCAGGCTGGAGGCGTGGATCAACTGCAACCGCTCCTGCAGCCACGGGCCGATTTCCGGGTCCGCGTAGCCACGCGTCAGCCCGTCGTCGAGCAATGCGGCGACCACCGGGTTACGCTCCAGCATTCGCACACGACAGCCAACAGACGCCAGCACAAACGCATCGCGACCCAGCCCTGGCATCGACCACGTCCGGAAGATAGTTCCCTTTAACCCCCACCGCTTTGGCCACCGCCTCGCCGCGACCGCCGCCGAACTTGCGCCGGTGCGCCATCGCACCGCCGACAAAATCGACAAAAATCCCGCCGAGTTTCGGTTCGTCGCGCTTACGTAATTCAAGATGCTCCGGTGTCATCACCAGCGCCATCAGGTTATCTTCATCGTGCTCCAGCCCCCAGCGGGTCGCCAGAACAGATAAGGCGCCGTCTCCGGCGCCTGTTTCATCCACTAGGCAGATTTTCACGAACTATCAGCCTTTGATCCCGTAATGCTCAAGCATCGCATCCAGCTGCGGCTCGCGGCCACGGAAGCGTTTGAACAGTACCATTGGCTCCTCAGAACCGCCGCGGGTCAGGATGTTATCGAGGAACGACTGGCCGGTTTCACGGTTGAAGATCCCCTCTTCTTCGAAGCGGGAGAAAGCATCCGCTGCCAGCACGTCGGCCCACAGGTAGCTGTAGTAACCTGCCGCATAGCCGCCTGCGAAGATGTGACTGAACGCATGCGGGAAGCGGCCCCAGGTTGGCCCAGGGATCACAGCAACCTGCTTTTTAATCTCGGCCAGCGTTTCGAGGATTTTCGCCCCTTGTTCCGGGCTAAACTCGGCGTGCAGACGGAAATCAAACAGGCCGAACTCCAGTTGACGCAGGATGAACATCGCTGCCTGGTAGTTCTTGGCCGCCAGCATTTTATCCAGCAGCTCTTTCGGCAACGGTTCGCCGGTCTCATAGTGACCAGAGATAAACGCCAGCGCGTCCGGCTCCCAGCACCAGTTTTCCATAAACTGGCTTGGCAGCTCGACCGCATCCCACGGTACCCCGCTGATGCCAGCCACGCCTGCGGTTTCGATGCGGGTCAGCATGTGATGCAGACCGTGACCGAACTCGTGGAACAGGGTGATCACTTCGTCGTGAGTGAACAGCGCAGGTTTGCCATTCACCGGACGGTTAAAGTTACAGGTCAGGTAAGCGACCGGCTTTTGCAGAGAACCGTCGGCTTTACGCATCTGGCCGACGCAGTCATCCATCCACGCTCCGCCACGCTTATTCTCACGCGCGTAGAGATCAAGGTAGAAGCTGCCGCGCAGCTCATTCTTGTCGTCATACAATTCGAAGAAGCGCACGTCCGGATGCCAGACGTCGATATCGGTTCGCTCTTTGGCTGTGATGCCGTAGATGCGCTTCACCACTTCGAACAGGCCGTTAACGGCTTTGTTTTCCGGGAAGTACGGGCGCAGCTGCTCGTCGCTGATGCTGTAAAGATGCTGCTTCTGTTTTTCGCTGTAGTACGCAATATCCCACGGCTGCAGCTCGTCCACGCCGAACTCCGCTTTCGCAAAAGCACGCAGCTGAGCCAGCTCTTTCTCACCCTGAGGACGGGCGCGTTTTGCCAGATCGGTCAGGAAGTCGAGCACCTGCTGTGGGTTCTCCGCCATTTTGGTGGCGAGGGATTTGTCGGCGTAGTTTTCGAAGCCCAGCAGCTGTGCCAGCTCGTGACGCAGGGCGAGGATTTCCGCCATCACCGGGCTGTTGTCCCACTTACCGGCATTCGGCCCCTGATCGGAGGCGCGCGTGCTGTAGGCGCGGTACATCTCTTCACGCAGGGCCTGGTTGTCGCAGTAGGTCATTACCGGCAGGTAGCTTGGGATATCCAGCGTTAACAGATAGCCTTCCTGCTCTTTCGCTTCGGCCTGCGCTTTCGCTGCTGCCAGCGCGCTTTCCGGCATCCCGGCCAGCTCGGATTCATCGGTAATCAGCTTCGTCCAGCCCATGGTGGCGTCGAGGACGTTGTTGCTGTACTGGTTGCCCAGCTCGGACAGGCGCGCGGCGATTTCACCGTAGCGAACCTGCTTCTCTTTTGGCAGACCAATCCCGGACAGCTCGAAATCACGCAGGGCGTTATCGACCGATTTTTTCTGCGCCGTGTTCAGCTCGGCGTAATGGTCGCCGTCACGCAGATCGCGATACGCTTTGTACAGCCCTTCGTGTTGGCCGACCCAGGTGCTGTACTCCGAGAGCAGCGGCAGGGTCTGTTCATAGGCCTCGCGCAGTTCCGGGCTGTTTTTCACCGAGTTCAGGTGGCTTACCGGGGAGAAGATACGCCCCAGCACGTCGTCCACTTCGGCCAGCGGCTGACACAGATTTTCCCAGGTGTACGGTGCGCCCTGCGCCACCACGCTTTCTACCGCCGCGCGGCAGTTGTCCAGCGATTGCGTAACGGCTGGAACCACATGCTCAGGGAGGATTTTAGAAAACGGCGGCAACGAAAAAGGCGTCAGTAATGGATTGGTCATAAACGCTGTCCTGTTGAAATAGGTGAATGAAGCGCGCATCCGGCGCTGTGCATATCATTAATTAATGGGGTTAAGTGTAGAGGATTTCAATGCCGGACGTCGTGGAAAAGCGCCCGGTGGCGCTGCGCTTACCGGGCCTGCGGGTAATCTGTGCCGTTCTGCTGTAAACTGTGGCAAATCGTCAATTCAGCGGAAAATCATTACCCATGCTCAGTTATCGCCACAGCTTCCACGCTGGCAACCATGCCGACGTCCTCAAACACACCGTTCAGAGCCTGATCATTGAATCGCTCAAAGAGAAAGAGAAGCCGTTTCTCTATCTGGACACCCACGCGGGCGCGGGCCGTTATCAGCTGAGCGGCGAGCATGCCGAGCGTACCGGTGAATATCTGGAAGGGATCGCCCGCATCTGGCAGCAGGACGACCTGCCAGCCGAACTGGAACCGTACATCGGCGTGGTGAACCACTTCAACCGCAACGGCCAGCTGCGCTACTACCCAGGCTCACCGCTGATTGCCCGCCAGCTGCTGCGCGAGCAGGACAGCATTCAGCTGACCGAACTGCATCCGAGCGATTTCCCGCTGTTGCGCTCTGAATTTCAGAAAGATAATCGCGCCCGCGTGGAGAAAGCCGACGGCTACCAGCAGCTGAAAGCCAAACTGCCGCCCGTTTCCCGCCGCGGCCTGGTGCTGATCGATCCGCCGTACGAAATCAAAACCGACTATCAGGCGGTGGTGACCGGCATCCACGAAGGCTACAAACGTTTTGCCACCGGCACTTACGCCCTGTGGTACCCGGTGGTGCTGCGCGCGCAAATCAAACGCATGATCAAAG
>OKNY01000249.1_pt1 | contig 21961 bp, 18 predicted proteins | sample 1613461 | NCBI WGS metagenome assembly OKNY01 (sample SAMN04436858, study PRJEB24849) | human gut metagenome | biome: human gut; feature: NICU; material: stool | host: Homo sapiens | place: USA: Saint Louis, MO | collected 2011-09-02 | reverse complement strand
AGCGGACGTGGCGAAGAAAACTCGCGGATCCCGCCACTTTCATAGATGACCTTTCCACGGGCGCTAAGTTTTGCTTTTCGTGTTTCCGCGGTTGGCGGATGCTGTCGGATACGTGGTTTTAAAAACCGGGCGCTGGAAGAGACGAAGCTCCCTCTGCCTGTTTGCCGCTCAATAAAACCTTCTGCATGCAGGCTGGAATAGGCTGCTTCAACCGTATCCCGCGAAACATTCAATGAGGTAGCCAGCGCACGTGAAGCAGGAAGCGCCTTACCGTGCGACAAGGTCCCTTCAAGTATCAATGTGCGTATCGCTCTCTGGATCCTTTCATGAAGCGGTAGTGAACCGTTTGCAGGGTCGGAAATCCATGCCTTAACCGTTTCAAGCTGCGCGTGCTTAAACATTATGTTGTCCACTTTTCCCTCTGTATCCCTTGATTCTAAAGCAATAGTGCATGTAGCAGGATGAAAAATTGGTCTGCCTTTATGATGAGAATTGGCGGGGCAAAACGGGCCATTCAGCGAATACACTCTTCCTGAAACAAATACGGGATAAGCACAGAGGCAATATGAATAATACGAGCGTGACCATTGAGGCAGTTAAAGAACGTGATTTTGAAAGCTGGATGCCACTATGGAGAAAATATCAGGAATTTTACAACGTCGATCTATCCGGGGCAGTGACAGAACGAACCTGGCAACGATTTTTCAGCCCCGTTGAGCCAGTATTCTGCGTAGTGGCACGATGCAATGGAGAGGTGGTGGGGTTTGCGCATTATCTTTTTCACCGTTCGACCTGGTCCGAGAGCGATTATTGCTACCTCGAAGATTTATATGTCAGCGATGCAGCAAGGGGCAAACACACGGGCAAACAGTTAATAGAATATGTGCAGAGAGAAGCAAGAAAACATCACGCCAGCCATCTTTACTGGCATACGCATGAAGCCAATTATCGCGCGCAACGATTGTACGACTGGATTGCGAAAAAAAGCGGGATGATTGAATATCGTATGCACGTAAGATAAATCCCTTCGCTGTCCGTGTGCCCCTTAAATTTTTAAGGGGCATTAAACCAGACGTACTCTTATCATTTAGCCTGCAAAAGTATCTCCATCAGCCCTGGAAAACGGGTATCCAGATCGTCTCTTCGCAAAGAAATCATGTTTTCTCGTCCCTGCGGACGCTGCCAGATTACGCCGCTGTCCCGCAATACGCGCCAGTGGTGGGTCATGGTGGATTTCACCACATCTTCCGGGCGAAGCGCGTTACAGCTGAGTTCGTCGCCGTCGGCAAGTCGGCGGATAATTGACAGCCGGAGCGGGTTGCCGAGGGCAAACAGCACATTTTCCAGCAGTATTTGTTCAGTTTCAGGGTGGTTTGGGATCATCGTTTTCCTGCGTATGGCGTCAGATTGAGCTATATCAACAATAGGTCAACCCGTAAAAAATAGTTCGATAATACTCGTACAATAGGACTATTATAGCAAACGAACGAATACACGACCATCCCGGTCGTCACAGACAAGTCAGAAAGACTTAAGGAAATAGTATGCCCCGACCCATCCCTCTCGAACGTTATCGCAACATCGGTATCTCCGCGCATATCGATGCCGGTAAAACCACCACCACCGAGCGCATCCTGTTTTATACCGGGATGAGCCATAAGCTGGGTGAAGTACACGATGGCGCGGCAACCACTGACTGGATGGCGCAGGAGCAAGAGCGCGGGATCACGATTACCTCCGCAGCGGTCAGCTGCTTCTGGCCAGGCATGGACAGAGGGTTTGAACCGCACCGGATCAACATCATCGACACCCCGGGGCACGTGGATTTCACCATTGAGGTCGAACGTTCCATGCGCGTGCTCGACGGCGCGGTCATGGTGTATGACTCCGTGGGTGGCGTGCAGCCACAGTCGGAAACCGTCTGGCGTCAGGCGAACAAATACAAAGTTCCTCGCATTGCGTTTGTTAACAAAATGGACCGCCCGGGGGCCGATTTCTTCCGCGTGGTGCGGATGATGCAGGAACGCCTGAAGGCCAACCCGGTGCCGATTGTGATTCCGGTTGGCGCGGAAGAGCACTTCACCGGCGTGGTGGACCTCATCAAGATGCGCACCATTTTGTGGGACGATGCCACTCAGGGCATGGTGTTTACCTATGCACCCGTGCCGGACGATCTCGTCAGTACTGCCCAGGAATGGCGGGAAAAAATGGTCTCTGCCGCGGCAGAAGCCAGCGATGAGCTGATGGATAAGTACCTCGAAACGGGGGATCTGACGGAAGCGGACATGATTAAAGGCCTGCGTATCCGCACCATTTCTGGCGAAATCCAGCCGATGCTGTGCGGCAGCGCGTTCAAAAACAAAGGCGTGCAGCGCATGCTTGATGCGGTGATTGAGCTGATGCCGTCCCCGCTGGACGTGCCGGCCATTGATGGCGTGGATGAAAAAGGGCAGCACGCGGAGCGTCATCCGAGCGATGATGAGCCGTTCTCCGCCCTGGCATTCAAGCTGATGAGCGACCCGTATGTCGGGCAACTGACCTTTATCCGCGTTTACTCTGGCGTGCTGCGTAAAGGTGATGCGGTCTATAACCCGGTGAAAGGAAAAAAAGAGCGCATCGGGCGTATTGTGCTGATGCACGCCAACGACCGTCACGAGGTGGATGAACTGCGCGCCGGGGACATCGCGGCCTGCGTTGGGCTGAAAGACGTGACCACAGGTGATACGCTCACCGACCCGAACGCCGTTATCACGCTTGAACGCATGGAGTTCCCGGATCCGGTTATCTCGCTGGCAATCGAGCCGAAAACCAAAGGCGATCAGGAGAAAATGGGGATCGCGCTGCAGCGTCTGGCAGCGGAAGATCCGTCGTTCCGTCTGCATACTGACGAAGAGTCCGGTCAGACCATTATTTCCGGAATGGGTGAGTTACACCTGGAGATTATCGTCGACCGTATGAAGCGTGAGTTTGGCGTCGAGGCGAACATTGGTCGTCCACAGGTGACCTACCGTGAAACCCTGCGTAAGGCGGTGAAGGATATCGAAGGTAAGTTTGTCCGTCAGTCCGGTGGTAAAGGGCAGTATGGCCATGTTGTCCTGAGCCTGGAGCCGACAGAACCTGGCAGTGGCTTTACGTTTGAGGATGCGACCAAGGGCGGCGTGGTGCCACGCGAGTATATCCCGTCCGTTGAGAAAGGGCTGCGGGAGGCCATGAACAGCGGTGTGCTGGCGGGCTATCCGGTTGTCGATGTTAAAGCGACGCTGACGTTTGGCTCGTACCACGATGTCGACTCCTCGGAGATGGCGTTCCGCATGGCGGCAATCCTTGGTTTCAAAGAGGGCGCTCGCAGGGCGGATCCGGTGATTCTTGAGCCGATCATGCACGTGGAGGTGGAAACACCGGAAGAGTACGCCGGTAACATCATGGGCGATCTCTCCTCCCGACGCGGCATGGTGCAGGGCATGGAAGAGCAGTACGGCAGCCAGATTATCCGCGCTGACGTGCCGCTGGCCGAGATGTTTGGCTACGCCACGACATTACGCTCGATGTCCCAGGGACGCGCGACGTATACGATGGAGTTCCATCATTTTGCGGAAGCACCGCGGAATGTTGCGGATGAGATTATTTCGAAGCGCGCGAAGAGTTAATGAAGTGCACATGGTAGTCCCTGGGCTACCATGTGTCTTTTCCTTGTATCATCTTTTACTTAATCAGCGTTGCCGATCGGATTTTCCATTTACCTTTCTCCTGAACGAGACAATCTGCCACAACGTGATCTTGTTTTTTACCAAACGCGATATAAACGTTTGTGCAAACCGCATCAAACTCAGAATGCAAGACGGTGATCTGATTCCAGTCTTCGTCCCAATCCTGAGACTTGATGAACATATCCGCATCGGGCATATCTTTTTCGTTGCTGTCGCCTGAGTACATTTTTTTAATTGCTGCAATTGTTCCTGAGGTAACGTAATCATTCATGATGTCGGGATTCAGTACTGGCGGTTTATTCTGATTTAACTGCGCGATATACCACTGATTGAATTTAAGCGCAGCCTGTTCCGGTGCAGAGATGCTCTCTGCGACCGCGAAAGGAGACAGGGCGAAAAGAACAAAGAAGAGTATTTTCATTAGTCGTGCCTGAACAGTTCATAATGGGGTTGCATAGTACGGTATGCTTGCCCTGGATACAGGGTGCGTTGTATGAAATCGCTAATCCACTGCTGACCATCGTATATGCAAACGTGCCCGCTATCGTGACCAACAATATTCTGAATAACGGCTACGTCTCCGGCGTGGGGTTGATCATACACTAAGCGGAAACCTGCATTGACCAATGTCCGTCCCATATCTTTTGCCAGACGCGTATTGGGAATCTTTAATCTCCCACCCATTCTGATTGCTTCGGTGACGTAGTGAGCACAATAACCCGTGCTCTTCGGTTGTGCGTGCGATTTCGCATAGGAGATTGCGCCTTCTTTATTCCATGACATTGATATTTCCTCAATAAGAGTTTGCATCCGCAGCAACTCCAGAAATATCCTCCGATTTACAGGATTATGATAAACATAAAATGTCATAGAAAATTATTATAATTTAATGCAATGACATTGATGAATTCAATCCAGAGCCTTCACCATCTTCCCGCTCGTCACAAACGTCCCGGCCCCAAGATGATGCAGCGTATTCCGTTTATCCCCGTCAAACTGCCAGCGTCCGGCGACGAACGCGCGCTCATCTGCTGCCGCCGAAACCACTTCGCCAAACAATGTGTCATATTTTTCCGCCGCGGAGGTAACGGGTAATAACCGGCACTCCATCCACGCCAGACATTTTTCTTCGATAACCGGCAGGCCGAGTTCAGGGCCGTTTACGACCGGAATGCCGTAGCAGTTGAATTTGTCCTCGTCGCGCCCGCTGACGCTGCCGACCGCGTAAGTCCAGTTGGCCGCCGCTACGCCGGGAATGACAATCCCAAACTTCCCGCTGCGCTCAATCAGCTCGCGCGACCAGGTACTTTTGTCCACCACGATAGCGATGCGCGGCGGTTCAAACTCCACGGGCATTGACCATGCGGCGGCCATCACGTTGCGTCTGTCGAGAGATTCGTCCCGACTGGTAATCAGTACGGTAGGACCGTGGTTCAGCAGGCGGCTGGCATGACGCAATTCAACAGGGCGAAAGTGGCTCATAGGATCTCCTCATCTACACGATGAGTATGGCGAAAAAGCACGTAAATCAAAATGAATGCGCAAAATTAGTTTATAAACAGAACACCACCCTCAAAGGAAACTGATGCATGTCCCCATTTCTGACTGGCTATTTCGCGCGTATCGGCTGGACGCAACCCACACGGGTAGATATCGATACCGTGCGCGCGCTGCATTTACACCACAACTGCGCCATTCCATTCGAAAATATTGATGTCGTCCTGCCGCGCGAAATTCATCTCGAAGATCAATGTCTGGAGGACAAACTGGTGACCGCGCGCCGTGGGGGATATTGCTTTGAGCAAAACGGCCTTTTTGAGCGAGTCTTGCGTGACGTCGGGTTTAAGGTGCGCAGCGTGCTCGGGCGCGTGGTCCTGGCGAATCCGTCGCAGATGCCGCCGCGTACGCACCGCCTGCTGCTGGTCGAGCTTAACGGTGAACGCTGGATTGCTGACGTTGGGTTTGGCGGCCAGACGCTGACGGCGCCGATTCGTCTGCTGGCTAACGAAGAACAGGAAACGCCGCACGGGCAGTATCGTCTGCTGAGCGAGGGGAACGACTGGGTGCTGCAGTTCCGCCATCATGAACACTGGCAGTCGATGTATCACTTTGACCTGACGACGCAATATTTCAGTGATTATGTTATGGGGAACTTCTGGTCGGCGCACTGGCCGCAATCGCATTTCCGCCATCATCTGCTGATGTGCCGCCATCTGCCGGACGGCGGCAAGCTGACGCTGACCAACTTCAACTTCACCCACTGGCAGAATGGCCATGTGGAGGAGCAGATCCATTTGCCGGATGCAGAGGCGCTGTATCAGCTGATGCAGTCGCGGTTTGGTCTTGGGGTTGACGATCCGAAGCACGGCTTTACACTAGCAGAATTGACGGCGGTGATGGCGGGGTTTGATACGCATCCGCAGGCAGGAAAATAGGGGATAGCGTACCGTGCACGCGGGGCCCTCTACCAAAGGCTGAGGGATCCCCACAAAATAATACCCGCACAGACGACCCCCTCTCCCTTGAGGGAGAGGGTTGGGGTGAGGGGGAACATACGGCTCTGGCGGTCATTCCGTTCACTTTATGTTCCTTGCTACTCTGTAACGACATGACCGGTGAACGTGCCAGGGCATCGCTGTAAGGCATTCATAATCCTGATGTCACATAAATCGCTTCAGGTTAAAAAATTATTGGGGATTCGTCAGCCCACGGGGAGAAGGCGCAAACATAAAAAACGGCAATGAAGATTGCCGTTTTACGTTTACCTCGCCACCCGACACACTCAGCGGCGCGATCTCACCACCTGATACCGCCGGGTAAAATACTCAAACGGCGCGCTCCAGACGTGGACCAGGCGGGTGAACGGGAAGATAAGGAAGATCGTCATCCCCAGCACCAGATGTACGCGGAAGATCGGTGCGACGCCGCTTAACATCTCCGACGAGCCGCCCTTAAACGTCACGATCCCCTGTGCCCAGCCGACCAGCTTCATCATCTCGCTTCCGTCCGGATACTGAGCGGAGAACGGAATGGTCGACAGCCCAAGAATGCACTGGATCAGCAGGATACTCATGATGATGATATCCGGCGTGGTGGACGTTGCACGCACGCGCTGGTTGAACAGGCGGCGGATCAGCAGCATTGACCCACCGATGAGTGTCAGCACGCCGCAAATCCCGCCCGCAATCATGGCCAACTGCTGTTTAACCGCGACGGGCAAAAACCAGGCATACATCCAGTGCGGGGTTAACATGCCGAACAGGTGGCCGAAGAAAATCCCCAGGATCCCGATGTGAAATAGGTTAGAGGCCCAGTTCATACCGCGTTTGCTGAGCATCTGGCTCGACGAGGCGCGCCAGGTGTACTGCCCGTAGTCGTAACGCAGCCAGCTGCCGAGGAAAAAAACGGTGGCGCAGATGTAGGGGTAAATGTCATAGAAAAACACGTTCAGGTAATGTGTCATTTTGGGCCTCCGGCACTGACGTCCACGTACTGCGGCGCGACGTCCTGGCTAAAGCGTCGTTGATAGTGCTGCATCGGCGAGCTGTCGCACGATGTGGCGTTGTCTTCGATAAACTTCACCTGTTCCTCTTCCCACACGGCATCCAGCGCCTGGCGGGTGTCGTCGCGTTTCTCGCCTGACACCTGTTGAGTGACACTGTCACTTGAAAGGCGGCTTCCGGCGAGGGCGAGCAGGGCGTCAAACAGCTGATAATGCGCCACGCCGCGCTGTTTCAGACGACCGCCAACCAGGGCGAGGATTGGCGCGACGTTCTGCAATCCCTCACGCGCTTCGTCGTCGGTTACGATGCTGAGATATTCCAGATAGAGCGGCAGGTAATCCGGTAGTTCACGGCAGTCCAGCACCAGGCCCGCTTTTTCATACTGACTCATCAGGTCAACCATCGCCTGGCCGCGATCGCGGGATTCGGCGTGAACGTGCTCGAACAGCAGCAGCGAAGTCGCGCGCCCGCGTTCGAACACTTCACACCACTCGGCCTGTTTATCCAGCAGCGGGGCGCTCAGGTGCTGTCGGGCAAACGGCAGCAGCATGGGCGCGTCCTGCGCAATCAACGAGAGCGCTTCATCACGGTTCTCCCACAGCGTGTCATCGGGATACTCAATCAACAGCGCGACGATCTTGAGGATCTGCATTATTCTCCCTCCCCATGTTCGCGCACCTCGGTAATGTTGATGGCATCGATGCGGCTGCTGTTGAAGAGGTTGAATTTGGTGTCGGAGCCGTGGCAACCGTCACCAAAGGTGAAGCCGCAGCCGTTTTTCTCCGGGAACGCGTCGCGCGCCATTTCACGGTGGCTGGTGGGGATCACGAAGCGATCTTCGTAATTCGCAATAGCCAGATAGCGGTACATCTCCTCAACCTGCGCTTCGGTCAGGCCGACTTCTTCGATGGCGCGAGTATCGGTCACGCCTTCCACGGTCTGGGAGCGTTTGTAGTGGCGCATCGCCATCATGCGTTTCAGAGCTCGCAGCACCGGGCCTAGGTCACCTGCGCTAAGCATATTTGCCAGATACTGCACCGGGATGCGCAGGCTTTCGACAGCAGGCAGTACGCCATCACTCTGCGGCAGGCCGCCGGCATCCGCGTAGGACTGAATCGGTGACAGCGGTGGCACGTACCAGACCATCGGCAGGGTGCGGTATTCCGGGTGCAGCGGCAGAGCCAGCTTCCAGTCCATCGCCATTTTATAAACAGGCGATTTTTGCGCTGCCTCAATGACGTTCGCCGGAATACCCTGTTTCAGCGCTTCTTCGATGACCGCCGGATCGTGCGGATTCAGGAACACGTCGCACTGACGTTCGTACAGATCGGTTTCGTGCTCGGTGCTGGCCGCTTCTTCAATGCGGTCCGCGTCGTACAGCAGCACGCCGAGATAGCGAATGCGCCCGACGCAGGTTTCTGAGCAAACGGTCGGCTGGCCGGACTCAATGCGCGGGTAGCAGAAGATGCATTTCTCGGATTTACCGCTCTTCCAGTTGAAGTAGATTTTCTTGTACGGGCAACCGCTGATACACAGACGCCAGCCGCGGCACTTGTCCTGGTCAATCAGCACAATGCCGTCCTCTTCGCGCTTGTAGATGGCACCGCTCGGGCAGGTGGCGACGCAGCTCGGGTTCAGACAGTGCTCGCACAGGCGCGGCAGGTACATCATGAAGGTATTTTCAAACTGGCCGTACATCTCCTTCTGGATCTTCTGAAAGTTGCGGTCGCGGGCGCGCTTTTCGAACTCACCGCCCAGCAGCTCCTCCCAGTTAGGCCCCCAAACGATTTTATCCATCCGCTTGCCGTCAATCAGCGAGCGAGGGCGGGCGGTAGGGAGATGATCCCCCTCCGGGGCGCGATGCAGGTCCTGATAATCAAAGGTGAAGGGTTCATAGTAATCGTCAATTTGCGGCAGAACAGGGTTAGCGAAAATTTTCGACAGAACGCCCATTTTGCCGCCGAGACGCGGGGTCAGTTTGCCGTGGATCCCTCGGATCCAGCCGCCTTGCCACTCATCCTGGTCTTCCCAGTTTTTTGGATAGCCAATGCCCGGCTTGGTTTCGACGTTGTTGAACCACGCATATTCCATGCCTTCACGCCCGGTCCAGACGTTCTTACAGGTGACCGAGCAGGTGTGGCAGCCAATGCATTTATCGAGATTCAGAACCATGCCAACCTGTGAGCGTATTTTCATTTTTTCGCCTCCTGTACCTGATCCCGACCTTCGCCATCCAGCCAGTTAATGTTTTTCATTTTGCGGATCATGATGAATTCGTCGCGGTTCGAGCCGACGGTGCCGTAATAGTTAAAGCTGTACGCCAGCTGCGCATAGCCGCCGATCATGTGCGTCGGTTTCGGGCAGACGCGGGTAACGGAGTTGTGGATCCCCCCGCGACGGCCGGTCACTTCAGAGCCCGGAATGTTCAGAATGCGCTCCTGAGCGTGGTACATCATGGTCATGCCCGGCGGCACGCGCTGGCTGACTACCGCGCGGGCGGTGAGGGCGCCGTTAGCGTTAAAGGCTTCGATCCAGTCGTTGTCCTCAATGCCCAGCTCACGCGCGTCGGTCTCGCTTATCCAGACAATCGGCCCGCCGCGCGACAGGGTCTGCATCAGGAGGTTTTCGCTGTAGGTGGAGTGAATGCCCCATTTCTGATGCGGCGTCAGGAAGTTAAGCGCTTTTTCCGGGAAGCCGTTCGGCGGGATCTCGCGCATATGGCTCACGCTACGGGTATCAATCGGCGGACGGTAGGCCACCAGACTCTCCCCGAAAGCACGCATCCACGGGTGATCCTGATACAGCTGCTGACGACCGGAAAGGGTGCGCCAGGGGATGAGCTCATGAACGTTGGTATAACCCGCGTTATAGGAGACGTGCTCGCTCTCAAGACCGGACCAGGTAGGGCTGGAGATGATTTTGCGCGGCTGCGCCTGGATGTCGCGGAAGCGAATTTTCTCGTCTTCTTTGTTCAGCGCCAGATGCGTGTGGTCACGTCCGGTCAACTCCCCAAGCGCTTGCCAGGCCTTAACCGCCACCTGACCGTTGGTTTCCGGCGCGAGGGCGAGGATCACCTCTGAAGCGTCAATGGCGGTTTCAATCCGCGGACGACCTTTTGCCGGGCCGTCGGGCTTGACGTAATTGAGCTTGCCGAGGAAATCGACCTCGTTCTGAGTATTCCACGATATGCCTTTTCCGCCGTTACCGAGCTTGTCCATCAGAGGGCCAAGAGACGTAAAGCGCTCGTAAGTTTCCGGGTAGTTTCGCTCAACGACCGCAATGTTTGGCGCGGTTTTGCCGGGGATCAAATCGCATTCACCTTTGCGCCAGTCCTGGATATCAAACGGCTGAGAGAGTTCCGCCGGAGAGTCGTGCTGCAACGGTTGCAGAACCACGTCGGTTTCGTTGCCCAGGTGACCGACGCACACCTCGGAGAAGACCCTGGCGATGCCTTTGTAGATCTCCCAGTCGCTGCGCGATTCCCACGCCGGATCGACGGCGGCGGAGAGCGGGTGAATAAACGGGTGCATGTCCGAGGTATTCATATCGTCTTTTTCGTACCAGGTGGCAGTCGGCAGGACGATATCGGAGAACAGACTGGTGCTGGACATGCGGAAGTCGAGCGTCACCAGCAGATCGAGCTTGCCCTCGATGGCAGCAGTTTGCCATTCGACCTCTTCAGGCTTCACGTCGTCTGTGGAACCCAAATCTTCACCCTGAATGCCGCTCTCGGTGCCGAGCAGGTATTTCAGCATGTACTCGTGACCTTTCCCGGACGAGCCAAGCAGGTTAGAGCGCCAGACAAACAGGTTACGCGGGTGGTTCTTGCCGTTATCGGGTTGCTCGCAGGCGAAGCGAACGTCACCCGATTTTAGCCCCTGAACGGTGTAGTCCTGCGGCGTCATGCCCGCCGCATCGGCACGTGCCTTAATGTGCAACGGGTTCAGGTTGAGCTGCGGCGCCGAGGGCAACCAGCCCATGCGCTCGGCGCGAACGTTGAAGTCGATCAGGTGCCCGGTGAATTGGGTGGCATCCGCCAGCGGGGAGAGGAGCTCCTGCGCAGTCAGCTTCTCATAGCGCCACTGGCTGGCGTGGTTGTAAAAGAATGACGTGCTGTTCATCTGACGTGGCGGGCGGTTCCAGTCCAGCGCAAAGGCCAGCGGCAGCCAGCCGGTTTGCGGACGCAGTTTCTCCTGGCCCACATAGTGCGACCAGCCGCCACCGCTCTGCCCGACGCAGCCGCAGAAGACCAGCATGTTGATCATCCCGCGGTAGTTCATGTCCATGTGGTACCAGTGATTCACCCCGGCACCGAGGATAATCATCGACCGCCCGTGCGTTTTGTGCGCCGTGTCGGCAAACTCGCGGGCGATTTTTTCAATCAGATACGCGGGTACGCCGGTGATCTGCTCTCCCCATGCGGGAGTGTAGGCTTTGATCTGGTCATAGCTGTCTGCGGCGTTACTGTCCTGCAGACCACGATCGAGGCCGTAGTTCGCCAGCACCAGATCGTAAACGCTGACTACCCGTTTCTCGCGACCGTCGGCGAGCGTCAGGGTTTTGCTCGGCACGCGGCGCGTCAGCACCGGCTCCTGCTTCACGCTGCGAAAATGCGGGTTCTCATTACCGCCAAAGTAGGGGAAGGCGACATCTGCGACGCTATCGTGCGTAATCAGCAGGGAGAGGGTCAGCTCGCTTTCATGGCCTGCCGCCCGGGGCTCCAGGTTCCATTTGCCTTTTTCTCCCCAGCGGAAGCCGATGGAACCGTTTGGCACCACCAGATTCCCGGCAATATCAAAGGCGACCGTTTTCCATTCAGGATTATTGGCTTCACCCAGCCCGTCGACAAGGTCTGAGGCCCGCAGCATCCGCCCCGGTACGACGCGACCATCGGCCTGTTCGTCCAGCAGGACCAGCATCGGCATGTCGGTGTAGCGGCGGCAGTAGTTGAGGAAGTAGTCGCTCGGGTTATCGAGGTGGAACTCTTTAAGGATCACATGGCCCATTGCCATGGCGAGGGCGCTGTCGGTGCCCTGTTTAGGCGCCAGCCACTGGTCGCTCAGCTTCGCGACTTCCGAGAAGTCCGGCGTAATGGCGACGGTTTTGGTGCCTTTGTAGCGCACCTCGGTGAAAAAGTGGGCGTCCGGGGTACGCGTCTGCGGCACGTTCGAGCCCCAGGCAATGATGTAGCTGGAGTTATACCAGTCTGCGGACTCCGGCACATCGGTCTGCTCCCCCCAGGTCATTGGGGAGGCCGGAGGCAGATCGCAGTACCAGTCGTAAAAGCTAAGGCAGGTGCCGCCCAGCAGCGAGAGATAGCGGGTCCCGGCGGCGTAAGAGACCATCGACATCGCCGGGATAGGGGAAAAACCGGCGACGCGATCGGGGCCATAATTTTTGATGGTCCAGACGTTGGCGGCGGCAATCAGCTGGTTCAGCTCTTTCCAGTTTGAGCGGATAAAACCGCCTTTTCCGCGCGCTTTCCTGTAGCTCTGCGCTTTCTGCGGATCGTTCTGAATGGCATCCCAGGCCAGCACCGGATCGGTATGCTGCGCCAGCGCTTCTCGCCAGAGTTCAATTAACCTGCGGCGCACCAGCGGATATTTGAGTCGGTTGGCGCTGTAGAGATACCAGGAGTAGCTGGCGCCACGCGGGCAGCCGCGCGGTTCGTGGTTAGGCAGGTCAGGGCGGGTGCGCGGGTAGTCGGTCTGCTGGGTTTCCCAGGTCACCAGGCCATTTTTGACATAAATCTTCCAGCTACAGGAGCCGGTACAGTTCACGCCGTGGGTGGAGCGCACAATCTTGTCGAACTGCCAGCGCTGACGATAGCTGTCCTCCCAGTCGCGGTTGGTGTGATACACCTGTCCGTGCCCATCGGCGAAACTGTCGCCTTTAGTTTTGAAGTAACGAAAGCGGTCCAACAGTTTGCTCATGACATTTCTCCTGCTTCGATAGCATGGCCGGAGGGGGTTGCATCCCGCTCCGGCAAAGAGGTCGTTATTATTTTTGTGACGATTTGCGGCCGTACACCAGCCAGGTGACAAGGACACAGACGATGTAAAACACGAGGAACACTTTCATGGCCCCGACCGGCGATCCGGTCATCGCCAGCGAGGTGCCAAACGCTTTGGGAATGAAGAAGCCGCCCACGGCGCCGATGGCAGAGATAAAGCCCAGCGCGGCCGCTGTTTCGGTCACCGCTTCATGCTGCGCCTGCTCGTCCGTGCCGCCCTGCTTTTTGACGCGGTCGAGGGTAATTTGGCGGAAAATAATCGCAATCATCTGGAAGGTGGAGCCGCTGCCCAGCCCGGCAGTGAGGAACAGCCCCATAAACACCAGATAGAAGGCGAAGAAACTGCCTGAACCGGAGCCCGGAAGCGTCAGGAAAATCAGGGCGCTAAAAATCGCCATAAAGACGAAGTTGATCAGCGTCACCCGCACGCCGCCCAGTTTGTCGGAGATCATCCCGCCCGCCGAGCGGGCCAGCGCGCCGATCAGGGGACCAAAGAAGGCAAGGTGCAGGATGTTCACGTCCGGAAACTGGGTTTTCGACAGCATGGCAAAGCCCGCCGAGAAACCGATAAACGAGCCGAAGGTCGCCAGATAGAGCAGGCTTAGCAGCCAGAGGTGAAAGCGTTTCAGGACCGGAAGCTGGCTGGCGATGGAGGCCTTTGAGCTGGCAATATCGTTCATGCCAAAAAACGCCGCAATGGTTGCCAGCAGCAGGAGGGGGGCCCAGATCCAGGCCGCGTTTGCCAGCCACATCGTCGAGCCATCCTCCTGTGGCACGCCGTGCACCCCGAGGAAGGTGAACATCGGGAGGAAAATGACCAGCGGCGCAACCAGCTGCATCACGCTGACGCCCAGGTTGCCCAGCCCGCCGTTGATGCCCAGCGCGCTGCCCTGTCTGGATTTCGGGAAGAAAAAGCTGATGTTGCCCATGCTCGATGCGAAGTTAGCGCCAGCAAAACCGCAGAGCAGGGCGATGATGATAAAGATCCAGTACGGCGTCGCGGGGTTTTGAATGGCAATTCCCAGCCACACGCAGGGGATAATCAGGATGACGGTACTCAATACCGTCCAGTAACGCCCACCGAATATCGGTACCATAAATGAGTAGGGGACGCGCAATATCGCACCGGAGAGAGAAGGTAATGCTGTTAGCATAAAAAGCTGATCGGTGGTGAAATTAAATCCGACTTTATTCAGGTTGACGGCGATGGCGCTAAATAACATCCAGACGCAAAACGCTAATAGCAGGCAAGCCACAGAAATCCATAGATTTCTTCGTGCGATATGTTTTCCTTTATTCTCCCAGAATTGCGCGTTTTCAGGTTTCCAGTTACTCAACAGATGCGGATTATTCTTTTCACTTTGTTGCGACATAGCGCCCTCTTGCTTACCTTAATGGAAAGAAAAAAGAAGTAAAAACAAAAAGATGAGTGAGAATTTGCTGTTGGATTTATTGGATGTTTTGGGATACATCTGAAAGGATAGATAAAAAAGCGCGCCCCTGAGGTGAGAATGGAAATTGCGGAGCGCTTAATATGTTACCAATTGTAAGTGTTGCGGGAATTAATACTCCGGAAGGAGTATTAAAACAATTCCAGCGTGATAAGTTTGTCGAGATGTTTATTTAGCGCCGCATCGTCCATTTCAGGCATATTTAATACGGTGATCCCATCCAGGCCGCAAACCAGCCCTATCAAACGCCAGGCAATATTTTCCGCCCGATCGGTGAGTGTGAATGCCCTTGCTTCCGCCCCGGCACGGATAATAACCACCGTCTCGGGATGCCACATCTCCATGGTCAGGACATAAGCCGCTTTGATCTCGGGATCCCGGCTGGCGAGAATTTGCGCTTCCCGCCACAGTCGGATATAAGGCTCAAACTTACCGTCGTCGCTGCCGAGCATGCTGTGCAACCGCTCCCGCCAGGTGGCACGCTCATCCGCTACGTCGGCATCTAATAGCTCGCGGATCAGGCGAACGAATGCCAGCGATTTCAACTCACCGCCGGAGGCAAAGTGGTGATGCACCTGCCCGGTAGCGACGCCCGCTTCAGTCGCAATGCGCCGCACCGTCATCGCCGCCAGCCCCTCGGCGAGCGCCACGCGCATGGCGGCCTGTAAGATTGCTTCCCGCCGTTCATCCTTGCTCAGATATCGCATGTTTACTCACTCTCAATGGGAATGAAACGAGTGTAACAAAAAGCTGGACACTCGTTCAACTTTAGGTAGGATCGCATTCTGGACATGTGTCCATGTTTAAAATGAAAAGGAAATTTATGTTTCGTCAGTGGTTAGCGTTAGTGATTATCGTGCTGGTTTATATCCCGGTCGCGATCGACGCGACGGTGCTGCACGTGGCGGCGCCGACATTGAGCATGACGCTGGGCGCCAGCGGTAACGAATTACTGTGGATTATCGACATCTACTCGCTGGTGATGGCGGGTATGGTGCTGCCGATGGGCGCACTCGGTGACCGCATGGGGTTTAAACGATTGTTAATGATCGGCAGCATGCTGTTCGGGGTGTCGTCCCTGGCGGCAGCCTTTGCGCCGTCAGCCGGGTGGCTGATTGCGGCGCGCGCCTCGCTGGCAATCGGCGCGGCGATGATCATTCCGGCCACGCTGGCCGGGATCCGCACGCTGTTTACCGACGCGCGGGATCGTAATATCGCGCTTGGCGTCTGGGCGGCCGTGGGTTCAGGTGGGGCGGCATTTGGTCCGCTGATTGGCGGTATCCTGCTTGAGCATTTCTACTGGGGATCGGTGTTTTTGATCAACGTCCCGATCGTGCTGGTGGTGGTGTCGCTGGCCGCGCGTTTTGTACCCCGTCAACAGGGGCGTCCTGAGCAGCCGCTGAATATCAGCCATGCCATCGTGCTGATTGTGGCGATCCTGCTGCTGGTCTACAGCGCCAAAACCGCGTTGAAAGGCGTGCTGTCGCCGTGGCTGGTAGCCTGTACGTTGCTTACCGGGGCTGTGATGCTGTTGATTTTCGTGCGTATTCAACTGCGCGCCCGCGTGCCAATGATCGACATGCGCCTGTTTTGTCACCGCATCATTCTCAGCGGTGTGGTGATGGCGATGACGGCGATGATCGCGCTGGTGGGCTTTGAGCTGCTGATGGCGCAGGAATTGCAATTCGTTCACGGCTTTACGCCATTCGAAGCCGGCATGTTTATGCTTCCGGTCATGGTGGCGAGCGGGTTTAGCGGGCCGATCGCCGGAGTACTGGTGGGGCGTCTGGGGCTACGCATTGTCGCTGCGGGTGGCATGGGGCTCAGCGCGGTCAGTTTCATTGGCCTCTCGATGCTTGATTTCAGCACGCAGCAGTGGCAGGCGTGGAGCCTGATGGTGCTGTTGGGCTTCAGCGCCGCCAGCGCGCTGCTGGCCTCGACCTCTGCAATCATGGCCGCCGCGCCGAAAGAAAAGGCCGCCGCTGCCGGGGCGATTGAAACTATGTCTTATGAACTGGGGGCCGGGCTTGGGATCGCTATCTTTGGTCTGCTGCTGACCCGCAGTTTCTCTGCGTCGATTGATTTGCCGCAGGGGCTGAATGCGTCTCTCGTCGACAAAGCCTCTTCATCCATCGGCGAGGCGATGAAGGTGGCGCAGGATCTCACGCCAGCACTGGCGGTTTCGGTGACGGAGGCGGCGAAAAGTGCGTTTATTACCTCCCACAGCGTGGCGCTGGGGAGTGCGGGGGTCATGCTGTTGCTGCTGGCGGCAGGAATGTGGTTTAGCCTGGCGAAGGTGCCAAAGCAGTAGACAAGCCTGGTGCGCAGGCTGGCCGGGCAGCAGTTTAGGGCGTTAGCAGGCAGTGTTCATCTCGTGCTTCAATTTCTGAACCGCTATAGCGTGCGTATTGCCCGGTCAGGCCAAAAAACGCGGGTTGGGTTTCAGTATAGATTTCTGCTGCAAGTACCAGCCGGCGTCGTTCATCTTCGCTCATCTCAAGCAGCGTCCAGGGAATAAAATAGCGCGCCGTTGCGGTCAGTTTGAACCACAGCGGGCAGCCGCAGCCTGGACAAAACCAGCGTTCTCCGCGTGCGGATGAGGCGAAATGAGACGGAGCAATGGAATCTTGCTCCACAAGGGGCTCGCCCTGCGTCTCAAGATACATGGCAATGCCGCCTGACCACTTCTGGCATTGCGTACAGTGACAGGCATATACATCAAAATGGTTGAGGCTCACGCTGAACTGACTCATTCCGCATAAGCAGCGTCCTTTGAACAGGTGCATGGCGTTCTCCTTTTTGACGCCAGAAATCCGTATAAAAAAAGCCAGCCACATGGGCTGGCTTTTTAGCGTGACAAATCTTAGAACTGGTAGGTCAGGCCGACAGCAACGATGTTGTCGGTAGCAACGCCAGTTGCTTTGGTGAAGCTGTTGTCGTCAACCAGGTTGATTTTGTAATCAACATAGGTAGACATGTTTTTGTTGAAGTAGTAGCTCGCGCCAACGTCAACGTATTCAACCAGATCCTGGTCGCCGTATGAACCCAGATCTTTACCTTTGGATTTCAGGTAAGCGATGGATGGACGCAGACCGAAGTCGAACTGATACTGAGCAACAACTTCGAAGTTCTGAGCTCTGTTCGCGATATAACCGTCACCGAAGTTGGTCATGTTGCGGGTTTCAGAGTAGGTGGTTGCCAGGTAGATGTTGTTCGCATCGTATTTCAGACCAGCAGCCCAAACTTCTGCGTTTTCACCGCCAGCGTTAACGGTATTGGCTACGCGACCTGCAGCAACCTGACGGTCAGTACGGTCAGATTTCGCGTAGGTAGCACCGACAGCGAAGCCGTCCATTTCATAGGTAGAAGAAAGACCCCAGCCGTCACCGTTCGCTTCGGTGATGTTACGGTCATCGTTTTTACCCTGGTACTGAGCAGCGAAGTTCAGACCGTCAACCAGACCGAAGAAGTCGGTGTTACGGTAGGTTGCAACGCCAGTCGTACGGCCAGTCATAAAGCCATCAGTCTGCGTCCAGGTATCACCACCGAACTCTGGCAGAACGTCAGTCCATGCGCCGATGTCGTAAGCAACACCGTAGTTACGACCGTAGTCGAAAGAACCGAATTCGTTGAATTTCAGACCTGCGAAGGCCAAACGCGTTTTGCTGCCGTCAGTGCCCTGGGATTCAGAACGGTTGCCTTTGAACTCATATTCCCACTGGCCGTAACCGGTCAGCTGATCGTTGATCTGAGTTTCACCTTTGAAGCCCAGACGAACGTAAGTTTTGTCGCCGTCGTTGCCAGCGTCATCAGAGAAATAGTGCAGACCTGTTACTTTACCGTACAGATCCAGCTTGTTACCGTCTTTGTTATAAACTTCAGCCGCGTTTACAACGCCTGCTGCCAACATGGAAGTCACTGCCACTGCAACTAATTTAATGAAGACCATTTCCGGCTGATCGCTCAGCGCATATTTCACCCACAGGCTCAGTGCCGTCAGCAAAACAAACAGGGTAATGCCGTTTTGCCCGTTAGCAAATTTACGGGTTACCGTGCAGTAGGCCGCCCAGATAAATGCCCCGGCAAAAGCCAGCGCATAGCTGAGTGGATTCGATACAATATTGCGTATTATTTCATCAGGGTGTAATCCTTGCTCACCCCCTAATACCCAACATACACCGAGCAGTGCAAGGACTAAGCCGGGGATAACCCACAGAGTTGATTTCTGTCCGTTGAACAAAATAGCAAAGACGATCGTCAGGCTCGGCCAGAGATAATTGACCATCCCCACTTCAATGGCCTGCGCTCGCGTGGCGGCATAGCCTAACGACAGGGCAAGGCAAATTTCGTAACTGACAAAAAGTACGCTGCCAGCAATAAGATACCTGGGTGAAAAGCGTTTAATATCAGGAAATCCCACCGTTACCAGACACAATAATCCGCTGAGGGTGTATATCATCGCCGCACCGCCGACGGGTCCCAGCCCCTCACTCACGCTACGAATCAGGCCCACCATTGTGCTCCACAACAGAATCGCTGCCAGCCCGATAAGCGTTGCTCTCTTTCTGTCCATTACGTCTTCATCGCTAAAAAAATTAAAGGAAAAAGATATAGCATTAATCCTGACGCTGTTGCGAATTATTCTCGCATGTGTTTAACCCTAAAGGATTATTTGAAGGCGCGAGCGGTGACCATTAAGAGGGCGAAGTCACGCGACCTTGATTTGACGCAAAAAAAAAAGGGGTTTTGCTGTTAGTTTGCGGCGCGAAGTCTTATTTGAACACGAGGACAACAATGGACGTCAGCCGCAGACAATTTTTTAAAATCTGCGCGGGCGGTATGGCCGGAACAACAGCCGCTATGCTGGGATTCGCTCCTAAAATGGCGCTGGCTCAGGCTCGCAACTATAAACTGCTGCGCGCGAAAGAGATCCGTAACACCTGCACATACTGCTCCGTGGGTTGTGGGCTTTTGATGTACAGCCTGGGTGATGGCGCGAAGAACGCCAGAGAAGCGATTTATCATATTGAAGGGGACCCGGATCATCCGGTGAGCCGTGGGGCGTTATGCCCGAAAGGCGCGGGTCTGCTGGACTACGTTCACAGCGAAAACCGCCTGCGTTATCCGGAATACCGTGCGCCAGGTTCGGACAAATGGCAGCGTATTTCCTGGGATGAGGCCTTCTCCCGTATTGCAAAATTGATGAAAGCCGACCGCGACGCCAACTTTGTTGAAAAGAATGCAGAGGGGGTGACGGTCAACCGCTGGCTTTCCACCGGTATGTTATGTGCCTCTGCGGCCAGTAATGAAACCGGCATGCTGACGCAAAAATTTGTGCGCTCTCTCGGCATGCTGGCGGTTGATAACCAGGCGCGCGTCTGACACGGACCAACGGTAGCAAGTCTTGCTCCAACATTTGGTCGCGGTGCGATGACCAACCACTGGGTTGATATCAAAAACGCTAACGTCGTGGTGGTAATGGGCGGTAACGCCGCTGAAGCCCATCCGGTGGGATTCCGCTGGGCGATGGAAGCGAAAAACAACAACGATGCGACGCTGATCGTCGTCGATCCGCGCTTTACGCGCACGGCTTCGGTGGCCGATATCTATGCGCCGATCCGCTCCGGCACGGACATTACGTTCCTGTCCGGCGTACTGCTGTACCTGATCGAAAACAACAAAATTAACGCGGAATACGTTAAGCACTACACCAACGCAAACCTGCTGGTGCGGGATGACTTTGCCTTCGACGACGGGCTGTTCAGCGGCTATGACGCGGAAAAACGTCAGTACGACAAGTCCTCGTGGAACTATCAGTTCGACGAAAACGGCTATGCGATGCGCGATGAAACACTGACGCACCCGCGCTGCGTATGGAACCTGCTGAAGCAGCATGTTTCCCGCTATACGCCGGACGTGGTGGAGAACATCTGCGGTACGCCGAAAGCGGACTTCCTGAAAGTGTGCGAAGTGCTGGCCTCCACCAGTGCGGCAGACAGAACAACGACCTTCCTGTATGCGCTGGGCTGGACGCAGCACACCGTGGGTGCGCAGAACATCCGCACCATGGCAATGATCCAGCTGCTGCTCGGCAACATGGGGATGGCAGGGGGCGGCGTGAATGCGCTGCGCGGTCACTCCAATATTCAGGGGCTCACCGACCTCGGCCTGCTCTCCACCAGCCTGCCGGGTTACCTGACGCTGCCGTCGGAAAAGCAGGCAAATCTGCAAACGTATCTTGAGGCCAACACGCCAAAAGCGACGCTGCCGGATCAGGTGAACTACTGGAGCAACTATCCGAAGTTCTACGTCAGCCTGATGAAATCCTTCTACGGCGACGCGGCGCAGAAGGAGAACGACTGGGGCTTCGAGTGGCTGCCGAAGTGGGACCAGGCGTACGACGTCATTAAGTATTTCAACATGATGGATAAGGGGAACGTCACGGGGTATATCTGCCAGGGCTTTAACCCGGTAGCGTCCTTCCCGGACAAGAACAAAGTCGTTCGCAGCCTGAGCAAGCTGAAGTACATGGTCGTCATCGACCCGCTGGTGACCGAAACCTCGACCTTCTGGCAGAACCACGGTGAAGCGAACGATGTCGATCCGGCGTCGATTCAGACCGAGGTGTTCCGCCTGCCGTCCACCTGCTTTGCGGAAGAAGAGGGCTCCATTGCGAACTCCGGTCGCTGGCTGCAGTGGCACTGGAAAGGCCAGGAGGCGCCGGGTGAAGCGCGGAATGACGGTGAGATCCTGGCCGGGATTTACCATCGTCTGCGCGAAATGTATCGCACCGAGGGCGGTAAAGGCGCTGAGCCGCTGCTGAAAATGCGCTGGAACTATAAGCAGCCGGATCGTCCAGAGTCAGAAGAAGTGGCGAAAGAGAACAACGGCGTTGCGCTGGCGGATATTTATGATGCCAACGGTAGCCTGGTGGCGAAAAAAGGCCAGCTGCTGAACAGCTTCGCGCTGTTGCGTGATGACGGTACCACGGCATCTTCCTGCTGGATCTACACCGGCAGCTGGACGGAGCAGGGTAACCAGATGGCGAACCGCGATAACGCCGACCCGTCCGGGCTGGGCAATACGCTGGGCTGGGCCTGGGCGTGGCCGCTGAACCGCCGCGTGCTGTATAACCGCGCCTCCGCCGACGTGAACGGCAAGCCGTGGGATCCAAAACGCATGCTGATCCAGTGGAACGGCTCGAAGTGGGCAGGGAATGATATCCCGGACTACAACACCGCCGCGCCGGGCAGCAACACCGGGCCGTTTATCATGCAGCCGGAAGGG
>OKNY01000191.1_pt1 | contig 27505 bp, 18 predicted proteins | sample 1613461 | NCBI WGS metagenome assembly OKNY01 (sample SAMN04436858, study PRJEB24849) | human gut metagenome | biome: human gut; feature: NICU; material: stool | host: Homo sapiens | place: USA: Saint Louis, MO | collected 2011-09-02 | reverse complement strand
TTATCTTTCGGAGCGGCCTGCGCTACGGTAGCGAAGCCAGCCAGTGCCACTGCAATCGCGATAGCTGTCTTTTTCATTTTTTGCGCCTCATTATCATCCAAAATTCGCCATGAAGTTACAAAAGACCTCACGGTTAAATCCTTCACCGGGGGCGTGACTTGTTGTTAACTATGCTGATACATGCAGCGTAAGCCGATCACCCCTGGCGATGTAAAGTCTACAACTTAGTTCGAAACTTACAAGTGTGAACTCTGTCAGGCATATGAAAAAAAAGGGTTGTGTACACAATATTTAACAAATATGGTTGATTTTCGTACACGAAAAAAAGACAGAAATCCCCGTGTGGCAGGCATTCCGCGAAAAAGACCATAAAAAACGCTGTACCTTTCCCAGCGGTAAAAAAAATTCCAGGAATAATCCTAATTTCACTCAATGATACAAATTTGAGTGAATTTTTAGCCCGCTGAGTTGTCTGCCGAGCGTGCCCTGATTTCGCACCGGGCGCATGATGAATCCCATCGCGGACCCTACCTGGGCAGCGTTAACGAGACGTTCATGTTCGTCAGCGGTTAACTCCTCCGCCAGCCAGCAGATAACCACACTATAATTACCCGTGCGCAGGGCACGGATCATTGAGTCTATGGTATGGCAGGGAGAGAGCTGGCTAATTTGCATGACCTTGGACAGCGGCAGACCGGCGGACTGAACCCATTCGCGGCTGAGCTTTTGTTGCGGCGTGAGCCACAGCTGCCAGCGCGACTGTTGACCCAGCTGCTGTAATAAAGGTAGCAGCAATAACTGCGTCATCATGGGTTGATCTTCACGATAGACAATTTCACTGATCAGCCCATTGGTGTTCTGTTCGCCAGAACGATGAGCGTAGTGGCCTGCCGGAGCAGAAGCCTGTGCTGAACGGTTTGCGTGAGCTGAAGTAAACATAGTCTATCCCGCCTTTAGTTACTGTATGCATATACAGTATCTTCGCCAGGGGAAAAGATCAACCGCAATTTGCCATTTTGCTGCCGGGAATTTAATCGCTTCTCGTGGTTCCTTATCTGTCAAAAGAAGCCCCTGCATTATCCAATCCTTAACGCGCGCTAATGGTTTCATTTCTCCCTGTCGATTGCTGCAACGCTTGCGATTTTCTGAAAGCGTCTCGCAAAACCGCATTCTGGTGAAAAAGTCGGCGAAAATCATCTTGCTGCTGCCCGGGAAGTCCCTTATGTTTTCTCTTAGCGGATCCGTTAACAACTTAAGTTTAATTACATGATTAACAAAGGAATGATCATGAGAAAACTAGTTTGTCCGCGGCTCCCGCAATTTCAGGCCTGCGTCTCACCGCTGGGTCAACTGCATACTCGTCCGCTCTTTGGCGGCTACAGCCTGGCTATTGATGATACGGTGTTTGTGATGGTGGCCGAGGGGAACATTTATCTGAAGGCCTGCGAGCAGAGCGCTGCTTATCGGGTGGAACATCGTAATCCTCTGTTAACGCTGCGCCGACACGGCCGCATAGTGCCGCTGAAGTATTATCAAATTGACGACACTTTATGGCGCGATGAGCAGCAGCTTTTTCGGCTATCGCTACTGTCGTGGCAGAGTGCGCAGCGCGAAAAGAACTGCCGACGGGCGTCGGGCCGCCTGAAGGATTTACCCAATATCAGCTTTCATATGGAATTGCAGCTGATTCACGCGGGCATACCGGACGTTAGGACGTTGCGGGAAGTTGGTGCGCAGGAGGCATGGCTGAGGCTACGCGTAAATAATGCTTCTTTATCGCTGAGCGTATTGCTGGCGCTGGAGGGGGCGATTGCCGGGGTACATGCCGCCGCGCTCCCGACGCCACGGCGTCAGGAGCTTCTCGAATGGGCGGCTACCCGGTAGCGGAAAAGCCTTGTTATTCGGTTTGGGCGTGGACCCGTTGCTGCAGGCGGCAGATTTCAGGCAGCAGCGCCAGCAGCAGGCCAATCTGCTGTAAGACCAAGGGTTCCTTACTGTCCGCGCGCGGTTCCAGATGATGGATCCGGCTTTGCAGGCTGTTCAAAGCCTGTTGCACCCGCTGTTCATCCGCGGGGGTATGGTGCAAGGCGTCATCCACATAACAGACTGCATCATCCAGCAGGGCGAGGATTTCCGGCGTGGACAGTTTTTCCCGATGCGCGCCAAGAGCGGAGATGTAGCTGGTGAACGTGTGGTTAAGGCATAGCAGACGAAAGGCGGTTTCTCGCTGGGTGGCATCCGCGCGTGGTTCAGTCGATAAGTTCGAGACGACGGAGGCCAGCTCAGCATCACGGTTGTAGGCGTCACGACGCGCGACACGGTAGGCCAGCCGGTTGTCGCGGCCCTGATGATACTGCTCCAGAATCGCGTCCAGATAGCGGCAGTTCGCGTTCATTGCCCGGTCCAGCACCCGCGGCAGGTTGCGGAATTTCCAGTCCGGCCAGATGAAGCTGACCGCTGCCCAGGCGATGGCGCAGCCGATCAGCGTATCAATGATACGCGGCAGCGCGACTTCAAAGCCCTCGCCCAGCAGGTTAAAGCACAGCAGCACCAGCAGCGTAATAAACATCGTGGCATGGGCGTACTGCACGTTACGGAAGGCAAAAAACAGCACGCCGGTCAGGACGATCAACAGCAGTTGCCCTTCAACAGAGGGAACCAGCAGCAGGACCGGCAGGCCGATCGCCACCCCAACCAGCGTGCCGATAATCCTTAGCGCCAGGCGATGGCGGGTGGCGTTATAGTTCGGCTGACAGACGAACAGGCTGGTTAGCAGGATCCAGTAGCCATGCTGGAGCCCGGTAAACTGGATAAAGGCATAGCCGGCGCAGAGCACCAACGACATACGTACTGCGTGGCGGAAAAGGGCCGACTCTGGCGACATATTGCGCTGCAGGCGCAGCCAGATATCGCTCAGACCGCCAAGTCTGTCGTCGGCCAGCAGCGTCTCGGTATTACTCCCGGCAGGCGCGGTGGTTTGCACTGATTCAATGGTGGCCAGCTGAGCATCGATAGCGCGCAGGTTATTCAGTAAATACCCGAGGGCGTTGAGCTGCTCGTCGGATGCGCCGCCGGCGCGCACGCGCTCAAGTGCCGCATCGAGATGCATGAACGCCCGTTCAAAATGGGCATCATGCTGATAGGGTTCGCGTAACAGAATCGCCCGCGACAGTTTCTGGCAGGCCTGCGCCTGCATCGAAAGCATTCGCTGGAAACGGAACATCACATCGCTATAGCGAAATTGATCGCGTAGGGTTTGATACTGAATATGCGATGAGCTGGCGCGTTCATGAATATCCTGGGCCACAAAGTAGTACTGCAGGGTGCGGCGGGTTCCGCGCTGGCCCCGATCGCCTCGCAGTCGGGTTAGCAGCGAGACCTTGGTTTGGTTAAGCGTAGCTACCAGCTGGCCATTAGCGAGCGCCAGATCGTACAGCGGCGCCTGGCTCTCATCCTCAAGGTCAGGATCAAACAGCCGGGATTTGAGCTCAAGATAGCGGGCCAGCTGCTCATAGCTACGCGCCAGGTTGTCCTGCAATGGACGAATCGGAAAGATCAGGTGCCCGGACAGCGTCAGCAGGTTGTACCACACTGCCCCCGCCAGCAGGAACAACGGCTGCAGATACCAATGATCGTACAGCGTGACGCCGAGCATGGTGTAGATGGCGATAAGCAGGGCGCCGAAGGCAATGGTCGCATAGCGCTGACCGAGGCCGCCAAGCAAAATAAAGCCGATGGTAGACACGGTCAAACCAAGGGCAAACAGCGGCGGCCACGGAAACAGCAGCTCCACGGAGGCGGAGGCGATAAAAAAGCAAACCAGAGTAATGGCAAGATTACGCAGACGGCCGGCCAGACGGTCGTCAAGGTCGGTCAGAGCCGCAGCCACGACGCCGAGGGTGAGGGGGATGGTCAGTTTGACTTCGCCGATCCACCAGGGAAACAGCGTTGTGCCGCAGAGCGCGATAAAAATTCGTACGTTATAAAGCCAGGCGCTGTTCCAGGTGTAGCGGCGTAGCAGGGGGCTAATCATGTCCGTGTTCCGTTCGGTTACTGAAAGCGACGACGCGCATTGGCTTCACGCGCAGCACGCGCGGTTTCCACAGAAACGACCCGGCGACCCACCGGCCAGAGGGCGATGGCGGCGATTTTGAAATTCGCGATCCCCACCGGGATGCCTATGATAGTCAGGCACTGAGCTATACCGCTGAAAATGTGCATCAGGCAGAGCCACCAGCCGAAAAAAATGAACCACAGAATGTTCAGAACGGTACCGCCGGCGTTCAGTAGACCGTTTTTGCGCCCCGGCTCGAGCTCGTCAACATGAATCGCCTCGTTACCGTAGGGAAATAACGAAAGGCGAGTGATTTCCCAGCAGGAACGAGTCAGCGGCAGCGTGACAATCAGAATGATGCTGACCAGGGTGGCGAGTAGCCAGCCTAGAGTGGTGGCGAAACCGCCAAGGATAAAGTTCAAAATATTCAGAATGGTACGCATAAAGCCTCGGTTTTGCCCGGTGGATAATAAGACCTGATGATTGTAACGTTTTTTTGCGCTGGAGCACCTGGTCCGGGGCGGTTAAACTGAAAAACAATCCACCCTGATTGAAAATCGACATTATATGGAACTTAAAGCGACAACATTGGGCAAACGCATGGCTCAGCACCCTTATGATCGGGTGCAGCTACTGAACGCCGGGGTAAAAGTTTCCGGCGATCGTCATGAGTATCTTATACCTTTCAATCAGTTATTGTCAGTGCATTGTAAGCGCGGTCTGGTCTGGGGCGAACTGGAGTTTGTGCTACCGGACGGGAAAGTCGTGCGTTTGCACGGTACCGAGTGGAGCGAAACGCAGCGCTTTTATCATCATTTACACACACTCTGGCAGCAGTGGAGCACGGAGATGAGCAATATCGCCGCCGGCGTGCTGAAGCAGCAGCTGGCGACGATCGAGCACACTCGCGCAGAAGGCAAGTGGCTAACCCGTCAGCAGGTGGCGGATGTTCAGGATAATATACGCCATGCGTTGACTGGTTTGCCGATGCCCACCAGTCGGCTTGATGCCTTTGATAACTGCCGGGAGCTGTGGCGGGAGTGTCAGCGCTGGTTAGGCGATATTGAAGCGACGCGTCTGGCCCATAACCAGGCCTTTACCGAGGCGATGCTGGAGCAATATCGCGAATTTTTTGATAGCGTTGAGTCGTCCCCGCTCAATGCGTCACAAGCGCGTGCGGTAGTGAACGGCGAGCGCTCCCTGCTGGTGCTGGCGGGAGCGGGCAGCGGTAAAACCTCGGTACTGGTGGCGCGAGCGGGCTGGCTGCTGGCGCGGGGAGAAGCCGCGGCAGATCAAATTTTGCTGCTGGCATTCGGCCGCCAGGCGGCGCAGGAAATGGATGAGCGGATCCGCGAGCGTCTGGCATCAGATGATATTACCGCGCGTACTTTCCATTCGCTGGCGTTGCATATTATTCAGCAGGGCAGCAAAAAAGTGCCCACTATCAGTAAGCTGGAAAGCGATACTGCGGCCCGCCACGCATTGCTGCTGAAAAGCTGGCAAAAGCAGTGCCAGGAGAAAAAAGCGCAGGCGAAAGGTTGGCGCCTGTGGCTGGAAGAAGAGATGGGCTGGCAACTGCCGGAGGGGGACTTCTGGCAGGACAAAAAGGTGCAGCGGCGGATGGCCAGCCGGCTTGACCGCTGGGTGAGCCTGATGCGCATGCACGGCGGCTCCCAGGCGGAGATGATTGCCGGGGCGCCGGAAGCGGTACGCGACCTGTTCAGTAAACGGGTGAAGCTGATGTCGCCTCTGATGAAAGACTGGAAGGCGGCGCTCAAGGCCGAGAATGCGGTCGATTTTTCCGGCCTGATCCATCAGGCGGTCAATATTCTCGATAAAGGCCGCTTCGTCAGCCCATGGAAACACATTCTGGTGGATGAATTTCAAGATATTTCGCCGCAGCGAGCCTCGCTGTTGGCCGCGTTACGCCGGCAGAATAGCCAAACCACGCTCTTTGCCGTCGGGGATGACTGGCAGGCGATCTACCGGTTCAGCGGGGCGCAGCTTTCTCTGACCACCGCATTCAACCACTACTTTGGCGAAGGGGATTGCTGTGCGCTGGATACCACCTATCGCTTTAACGGGCGTATCGGCGAAATAGCCAATGGCTTTATCCAGCAAAATCCGCATCAGTTAAGCAAACCGCTGAACAGCCTTATGGCAGGTGATAAAAAGGCCGTCACGCTGTTAGCCGACGACAAGCTGGACGATCTTCTGGATAAGCTGAGCGGTTACGTTAAGCCCGAGCAGCGCATCCTGCTGCTTGCCCGTTATCACCATCTGAAGCCTGAGGCGCTCAACAAAGCGGCGACGCGCTGGCCGCACCTGCAGCTTGATTTTATGACGATTCATGCCAGCAAAGGTCAGCAGGCTGACTTTGTCATTGTGTTGGGACTACAGGATGGGGAGGATGCGTTTCCGGCCCCGGCGCGCGAGTCGATTATGGAGCAGGCGCTCCTGCCGCAGCCGGAAGATTTTCCGGATGCGGAGGAGCGTAGACTGTTGTACGTGGCGCTCACCCGCGCTCGTCACCGGGTATGGCTGTTATTTAACAAGGCGCAACCTTCGCCGTTTGTCGAGATCCTGCAGGCGCTGGATGTGCCCGTGGCCAGGAAGCCGTAATCGCGGCTCGATTATTTCAGGCGCTCGGCAAGATAGCGTGGATAATCCGGGATCAGAATATCTAGCGGTTGACCGAAGTGCGGCGACTGGATAATAAAGTCAGCGGTGGAGACGTTAGTGGCGACCGGAATGTTCCAGACGGTGGCCAGGCGCAGCAACGCTTTGACATCCGGGTCGTGGGGAACGGCGTTCAGCGGATCCCAGAAGAAGATCAGCACGTCGATTTTGCCTTCTGAAATGAGGGCACCCACCTGCTGGTCGCCGCCCATCGGACCGCTCAGCATGGCATTAACCTCCAGGCCGGTAGCCCGGGAGACGAGATTACCGGTAGTGCCGGTAGCATACAAAATATGTTGCGCCAGCAGCGCCTGATGGCGAGCAACCCATTTCATCAGCATATCTTTGCAGTGATCGTGAGCCACCAGCGCGATATGTTTTTGCGCAGGCAGGGTACGTGTTGTCAGTTCCATATTTTCATTCCACATTTTGACCTGCAAACAGATTACTGAATGTGGCTGTCGCTGCAAGCATCGGGGATGAAAATTTTGCTGAATCTGTGGGTTAGGCTGGATGGCCCCCTGCTGCGGATTAGCATACACTTAGGTGAAATAGCAGGAGGAAACCATGAAAGAGAATGATATTGCTGGCATCCTGACCTCGACACGGACGATTGCGCTGGTCGGAGCCAGCGACAAGCCTGACCGTCCGAGCTACCGGGTCATGAAGTATCTGCTGGATCAGGGGTATCACGTTATCCCGGTTTCGCCGAAGGTGGCGGGCAAGACGCTGCTGGGACAACAGGGGTATGCGACGCTCGCCGACGTTCCGGAAAAGGTCGACATGGTTGATGTCTTCCGTAATTCAGAAGCGGCGTGGGGCGTAGCGCAGGAGGCGATAGCCATCGGCGCGAAAACGCTATGGCTGCAGCTGGGGGTGATCAATGAGCAGGCTGCGGTGCTGGCCAGGGAAGCCGGATTGAGCGTAGTGATGGATCGCTGCCCGGCCATTGAACTACCGCGACTAGGGTTGGCGAAATAAAATAAAACCCCGCGTTAGCGGGGTTTTTTATTCCCTTCTTTTAAGGAGTAATTGCGGGTGATTTATTTCTGTTAGCGAAACGTTTCGTTATTCGCTTTATAATTCTGTGGTTAAAAATAACCTTATCGAAGATGGTGTTTTTATTTCATTGCGATGACCATATTAATTATGCGGTTTAATAAAAAACGGTCTAATGCGATCTTGTTTTCTTATATAGTTAGGCATGTTTTAAATAAGGTTATTACTGCTGTAAAATTTTTTAATTATTAAAAAATGTCTGTGTTAAAACCGTGCTGATTTCGTGATGTGAATCACGGTTTTTTTTGTGATCTATAAAGTGAAAGAAGAAAAGATATGGCGTAGCCTGAAAGTATAATTTTTTATCCAGAGGGTTTTGTAATGAGATGCAAACCTGGCATGAGAAAAACATGAGATGTCAAAATGTGGTGATTTTTTATTATTTCAATATTTATCAATAACTTATAGTTATTTCAATATATTTCATTTTTGTTTCTTAACTTCCTTGCGGGTCCGTAGTTTCTGGTATATCTAATAAGATGCATAAGTAAGAATTATCTCAAATCTCTGGCTGCGTCTTCATCCCAAGGGTGTGTCCTGATGAAAAATATAAATATCACAGCAAAAGATACAGGTGTGAAATACACCGTCGATGGCAATCAAGTTAACTTAAACACGCAGTCAGTTGTTGTGTTGCATATTAAGCGAGAGGACATCAGTTCCTTCTCCAGGCAAGGTAATGATCTTGTTCTAAAAATAAACGACGGCAGTACTCTTACGCTGAAAGACTTTTTTGTGAATGATGCCAATGGGCATCATAGCGATTTAGTTTTACAAGATGACGATAGTGGGGCTCTGTGGTGGCTTGAAGGGGCAGGAACCAGCGATGCCCATTATTCTCTCATCAGTGATATCTCAGGATTATTAGCTGCAGGCAGTTCTGGTGGCAGCATTGCTCCATGGGTAATGGCCGGGGCGGCTTTGCTTGGTATAGGGGCGATGATTGCAGGATCTTCCGATAAAGATCATTCGTCGCATTCTCCGAACGATGATACTGATTCTGATGCGGACAGTGATTCGGATTCTGACTCAGACAGCGATACCGACCCTGGCGGCAGCGAAAGTGATGCCGATGCCGATTCTGATACAGACTCGGACAGCGATTCGGATTCCGACAGCGACTCTGACTCTGACTCCGACTCCGATTCCGACAGCGACTCGGATTCTGACAGCGATTCGGATTCTGACAGTGATTCGGATTCCGACAGTGACTCGGATTCTGACAGCGACTCTGACTCTGACAGTGACTCGGACTCTGACAGTGATTCGGATTCCGACAGCGACTCCGATTCCGACAGCGATTCTGACTCTGATAGTGACTCTGACTCTGACAGCGATTCGGATTCCGACAGCGACTCTGACTCTGACAGCGATTCGGATGCTGACAGTGACTCTGACTCCGACAGCGATTCGGATTCCGACAGCGATTCGGACTCCGACAGCGACTCTGACTCCGACTCCGATTCCGATTCCGACAGCGACTCGGACTCTGACAGCGACTCCGATTCGGACAGCGACTCTGACTCTGACAGCGACTCCGATTCGGACAGCGACTCTGACTCTGACAGTGATTCCGACTCTGACAGTGACTCGGATTCTGACAGTGACTCGGATTCTGACAGCGATTCGGACTCCGACAGTGATTCGGATTCGGACTCCGACTCTGACAGTGACTCCGATTCGGATAGCGACTCTGACAGCGACTCCGACTCTGACAGCGATTCGGATTCTGACAGCGACTCCGATTCTGACAGCGACTCGGATTCCGACAGTGACTCCGACTCGGACAGCGATTCCGACTCTGACAGCGACTCTGACTCGGACAGCGATTCGGACTCTGACAGCGACTCCGACTCGGACAGCGACTCCGACTCTGACAGTGACTCGGATTCTGACAGCGACTCCGACAGCGATTCGGATTCCGACAGCGACTCTGACTCCGACAGCGACAGTGATTCGGATTCTGACAGCGACTCCGATTCTGACAGCGATTCTGACTCTGACAGCGACTCTGACTCGGACAGCGATTCGGATTCTGACAGTGATTCGGACTCTGACAGCGATTCCGACTCCGACAGCGACTCGGATTCCGACAGCGACTCTGACTCGGACAGTGATTCGGATTCTGACAGCGACTCAGACTCGGACAGTGATTCCGACTCTGACAGCGATTCGGACTCCGACAGTGATTCGGATTCGGACAGCGACTCCGATTCTGACAGTGATTCCGACTCCGACAGCGACTCGGACTCTGACAGTGACTCGGATTCGGACAGCGACTCCGACTCGGATTCGGACAGCGACTCCGATTCTGACAGTGATTCCGACAGCGACAGTGATTCGGATTCTGACAGCGATTCGGATTCCGACAGTGACTCTGACTCTGACAGCGATTCGGATTCCGACAGTGATTCGGACTCTGACAGTGACTCGGATTCGGACAGTGACTCGGATTCTGACAGCGACTCCGATTCTGACAGCGATTCGGATTCTGACAGCGACTCCGACTCCGATTCCGACAGCGACTCGGACTCGGACAGTGACTCCGACTCTGGATTTGCCCCTATATTTCCAGACACCTTTTATCACTTAACCCATTACTGGCCCGCTGCCGCAGATATTCCCGTGGCGAGCGGATAACCCAGCGCACTATGCGGATGCCATTCGTTATAATGCTCGAACGCCTCTGCAAGGTTCTTTGCTGCCGTTAACCCGTCTGGTTTGGGCATGATACTTATGTAGTCACGCTTTATCGTTTTCACGAAGCTCTCTGCTATTCCGTTACTCTCCGGACTCCGCACTGCCGTGTTCTTCGGTTCAAGTCCCAACATCCTGGCGAACTGACGTGTTTCATTCGCCCGGTAGCATGAACCATTATCCGTCAGCCACTCCACTGGAGACGCCGGAAGCTCGCTGCCAAAGCGGCGTTCCACTGCTCCCAGCATGACGTCCTGTACTGTTTCACTGTCGAAGCCACCCGTTGTGACCGCCCAGTGCAGTGCCTCACGGTCACAGCAGTCCAGCGCGAACGTGACCCGCAGTTTTTCTCCGTTATCACAGCGGAACTCAAACCCGTCAGAGCACCATCGCTGATTACTTTCTTTCACAGCCACTCTGCCGGTATGTGCCCGTTTCGATGGCGGTACAGCGGGTTTTCGCTCAAGCAGCAGCGCATTCTGGCGCATGATCCGGTAAACACGTTTGGCATTGATCGCAGGCATACCATCAGGTTCTGTTTGTCTGCGAAGCAGCGCCCATACCCGACGATAACCATATGTGGGCAGCTCTCCGATAACATGGTGTATACGGCGAAGCACATCCGTATCATCCGTGTGACGGCTGCGGCGGCCGTCCTTCCAGTCATCGGTTCGTCTGAGAATGACGTGCAACTGCGCACGCGACACCCGGAGACAACGGCTGACGAAGCTTACTCCCCATCCCCGGGCAATAAGGGCGCGTGCGCTATCCACTTTTTTGCTCGCCCATATTCAACGGCTTCTTTAAGGAGTTCATTTTCCATCGTTTTTTTGTCGAGCAGGCGCTGGAGTTCTTTAATCTGCTTCATGGCGGCAGCAAGTTCAGAGGCAGGAACGACCTGTTCTCCGGCAGCCACAGCAGTAAGACTTCCCTCCTGGTATTGCTTACGCCAGAGAAATAGCTGGCTGGCTGCCACACCATGTTGCCGGGCAACAAGGGAGACCGTCATTCCCGGTTCAAAGCTCTGCTGAACGATAGCGATCTTTTCCTGTGTAGTACGCCGTCTGCGTTTCTCCGGCCCTAAGACATCAATCATCTGTTCTCCAATGACTAGTCTAAAAACTAGTATTAAGACTATCACTTATTTAAGTGATATTGGTTGTCTGGAGATTCAGGGGGCCAGTCTAGATTCCGACAGCGACTCTGACTCTGACAGCGATTCGGACTCTGACAGTGACTCCGATTCCGACAGTGATTCGGACTCGGACAGCGACTCCGACTCCGACTCCGACAGCGATTCGGACTCTGACAGCGATTCCGATTCTGACAGTGATTCGGACTCTGACAGCGACTCGGATTCTGACAGTGACTCGGACTCTGACAGCGATTCCGACTCCGACAGCGACTCGGACTCCGACAGCGACTCGGACTCAGACAGCGATTCGGATTCCGACAGCGATTCGGACTCGGACAGCGACTCGGATTCTGACAGCGACTCTGACTCGGACAGCGACTCTGACTCTGACAGCGACTCGGATTCTGACAGTGATTCCGATTCCGACAGTGATTCCGACTCCGACAGCGACTCGGACTCTGACAGCGATTCGGACTCTGACAGTGACTCCGATTCGGACAGCGACTCTGACTCCGACAGCGACAGTGATTCGGACTCTGACAGCGATTCGGACTCTGACAGCGATTCGGACTCCGACAGCGATTCGGACTCCGACAGTGACTCCGATTCCGACAGCGATTCGGATGCTGACAGTGATTCGGACTCGGACTCTGACAGCGATTCTGACTCTGACAGTGACTCGGACTCCGACAGCGACTCGGACTCCGACAGCGACTCCGACTCGGACAGCGATTCTGACTCTGACAGCGACTCCGATTCGGACAGCGATTCTGACTCTGACAGCGATTCTGACTCTGACAGCGACTCCGATTCGGACAGCGACTCGGATTCGGACAGTGATTCGGATTCCGTTGAGGCAATACCTGATACCAATAGTTCTGAGGTTGTGCAGCAGTACGGCAATCTTAATGGTACTGAAGGCAATCTCTCGCAACTGGTTGGCGTCTCGCTGCTGAGCACGATTAATGTGTCGCTGTTGTCTGGCAGTAGCTTCCGCTTCAACGTGGACAACAACACAACAGAGGATATGACGGTTGATGTCAGCGGCGTGTCTCTGCTTTCAACGGCTGGGCTGTTAACGTCGATAGTCAATCTGCTGGGGGCTGGAAATACGCTGACAGCCGATCTGTCGGTGATTGATATCGCGACTGGACGCGTAGTTGCTATCGACGCGGGAAGCGTGAGTATTAGCGCAACGTTGCTTGGTGGGTTGGTCTATAGCGGAACAGCTTCCTTTGAGAATCTGCCTGCTGGTAGCTATGCGCTGGCGATATCCTCACCAAATTCCGATGGAGTTCTGGTGAGCCTGATCAACACGCTCGCAGGTGCAGGAGTAGCCACCTTTGTAGAAGCAACGGTAACCGATTCGCTCGGTTATAGCGGAAGTACCGTTACAGGCAATGTGCTGGAGGGATCGGATAACGGCGATATGGCCGATAGCGGTACCGACCTTACGGTAACGTCGGTAACGGCCACCACTGCTGCAGGTGAGACTTTCTCAGTGAATGGCGGCACCATATCGGTAACGGGTGCTTACGGCGTACTGACTATTAACGCTGACGGCAGCTATAGCTACCAGGCATCAGGTAAGGCCGGGTCGGCAGGTAATGCGGATGTATTTACCTATACCATTACGGATGGTAATGGGCTGCAATCAACCACCACCCTGACTATCAATATCGGTCAGGAGGTCGAGACCGCCCAGGCTAATCCGGATACGCAGGCTTATTACGTCGGCAACGTCGAAGATAATCTTGATATCCAGGGGGGCAATGTCGTTCAGGTGGCGGGCCTGTCGCTACTGAATACCGTGAATGTCGCGCTTCCGACCAATGGCTTTAAGTTTGTCGTGGCTGAAGGGACTGAACAGGATGTGACGTTAGGCGTTTCGGGGTCCACTGCCCTTAGCATCGCGCTAGGCGCCGTTACCCTGGATCTCATTCTGATCAATACCGACACTAACCAGATAGTCGGCGTTATTAAGGATGGAATTACAGCAACGCCGACAGGTTTCCTTGGATTAAGCCTTGAATACGCGGGAGGAGGGGAATTTGAAAGAATTGGCGCCGGTAACTATATGGTTGTTATTTCGTCGCCGACTACTGAAGGATTGATTGGTTCGATACTGAATCTGAATTTGGGCACCAGCATTAGTATGGAGGTGACAGATTCGACTAAATACGTGACGGGGAATGTTCTGCACACCGATAGCGATGGCGATGTTGGCGATACAGGTAATGAAATTACCGTAAGCAGCATTCAGTTTGGATCGCAGATCGAAACAGTCACTGCTGGCGGCGTCACGATTAACGGTACATACGGTACTCTGATAATCAAGTCTGACGGTAGTTATAGTTACCATGCTAATGGAACAACAGGGGTGGGTCAGAGTGATGTCTTCACCTACACGATAACGGATGGGCTGGGTCATACATCGTCGACTACGCTGACGATGAACATTGAGTCAACGCCACCGGTAGCGGTTGATGATATCGCCTCCCTGTCGGCGGCAACGGCAATGCAGTCGGTAACCTGGACGCAAAGCGTCAGCAATCTTGCAGTGCCAAACACGGCAGTAGCGGCTAATGCGACATCGGCGGCGAAAGTCACTAGTCAGAACTTTACCATCGCTGAAGGCCGGGAGGTGGATGGAGCATCTATCACTCTCAACTTGAGTGGTAACCGAACCAGTGGTCTCTCACTACTGAATGGCGATCTTTCTGGGACGGTCACTCTTATTCATCATGTCACTGTTGGCGGTGTCACAACAGATGTAACGGTGTGGACGAGTTCTCTGACGATGGCTCTGGATGGTTCTCTCCTTAGCCCGTCATCCGATACGGATACTGTGACGCTGAACATGGTTAACGGCGGCATCCCGCTACAACTGGCGGCAGGTGATTATACTCTGAGTATTAGTCATACGATGCATGCCGGCACGGCGTTGTCCTACAACCTGTCAGCGAGCGTAGCAGGAACAGAGATCCTTACCGATGCGCATCTGACGGTCGGGCAATCTGTGGCAGGGAATATTCTCGACGGTTCCGATGCGAATGGAACACCAGACACGCTTGGTTCGCTGCATAGCGGCTTTACGATAAGTGGCGAAAACAATCTGGGTATCGCGACCAACTGGACCTTCCATTCTGATGGCACAGTAACTAACGATACGGGAACCAGCGCATCTAATGGAAATGCGGTGCTGTATGGTGAATACGGGATCCTGACCATTAATGGGCAAGGTGGTTACACCTATCAGTTGAACGGGGGTGTGAATACCGATGCAATAACGTCTAAGGAGACATTTACTTATACCCTTATCAGTAGTGATGGCGGCAGTTCGACGGCGAATCTGACGATCGATCTGCACCCGCAGATCGCCGGCAGCGTCAATGACGATAGCGTTCATAGTACCGCTTACGATGACACCTTCAGCATGGGTGTGGGAGCCGATACGCTGGTTTACAACCTGCTGGCGGATGACAACACCGGAGGCAACGGTAGCGATATCTGGAGCGATTTCTCGGTCGCCCAGGGAGATCATATCGATGTTTCGGCGCTGTTGGTCGGCTGGAATGGTTCCAGCGATACGTTGGGTAACTATATTACTCTGAGTTATGTCGGCGGAAACACCGTGGTGTCTATTGATCGCGATGGAACGGGTGGAAACACCCATCAACCTGCGACGTTGATTACGCTACAGGGGGTCCATATCAATTCGCTCGATGAGCTAATTGATACCAATAACTCGAACTAAATAAGTCGATGAGAATGGCGGCACAGGGAGGTGCTGCCGTTACGATTTTTTGTCGCGAAAGGGGATAAGGAAAAACCAATCGGGGAACGACGGGCTATCGTTAAATAAAAAGAATGATGCGGAAAGAGTATATCCATATTTTCAGTGTGCTTTCTGAAGGGTAATTTTATGCGTCTATTTCAAAAAAAAGGGATGGTCAGCGTTTACAGCTGCAGCACTATTTTCCTGTCAATCTGCGTGGTATTAACGGTTGACGCAGAGGAGCTTTCTTTTCCGCCCACCAGCATCAGCACCCAGAGGTTAAACGATACTCAGCAGGTCGCCGGATATAGCGAAGAGCTTATCAACCCTGAAAGTCATCTTGCCGGTCCACTGGATATTGCTACCGCAGTAAAATCAGCAGTCAATTGGCATCCTGCTATCAATCAACAGGTGAGTAAACTTCAGGAGCAGGTGCAAAAAGTGGATGTAGCGAAAGCCAAATATTATCCGCAGGTTAATGCGGGTATGAATAATGGGTACAGTAACACCTACTCTGATTCTGGATATTCTCCCTCATTAGTTGTCTCTGTTTCGCAAATGCTGTACGACTTTGGCAAAGTCTCCAGTTCGGTGAGAGCGGCGGACGCTGCCGTTGCCCAACAGCAGGCGATGGTCATGCTTAATATCGATCAGGTGGCTCATGATACCGCGGGTGCAGTGGTACAGCTGCAGGGTTATCAAAAGCTCGTGAAAATAGCCCAGGCCCAGGTCGATTCGTTAAAGCATATTGGCGATCTTATTCGCCAGCGCAACGACGCCGGGGCGACATCGCTTTCTGATGTTGTGCAGACGGATACCCGCGTTGAGGGTGCGCAGGCGACGCTTATCCAGTATCAGGCAGCGCTTGAGCGCTGGAAGGCAACGCTGGCGACGTATCTTGGTCTCGGAAGTATTACCTCCGTAACCGAAAGCGTACCGCAGGCTATGGATGCCGCCTGCGCCGTTAGTAAAATTGATTATCGAACCGTACCAGCGGTGCTCGCCGCTTTGGCCCAGGCTACACAGGCACAAGCCCAGGTAGATAATGCCACCGCGCAAATGTTGCCTACAATCTCGCTGGAACCTCAGGTAACGCATTACCTCAATGATAATTACGCCAACAGCGCGGTATTAAATAAAACGCAGTATTCGGCATGGGTCAAAGTAGAAATGCCGATCTACCAGGGCGGCGCGCTAACGGCTTCCCGCGAAGCGGCGCAGCAAACGCTATCTGCGGCGAATGCAGGGATCAGAAACGCGCAACTCGATGCCAGCCAGAAGTTGAGCGCCTCCCGCGACGAGGCGGTAAACCTGAAACAATCTATCGCCATCCAGCGCCGCCAGCAATTGCTTGGCGAACAAACCCGCGCCCTGTATCAGGATCAATATTTACAGCTCGGCACGCGTCCGTTACTCGACCTGCTTAACGTCGATCAGGAAATTTATCAGGCGCAATTTAATCAGGTATTAACTGAAGCGCAACTGCGAAATCTGGAACTGGACTGTCTGTTCAGTACAGGGAAAATGCGCGCCGTTTTTGCTCTGGATAACCAAAGAATTCAGGGCGTGGAGATTCGACCATGAGCGAACAACCCCAGCGCAGCGATATTCCGCATTTACAGGATTGGGCTAACGCTATGGCTTTTGTCGCCAGCCATTATCGGCAAAGTTACTCACCGGGGACGCTTCATGCCGCGGCGGAGTGGGCGACGCAAAAAACGCTGCCTGATGCGCTTAAACATTTATGCCGTCATGCCGGATTGCATTGCCAATTTCTTAATGGCAATGACCGGAAAATGTCGGCCTGGCGGCTGCCGCTTGTGGTACAGCTCAAAGATGGCCAGATTGGCATTATTGAAAGCTTCGATCTACATAACTCAGTCGGGATCCGTTTTGTCAAAGAGCTCACATTACTAAGCCACTGTCCGCTTGACTCCTTGTTAGATGAAATTGAATTCACTGTGGCTTTTCGTCCGGCCTCGCCGGAGAAAGATATTAGAACTGAAAGCTACCTCACACGCTTCCAGCCGGACTGGTTACGTAAGATCGTTTTAAAAGATTGGCATCCCTATACACATGTCATGCTGGCGTCGCTGGCGATCAATATTTTGGCATTAGCCGGTATCCTCTTTTCCATGCAGGTATATGATCGGGTAATTCCGGCCCAATCCTATCCCACGTTATATGTCTTGTTTAGCGGCGTATTAATTGCCGCAGTGTTCAATTTCGTTCTGAAAATTACTCGCGGTCACGTGACCGACCTGCTGGGAAAACGTGGGGATATTCGTATCTCCGATCGCGTATTTGGTCACGCATTACGGCTGAAAAATACGGCGGTGCCGCGCTCGACGGGCAGCTTTATTTCCCAGATTCGCGAGCTAGAGCAGGTACGGGAAATGATGACCTCGACCATGATGACGGTCATTGCCGATTTACCTTTTTTCCTGCTTTTTCAGCTTGTGCTATTTATCGTCTCGCCATGGCTGAGTTGGATCGCGCCTGTTGCGACTATCCTGATGCTGTTACCGGGATTGTTACTGCAGAAAAAACTGGCTGAGCTGGCAAATAAAAATCAGCATGAAAGCACGCTACGCAACGCCATTTTGGTGGAAAGCATTCAGGGCCTGCCGGATATAAAAATGATGCAGGCAGAAAGTCGCTTTCTGCAACAATGGAACAGCTATGTGGCGATTACTGCGGAATCGGGAGTTCAAACCCGAAAAGTCACTCATGGGCTGGTGAGCTGGGGCATGTCGATCCAGAACCTGTTGTATGCCACCGTAGTGGCCGTTGGGGCGCCGCTGGTGATTAATGGCGACATCACGACCGGCGCCATGGTGGCGGCATCGATGCTGTCCAGTCGAATGGTTGCTCCGATGACGGCGCTCTGCGGGGTACTGGCTCGCTGGCAGCAGGTGAAAGTAGCGAAAGCAAGCCTGGATAATTTAATGGCGCTGCCGGTAGAAGGGGGGCTGGATGAGCCGCGGATCCATCGAGCGGTTCTGCACGGTAATTATGAATTTCGCAACGCCGAGTTTCGTTACGGCAAAGACAATGGCCCCGCACCGCTGCGAATTAAACAGCTTTCTATCAAAGCCGGGGAAAAAATAGCTGTTCTGGGGCGCATTGGCGCCGGGAAATCAACGCTTTTGCAGGCAATGATGGGTAATGTTGAGTTGACGTCAGGCGAACTAAGGCTTGACGATCTTTCGCTGCCGCAAATCGATCTGGCGGATATTCGCCGTAATGCCACGCTACTGACGCAGGAGGCTCGGTTATTTCATGGGACATTAAGGGAAAATGTGACCCTGGGACGGCCTATGGCGAGCGATGATGAACTGGTGAAAGTGCTGGAGCTGTGCGGTGCGCTGGAGTTTGTCAACAAACTGCCTATGGGGCTTGAACATCTGGTGATGGAGGGAGGGCTTGGGCTTTCCGGCGGGCAGCGGCAGTCACTGCTGCTGGCTCGAGCGCTCATCCGCGATCCCAATATTATTCTGCTGGATGAACCCACCTCATTCTTTGATGAACGAACAGAAAAAGCGTTTGTCGAGCAGCTGGCCCGTTGGGCAGGAGAGCGTACGTTAATCATCGCCACTCACAAAGCGGCGGTGCTCAATATCGTCGATCGTATACTGGTTATTCAGGACGGGCAGCTGGCGCTGGATAAGCCTAAAGCGACGGTATTTGAGCAAGAAAAAGCGCGTGCTCAGGTGGTGAACATATGAATAAGCCCACTGCTGCGATTTTCCCGTTGGTAAAGGAACTCGATCCGGTTGCTGCGATGGCTGATAACGAGCGTGATGAGGCCGATCTGGTTAAATCGCGCCGCCTGATCGCTTTACTGGCGCTACTGCTGGTGGTCACAGGCGTTTGGGCGTGGTTTGCCACGCTTGATGAAGTATCCACCGGGACCGGAAAAGTGATCCCCAGCTCGCGCGAACAGGTGTTGCAAACGCTCGATGGCGGGATCTTAACTGAGCTGAACGTTCGCGAAGGCAGCCGTGTCGCCGCGGGCCAGGTGGTCGCACGATTGGATCCGACCCGCAGTGAATCCAATGTTGGCGAAAGTCAGGCAAAATATCGCGCGTCATTAGCCGCAAGCATTCGCCTGACCGCCGAGGTGAACAACCAACCGCTGATTTTTCCACCATCGCTGAAGGCCTGGCCGGGGCTACTGGCGGAAGAAACTCGCCTCTATCACAGTCGCAGGGAGCAGCTAACGAAGTCTATGCGGCAACTGGAGCAGTCGTTATCGCTGGTCAATAGTGAGCTGGCGATAAATGAAAAGCTGGCTAAGACCGGTGCGGCCAGTAATGTTGAAGTGCTTCGTTTACGCCAGCAGGCTGCCGATATTGAGCTAAAGAAAATTGACCTCAACACTCGCTACTATGTTGATGCCCGCGAGCAGTTGTCAAAAGCCAATGCGGATGTCGCCAGCCTTGCCGAAGTGATTAAGGGCCGGGCAGATTCAGTGGCTCGATTGACCGTGCGCTCACCGGTGCAGGGGATCGTCAAAAATATCAAAGTGAATACCATCGGCGGGGTTATCGCGCCTAACGGTGAACTGATGGATATCGTCCCCATTGATGGTCGATTGTTGATCGAAGCGCGGATTTCTCCGCGCGATATTGCATTTATTCATCCCGATCAGAAGGCGCTGGTGAAAATTACCGCCTATGATTATGCCATCTATGGCGCCCTCAATGGTGTTGTCGAAACGATATCTCCCGACACGATTCAGGACGAGGCAAAACCTGATGTTTACTATTATCGGGTGTTTATCCGTACCGATCATAACTATCTGGAAAATAAACGCGGTAAGCGTTTTTTAATAGGTCCAGGGATGATCGCTACGGTTGATATTAAAACCGGAGAGAAGACAGTTATGGATTATTTGGTGAAACCATTTAATAGGGCAAAAGAAGCGCTGAGAGAAAGGTAACACCTGCTAGTTAGCTTTATGTTTGGTGAATTTTCAACGAATGGAGATTTGAGATGGCATTGAGCGATTTATTACAACAGGCTTGCTTTCAGTGCAAACCATTAAAAACGACCGCATTGCCTACTGATTATCCTGGGTGGGTCATCTTTTTTAGCGTCAGTGACGGTAAGCAGCGTGCGCATGTCCATGTTTCGACAGCAGCCAGCTTTGATCAAGCCTGGCTAGCCGGGGCCAGAGCGCTGCAGGAGTGGCGTAAAAAGCAAGATAAAGAAACCCAATGGTTACGAATTGATATTGTCGATAGCGTAGAAAAGCTAACGTGGGAAAATCTATTAAAGAAACTCAATATCACCAAACGCAATTATTTTCGCTTCGGCATCTCTTTTGATACACAATTTACGCAAGCGATCCTTGAACAGGAAATTGCGGCGAATGCTTTACTTTATGATGGGGACTATGGCGTAGCGGCGCCAAATGACATCAATCTGGAAAATTATGGTCAACGCCGATTTAAGCGCAGTTTGAACTGGCCGAGCGAACCTCAGCAGATACTATGGCGGTTTAAAACGCGTTCAGTATTCTGCGATCGTAACGGCGCTAAACTCATCGAACATACTGGCCGCAGTTCCGGCTACCGCGTTATCGGTGATGAATGGCAAAAAAATTATCTGCCCGAGGTTATTAAAAAGGGGAGCGATTATCTGGCTCGTCAGGTCAAAAAAGACGGACTCTATTATTACGGATGGTTTCCCTGCTTTGACCGTCCTGTGCGATCCTATAATGCTTTACGCCATGCCAGCTCAACCTATTCGCTGATTGAGGGGTGGGAGGCGACTAAGCAGCCGCACCTTCGTCAGGCGATCGATCGGGCGATTGCTTACCTGGTCAATAACCTTATTTCTGTTCGTACGCTTGCTGATGGACGACAGGCTGCGTTTCTTTGTGATGTCGAAAATGAAATTAAACTTGGCGGTAATGCCGTCAGTATTCTGGCGCTGGTGAAATACACCGAAACGACGGGCGATCGACAATATCTGGACTTGTTGTCGCAACTGGCCACTGGAATTGCATTTATGCAGGACGAGCAAAGTGGTGAGTTTGTTCATGTCCTTAACAGCCACGACCTCTCATTGAAAGCCAAACATCGCATCATCTATTACGACGGTGAGGCGGCTTTTGCCTTAATGCGCTTGTATAGCTTGACGTTGGCGCCGCAGTGGCTGGTTATGGTGGAGAAAGCATTTGAATACTTCATTCGACAAAAACACTGGCAGCATCACGATCACTGGTTGAGCTATTGCGTTAACGAATTAACGCGTTTTCGCCCGGAGGAGCGTTATTTCCGCTTCGGGCTGGACAACGTGCGCGATCATCTGGATTTCGTGCTGCAACGGGTAACAACCTATCCAACGCTACTGGAGTTAATGATGGCGGCGGCGGAAATGATTGCGCGCCTGGAGGCCTCTACCACACAGCGCCATTTGCTCGACGACTTTGATAAAGACAAATTTTACCAGGCCCTGGAGGCGCGGGCGCGTTATTTACTGGATGGTTTCTTCTGGCCAGAGCTGGCGATGTTTTTTAAAAATCCTGCGCGTATCGTTAATAGTTTCTTTATTCGTCACCATAGCTATCGTGTTCGAATTGATGATGTAGAGCACTATCTGTCAGGTTATATCGCTTATCAGAAGTATTTTCAGGCAGCCAGCAAACGTCAGCAATCGCCAATCGCGGCGCCGCCCGCGCCTCGGGGAACGACCCTTTTTTTGTTGGAGAATCTGCGCGACGTGGGGAATGGTATTGAGGTTGCGGCTACCCGGCGAGCAAGGCTGTTTGTTGAACATTTACACACCGTCCCGTGGCTTATCACCGCCGTCTGGAACCCAGACCTTAACGATGCGGTAAAAGCGTTGAAGGCACGGGGAGCGTTGCCGGAAGCGGTGCCGGTTTATAACCTCTACAATGCATTAGCGTCGTGCCTGAGTGCGGGGAAGATCGTCCCGCTTCCAGGGCTGAAAGGGGAGGTTGAGCTTCGTCAGACAGTTGTGCCGAAAGCAGAGGCGCCAATCGGTAAAAATAATTATCAATTACGCCCGCAGGGGCAATTGGTGGAAGATTACGTCGATAGCGCAGGAAACGTGTTGCTGCGTAAATATTTTGATATCAAGAAAGCGAATCTGCAGATTATCCGCATGGATGTCGCTTTGCCGGGCGGGGAGGTCAAATCCTTTAACCAACAGGAAGCGTTTTTCTCCTGGATGCTGGAAATGATGCTGCCCGCAGCGGGCAACTGGCATTTTATCGTCGATAAAAACAAAGCGTGGAAAGATTTTGTCTGTTCGCAACCGGCACAGCGGATGAACTGCACGGTTAGCGCGGTCATCCACTCTCATCATCAATTGCTAAACGGCGGGATAAAAGCTTCTTACCGTCATTTACTGGAACAACCGCAACTGGTGGATCGGTTAATCGTACTCACCGACGAACAATGGCAAGATTTACAGCAAGAGGGGATCCCCGGCGCTCGCCTTGTGGTCATCCCCAACCATATGGATGACAGCAAAATTCCGGTTAACCCGCAAAAGGAGCCCTCAGAAACGGTCATTTACCTGGCGCGTTATTCTGAAGAAAAGCAGCATCTGACGCTGTTCAACGCATTCCGTAAAGTGTCCGCACAACGTCCCGATGCGCGGCTCCATACTTATGGCGTCGGCCCGCTTCGCCGTAAACTTAGCGATCAGGTTAAGGCGTGGGGATTAGAAGACGTGATAAAAATCAACGGATTTACCTCGGATATTGCTGCCGTTCATCGACACGCTTGCTGTACGGTCCTCTGTTCAAATCAGGAGGGGCAATCTCTGTCGGCGGTCGAGGCCATGGTCTACGGCACGCCGTTAATTAGTTTTGCTATTAAATATGGGCCGCGCGATATTCTGCAGGACCGCCAGGCCGGGATTCTGGTGCCTTACGGCGACGAAGAGGCGTTGGCCGCGGCCTTAGTTCGGGTTATTTCCGATAAGGCGCTACAAAAAGAGATGCAGGCCGCCGCTATCCGCAATGCGCGCCGTTATTACGCTACCGCGATAGCCGGGCGCTGGGAAAGCTGGTTACAGCACAATGAGCAGCGAATGAAGGAGCAGGAGGAGAAGCCACTCAATGTGGCTTCGCTCAAACAACGTGTCGTGTAAGAACGTTTCTGCCCCGGTAAAACTCTTTTACCGGGGCGGGTTACATCCAAAGAGGCGGTACCTTGCGATATAGCAGAGCAGGAGCGGTATGGTGCGCAATTTATCTGTCAGCGGTGTTTTGTTTGCCGTCCGCGGCGGCCGATGAAATGGTGCAGGAATCCCGCTGCGTCAAAGGTTCGATATTACTTAATCATCGTCTCGAAAAAGAATATGTTGAAGATGATTTCCATATTTTTTATAGCCTGCAAGGGCGAGACGCCCTCAAATATCAGTACGACAGCTCAGGCAGTGGCGTCCCTGACAGTATCAAAGATATTGCCGGGCAACTACAGGCCGCTAAATACCTCTATTCCAGTGTGCTTGGCCTTCGCTTTCCGTTACAGCAAAAGATCTATGCTCAGGCCAGGCAAATCAATGTCTATGTGCTGCAACTGCCGAAAGGAAATGGTTTGGCCTTCGATCGCGTGGCGGCAGAAACGATGAGTGACGGCAGGCAGCTGCCTTGCGGTTTAAAGTTTGTATTGAATGCCGCGCTGGAACCGGCGCGTAACATTACGCCAGCTCATGAATTTTTCCATCTTTATCAGTATGGCTATGCCGTTTTTAAACAAAAATGGTATCTGGAGGGAATGGCGCGATGGATAGAGAACAGCTTTAAAGCGCCTGAGAAAAATACCCGGCGGCTCTCTCCGCTTCCTCATTGCGACAGTAATTTTACCCGGGGTTATAACGCCGCGAATTACTGGGCGAGCTTTGCGCAAGCACATTTTGCTGATGTCGCTATCCCCGCCGCAGCACAGCGTTTTCGTTACAGCGACGGTTCGCCAGTTTTAATAGCGCAGGAAGTAAAGGGGGGAGCAATGCTAGCGCCGTTTTTTAATCAGTTGGCGCAGGGCAGCGCGGCACAGTCGCGGCAGTTAAATCAGGCGAACATCCGCTGGTCTGAAGCTCAGCAGCGCAGTCCGCAATTTAATGAGGCGATCTGTCAGGCGTTGGCCGCCGCGGTGGCAAAGAAAAAATAGAATATAAAACGAAACGCCGCCCATCAGGGCGGCGTGGGTAGGCTAGTTACGCAACCTTGGCGCCTGCAGCTGCTGACGAATCGTTTTGGCCAGTTCGTCAAGGGACGGCTGTTCCGGGTGTTCGTCGCGGGTTTCGCTGCTCAGCTGCGCTTCTGCCAGATAGGTGTGAATCGGCTGGCCATCATCATCTTCCATCACCACATGGTACCAGGGCGCCGCGCGCAGTTCGTCATTGGCGGCAATTTCATCCTCTTCCGGCTCCGCGAGCGAATACTCGGGATCGACATCGACGATGACGCCCAGGTAGCCCAAGAGCGTATGGCGGACCTGTTGGCCGATACCGAATTTGCTGGCTATCATAGGCACCTCCTGGGAAACATGAATACTCCCTATATGAGGCTCATGTTTCGTTTTTCAAGTTACATGACGCGACAGGCAAACCCCTTCAGATACAGCCCTTCCGGGTAGGTTGCGATCACCGGGTGGTCGGCAGCCTGACGGAACTGTTCTATAAATTGTACATCACGCCCGGCATCAATTGCGGCATCGGCGATGATTTTCTGAAATAAATCGGTGGTCATCAGCCCGGAGCAGGAGAATGTCAGCAGCACGCCGCCGGGGTTCAGCAGCTGGATCGCCAGCATATTGATATCTTTATAGCCGCGGCAGGCGCCCATCAGCTGGCTTTTATTTTCCACGAACTTCGGCGGATCCATCACGATCACGTCGAATTTCTCTCCCCGATCGCGGTATTTGCGCAGCAGTTTGAACACGTCGTCGCGCACAAATTCCGCTTTGGACAGATCCAGTCCGTTGATCTCCACGTTCTGGCGGGCAACGTCGAGCGCCTCCTGCGAGGTATCCACGCTGGTGACCTGGCGGCAGCCGCCCATCAGCGCCGACACCGCAAAGCCGCCGGTGTAGGAGAAGCAGTTCAGCACCCGTTTATCCGCGACATAGCGGCGGGTGGCCAGGCGGCTGTCACGCTGGTCGAGGTAGTAGCCGGTCTTGTGCCCGCCCTGGATATCGACCAACAGCTTCATGCCGTGCTCGGTGATCGGCAGCAGCGCCGGGGGCAGTTCGCCCACCACCGGCCCCTGGGCCAGCTCCAGTCCCTCTTTTTTACGCACGGCGACATCGCTGCGATCGTAAATGGCGCAGTCCGGGAACAGGTTCTGCAGGGCGCTGATGATGGCGGCGCGCTGGTATTCGGCGCCTGCGCTGAGCAGCTGCAGCACGAAAAAGTTGCCAAAGCGGTCGATAGTGACGCCCGGCAGGCCATCGGACTCGCCGGCGATCAGGCGGTAGCTGTCGAGGCCATCGCGCTCGGCCAGCCAGGCACGCCAGGTTTGCGCCTGCTTCAGACGGCGTTCAAAGAAGGCGCTATCGATGGCTTCATTGCGGTCGAAGGTCCACACGCGGGCGCGGATCTGCGACGACGGCGAGTAAGCGCCGCGGGCCAGCCATTTTCCCTGATGGTCAACGATATCGATGGTTTCACCGCTGCGGGCTTTACCTTCCATGCGGGCGACGCCGCCGGAGAATATCCACGGATGGCGACGCAGCAGGGATTTCTCGCGTCCTTTGGCTAACACTAAGCGGGGGAATAGGGAATCTGTCATGGGGCTACCTTTAAGCAACGGGAATGTCGGCACCGAAAAATGGCGCGTAGATTAGCACACCTGGCGCACGCAAGCATCTTTCGCCCGGCAGGCACAGGTGAGCGTTTCGGCACAAAATGCAGGCGCTTCGGCACATTCAGCTGGTGCGGACTCTCATACCCTGTTTTCTCACCCCAACGAGGAGCAGACGATGAAAACAGGTATCCGCATGGCTGTGGCGATGGTAACGGCTGTGAGCAGCGGCGCGATGGCCGCGCCGTTTAGCGTAAGCAGCAATGATATGCGTGACGGGCAGCCGCTGGCCCAGCAGCACTGGTTTGCCGGTTTCGGCTGTACCGGAGGCAATGTCTCTCCGCAGCTGGCATGGAAAAACGCCCCGGCGGGTACGCGCAGCTTCGCGGTCACCGTCCGGGATCCCGATGCGCCTTCCGGCAGCGGCTGGTGGCACTGGACGGTGGTCAATATCGCCAGCAGCGTCTTTTCGCTGCCCGCTGGCGCGGGAGATAAAAACAGCGCTACACTGCCGGGCGGAGCGGTCCAGGGCCGCAACGATTTTGGCTATGCCGGCTTCGGCGGCGCCTGTCCGCCGGCGGGAGATAAACCGCACCGCTATCGCTTTACGGTATGGGCGCTGGATGTCCCCACGCTGCCGGTGGATGCCGGGGCCAGCGGGGCGCTGGTCGGCTATCTGTTACATAGCCATGCTCTCGCCAGCGCACAGTTGACGGCGATGGCCGGGCGTTAAAATAAAAGGTCGGTCTGATGGAGAGTATCCACTTTCAGCATAACGCCTTAACCGCGGCGGAGATCACCACCCGACGGCTATGCAGACTGCATCGCGTGCGGCTGTTCTCCCCGGCGCTCTGTCGGGTGAAACGCGGCAGCAAAGTGATTGTGCAAGGGGAGAGCCGGGTGCTGGCGACTCCGCAACAGCTGATTGTTTTGCCAGCTGATGTGGAACTGGAGGTGATTAACCAGCCGGAGAATGGCCTCTTTTGCTCCGATCTGCTATCGCTGACGCCCGAGCTGCTGACGAGGTTTAAGACTCGTTATCTCAGCGAATCACCGCCAGGACGCCTGACCTCGCTCTGCGCACCGGTGACGACAGAGCTGGCGTTTATGTGGCAAAGCGTTCTGCAGGCGGTGCGGGAGGGATTGTCCGTCGCGCTGCAGCAGCACCAGACCATGGGGCTGCTGCTGGCCCTGTATGAGGCTGGCTATGCGGGCCCGCTGCTCGTCGAGCGGCAGCAGGATCTGTCGGCGCAGGTGCGGCAGCTGATTATGCTGTCGCCGGCGCAGGCATGGAGCGTGTCGCGGGTGGCGAAG
>OKNY01000108.1_pt1 | contig 40069 bp, 26 predicted proteins | sample 1613461 | NCBI WGS metagenome assembly OKNY01 (sample SAMN04436858, study PRJEB24849) | human gut metagenome | biome: human gut; feature: NICU; material: stool | host: Homo sapiens | place: USA: Saint Louis, MO | collected 2011-09-02 | reverse complement strand
ATATTTCACATTCTGATAAAAGTAGAACTTGGTAGGTAACGGCCAATTGCATTGTATTAAAAGCAACAAAAAATAGAGCATAAAAATCTGCTCTATTAAAAATTTCTTTATACTTTTTATTAAAGTCAGAGTCATTTGCTACTGAATACAATATCTCTTTATTTCAATACTTTTGCTATTTTGATTACCTTATATCTCCCATGTTGGTATTGAAAAAAAAACTACTTCCTTTTTTAAACACTCATTATCTTCTTTATTTGAAAAAACTAATAGTAACCAACTTTTAAAATGTTCAATACGTAGAAAGTCTTTCTAATATCCACCTCATCTGCATTCTCTTTTAAAAATTGAAATCAAACTTCTGCTTTGGTTTCAAGAAAACCTGAAGTTTTTTAATGAATATACTTCTTCCTTAAGTAATAATCGTCTAATTCTAGTTTTTATTTCACAACGACTCAAAAAAGCGCACCCCCTTTTCTTAGGAAGCGCACTTTCTCTATATTTTTTAACTTGTTGTATCCACCAAATCCACTAGCATGAATTTCTATTTAAAAATTATTTTTATACTTCTTCTATCGGTTCATTTTCAAAAACTAATTGATTGTCTAATAGACTAATCGTGACTTTTGTTTTTGGCATTACTCGTCCAGAAACAATTTCTTTTGCTAATGGTGTTTCGACTTCGCGAGTAATGAAACGTTTTAACGGACGAGCTCCATAAGCTGGCTCATACCCATTTTCGGCAATCCATGTTTTAGCTTCATCAGTGATTTCCAACACAATTTCTTGTTGCTCTAAACGATGAGCAAGTTGTGCGGTCATTTTACCAATGATTCCTTTCACATTATCCAAGCTTAATGGTGTAAATAAAATAGTATCATCAATTCTGTTTAAGAACTCTGGTTTAAAGTGTCCTTTTAGAATATTCATGACTTGATTTTCAACTTCTTCTGGAATTGTTCCTTCAGGTGTCACACCTTCCAATAAAAGCTGAGAGCCGATGTTACTTGTCATAATTAAAACCGTATTTTTAAAATCAACGACCCGACCTTTAGAATCTGTCAAACGACCATCATCTAAAACTTGTAATAAGATATTAAAGACATCTGGGTGCGCTTTTTCAATTTCGTCTAATAAGACAATTGTATAAGGGTTTCGACGAACAGCTTCTGTTAACTGGCCACCTTCTTCATAACCAACATAGCCTGGAGGGGCACCAACCAAACGAGACACGGCATGTTTTTCCATGTATTCACTCATGTCAATCCGTACCATATGATCTTCAGAATCAAACAAATCTTCAGCTAAAGCTTTAGCAAGTTCTGTTTTACCAACACCAGTTGGTCCTAAGAAAAGGAACGAACCGAGTGGGCGATTTGGATCTTGTAAGCCTGCTCTTGAACGAATCACCGCATCACTAACAGCATCGACGGCTTCATCTTGACCAATCACACGTTTGTGTAATGTTTCATTCAGTTTCATTAATTTTTCTCGTTCGCCTTCAACTAATTTTGTCACAGGAATGCCAGTTAAACGACCGACCACTTGCGCAATTTCGTTTTCAGTAACCGATTCTTGTACCATTTTGACGTTATCTTTGGCGTTTTTTTCTTCCAATTCTTTCAATTCATGTTCTAATTGCGGAATTGTTCCATGACGCAAAACAGCAGCTCGTTCTAAATCATAATTATTTTCAGCATCTTCTAATTCGTGTTTTGCTTTATCAATCTCTGCACGTTTATTGGAAACCGCATTAACTTCTTCTTTTTCCGTTTCCCATTGCATTTTCATTGAGTTGGCTTCTTCACGCAAATCTGCTAATTCTTCTTGCAAGTTGGCTAACCGTTTTTTACTTGCATCATCCGATTCTTTTTTCAAGGCCGCTTCTTCAATTTCTAGTTGCATTAACCGACGTGTTACTTGGTCGAGCTCTGTTGGCATCGAATTCATTTCCACTCGAATCGTTGCGCTTGCTTCATCGACTAAGTCAATCGCTTTATCTGGTAAGAAACGATCAGTAATATAGCGATCGGATAAAGTAGCGGCAGCAACTAAAGCATTGTCATGAATATTCACGCCGTGGTGAATTTCAAATCGTTCTTTTAAGCCACGCAAAATAGAAATTGTATCTTCTACTGTTGGTTCTTTGACTAATACTTTTTGGAAACGACGTTCTAAGGCTTTATCTTTTTCCATATATTGGCGATATTCATCAAGCGTTGTGGCACCGATTAAATGCAATTCACCACGTGCTAGCATCGGTTTTAATAAATTTCCGGCGTCCATACTGCCTTCTGTTTTACCAGCTCCGACGATATTATGAATTTCATCAATGAATAAAATGATTTTGCCATCACTTTTTTTCACTTCTTTTAAAACAGCTTTTAACCGTTCTTCAAATTCGCCACGGAATTTTGCTCCCGCAATTAAGGCACCCATATCTAAAGAAAAAATGGTTTTATCTTTTAAGTTTTCGGGAACATCTTTACGAACGATTCGTTGTGCTAATCCTTCAACAATCGCTGTTTTACCAACACCTGGTTCACCAATTAAGACTGGATTATTTTTAGTTTTTCTTGATAAAATCCGAATAACGTCACGAATTTCTTCGTCACGACCAATGATTGGATCTTGTTTTCCTGCTTTTACTTGTTGTACTAAGTCAACACCGTATTTTTCTAGTGCTTTATATTGTTCTTCCTGGTTTTGAGAAGTCACACGATCTCCTCCTCTCATCTCTTCAATATTTTTTCTTAACTCTTTTTCCGTAATGCCTTGTTGCATTAAATATTTTGTTAAACGATAATTTTTCAATTTCATTAAAGCTAAAAGTACAATTTCGGTTGATAAAAATTCATCTTGGAATTCTTCTCGAAGTGAATCAGCTTCTTGCAATAAATGGAACAAATTTTGACTTAAATTTTGACCATATTGCACATTACCGCCTGCCACACTTGGATATTCATCTAACGCGTTATCTACTTCTCGTTCAAATGCGTCAACATCTAAACCAGCATCTGTGTAAAAATTACGTCCAAAATGGTTTGGTTGAAGAAAAATTTTCCATAAATGTGCGATATCAATTTCTTGATGTTGCCGTGTCACCGCAACTTTTTGAGCTTCAGCAATCGCCTCTTGAAGCGTGGTTGTCATTTTTTCAATATTCATAAACGATCCCTCCCGTTTATTATTTTGTCTTTTTTATTTTAACATTCTTTACAATTATTATTATCCGACTTTTGATGGATTTCTTCAAAAGTTAAGGTATCTGTAAACCTTATAAATTTATTATACTCTATTGGTCAGTAAAGGTCAACAAATAAATTGACCTTTTTTGACCTTTTTGATAAAAAAAACCTAAAACAACTAAATATCACTGTTTTAGGGCTTTTTTCGCAATAACACCTGGTTTGACCAACTCTTTATTGCTTTGATTTATTAAAAATAAAGTTTTAACGTAAGATACTTTTTATCGGCATAGCTAACCAAAATAGCCAAACTGGTTATCGCTAAAAATAATTCGTACTCATAACCACTAAAACCACTTGCCAAACCAAAAGAAAAAATAGCTCCGACTAAAACTGCTATGAATCCTACTGATACCAAAGGAATTAAAAAGCCAATAATCATAAATAATCCACCAATTAATTCAATTGCTGCTACACCATAAACAAAAAGACTTGGCAAACCAATACTAGCAAAAAACGCTAAAGTATCTTCCAATGACGTTACTTTCATCACTCCATGAATTAGCATCGTCACCCCTAGCCAAATTCTAATCACTTGAATGCCTCGCTGTTGTTTATCCATACTTCTCCTCCTTTGTTTGCATTAAATAGTTAATGTAACTATTTAAGTTACATTATAAAGGATAAATCGAAAAAAGTATAGAAAAAAACAAACGTATTTAACAATACGTTTGTTTTTTAATCCTTCAGTTTATAACATTATAAGAGAAAAGCGAGAAGAATCATCCTTCTTCTCGCTTTCTTTTTATCCTAAACCAACACGTTCAAAAATCGTGTCAACATTTTTTAAATGATAATGGTAATCAAAGGCATCATCTAGCTCTTCTTTTGATAAGACAGATGTAATTTTTTCATCCGCATCTAGCAACGGACGGAACGCCGTTTGATGATCCCATGCGTAAGCTGTTTTTGGTTGGACCAGATCATACGCTTCTTCACGTGTCATGCCATGGTCAATCAATTTTAACAAGACACGTTGGCTATAAATTAGTCCGTAGGTCGCATCCATGTTACGCTTCATATTTTCTGGGAAGACCGTTAAGTTTTTGACAATATTACCAAAACGATTCAACATGTAATTTAGTAAAATCGTCGTATCGGGAATAATAATCCGTTCAGCAGACGAGTGAGAAATATCTCGTTCATGCCATAAACTCACATTTTCAAAGGCAGTAATGACATGACCACGAATCACACGTGCCAAACCAGTCATATTTTCAGAACCAATTGGATTCCGTTTATGCGGCATTGCCGAAGATCCTTTTTGTCCTTTTGCAAAAAATTCTTCTACTTCACGTGTTTCTGATTTTTGTAGACCACGAATTTCTGTTGCAAATTTTTCAATACTTGTCGCAATTAATGCCATGGCAGAAACATATTCTGCATGTAAATCACGTGGTAAAACTTGTGTCGAAATCTCTTGAGCACGGATCCCCAAATGTTCGCAAACATATTCTTCAACAAATGGTGAAATATTGGCAAAGGTACCTACGGCTCCACTGATTTTACCCGCTTCGACACCTTTGGCTGCATGTTCAAAACGTTCAATGTTGCGTTTCATTTCAGAATACCACAACGCTAATTTCAAACCAAATGTAGTCGGTTCTGCATGAACACCATGCGTTCTTCCCATCATGACCGTATGTTTATACTCTTTGGCTTTGGCTCCGACAATCTCCGTAAATGTTTGTAAATCTTTCCGTAAAATATCATTCGCCTGTTTCAATAGATAACCATAGGCAGTATCCACAACATCTGTGCTGGTTAACCCATAGTGTACCCATTTTCGCTCTTCACCAAGCGTTTCTGAAACGGCACGAGTAAAAGCGACAACATCATGACGTGTTTCTGCTTCAATTTCTAAAATACGTGCAACATCAAATGATGCATTTTCTCGGATTTTTTGTACATCTTCTTTAGGAATCTCGCCAAGTTCTGCCCAAGCTTCATCCGCCAAAATTTCAACTTCTAGCCATGCCTTGTAGCGGTTCTCATCTGTCCAAATTGCGCCCATTTCGGGTCTTGTATAACGATCAATCATTGTGCCTTATCCCCTCTTTACTCCTCAATTTTTGAAAAATAATTACGACCAAATCTTTGTTTCTTTAATTTCTTCCAGTGTTTCATCGATTTCTTTGGTTAATATAGTAATATGCCCCATCGCTCGTTGCGCTTTTGCTTCACTATGGCCATAATAGTGGAAATGCCAATCTGGATGTTCATTAATAATGTCCATCGTTTCATAGGCTTCATTCCCAAGCACATTGACCGTAACCGCTTCTGACAACAGTTGAATCGTTGGCATTGGCCAATTACATAAACCACGAATATGCGTATCATATTGGCTAAAAGAACAAGCATCTATTGAAAAATTCCCAGCATCTTCTGGACGAGGTAAAATTTTATTTACATAAATCCCGCCTGTTTCTGTATAAAACATTTCAATTGAAAGGGTGCCGACTAAACCAACTGCTTTAGCAATCACCTTAGCAATTCGTTGCAACTCGCCACTGACTTCGTCATCAATTCGGGCTGGCGCAATCGTTTCATGTAGCTTACGCTCTTTTTTAATTGTTTCCACAACTGGAAATGTCGCAAATTCGCCACGACCATTACCAGAAATCAGAACAGATAATTCTTTTTCGTAAGGAATCCAAGCTTCCAAGACACAGGTTCCTTCTCTCAGAAGATTCATGGATGGCGCTAAGTCTGAAGTACTATGTAGTACATAACGACCTTCCCCTCGCGTATTCTTCAAGATACACGGATAACCAATGCCATCAATTGCTTCTTGAATATCAGTCGGACTAACAATCGTTGCATAAGGTGCAATCACAATATTATTATCTTCCAAGAAACTTTTTTCCATTAAGCGATCTTGCGTAATCGCTAAAATGTCTGTTCCTTGTGGTATATTCGCTAAATGTTGAATCGCTGTTAACGCATCAACATCTGCATGTTCAAATTCATACGTAATCACTTGGGCACGTTTTGCCAATTTCTCTAACGCTTCAGGATCATTATATGCTCCTAATAATTGCCAATCGGCAACTTGTGCAGCAGGACAATCAATTTGTGGATCTAGCACACCCACTCGAAACCCCATTTCTCTTGCACTAAGGGCCATCATTTTTGCTAAATGTCCGCCACCAATGATACCAATCACTTGACCAGGTAATAGTGGTTTATCCAAGTTCATCACAACTTTCCATCACAGTTTTATCCTTAAAATCCTTCTGCGGTTTCTCGTCGCAGTCTAGCCTTTAAGAGTGCTCTTTTTACATGATACAAGGAAAAAGGCTCAACTTCAAGTGCCAGCAGTGTTTCCCTTAGGTTTTCTCATCAGAATTTATTAACATACTTTAGGATAAAACAGCGGTAACTTACTACTCGTCTCTTTGTAACCAAGCTTTTTTCTCTTTTTCTCTTCAGATTGATGAAAACATTAAATTTTTCTAAACGATGATGAGGTCAAAAAAGTATGAAAGAAAAGCCACCTGACCTTATCTATCATACTTTTTTGAAACTATTCGTTACTTTCTGAGGTTTCTTTTAAACCATTGAATAAAAGATTTAAAATAATTGCGGTAATGCTGCTCATGACAATTCCATTACCAGTAAACATGCTAACAGTTTCTGGTACTTTATTAAAGAGCGTCGGCATAATATTAAAGCCTAAACCAAAGCCAATTGAGATGGCAATAATTAATAAATTTTTGTCATTTGAGTAGTCAACTTTTGACAACATGCGCATTCCTTGGACAGCCACCATTCCAAACATAACCAGCATTCCGCCGCCTAAAACTGGCTCTGGGATAATTTGGGCCATCGCACCAATTTTTGGTAATAAGCCTAAAATAATTAAGAAAAAAGCAGAAAAATAAATTGGTCGACGTGTTTTGATCCCAGATAATTGAACTAACCCGACATTTTGAGAGAAACCTGTATAAGGAAACGTATTAAAAATCCCCCCTAAAATGACGGCTAAACCTTCTGCATGATACCCACGACGTAAATCATCTTCGCCAATTTTCTTCCCTGTAATGTCTCCTAAGGCAAAATAAACACCTGTTGATTCAACCATACTAACAATTGAAATAATAATCATCAACACAATAGAAGAAAGATCAAACGTTGGTTTGCCAAAATAAAATGGCTGTGGAAAATGAAACCACGTAGCTTGACCAACAGGAGACAAATCCACTAATCCCAGAAACGCAGCTAAAATTGTGCCGCCGACTAGGCCGATTAACACGGCAATTGACTTGATAAAGCCACGTCCCCAAACTTGCACAACAATGATTAAGGCCATTGTTACAAATGCGAGTAGCAAGTTTTTAGGATCACCAAAACTTTTGTCCGTTGCTAAGCCGCCACCCATTTTTTCAACAGCAACAGGAATTAAGGTCAAACCAATAACTGTAATGACTGTGCCGGTGACTAAAGGCGGAAATAGACGTTTAATTTTTGAGAAAAATCCTGCAATAAGAACGACAAAAATGCCCGAAGCAATAATTGAACCGTAAATTGCACCAACCCCTTTGTTCGTACCAATCATGATTAAAGGTGCAACTGCTTGAATGGCACAACCTAAAACGACTGGCAAGCCAATCCCAAAAAACTTATTCACCGTTAATTGTAAAAGTGTCGCAACGCCGCACATAAAAATATCGATTGAAATCAAATACGTCATTTGTTGCGAATCAAAATTCAAGCCGGTTCCGATTAATAAAGGTACGGCAACTGCTCCAGCATACATCGCTAATAAATGTTGCAATCCTAAAACGGCGGCTTTCCCATTTGGTGTTTCCGTCTGTTGTGGTGTATTCAATTGTTTTGTTTCCAAGATTATGCATCCTCCTCTAAAAACGTCACCGTTCCTTCACTTAATGAAGCAATACGTGCTAAAGAGACTACATTTAAGCCCATGTCTTCTAATAACTGACGACCATCTTGGAATGATTTTTCAATTACGATACCAATTCCTTCAACCTTTGCACCAGCCTGTTGGCATAATTCTACCAATCCTTTGGCAGCTTGTCCGTTAGCTAAAAAGTCATCAATAATCAACACTTTATCAGCATCAGATAAAAATTTTCTTGAAATGGAAATTTGACTTGTCACTTGTTTTGTAAATGAATAAACTGAAGCCGTTAAGAGCTCTTCATCCATGGTTAAACTTTTTGCCTTACGAGCGAAGATCATTGGCACGCCTAATTTTTGCGCTGCGTATAAGGCAGGAGCGATTCCTGATGCTTCAATTGTAATTACTTTGGTAATGCCTGCTTCTGCGAAAACCTCAGCAAAACGATTACCCATAGCCTCCATTAATTCTGGATCCACTTGGTGCGTAATAAAACTATCTACTTTTAAAACACCTTCACCTAATACACGGCCATCATTTTTAATACGTTCGACTAATTCCTTCACAATATGAACTCCTTTACTTATTTTTCGATAGATGCTTTGTTCTCATCCTGAGGAAAGGACGATTCGTTAAAAACGAACGAAATAAAACAAAGTGCTATTTATATTCGTGTTCTAACAAAAGAAAAAAGCCCATTTTGCCAAAGCAAAAAAGGGCTATCCGCTCTTCTTCACTTATAGACCAGCATTTACGGTGCTGGGTAGAGACGGTCAACCGTATTTTGACCTTATACAAGCTTCTATGTTTCTCTAGGATAGTACAAAAATCTCTAACTTTCAATGGTTTAACAACTTTTTTTCATTAGAATTTTCAAATAATTGGTTCATTCTTCCATTGTTCCGTAAAAGCGAACATTAAATAGCCAAAAACGCTTTGGCAGGATCGGCTGCCAAAGCGTTTTTTATTCTTCATCGGTTGCTTTTTCTTGTTCACGATATTTTTTCATTTTTTTGCTGAATAATTCACCGTTACTAGGGGGCGTATATGTAATAGCATTCGCTCCGGCGATAATGGTTTCATGAATACTCGATTCAGTTGGTCCTCCTGTTGCAATAATCGGTAATTCTGGATACTTGCCACGGAAATAGCGTACGGTGGCTGCAGTGTCTTTTCCTGCACTGATATTAATCATATCCACGCCAGCCGCAAGTTTTTCATCAATTGGCGTATGAATAGAAGTTACTGTGCTGATAATAGGAATATCGATTGCTTCATCCACCATTTTAATTGTTTCAATTGGTGTAGGACCATTCAAAACGACACCCATTGAGCCTTGTGCTTCTGCAAATAAACTCATATAAGCAGAACGCATGCCTTGCGTTAAACCGCCGCCGACTCCTGAAGAGACAGGAATATCCGCTGCTTCAATAATGCCTTTTGTAATCGCTGGATGCGGTGTAAAAGGATATACAGCAATCACTGCCTGTGCATCCGTATTGCGGATAATCGCAATATCTGTCGTAAAAATAATTGATTTTATTTTACGGCCAAAAATTTTAATGCCACTGGCTTGCCGAATAATCTCTGGCATTTTTACAATATCTTGTTTCAGCGGCGTCATAATTTCTGGAATCCACTTTTCGCTCATTGTCATCATTCCTCCATGCTTAACGGTCGTATTTATTTAAATTGTATTCTTCAATTACATGAATGATCTTATCAGCGTATGTAGGATCCGTTGCGTATCCAGCATCTTGAAGCGCTTGTGCAGCCTCTTTATAATTTTTGGCTAACAAGACTTTTTCATATAAATTTGGATCCCAATCGACCCCATCAACAAATAACTTGGTATGATCTCGCATGGATTCTTCCCAATTGTCATAAACTCGAAAATCACCCTGAATCGTAATCCAGACCTCATTGACATACTCCTTTGTTTCTAAATTGACTTTTGGTTGATTGCCATATGCTTTAATCCCAAAAAGATTGTTATATTTCGATGCTAATTGACTTTGTCCAAAATTTGATTCTAAAACTGCTTGCCCCATAATAATACTTGGTAATACCCCGTAAGATTCTTGTAATTCACGTGCATACGGTGTGATTTCAGCAACAAATTCTTCTTTTGAGATGTTTTCATTTTGGCGATTGACTGACTCGCTTTGTCCCTTATCTGAATCAGAAAGGACAGATAACGAAAAGACAAAGGCCAAACCGACGACAACTACGCCTAAGAATAACTTTGGCAAATTCAGCTGCTTTTTTCTTTTTTTCTGATAGTTGCTCACTTCATTAATTCCCCACTTCATCTTTTATTTTCCGATAAAATGTTTCACTATCTTTCACTTTCGTGATTGATTTCATTTGTTACTATAACCGAATAATTGTATCATTTTCACAGAAAATTATCAACTTTCATCACTGCTTACGCTCGTGATTTCAGTACTTGATTCAGTGGTAGCAGTTGAAGAAACTGTACTACTTTCAGAAATTTTAGTGGATGATTTCACTGTTGTTTCAGTTGATGTGTGAACAGATTCTTCAACTGGCTTTTTGCCAAAAAAGACAAAAATTACCGCACCAAACATAATAATCACAGATAAAATCCCAGCAATTGTGTATTTCAAAAGACCATCCTTCCTATTCGTTATTCACCTACGTAAGTATCCATCAGATTTTCATTGACCCAATCTAATAATTCAACTTTTGAACCTTCCAATTGTCGTTGAATCGTAGCTGGTAACCGGAATGTAATAATGTCATCAAACCCCCATTCGCCATAGGCCAGCGTCACTTTCAAATCAATATAACCAGCAGCAATTTCTTGTTCCTGTTTATTGTTAGGAATTAATTCTACAACGCCCAAATCAGATTGTAGCCATTTTTTGGCAATTGTTGTTTTTAACCGTTTATATTCCGAAACAGCTAGGTTACGTTTTTCCGGAAATAAGATGGTTTGGCGGAGTATTTTTTGAGTCAGCATCCACTCATAATCCGTAAACAAATTTTTAATTTTTTGCATGACTTCATTGTCCAAACCAAATTGGCCTTCTTTCCAAGCTTGCCAATCGGCTGCTTGAATTTGATAAGCGGAGTAAAAATTTTCTTCTGTTTGATACTGTTCAATAATTGCGTCAACAATAATATCTACATAAACTTGATGCATAATCATTCGCCTCCATTTTCTATTTTACTGAAATTCTCTAAAAAAAGCATCTTTTTATCTCTGGATTTTATCATATTTACAAAATTGTCCTTGTTTTCTAATTTCTCTTGTTTACAGTATAATAAATAATGAAGAAGATTTGAAGAAATTGCATAGATTAGGAGGACTTCTTTTGACAAAAAAATTATATCAATGGGGCATCGTCGGATTAGGTGGGATTGCCCACGAATTTGCTTCAACGTTTAAACAAGAAACTAGCCAACTTGCAGCTGTTTCTTCACGGACATTGACTAAAGCAGAACAATTTGCCGCTGATTATTCAATCCCTAAAGCCTATGGTTCTTATGAAGAATTGCTAGCAGATGAAACAATCGATGTTGTTTATATAGCAGTGCCAAATAAACAACATGCTGAACACATTTTAAAAGCGCTTCAGGCCGGAAAACATGTGTTGTGTGAAAAAGCTATTACGATGAACGCGGCAGAATTAAAACAAGCCTTGGCAGTTGCAGAAAAAAATGACCTTATTTTAGCAGAAGCCATGACTATTTTTAACATGCCACTATACGACGAATTACGTCGCTTGATGGATGCTGGCAAATTTGGTCAGTTAAAAATGATTCAAGCACCATTTGGAAGTTACAAAGAACCCGATCCTAAAAATCGCTTTTTTAATCCTGACTTAGCAGGCGGCGCATTGTTAGATATTGGTACTTATGCGGTTTCGTTTGCTCGTTGGTTTCTCAGCTCACAGCCAGACGTTTTAGCTTCTAGCATGGTTCCCTTCTCTACTGGCGTTGATGAACAATCGGTGACATTGCTTCGGAATAAAGAAAATGAGTTGGCTACTATTTCATTAACATTCCAAGCAAAAATGCCAAAGCAAGGAATTGTTGCTTTTGAAGATGCCTATATTACCATTACAGATTATCCACGTGCAGATGAAGCAATCGTTCACTACAATGACGGTACAGTTGAGACCATCGTTTCTGGGTACTCAGCTGAAGCCATGAATTATGAAATCTACAATATGGTTGAAGCAATCAAAGGTACTCAACCCAACCGCTCCTTATTTTTCACGACAGAAGTCATTGATATTTTGGACCAGATGCAAAAATTATGGCAGAATTAAAAAAAGAACTTCGACTTTTGCTGAAGTTCTCTTTTTTATTTGTTCTCTATGGATAAATACGGTTTAACATACGTGGGAACGGAATCGCTTCACGAATGTGTTCATTACCAGTAATGAACGTAACAGCACGTTCTAAACCTAATCCGAAGCCAGAATGTGGCACAGAACCGTATTTACGTAAATCTAAATACCAGCTGTATTCTTCTTCAGATAAGCCAAACTCAGCAACTTTTTCTTTCAAATAATCATAATCAGTTGCACGCTCTGAACCACCGATAATTTCACCATAACCTTCTGGTGCAATTAAATCGGCACAAATTACAACATCTTCACGTGTTGGATGTGGTTTCATATAGAAGGCTTTAATTGCTTTTGGATAATTTAAAATGAATGTTGGAACGCCATAGTAATTTGAAATAAAGGTTTCATGTGGGCTACCAAAGTCTTCGCCCCATTCAATGTGATCATAATCATTGTTTGCTTCTTCTTTTTGTAATAACTCAATCGCATCATCGTAAGTAATACGTTTGAATGGCTCCGAAACATATTTTTCCAGTAACGCTGTATCACGTTCTAAAACATCCAATGGATATTGTTGATTTTTCAATACCGATTTAATTAAATGTTTTACGTAGGCTTCTTGAATATCTAGTGATTCTTCATGAGTTGTGTATGCCATTTCTGGTTCAATCATCCAGAATTCCGTTAAGTGACGACGAGTTTTGGATTTTTCCGCGCGGAAGGTTGGTCCAAAAGTAAAGACTTTTCCAAATGCCATCGCACCAGCTTCTGCATATAATTGACCTGTTTGTGATAAGAATGCTGGTTGTCCGAAGTAATCTGTTTCAAATAATTCTGTTGTGCCTTCTGGTGCTGAGCCTGTTAAAATTGGGCTATCAATTTTAATGAATCCTTGTTCGTTAAAGAACTCGTAAGTAGCACGAATAATTTCGTTACGAACTAACATGATCGCATGTTGTTTGCTTGAACGTAACCATAAATGACGATGATCCATTAAGAAATCTGTGCCGTGTTCTTTCGGCGTAATTGGGTAATCTTCTGAAGCGCCAACGACTTCTAAATCAGTGATATCCATTTCATAGCCGAATTTAGAACGGCTATCTTCTTTGATAACACCAGTAACCATGACTGCTGTTTCTTGTGATAAGTGTTTAATTTGTTGGAATTTTTCTGTACCAGCTTCTTCACCAAAGGCTTCAATGAAGTTTGGTTTGAACACGACACCTTGGAAAAAGGCTGTCCCGTCACGTAATTGTAAAAAGGCAATTTTTCCGCTTGAGCGTTTGTTAGCAATCCAAGCGCCAATTTTTACTGTTTCTCCAACATGTTTGTTTGAATCAATAATTTGAATTTGTTCCACGTTTGTCTCTCCGTTCATTTCTTAGTTTATTCTTTTAGGCGTTGTGCTGAATTCGTTTCTTTTCTATAAAGTCGTTCATTCGCTCAATCGCTTTTTCTAACGTCATTAAATCTGTCGCATAGCTCATCCGCACATGTTCTGGTGCACCAAAGCCTTCTCCTGTTACCAAAGCAACATGCGCTTCTTGTAATAAATCTTCCACCCAATTAGTCACGTTATCATACCCACAAATTTCTAACGTTTTTTTGACATTCGGGAATAGATAAAAGGCGCCTTCAGGTTTTATTAGCGAAACGCCTGGCAAAGCTGCTACTTTTGGATAGATATGATTCAGGCGTTTTTCAAAGGCCTGACGCATGTCTTCAACTGTCGACTGTTCACCTGTTAAAGCCTCAATTGCCGCATATTGGCTAACTGCGACTGGATTACTGGTGGATTGTGAAGCGAGTTGTGTCATTGCTTGAATAATTTTTTCATCACCGACTGCAAAACCAATGCGCCAGCCTGTCATTGCATATGTTTTGGAAACACCATTAATAATGATTGTCTGTTGACGAATTGCTTCTGAGATGGTTGCAATTGATGTGAACCGATGTCCATTGTACACCAAACGACCATAAATATCATCTGCAATAATGAGGATATTATGAGCAACTGCCCATTCACCAATTTGGCGTAATTCTTCTTCCGTATAAATAACACCAGTTGGGTTAGATGGTGAATTTAAAATGATTGCTTTTGTTTTGTCCGTTCGTACAGCTTCTAATTGTGCGACTGACACTTTAAATGATTGCTCTTGCGTGCTTGATACAAATACTGGCTTGCCTTCTGCTAATTTGACTTGTTCACCATAACTTACCCAATAAGGGACAGGGATAATCACTTCGTCCCCAACGTTCAAAATGGCTTGAAATAATAGATACAGCGCATATTTGGCACCATCTGTCACAATAACTTGCTTGGGTTGATAACGAAGTTGATATTCTCGTTCCACATAAGAGACAATTGCTTGCTTTAATTCAGGAATGCCGCCAGAAGGTGTGTAATAACTTGCTCTTCCATCCTCAATTGAAGCAATTGCTGCTTTTTGAATATTTTTCGGGGTTACAAAATCTGGTTCCCCAACCGTTAAGCTTAAAACATCTACACCTTTTGCTTTTAATGCTTTCGCCTTGGCGGCAGCTGCTAATGTAACAGAAGGAGTCAATTGCTGTGCTCGATTTGATACGTTCATACACCTTTCACTCCCACTTTCATCAAAACCTATCTAAATTAAATATCTTTGACAACGTTGATCTCTTCGCCTTTATCAAAGCTCATAAGATAATATGTTAGTACTCCTTGATCATTTTCGATGACCACTTCCCATGCAGGGCGCTTATCATAAAGCCCTAACGTAGCTTTCATCACCGATTCATCGGGATGGGCTTTAGCAACAATGTCTGTTATTTGTTGTTCAGTTTGACCATCTTTTTGATTTAAGACCGTGACTTTTTCTCCCGATTTAGGGACAATCACGACAATCTCTGTGCCTTTATCATTTTTGCCGGTTAAAGTAAAATACGTATTTTTGCGTGTAAACCAGTAAAATTTATCAACTGTTTCTAAATTAGCAGAAGTTTTGGCAATTGCGGTTGCTTCTTTTTTGGCTTGAGCCATTGGTTGATTGGTTCGTACAAAAAAGATAATTATTGTTACAAGAATTGCTAAAAGGATTGCCAATAGGGTTAAAAGGACAGTAATCCGTTTCTTCTCTTTCTTTTCTTCTAATTCCTCCAAAAATCCTTCCATCCTCTCTAAACTTACTGGGTCTTATTATAGCAGAAAAATAGCGGCCTTTCACAAATATGACCTAAAAATAATCGATTATTTGTTTAAAAATTCCTTTAATTCTTCTAAAATTTCAGGCATGGGCGCTTCTTTTACTGAGAGTCCCTTAGGAAACGCTTTGATTAATCGTTTGCCATATTTTGCAGTGACTAAACGACGATCCAGAATCAGCAATGCCCCTCTGTCTTCTTCAGAACGGATTAAACGGCCCAGTGCTTGTCGCAAACGTAAGGCTGCTTTCGGTACCGCTTCTTGAGCAAATGGTTGTATCCCTTCTGCTTCTAAATACGCATATTTTGCTTGCACAAGTGGTCGTTTCGGGTTTTCAAAAGGTAAACGCGTGACTATCAATAACTGTAAAGCTGTTCCTGGTAAGTCCACACCTTCCCAAAAGCTATCGGCTCCTAGCAAGACATTTGGTTTTCCATTAGAGAACCGTTTAAGAATTTTTTCACGACTGCCGCTAATCCCTTGGGCGAGGACCTCTTGTCCTTTTTCCAATAATCTCGGCTGGACTTGATGATACACGGTGGACAATAATTCATGCGAAGTAAAAAGAACCAACATCGAACGTTCCTCTTGCGCCATCAATTTTTCAATGGTATCTGAAATGTATTGACCCATTTCATAGGAAGAGGCATTTTGAATGGCTACTGCTTCTTCCGGTACATAGACTCGCGCATTTTCTGCATAGTTATATGGCGTTGGCAGGGTTTTGAACGTCACCTCTGTTAAACCTAACCGTTGCGGTAAATACTTTTTATTGTTGCCAAACTTCAATGTGCCGCTTGTATAAATAATTCGTTCATACCGCGGATACCACTTTGTTTCAGGAAGCAAACTAGCTTCTAAGTCATGAATTTCAATCAAGCCATGGTCTTCATTTTGTGGTAAATATTCTTTTACCCAACGTGGACGCCAATCATCAAGATAAATGGTAAAACAGTGATGAATACGTTCAATTTCATCAAAAAATTGAAACAAGCGAACAAAAACGATGCGATCAGCCAAACTAAAGGTTTCCAACTGACTCATAATTGTTTGCTGTAACTTACTTTGAATAGTCAACAGCTCCTGCAGTAAAAGCTGGAGCGTTTGACTATGTTTTTCTCCCGCAGCAGATAAATAATCAATACGTTCTTTGGTTAAAAGCAACTCCTGATGGTCTATTCGCTTCTGCGTTTTACTAAATAAACGATGCAGTTCAAAAAGAAAATCTTGCCATTCATCCACAAAATCCAGTAAACCTTGCTGATAAATTTTTACAAGCCGCTGCTCTTCAGAAAACTGTTGAAAAATTTGCTGTAAAGCAACAAAAAGTTGTTCTTTTTCAATAAAATGCGTGACTTGTTTTTTTAGTATCACGCTGTTCACTCGTTCGCTCGCCATCCGACTAGCGATGTCTGGTAAATGATGTGCTTCATCAATAATTAGCCACGGACTTTCAGGTAATAACGGTTGTTTTCTTAGCGACTCTTGCGCCAAAAATGCATGATTAACAATCAACACGTTACTTTGAGCGACTTTTTTATACAGATATCTTAAAAAGTCAACTTCATAAAGTTCATCTTTTTTTGAAAGAAAATCCAATCCGCGATGTGTAACTTCTTTCCAGAATAAATGATTTAAATTCGTCAATTGTAGTTCATCTAAATCGCCCGTTTCTGTTTCTAGCAACCAGACGAGAACGCCCATTTGATAAAGAGCGTATTGTTTTTGCGGAGTTGGCTGATTCAACGTTGCCTTAAAGCGTTGTAAATCAAGATAGTGTCGATGGCTTTTAATAACAATGCCTCGTAATTTCCCTTGGCAGATTTGATTGGCTAATGGTAAATCTTTTTCCACTAATTGATTTTGTAAAACAATCGAAACTGTTGAAATGATGACTGGTTTTTCTGGCGTTGCTAAATAGCTCATCGGCAACAGATAGCCTAATGTTTTTCCCGTTCCAGTCGCCGCTTCAATAAATAAATCTTTTGTCGTTCCTTCTGTAAAATGATCATAGACTAAATTCATCATCCGACTCTGTTCCGCACGATAAGCGAAACGTTCGCCAAACAGTTTTTCTTTGGCTTTTTTAGTTTTGGGATACGTACTAGTCTGATAGAACGTTTCTTCAAAAAGAGGAACTTCTTTTTTGCGTAAAGCAATGCCACTGACCACTTGATAAGCTGGATTTAATGGTGTGACTTGTTTTTTCATTTGTTCATACGTTTGTTGAATAAAAGTACTGGTTTCCCGCGCTGTCTGTTGACTTAATTCCGCAATTTTTTCCATAGTGACTAATGGTAAAGATTTCATTTTTTCTTGAATTAATAACAAAAGTTCGGCTGTAACCTGCGCATCACTATCTGCTTGATGGGGATTCTCATGAGACAAACCTAAGCTTTCCGACAAATCACTTAAACGGAAACTTTTTTCTGTCGGTAAAAAAATCTGTGCCAATTCCACTGTATCAATGGCTGGAATAGTAAGTGGCGGCGTGCCACACCGTACCAGTTCACGAGCTAAAAAATTATAATCAAAGTGGACGTTATGCGCCACAAAAATAGTATCTTCCAGATAATGATAAATTGTATGTGCTACATCTTCAAAATAAGGCGCTTTTTGAACTTGCGTATTACTAATCCCCGTTAAACTTTGAATTTGTTTTGGTACTACTTGATTGGGATTCACATCTGTCGCAAAGTTCGCAATAATCTTTCCATCTTGAACGAGAACGCATCCAAACTGAATAATCCGATCACTTGTAGGATCTGTTCCAGTCGTTTCAAGGTCAACTACTGCATACACTTGTTTGTCTTTCAATGACTTCACGCCTTTCATTCATCTTTGAAAATTATACTACAATTTATAGGATTTTCACTAGTATTTCAAAAATTCTCTTGAAATCTTTTCCAGAAATAATAAGAAAGAGCCTGAAACAAAAATCCAAAGTGATTTTTGTTTCAGGCTTAAAAGCTGATAAACTGAACGGTTTTGTCTTACCTTCTCCTAAATAAACGATTAATAACAGTCAAGGATTTTCTGCATATACTGGTTTAATTGCCCATAGCCTTCCAATTCTCTGATTACTGGGAGCGGACAACGAACCTTTTTATTAAATAGTGTCCGCTTTTCAACATATTCTGTAACTTCGTCTAAAAATTTATCTAATCCTTTTTCTAATTTCATACAACTTAACTGATTGCAAATTCGCACGTCTCCTGCCTTTTTCTTTTGAACTTGTTTAAATGATTGTGAGAATGCTTTTGCTTCAAACATTTGTGCTTCTAACTGTCTTTTTTCAATCGTTATTTTCGGTACTGCTTGATTTCCATCAGTATCCTCTAACTGGCGACTCATAAAGCGACGATAAATTTCCTCTTCTAGTTCGTCCAATTGTCGTTGAAAGTCCGCAGGAATTGTCCGACTTGATGAATTTTCTTTCTCACTTTCCATAGAGACAGCTTCTTTTTCTGGCTTCTGCTCCTCTTCTTTTTCGGCAGACTTATTTACTGAATTTAGCGAGCTTTTTTCTGTTTCTTGTGGAAAAGTAAATAAAGGTTTTGCCGCGGTACTCTGCTGGTTTTCTTGTTTTTTTTCTGGCAGCGCTTCTTTAATTGGCGCTGGTTCAGATAACACTGGTTCTTTCGCTGGTTCTTCAAGCACTAGTTTGTTAACGGGAAGCACTGCTTCACTTGTTGCTACAGTTGTTTCACCTTCTTGATTTTCCAGATTATCAGGCGATAGATTGACGTCTGGTTGTTCCAGATTAGTATCCTCTGATACTTTCAGCGATGCCTGTTCTGCGGCTATTACAGGAGAAGCTCTTTTCAAATGGATCGTTTTTATTTGTCTAGAAATGACGGGATTTCTCGTTTGATTAACGGCTTCATTTAAGGAGGCTAAATTTTCTTTTAAAAGTGTCAACATTTCACGTAAGACAGCAATTTCACCAGCTAATTCCGTTAATTGATTTTCTTGCGGCACTACTTGCACATTGGTTTCATTCATACGGACTGTTTTTTTATTTTTAGTTGTTGGTATTTCATACATCCATTGCTTCAGTGCGGATCGTAAGTCACGAGTGGTCGGCTCAAAACTTCCAAAATAAACAGTGTAGTACATTAACTCCGTTTCAACATAAACATAAATCTTTTTAACAATTAACTCTTCAAACTGTTCTGATTCATCCCAACTTTCACATAAAGCCTCAAAAAATTGTTCCCCTTCTGCTAAATTTTGATACTCTTTCGCTAAATAAAGCTTGCGAATTAAGTAAAAATTATACGGTGTTTCAACATTATCTGCATAAATTTCTCGTCCTAAAAAATCTGGATTCGTTTCTTTACAAAGAAAGACCGTTTTCTCTTCTGGTTGTGTTTCAAGTGTTTTAGTCATGAGATTCACTTCCTTTTTCTCCGTTAATAACCATTTTTTAATGATAGATACTTTTAGTATACAGGAGAAATTCTTCTGATTTTCTCATATTTTTAAGAGACCATAGAAATTTTAGAGAAAAATCGACAGAAAAAAACGTGAGACAAACAGTCCTATTGACCATTTATCTCACGCAAAATACTTAAACTGACTATTTTGTCCTTGAAACATGCAACCAATTATTCTGCTGAATCAATTGGCAAAATCGTGTCTTTTTTCTCGCGACGTGCAATTGCTGGTAAAATCATTCCTAATAGAATTAAGACGATTGGTGTCACAATGTTAGAAGCTAATTGGAACAACCAGCCTTGAGGGTCTGAAGCATACTCAAATTTAGGCACCATTCCTAGGATACAAGCAAAGGCTGTAAATAGGAAACACCAAAGACCAAACACAAAACCAATTTTAGGATTTTTAACAAATTTATATTCTGAATTAAATTGTTTGTATGCTTTGTTTAGAAGCATATAGGCAAAGAAGACCCACAAGTAACGCATTGGCATAACTACAGAATTTAAGTTAGTTAGCCATTTAACCACTTCGTTCATGTCCTTCAACCCAAACATTGGTAAAGCGATAATAATACTTACTAAAATACCTGTTAATAAGTAACCATTAATTAACGTACCTTTTTTCGTACGTTTACGTAACCAACTTGGAACAAATTCTGGATCTGCTTCAGCTAAAAGAATTTTCAGTGGAGCATCAATTGAAAAGGCTAACGCAGCCACTTGACCCACTGTATTCGTTAACGCATAAACAATCATTAAGAGATTACCGACACCATAATACGCGCCTAATTTTTGGAAGGCACTATAGGCACCATTTGCCATTAAATCTTTAGGAATATTGTCACTTGAGAATAACATTCCCATTGCAAATGAACCTAAAACAGCCGATAAACCAACCATTGCTGCTAGGAAAATCATTCCTTTAGGGAACTCTTTGGCTGGATTTTTAGTTGCATTTACGTAAGGAGAAATTTTTTCAGCGCCACCTACCGCAAAAACTAACATTGATACGGTTGTAAAATAACTAAAGTCAAATTTAGGAATGTAGGTGCTGACTTGTGACATGTTTGGCGTCGCAAATTCAACCGTTGAATTAATAAATGGTGCGCCTACCGCTAATAAAATAAATAAAATAGACATCACAAACATGGCGGTTCCAGCTAAACCACCAATAACTTTTAAGGTGGTTAACCCTTTTGTTGATAATAACAAGAAAACCAAGAAAATTATTAATGAAATAAATGATACCGTTACGATTGGCATCGTATTGACTAAGTTTCCATTCCCTTGAACTGCCCAACCTAAGGCAATTAAAATTGCTTGTGGTTTTTGTGCCAAGTAAGGAATGTGCACTACCCAATAAGTCCATGCTGCATAATAGGCTAGACGTTTAGTACTGGTATTTTGCACCCACGAACTAACTCCACCATTGCTGTCTTTAAATGTTGAACCTAACTGTCCTACGATTAACGCATAGGGAATAAAATATAAAACTAAAATCAAAAGCCATGAAGTGACCACTGAAATCCCTTGTTGTGCATAATTATTCACAACATTTCCAAGACCCCAGACCATGTTAAAGGCAATTAACCCGACAGTGAACCATCGTAATTGCTTTTTGTCCATATAACCAATTCCTTTCTTATTAAAAAAAATAAAGCTCTTCATTTATCATAAGCATTTTACTTTTTATGCACAAGCTCAACATAATTAAATAAAGATGGCTTTTTAATAAGTAATTAAAACGCTTCTAGCAATGATTTTCTAATTTATTTGATGACTAAAAAAGGCCGGTGAATAAGTTGCTTCACCAGCCTTTTTCTAAGAGATTTTTCTTTTATAACATATCAAATAATGATAATTGGTTTTCATCTGGCAAGTCTTTTAAGACACCATTTTCATTCATGTATTCAATTAACGTTTTAGAAACTTTGCCTCGTGTTGCCAAATCTTCTTTCGATAAGAACGGTTGCTCTTCTCGCGCAGCAACAATGGCTTTCGCTACGTTGAGGCCTAAACTTGGCACTGCTCGGAAAGGTGCAATCAAGGTATCCCCTTCAATCACAAAATTTTCAGCATCTGATTTGTACAAATCAATCATGCCAAATTTATAGCCCCGTTCCAACATTTCATTACATAATTCTAAAACCGTTAATAAGTTTTTCTCTTTAGTGGAGGCGTCCATCCCTTTGTCCGTAATTTCTTTCATTCGTGCTTTCACAGCTTCTTTCCCTTGTGACATTGCCACTAAGTCGAAGTCATCCGCCCGAACGGAGAAAAACGCACAGTAATATAAGATTGGGAAATAAACTTTAAAGTAAGCGACCCGCAACGCCATTAATACGTATGCTGCCGCATGGGCTTTCGGGAACATATATTTAATTTTAGAACAAGAATCAATATACCAGTCAGGGACGTTGTTTTCTTTCATCGCATTTAAATACGTATCCCGTAGTTCATCAGGAATCTTATTCCATTGTCCTTTACGTACCGTTTCCATAATCTTAAAGGCCATCCCACTGTCCAAACCAGCATGAATTAAATATACCATGATATCATCCCGACAACCAATTACTTCAGCAAGATTGGCTTCGCCACGGCGAATCAACTCTTCTGCATTCCCTAGCCACACATCGGTTCCGTGAGACAGTCCAGAAATTTGAAGTAATTCTGCAAAAGTTGATGGATGGGTCTGTTCTAACATACCTCGAACGAAACGTGTCCCAAATTCAGGAATTCCTAAAGTTCCTGTTTTAGAATAAATTTGCTCTGCATCCACACCTAGAACATCAGGTCCTTCAAAAATACGCATCACTTCTGGATCGTCTGTTGGGATGGTTTTTGGCTCAATCCCAGATAAATCTTGTAACATCCGAATCACGGTTGGATCATCATGTCCCAGAATATCAAGTTTTAAAATATTATCGTGAATGGAATGGAAATCAAAGTGCGTCGTTTTCCATTCTGCCTCTTGATCATCTGCAGGGTATTGGATTGGCGTAAAATCATAAACATCCATGTAATCAGGAATTACAATAATACCGCCGGGATGCTGCCCAGTCGTCCGTTTAACCCCTGTTGAACCTTTAGCTAAGCGATCAATTTCAGCGCCGCGCAAATGTAAATTATGATCTCTTTCATATCCTTTAACAAAGCCATACGCTGTTTTGTCGGCTACTGTACCAATGGTTCCTGCCCGGTAGACATATTCTTCACCAAAAAGAACTTTCGTGTAGTTATGGGCTTCGGCTTGATAATCACCAGAAAAGTTCAAATCGATATCGGGAACTTTGTCGCCATGAAACCCTAAGAACGTTTCAAAAGGAATGTCGTGACCATCTTTAAACAATCGAGCGCCACATTTTGGACAGGCTTTTTCAGGCATATCAAACCCTGAACCATAGGAACCATCTTCATAGAACTCAGAATATTGACACTCAGGACAATAATAATGTGGCGCTAAAGGATTTACTTCAGTAATCCCTGTCATTGTCGCAACAAAACTCGAACCGACAGAGCCCCGTGAACCAACTAAATAGCCGTCTTCATTACTTTTATGCACCAGTTTTTGAGAAATTAAATAAATGACCGAGAAACCATTCCCGTTAATCGAATTCAGTTCCTTTTCTAACCGTTTTTCGACAATTTCTGGTAAAGGATCGCCATACAATTCGCGCGCACGATTGTAGCTTAAATCAGTGATCTCTTGTTCAGACCCAGGAATTTTTGGCGTATACAAATCGTCTTTTACTGGAATAACTTCTTCACATAAATCAGCGACTTTGTTGGGATTTTCTACTACAATTCGCTTAGCGACGTCTTGTCCTAAAAATTGAAATTCCGTTAACATTTCATCGGTGGTTCTGAAATGAACCTTTGGTAAACTATGGCGATTTAACGGATTAGCGCCACCCATAGACCCGACTAAAATTTTCCGATAGATGGCATCTTCTTCATTTAAATAATGAACATTTCCAGTGGCGACAACCAGCTTGCCAAGTTCGTCACCGATTTTCACCAGATTACTAATAATTTCTTCCAAATCTGCTTCATTTTTCACCAATTCTTGTTCAATTAATGGCGCGTAAACTGGTTTGGGCATAACTTCAATATAATCGTAGAATTTGGCACGATTTTTTGCTTCTTCGACACCTTTTTGCATCATTGCTTCAAAAATTTCGCCGTTTGAACATGCAGAACCGATTAAAAGCCCTTCTCTTAACTTCGATAATTGCGAACGAGGAATCCGTGGTACTCGGAAAAAATAATCTACATTGGACATCGAAATCAATTTAAAAAGATTTTTTAATCCTGCTTGAGTTGTTGCTAAAATCGTTGCATGGAAAGGTCGAGCTCGTTTGTATGAGTCTCCTTCGCCAATATGACGATTCAAATCATCATGGAAATGCATATCATGATTCTCTTTCGCTTCTTTTAAGAAAATCCAGCACAAATGACCCGTTGATTCCGAGTCATAGATGGCGCGGTGATGTTGTTCTAAGTTGACGCCAAATTTTTTCGATAAGGTATTTAGACGATGGCTTTTGAAATGTGGATACAAGAATCTGGATAATTCTAATGTATCGATGACGGGATTAGCCGCTTCAGGTATTCCATGTTTGCCATAACTTGTATTTAAGAACCCCATATCAAAAGAAGCGTTGTGGGCCACTAAAATAGTTCCTTCTGAAAACTCTTTAAACATGCGTAAAACTTCTTCTTCGGATTTTGAACCGCGCACCATTTCATCTGTAATCCCAGTTAAATTAATTGTCGTTTGAGATAATGGATGGCCAGGATCAATAAACTGCTCAAAAGTCTCAATGACATTTCCTTTGTGCATTTTGACAGCGGCCAATTCAATAATTGTATCATAAACAGCGGAAAGCCCCGTTGTTTCCACGTCAAAGACCACATAGGTAGCATCTGTTAATTCAATATGTTCTTCGTTGTAAGCAATAGGTACACCATCATCAACAATATTGGCTTCCACGCCGTATAAAATTTTAACGCCTGCTTTTTTACCTGCAGCATGGGCATCAGGAAACGCTTGGGCTCCGCCATGATCCGTAATTGCGATGGCCTTGTGCCCCCATTTCCCCGCTTGCGCCACCAAGTCACCGACTTTATTGGTCGCATCCATTGTACTCATGTTACTATGCATGTGTAATTCTACACGTTTTTCACCTTCAGGCGCGTAGTCTTTTCTTGGCGCATGGGCGACTTCCATCAAATCTTGAGCATTCATGACTAAATCACGCATGAAGGTATCTTCTTGTACACTACCACGAACACGAATCCAACTTTGTGGTTGAATCGCATCAAAAACTTGTTCATCTTTTTCCCCATTCGAAAATTTCTTCACCACGAAAGAGGAAGTATAATCAGTTATTTTCAAAATTAAAATTTTTCGTTTAGAACGCAATTCACGCACTTCTTTATCAAAAATAAAGCCTTCAATCGTTATCCGACGTTCTTCTTCCAGTATATTTCCCATTGGCATAATGGGTTCATCATTGGGAATATTCCGACCTAAACGAATTGGACCATCAAACGCAGGCGCTTGTTGTTGTTTTTCTTTTTTCATTTGTTCATGTTTAACAAGCGATTCAGCAGCTTGTTGTTGAAAGGCTGCGGCTTGTTCTAATTTTTGCTCTTCAAACTTTTTCAGCACTTCTGCAGCTTGCTGTTGATCCATTTTTGGTTCAATATGAAATTTAGGAAACCCGTAAGAGAAATAAAGTTCCTCAATAATTGGTAAATATTGTTGCTTCAAATAAGGAATAACTGCTTCATTGTCAACAGGTAAGATAATTTTCCGATCTTCGAATTGTGGTGTCTGTGTTTTTAAGACTTTCTGAACTAACGGCGTATTGCATTGACTATTTAACAAGGCCAACTGCCAATAATCCGTTAATTGTTCCTCTGTAAATGTTGTCTGATTTGTGGTTATTTGAACGGAAACCTGCGCAATTTGTTGAAAAGCTAGTTCCAATTGTTGCATAAATGTTTGATATAGCATCACTGGCATCAATTCATCAAAACTTAAATGAAATTCCCATAAGCGACTTTGTTGGTGAACAATGACCTTGTCAATCCGGCCATTTTGAATTAAGGGATGTTCTTTCGCTGTGTCATCTAACTGAATTTGCGTCATCAGTTTATCAAATAAATCGCGTGCTTTTTCTGTCACAAAATGAACCTCCTTCTATCATTGAAAAAAGGCCCTCAGACAAATCTGTCAAGTGCCTTTTTTCGGTTTCTCTGCATTCGCTTCTCTATTAAGTATACTCGTTTTTTGTAAAAAAACAATCTTGTTTCTTTTCTAAAAAGAGCTAAGAAGAGCTTGAAGCAAAAATCACTTTAGATTTTTGCTTCAAGCTTAAACGCTGATAAGTGGCGGAAACAGTTTATCCTAATCATTCTGTCCGCCCTTTTCATTATTATTCCACTTCTGATGTTGTGTTCATCAAAATAGAAAGTGTGCTTTCTAATTCTTCTTTGCGTACTTCCAACATTTCACCAGTACGTTTGATTTTGACTTCTACCACACCATCGACTGCTTTTTTACCGACTGTGATACGGATTGGACAACCAATTAAATCAGCATCAGCAAATTTTACGCCTGCGCGCTCATTGCGGTCATCAACTAATACTTCGTAGCCCGCTTCGGTCATCATTGCTTCAACTTCTTGTGATAGTTTTGTTTGGTACTCATCTTTCACATTCATTTGGACCACGTGTAAATCAAATGGCGCAATTCCTGTTGGCCAATTAATACCGCGCTCGTCTGCATTTTGTTCAACGATTGCTGAAAGTAAACGACTAACGCCGATGCCATAGCAACCCATGATCACTGATTTTTCACGACCGTTTTCATCTAAAACTGTTGCGCCCATAGCATCACTGTAACGCGTTCCTAATTTGAAGATATGACCAATTTCGATTCCTTTGGTAAAGGCTAAGACACCATTGCCATCAGGAGAAGGATCGCCTTCTTGAACAAAGCGTAAATCTTCGTAACTAATTGGTTGGAAATCACGATCTGGATTTACATTTGTCAAATGATAGCCATCTTCGTTAGCTCCAACAATGGCGTTGGCTAAATCTTGAACGGCTAAATCTGCATAAATTTTAACATCTTCGGAAACATTGACTGGACCAATTGAACCAAAGCCAGCTCCTAAGACACGGCGAGCATCTTCTTCTGTTGCTTCATCTAGGAAATCAGCGCCTAAGAAGTTTTTCAATTTGACATCATTGACATCATGATCGCCACGAACCAAGACCATTACTGGCTCTTCATCGGCAATAAATAGTACTGATTTAATAATTCGTTGTGGCTCAACTTCAAAGAAGTTTGCCACTTCGGCAATTGTACCCACTTCTGGTGTTGCAATTTTTTCTAAATCTAATTGTGTTTCATGTGATTTTTTCGGCGTATAAAGACTTGTTGCCATTTCTAAATTGGCAGCATAATCACTTTCTGTTGAATAACAAATAGTATCTTCCCCAATTTCAGAAATCGCCATAAATTCTTTAGAATCTTTACCACCCATGGCACCACCGTCCCCAATAATGGCACGGAATTCTAGTCCACAGCGTTCAAAAATGCGTGAGTAAGCTTTTTCGTAATCACGGTATGATTGATCTAAACTAGCTTCATCGGCATGGAAAGAATAGCCATCTTTCATGATAAATTCACGGCCTCTTAATAAGCCAGAACGTGGGCGTTTTTCATCACGATATTTTGTTTGAATTTGGTATAAATTCAAAGGTAATCGTTTGTAAGAATTAATTTCATCACGAATTAATTCTGTGAAGGTTTCTTCATGCGTTGGGCCTAAGATATAGTCACGGTCATTGCGATCTTTTAAGCGATACAAGTTAGGTCCATAAGTTTCATAACGGCCTGATTCTTTCCAAAGTTCTGCTGGTAATAACGCAGGCATTAACATTTCAACTGCATCAATTTTCTCAAATTCTTCTCGCATAATCGTTTTTAATTTTTCTAAAACACGATTGGCTAAAGGTAAATAAGAATAAATCCCTGCAGCGACTTGACGAATATAGCCTGCGCGCAACAGAATTTGATGACTTAAGACTTCTGCATCATTTGGTACTTCTCTTAACGTTGGAATTAACATTTTTGACTGTTTCATTAAAACTCTCCTCTATTTTAAAATCAACTATTTTTGATTTCTTTACACACTTTTTTACTTAAGCTTTCTCCTTAAAAGAAAAAGCGTTGAATATCGTTCCAAGTAACTAACACCATTAACACCATGACAAACCCAAAGCCAATTAACGTAATGATGCCTTCTTTTTCAGGACTAATTGGTTTTCCACGTACACCTTCAATAATGTTTAAGACAATTTTCCCGCCATCTAAAGCTGGGATTGGCAACAAATTAATAATCCCTAAGTTCATTGACAACATGGCCATTAAGAACACAACTGTACTTACTCCAGCATTGGATGCTTCTTCCGATAATTTAAACATCATGACTGGCCCACCTAGTTTGTTTAAACTAAAGCCTGTGAATAGTGAGCCGAGTGCTTTAAAAATCTGTGTCGTACTATTTAAAGTATCCTGAATACCGCCCATCAATTTTGACGGTAAATCGGTTTTCATATAAGGATAAACGCCGACTTTACCAATCGTTTGTTTTTCCACTTTTTGTTTTTCTGGTGTCACTGTTAGTTGCTCTTCTTTGCCGTTACGCTCAACTACGAACGTTAACGGCTTTTCGGGGTTCTTCTGCACAATGGTTGTAAAATCTTCGTATTTTTTGATTTTTTGATTATTAATCGATAAGACTTTATCGTTTTCTTTCAACCCAGCTTCTGCGGCTGGGCCATTAGGAATCACTTGTCCAATTTGATTCGTGTTTAAATCAGTAACGCCTCCTTGTAGAAAGACCACTAACGTAAACAGAATAAACCCTAAGATAAAGTTATTCATGGGTCCCGCAAAGTTCGTTAAAATGCGTTGCGATAATTTCGCTGATTGAAATTGAACGTCAAGTGGCGCAATCCGCACCTCGGTTCCATCACTTTCAATAATCGTTGCATCATGGTCAACTTTATAAACGGTTTCTTCTTCCTCGTTTCCATTGACATAGCCCTTGATGAATAATTCTTTTTCAAGATCAAAATCAACGACTTCCATCGGAATACTATGAGGTAATTGTACTTTTTTACTTGTATTAATTTTAACCACATTACCCACGGCATTTAACTCAACAGATAGAGGCATACCTGGTGTGATTTCTGTCATGTCTTCGCCCATCCCAGCCATTCGCACATAGCCACCAATTGGCAATAAGCGAATCGTATAAGTGGTGCCATCTTTTCCACGATGCGCAAAAATCTTTGGTCCCATTCCGATTGCAAACTCACGAACTAAAATACCCGCTCGTTTTGCAAAATAAAAGTGGCCAAATTCATGTACGAGGACAAGAATACCGAAGACAATAATGAATGTGATAATTGTTTTCATAGATGTCCTTCTTCCTTCATTCACTGACGTTCAGTGCTTTTTATTATTACATGGGAAAGTCTCGTAAAACTTGCTCTGTTTCCTTCCCGATAAACCAGTGCAACTGTTTACTGAGAACAGTCGCCACTGTTAGTGAACAAATCTTTCCTTATGTAAGACAAGTTTTATTTTAGCATATTCACTCATAAATAACCATTGGACTTGACCACTTCGCCTAGATATTTTGTGTTTTTTTAGAAAACTGTATAAATGAGAGGAATTGATTACTACGACCAGTATTTATTTTAAAGACCTTCAACAATAGTAGCTAACTTTAGACCATAAACTTTTCCGACAGTTTGTCGTATTTTATCAACACGCTGATTGACATGTGCTACCATGAAAGTATTAATAGTAATTTTAGGGGGAATGAATCAATGTATGGAGAATTACATGGTAAAGTGGCCGTTGTCACTGGTGCAGCTACGGGTTTAGGATTATTTATTACTCTGCGTTATATCTTAGAGGGCATGAATGTTGTTGCTGACTATGTCGGTGAGCTGCCTAAAGAATTTGAAGATGTCCAAGCCAAGCACGCAGACCGCGTAAAATTCGTGAAGGCTGATGTCTCTAATGAAGAGGATATTAAAGCGTTAGCTGAAACCGCTTTAAAAGAGTTTGGTCATGTTGACATTTGGGTAAATAACGCCGGTGTGGAGGCTTCTTTTCCGACAATTGATATGCCATTAAAAGAATGGCAACGTGTCATTGATGTCAATTTAAACGGTGTCTTTTTGGGTTATAGAGAAGCACTCCGAATATTTAGAGATCAAAAAATCAAAGGGTCAATCATTAATATGTCCTCCGTTCACCAAAGAATTCCTTGGCCAACGTTCGCTCACTATGCGGCAAGTAAAGGTGCAACCGAAATGTTCACGAAAACAATCGCTTTGGAATATGCGGAATATGGTATTCGTGCCAACTGTATTGCACCTGGAGCGATTAACACACCTATTAATGCTGAAAAATTTTCCGATCCCGAACAGTTAAAACAAACAACGAGCATGGTTCCTATGGGCATTATTGGTAAACCAAATCAAGTAGCTGCTGCGGCCGCTTGGTTAGCTTCTGATGAATCCTCATACGTAACCGGAACAACACTCTTTGTAGATGGCGGGATGTCTCTATACCCTTCGTTCCAACACGGAGCTGGTTAAAAAGTAGTCTGCAACAAAATTCTCTATGAATTTTTGTTGCAGACTTTGTACTATCACACACAAAATCTATTCAGGAGGCTTACCATGAAACTAGTCAAAAATGTTCTTTTAATTTTAATTGGTTTAGTTATTATCGGGATTGGCGCATCCACTTTAAGAGTGGCAGGTTTAGGAGTTGATCCTTTCACTGCTATGAATATCGGACTTTCTTCAATGTTTGGTATGCAATTAGGCATTTTTCAAATTATTGTCAATGCGTTTATTTTATTCTATGTCTATTTAAAAAACAAAAAAGCCATTGGTCTAGGAACTATTTTAAATATGCTTTTAGTAGGAATTTTGATTCAACAGATTTCTACTTGGCTTCAACCTTACGCCAATAGTTTAGGAGGCTCAACAATTGGCAAACTACTTTCTTTATTCGTCGGAGTCCTGATTTTTACATTTGGCTGCGCCTTATACATGGCTACAGATCAAGGCGAGTCCCCTTATGATGCGATTGCGCCAACCATCTGTCAACAAATCAACAAACCTTACGCTTCTGTTCGAAAAGCACAAGATTTGTTGGTCCTATTAATTGGCTTTATTGCTGGTGGTCCAATTGGGATTGGTACAATTATTTGTGCATTTGGAGCTGGCCCACTTATTAGTTTCTGGAACAAGTTACTTCAACCTTTAGTAAAATAATTTTTTAACTAAAATATAAGAAAAAGCGATGACTCCATAGAGATTTTCTTCTCGAGTCATCACTTTTTTATTTGTGCTTCTTTGAAGAAGCATGATTAGTATGTTTCTTGTTTGGCTTTTCGTTGTTATTTTGGTTGATTATTTTGTTGGTAGAGTGAAAATCTAGCCGACAGAGCCTTCCAATGACTTTTTTAGGAATCAAGGGAAAGGTATATGCTTTGTATAGATAATTCATTTGATAAATTGCTATAGACTGACAGCGTATATCATCAAGTACTATCATCGGTAACGTAGCCAATATCGTACCCAAAATAGCAGGTAGAGAAGTTATTTGAGAATTCAATTTAATTATGATGAATCCTCATAATTAAATTTCCACTTATATTTAATAACATATCCAAATTGCACACCAAAATACTATCTATCTACTTAATTAAAAAATAAAAAAAAGGTACTTTCCTAAAATCAGTTCTGGCTTAGACAACGGGGCAAGATACTTTAAACAACTTGTTGACATATTACCTTCACAGTTAGTATCAGAGAATAAAAATTTTACGAGAATCTTTCCATAGAAACTGTGGATGAAGCTCTTGCTAAACTTTGCGGTTTTCAACAACTAGAAATTAATTTAATTAATCAATAGCCTGTTTTATTGCTGAAATTCCGCTACCTGTAAGACCATAAAAGCGAAACATTTTTTCATCTAGTTCTTTTCCATAGCAGAAGTTTCTCTATTTGATGTCTTGAATTCCTGATTTTTTTAATGAGTTCTAAGTACTCTAGTTCATCTTTTGAATTTGATTTCTTCACAAGTATTTTTTCAAAAAACTTTACTTAATTCACGAGTTCCGCCCAATAATTCTGGAAAGTTGTCAGAATAAGCAAATTTAAATACCTTGGAGTTACAAAAAGCTATCAGAGTCCCGATATCTTCGCTTTTAACAATAAAAGCTTTTTGATTAGTTAGATATTTATTTTCATCAAGATAAAATGGTAAGTATTTTATCTTGTTTGGATATATCATTTTCGGTATAGAAAAATCGTCGGTATAAATAAGCTTAAAAGGATAAGCTTGCGGCTTACCCTTTTGCTATTGATATTTGGACGATTTTAATCGACTAAAAATTGTATTTTCTCGCATTAGCAGAGATGAACCTTCGTTTGCTTTAGACAATTCTGGAATATAGACAAATGATACTGGATACATTATCTCTGATGATAATTTGGAGTATCTATTGGAGCAACTAATTAGTTCATTAATAAGGTTTGCCTTTAGAAGGTTTTATATGGATGGCGACCTAGAAAAAGAGTTTAAAGTTAACAACTTAATGAATATTTCTATTCCATTACCTAGTAATTAAAAAATTATCTTATCATCCGTTAAAAGTTGTTACATTTCAGATAAATGATGTACTTCATGACTTGAGAGCCCTATTATTTCTTGTACTTCTTTTTCAATGTCTTCATCTTTCACTGAATTGATTTGAATTTTAGGGATAGGCAAGTTCTGTAAGAATGTCTTTTTAACTCTAATTCCATTTGTACCTAAACCTCCACCAGCATAAAAAGACTTATAAATAGAAAAAATAATTCGTGAATTTAAGTATTTAACCAGATACTCTAGTTGTAAACCAGAAATAAAAGTCACCGTGTCATTCATGATGAAATTGTTCTCGTCTAGGTAAAATTGAGGAGATTGAACTATCTCAGAAAACAAAATCTTTAATTTAGAAAAATCATCCATATATGCTAGACTTCTTAAATTATATGGGGTAACCCCTTGGTCAGTACGCTTTGTTAGTCGTTCAATATTGGTTCCAAGCTTTAGTTTTGTATTCCAATTACCGTTTTCAAACCAATCTTTAATAGCAGGATAATCGTCAACATTAATCGGTGGTACAGTTTCGCCATCCTCAGATACATATCCATTGTGTGTATTAATTAAATATAAATTTTGGAAATTAACTTCATACCGTTTAATATCTCTGCCACGTAAAATAGGTCGTATAATTTCAGCAGATTTTGGATCTACTTTTACTAGCTCATCTCGTTTCTCTTTGGAAATAATGAATGCTTCATTCAGCCCCGTCAATATTCCACGATTAATTTTTATGTCCCAATCTTTCAGCGGCGTTCCAACTGCCTCAATTTTCTTCTTAATCGACTGTTCAATTTCGCTTAAAATTGTCCACGATTCTCCTACTTTATAATCAATCGAGACTGCGTGTCGTCGAATATAAACGCTCATATTTTCTGAACCATCTTCACCAAGCGTAAGTGCTTTTAGTTGATGATGATTCTCACCTTTTTGTAACAACAAAATATTTGTGTCTACAGTAGCAGATTCAAACATACCAGCACCCAAATCAATTAATTCAATTGGATTGGTTTCTTTTAGAAAGAAATCACGAAGTTTTTCTCCATATCCTGTACGCATCCATTTATTTGAGGTAATGAATGATAAAAATCCGCCTTCCTTAAGCAGTTGCACTCCTTTTTCATAAAAAAGAGTATACATATCTCCTCGAGCGGCATATGTTGTAAATTCGAATTTCTTAGAATTATTTTTATAGAAATCACGTATTGTTTTTTCCATTTTTTCAAAATGAATGTATGGAGGATTACCTATAACCGCATCAAAGCCGTCATTAATACCAAACATAATGTGTGGGTCAAAGAAATCTGCTGCTATACGATTTTTGAAAGGATCAAAAGATTTCAACTGGCGAGTACGTTCATCCTCAAACATAGAAATTTGACCCATAGTCAATTTATAATATTTTTCTTGATATTCTTTTTTAGTATGATGCTTTCTAGCATTAAAATACTTATCACGTAAATCTTGAAGTTTTACGTCTAAATCAGGGTCAGCAAACAAATCTGTTTGACCCTTTTCTAACTTAATAAGACTGTTCGCCGTTATAAACTTAAATTCCAAGTTTGGTAGTGGTTTGATATTCTTTTTGTCTTCTTCATCAACGATTACTGACAACCAAGCACGTAAACGAGAAATTTCAATCGCCATTGGTTGCAAGTCAATACCAAAAATATTATTTTCAATGATTGATAGTTTCAATTTATAAGGATCAAAACGAGTTTCAATTCGTTCGTAAGTTTTAAGTAGCTGTTGCAACATACCCATTGGAAAAGCACCTGAACCAGCTGCTGGATCTAAAACTTTGAAATTATCAAGAGCAACTTTGATCTCTGAGATAACTTTCTTACTGTTTACACCCCAAACATCTGCATTTGATGTGCTCTTACGATCTAACCATTGTGAATCTGACAAATCCAATAACTCGTCAATTCCTTTATGGGTAGATTTAGCTAACTTCGAGTATAAATATTGACGAAGGGTTTCTTTTACCATATACCCAACGATTTCACGAGGCGTATAGAAAGACCCTGTATTATTACGCTCATTTGTATCGTCTTCTCCAATTTGAGAGGCTAACAACGATTCAAACACTTGTCCAAGCATTTCGGGGTCAACTGCAATCAGTTCATAGTCAGCACTGGATTCATCTGTCGTAAAATTGAATTCATCAAAATGGTTAAATAATCTAGTGAAGAAGTCTTCTGGAAACTCCAACACCTCATTAGCAAAATCGTTTTCCTTTGCTTCAAAAAGCCCACCATTGAGATATGGTGTTACCAAATCCCCACTTGTTCTATCACCAATTTCAGTGTTTAGAGTTTGAAAGAATAATGTCTTTAGTTTCTGTTCATAATATTCAGTGGCACTTAAATAGTCAGTATCAAAATAGCCTACTGATTCATTGATGATGTCCATTTTTCTCAGGAACCATACAAAAAGCAAACGTCCCAATAAACGAGAAGAAAATTGTTTCGCATCATCTGCCGTTTTACCATTTGATTGCAACGTATCCACGACTTCCTTAAAGTGTCCTGCAATATAACCATAGAATTGTTTATTAACTTCTTTGAGCTGTAAAGCGTTCCATAAGGTTGTGTGGATTGTTCTTTGCGGTTCAAACTCAAGTTGAACACCATTTTCAATTCCTGTATAAGCGGCTGCTCCATTAAGTTTATCTTTAAAGATTAATTTCTGAGTATTGCTTAAATGTCCGTGAAGTTCAAGTACACGCAATTTTTGATGATTAGAAAGAACAACAAGCAGGCTATTAGCTTCTGGTGTTAAAAAGAAGTCAATTCCAACCTTATATTGTGGTTTACGCGTTAATTCTGAATCCTCCCAGTTCTGAGAGTATTCAGTAGCTGCTGCAATCTTCTGTTTTGTTGCTGATTCACTAAACCAAAAGAAATTACTTTCCAACGCGCAATTTTGTACATTGAACAATTTAAATGCGCTTCGTGCTGAGGCTGACTCAGGGTGAGCGTTAAACCATTTTACTTGTTTCTGATTTTTAAATGTATCTAACGGTAATGGTTGTGGTAGTGCTCCCGTTTCACGCGAATTTCTATTTAATTGTTTTTGCCATTCTTCATTGTTTGGTAACAATACTTTTAAAACTTCATCAGCTAAATCAATAGCAATTGCTAAAGACATCCATTTATCACTTTCACGTGACAATTGCTTAACTAATGCATCAATGTCATTAAGACTAGTCGTTGTGAGCATAGAATAAAATCCCTTCAATCTTATCTAATTTTTTTTCTTGATTTTCTTTGTCCAACAATTTATTGATGAATACTTCAAATTTTCGGACAGTAGTGGAGTATGGAGAACCAGACTCTTTCACTTCTTTATTCAACTTTCTTACTAATTGTTCAAATTCTCGTTTTTCATTTGAACGTTTAATTCCTTTTTGTACCACACCTAGCACATCCATCGTAAAATAATTTCCAATAACTTCTAAAGCTTTTCTATGAGAAGGTTTTAAAATGAAAACAGATTTGTTTGTATCAAATTGGACTTTTACTTCTGTTTTACCTTTTGAAATGTATTCTTCCCGATTAATTTTGATTGTGTCCATTCCACTCTTATTATCATCTGGAGTAGTTTTTATTCGTTTAAGTGCATCTTGCTCTTCCATGTATTCTGCTCTAATCGAACTAAAAGGTCCCCGACTTACGCCTGACTTTGCAATTTTAACAAAACCAACATCAGTGATTTTTTCACCAGTTCCTGTAATTTTTCCGCTAGTCGTATATAACCCAAGTATTTCTTTTGGATCAAACATTTCATCTTCTTTTGAAGGTAGATAATTCCATTTTCCTTTTGGAATTGCACGAACACGGTCAATTTCTCCATCTTCTTTATGTTCTTCTAAAAATGCCCTTAATTCCAATGAATAATCATCTGTCCAATCCAACGGGTCTCCACTTGCTTCTAATTTCCCAGCTGCTTCACTAGCCTTTTTAGAATCTTCATTGAAATAATCAAGCATATCATTGAACTCTATTGGATTAGCTTCTTCTCCCAAGATACTTTGGTCATTCCCAACTGTTGAATTAATGGTATCAATTTTTCTTTCCAAGCGTCTCACTAATTTCAAATACGTTTCCAAGTCATCATTTGGTCTTGCATTTGCAATCAAAACTTCATCATAAATTGAACCAAGTCGGTTAATGCGACCATTACGCTGAATCATTCGCACAGGATTCCAGTGCAAATCATAATTAACAAGTATGCCAGCATCTTGCAAGTTTTGTCCCTCCGAAAGAACATCAGTTGCAAATAAAAAATTAAGTTCCGTTTCACCATTCTTCAATGCATATTTTTTGCTTATAGGCGAGAACCTTTTGGCTATTTTTTCAACTTCTTTACTATTTCCAGAGACAAAGGCAGCTTGCTTCTTAAAGTTAGGTATTTTTTTTTCTAAAAGTGTCGGTAATGTATCACTCAAATATTCTATCGTGTCTGAGAAGAAGCTAAATACAAGTACCTTTTTGCCATACTTACCCGACTGAATTGTTTCTGCTAAGTGATTGGCAAAAACATTTAATTTCTCATCAAATTCTTCTTTAGTCAACATTTCTAAGAGTTTTATCAGCAGATTCGTAATTTTTTTATCGCGTTCAAGGTCATGTCGTAATTGTTCTAAATTATATATTTCAGAGTCAGCAGCTTTTCTTTCAATTCCACGTTTTCTAACTAATTCTTCATCACCGTCAACTGCTTCTTCTAGTTCTTTCAAGTATTGCTCATAGTCTTCAAAAGCCCTATCAATATCTTCACCATATTCATTTTCGAGCAGGGCAGCATCCCCAAGTGCCACAATAAAACCTTTTTCTAACCACTTTTCAAACAAGCTAATTCTATGCTGATAGTTTTTTACAGACTTCTGTAATGTCATCATTGAAGACTCTAAACGTTTTAACCATGTAATATGCAACATATTATGAATTGCAAGTTGTGTTCGCTGTTTCCCTGAAATATTTATTGCTCTTACTTCTGGGAGAGATTTACCATAAATTTCTTTTAAGTAAGAATCTGGTTTGTATGGAGTAAACCCAAGAAAATTTATCAACTGGAATAACAAAGGAATGACCGTTTCAGACATTTGTTTGTTCATAACTTTTAAATCTCGATACTTTTCAGAAATATCATTATCTTCAAGTACTTTTTCAATGTCGCCACAATCTTGTAATTCTTTAATTTTTTTGTACAAATCAACAGGATGTAATGTTCTTTGTGTAATCTCACTAGCAAATTCAAGATTTAACATTCTTGGATCTATTCCTTCAAAAATCCCTGTAATTTGAGTCTCTATCGCTGATCTAACTAATAAAGTATTCTCTTTACCATAAGAGTATGAAAATTGTTCAACACGACTATTAGGAAATAGCTTTTGACCTTCAATTGCTGGTTTCATAGCATTTCTCTTAATAACTCCTTGTCGTGTAGAACGAACGAGATAATGCCTGATACCTGATGTTAAAGAGTTCTTATAAATATCCCAATTCAACTTTTCTCCTGCTTTCTCAGCACGCGAAATTTGTGATTGGATACGTTTTAATGCTTCAAAAAAATCTATATACTCTAACGAAGAACTACCTGTACTGTACGGAACGTTAACAGATACCAAATCTCCCTTAGAACCAAGTTGAATTTGATTTGCAAAATCCATTAACGAATTGTTAATTGGTGTTGCAGTCAAAAGCAAAACTTTTGCATTAGGATTTTCTTGAAACAATTCAAGCATTTGCTGATGACGCGTAGAACCAGCATTTCTAAGATTATGTGCTTCATCAACAACAAAAAGATCTATCTCATCACGAGTATTTATTCTCTCTTTTGATTTTTCAATCAATTGCTGAATCTTATCACTATCTTGTTGCGTGTACACTTCAAAGTCACGATGCTCCACTAGATGCCATCGTTCACTTTCAAGCTCATCTACCCACTGCTGTTTCAGTGAAGCAGGTGGTATTATCACAATATTTACTTTATCATCATGTATATATTGCTTAATAATGGCAGCTGCCGTGATTGTTTTACCAAGTCCAACAGAGTCAGACAACATGGCAACGCCCATAGTGTCAAGTTTTCTGCGTAAGTTAAGAGCGTTTTGGTTTTGAAATTCATGTAAAACTTTTTCTATATCAGAATCAAATGGAGATACATCAATCAATTCATCTGGAAACACCTCCATCAAAGTCTTGATATACACATCGTAAGCTCCATATGTTTTATCTCCCACAGGACTATTACTAATAATTTCAGTAAAATCTCCTGTCCATTCTTCTGCTCCTTCATCATTCCATAGTTCGTCAAACCAAGTAATATGACCGTTTTCTTGATTTTCAGTTTTTGGCTCAAACTCAACTATTTTATAATCGTATGTTAAAAAATTTAGCTCTTGACTTGTCGTCAGTCCTGCTCTAGTAAAGTTTGAAGAACCAATTATACCAACTGAATTTCCGTCTCCCAATTCACCGAAAATATATGCTTTCGCATGAAGACGAGGCTTTCTGAAGACTTTAACTTCCATTTTGTTTTCTTTAATCAAAGAAACAAGTACTTTCGCTGTTTCACGCAATTCGTTAATCTCTTTAGCTGTTCCATAATCTTCTAGGTCAGAAGAAACATAGCTATCTGGAAATAATTGATTTTCAACAAATGAAATATTGTATCTTTTTTGTAAATGGTTTGATAAAGGTTCTTGACCAATTAGAAGCTGAATTTTTTTGTATCCTTTTATCTGTTCAATCAATTCCAAAGTTCCAGGCAAGTCCCAGTAACCAGTTGCCACTCTCAAGACATGAAAATTTGGCGCAATACTACGGAGTGTATCTGCTAATGTTTTTCGTTTGTTATCAATAAACTGTGGGTATTGTTCCATAAAAAAATCCTCACGTTTTCGTTATATTCTTAATAAGTTTTATTTGCTTTTTATTCGTATTTAATTGATATGACATCCCCAATATCAACGTTTAGCACAGAACAAATTTTTACTAAGGTATCGATTGAAACAGGTTCATTCTTCCACATTTTCGCAATAACGTTACTGCTTACTTTCGCTTTATCTTTCAGTTGCGTTTTGCTCATATCTAAATCAATCAATAATTTCCAAAGTTTGTTATACGTAATTGACATAAAATTTCACCTCGCGATTACATCTGATAATAAAATTATCTGAAATAGTATATATGTTTATTATATCACGTTTCATCAAGGTTTAGTTTTCCTATATAAAGAT
>OKNY01000001.1_pt1 | contig 193903 bp, 211 predicted proteins | sample 1613461 | NCBI WGS metagenome assembly OKNY01 (sample SAMN04436858, study PRJEB24849) | human gut metagenome | biome: human gut; feature: NICU; material: stool | host: Homo sapiens | place: USA: Saint Louis, MO | collected 2011-09-02 | reverse complement strand
AGATCGGTCTCGGCATTCCTGCTGAACCGCTCTTCCGATCTGTTCTTCTGGTGGCTATCCTCAACGCTGGCGGGCAAACGGGGCTGCTGCAGGTGCTCATCCTCAACGCTGGCGGGTAAGCGGGGCCGCTGCCGGTGCTCATCCTCAACGCTGGCGGGTAAGGGGGGCCGCTGCCGGTGCTCATCCTCAACGCAGGCGGGTAAACAGGGGCGATACCAGTGACCATCCTCAACGCTGACGGGTAAGCGTGGTCGCTGCTGGTGGTCATCTTCAACGCTGGCGGGGAAACAGGGCGCTGCTGGTGTAAAGCCTCATTCCTGGAGGGTAATTACCTGGTTCGGTTTGCTGCGTTAGCTAAAAACCCGAACTCTTAAAATTACACTCTGGAGTCAGTGTGTAATGTAAATGACTGATTTTACCTAAATAACTCAGGTAACTTTTTTGTTTCGACTAAGAATGACCAGTACATAATCCCCACGATTTTTTTCTATCGTGTATTTTAAAAAACCAGCTTCATCCAGTTGCTCTAACGCTTTTTTTATCGTCGCATTCTGAGCACCTTTGTGTGAAGTCAGCTGCAACCGTTCTCTTAAGCGGTCGAATCCAATGCGATAAAAATGGTCAGGTAATTCAACTAGATAAAGATACAGTGCCTGGGCTGATTCTTTTCGAGACAGGGTCTTCAATATTTTTAAGTAAAGTCGGGTCTTCCCGTCGACACGATACAGAGTATTCAAATCCGGATTTGGCCTGATAATGACCTCATCGGTTCCCTCATCATAGTAAGAAGTAGACACCAGGCTCATGTCGATCTTTACTTTTTTCCCTTCTACTGTTGAGTTTTTGATGAACTGGAAATGGGTGTGCTGGATCCGTGTCAGTGAGTCGCTAAAACGTTTCCTTAACCTTGAATCAACTCGTTTTGTAGCAAGCCCACAACTGAAAGCAAAATCAATAAAATTGACCCTAACAGTCCCATCAGGCTCAAGAAATGTGTTGGCGAGTGTGTCCACGATCCCTAGCCAGACTTTGAAATCCGTATCCATATCAAGCCTGGGCCCAAAAATACTAATCTTTTCGTACCCCTCTCCAGCGATAGAAGAAAGACGACACAACTCAGTCGTTGCATCGATGACATGACCTCGTGCCATAGGGTCACTGCCATCCTTGACTGTCGGAACAAAGACCCCCAATCGCAGTAGCGATTTGGGTTGAATACTCTGTTTTGAGTTAGGAACCAAATGTATAACTTCACCAGAACTTTTATCTTGCTCAGTGATGATTAGCGCTAACTGATTGTTATCATTGGCCATTTTATAAAATCCCGGATGTGGATATTTTTACCAGATTACCCGCTGGCGTTGATAAAATCTACCCTCTGGCGATGATAATTGCCCCGTTAGCGTTGATTGTATACCCTCTGGCGATGATGGTTCACCCGCCAGCAATGATAGAATACCCGCCAGCGTTGACAGAGATGGCCTGAGAGGCCCGTAGTTCAAGGCCTCACTAAAACGTTATTCTTTTATTAGTCCTTTTTGTCCTTTACTTAGCTTTAGTTAAGCTTCTGTTATTATTCTAAGCTGTGGATAAACATCATCATCAATAGTCAACAATCCGGGCAAGACAGAATCACCAGACAGCAAGGGAGAAAACTTACCAGAAGCCGGTCAGACACTGTTTGAAACACGCCGAAGCACCACCTGTAACCAACCCATTCTTTCTCCATACGACGCTGCAACTGTTTCGGTTCGATCGTTGTTCACTCCTCTACCCGGCATGCAGTATGCAGTGACAAACTGAATTCGTCTGGCCCGACAATAAATTCACCAGCACGCTGTTGGCTGACATTACCATGCTGCCATTTGCCGAAACTGAATCACCCTATCGTTAAGGTTCGCGACTGAGCAGATAGTTCAGAGGAGGGGAGACAGGCATCGTTTGATACTCTTCAGGCAGGCACAATTTTCCGGAATGCCCGGATTAATATGTGGTAATTATGATTTTCGGGCATCAAATGTAACGACAGAGTTACCTGACAGACAGGTATTCACCTGACGGCCCAAGGCATCAACAATAACCGCAACCATCGTATCCGACACAGTCAAAACAGACGGAAAGGTGAGGACTGATATCCTTCCATACCGTGTCTACTGGATGCTCTGCCATGGTCCGTGAACGGGATGCACCAGTGTCGATACCAGGAATGTCTACTGTAGGCGACAATGCTCTAAATTTTGCATCGAGCGTTATTCAGGCTGCGTTGTGTCTACTATATACGATACCCTCTGCTCCGTGCTTAAAACTCAAACAACATTATCAGGACATACCGAGTTTCCTGTCTTTTGTGTCGACTACAGTAGACCTGCGGGAAAAAAGAGGGGGGAGGGGTAACCTGTATACCAGAACGCAAAAGTGATAATTCAAAAGAGACAGCCACATGCACTAAATCAGATCGGTTTCCTGATTTTTTTTTAACCTGATATTTAATGCTAATGTATGCGTACATTAGCATTAGCTGGGGAAAAGATACGTGAGAGCTGAAACGCAAGAAGCTATGCGGATGTTTTTGGGGGGACGTTGCTACACGGCTAAACAGCTCGAAAAGGACTATCTCTCTGAAGTGGCAGGTTACAGCGACGACCGCTGGGAAGCGCCGCAAAGAGCTGCCCGCCTGGCGGCAGCGGTAAAACGCTACAAAACCTCCGAGATGCTGCGTTTTATTTTTGCCACCATCGCGTATGATCCCGACCCGGATCTGACCCCGCTTGCCGTGAAGCGGCTGTGTCAGGCCTTGTTCGGCAGAACCGGTAGCCAGTGGCTTATTGTGGAAATTTTCGGGGTGAAGGGACGGCAGCACCGCAGCGTTGACAGTACGCCGGAGGCCGTTGAAAAAATGGCAACCAGGTATCGTCATGCAGCAGAGCTGCACTGGGCTGCAACTCTGGCGGAAATTGAACGGGTAAAGCGCAACTATCAGACCCTGGTTAAGGCACCCGGGAAGAGAGAAGGGTGAATACCATAAACTTAAAGCTAATGTACGCGTACATTAACTTTAAGATAAAGTGGATCTACAACCTATTTTTCTGTATCACAACGGCTTCCAGACTTGTCGATTTGCACGGTAATTCCGGCCGGAAGCGACAGGGGATACCCGGACATTTCGGCTGGAAAAACCGATCGCATTTGGCAAAAAGCGCATCGGCATTGAAGACGTGGCCGCGACCATTGAGGGATGCAATGAAGTATTTCATGCAGGACTTTCGGCAGGCATCCTGGACCTGAACATATCAGTAATGCTGTCTTTTCTCATCTTTGACTCACGCCTGAATGAAATTATTAATCATCACCGGCAGGGGCTGCAGTGCTGGTATGCACTTTATAGCAGTCCACCCGGCGGGCCAATTCATGAAAGCTGGTGGGATCGGACCATCACACTCAAAACGTAAGACAACATGCCCTATAGTCCTGCAAAGCCTTTGCTCCGGAGCGCCACGCTCTGCGTGGGTCGCGACTGTTCACATTTTCGGCATATTCTTTTTTTCTTTTTTTTTATTTTTTCTCTTTTTTTCGTCCGCGCGGCGGGGGCCGGGTCGGGCACGTTGAAGGTCAGGACCCTTAAGGGTATGTTGTCTTACGCATGTTCTTTTGCTGCCTGGGACGCTTCCCGGCGATCAGAATCAGAAGAATGGCCATCGCCAGTTTTTCCCAAATTTATGGCATACAGTAGACATCAATCCGGTGTAAGGTACCGGTTCTGACCGGACTATTTCCCCTGGGGCTGCTGTTCGTTACAGCTCTGAGCTGATACCGTGGATACGCGGTTTGTTCTTACGCTTATCACCGAAAGTGGCGAACGGGCCTTACGGGCGAACGCTTTAACAGAATTAACACCAGCTTTGTTAGGGAGATAATAAGTGAACATCGAAGCGAAGCAGTTTCTTACCGGCAGCGGCAGAAGAGTACTGACAAATGAGGGCAGACAGGGTATGGGGGGAGTTGCTGGTGTAGGCTCTTCAACCGAGAAAATGGTGGGCTACGTCGCTGAAGCTGTTTTTGAAAACTGCGGCCAACTGGATAACCAACAGCTCGATGACATTATCAGCTGGATACAACTTTATAAGTCATGAATGATGCATGAATGTACAATGCAGCTCGTGTTTCTAACCGACGAAGCGTGCCAGAGTTGAATTGTATATAAATCTGCTACACATGGGGTATCTATGAAACCTGACGTTCGTGAAGCTCCGATTAGTATCCGAGTCAGAAAATCACAGCGTGACCTGATCGACATGGCCGCAAGCCTAGTCTCAAAATCATTGACTGATTTTATGCTTGAGGTCGCCTGCAGGGAAGCACAGAACATTCTGCTTGATCAACGCCTGTTTCTCCTCAATCACAACCAGTTTAAGGCGTTTATAGAGGAGCTTGACGCCCCAATAACGCCGGAGCGCCAGGCGCGAATCGATAACCTGATGAACCGCAAATCACAATGGGAATGAGAGCGCCTGAATCGCTGACGGCTGAACACAAACAATCAGGGAAAGGAGAGTCATCGGTATGACAATTTTAGTGACGCTACAGGCTCAGCTCATTGTAGGAGAAGCACAGGTCATAAAAAGCCTGGCACCTGAGGGGATGCTGGCGGCCGTATTTGAAGACGACGGCCGGACCGGGTATTTCTATGCGCTCGATGAGTCCGTAGAAGGGAACCCGATTCTTGATGCAGTGCATATCTACAATGTCGAGGATATATCAGACGCCCACATTCCTTCCGACGTTAAAATCGGCTGGTCTGAAGACAGTCAGAAGTGCGTGCTCCTTATCAACGGATATCCACATGCAGTGTTCGATTTCGTGGGAAAAAATGGGTACTGCAGAAGCGGATACCCACCCCCGATTAACAAGGTTTGGTCTCTGTCCGGACATGAGTGGAGCGATTCGGTGGATGACTTTTTCCGGTGAGTTACGGTGGGCTTAACGCCTGCCGTTGTTCTTTAAGCATATTGATAATATCGCCCTGAAGAGATCGGCCGATTTCATGGACTTTCAAATGATAAACCATTTATCCAAATGCACGCTTCTCGCTCATAGCTGACAATCTATACAACCACAGTTATGAAAACAGGTTGCAGGTGGAGGTGGGACCTTATTTAGACGTGAGTAAGTTAACGGCCGGGAGGCAACGATGCTGATAACAAATCAAGTTAATTTAGGGTTAACCGCTTACCAGAATGCTGGCGTGTAACGTGAAGTCACAGCAAAGAGTTAACAGACTCAATTGATTTTTATGGAGAGGAAATGAAGCTTTTTGATTATCTGAAGATGGAGTTTCCTGGCCTTACGCCTGAAGATACCAAAGTCCACCTTGCACAAATTAATGATTATAAAGAGGATCCGTTGGTTAAATTCCGTGCAGAGACTTTTGATGAATGGCAGTGCTGGCAGAAGCGGCTGGAGTTTAACCGAAGATATGTCGTTTCACTGATTAGGATCCCGGGGACGGAAACCTGGCTATTTGCGGGAGCATTTCAGCAGAAAGGCAATGCGGGAAAGAAAGCCTATCCAGGTCGTGAGGAACTGTATTATCAATACCTCCTTGAGAAACTTCCTGAGACTGAAGAATACGCAGGAAGGATGTATATCAGCTTTAAAAATACAGCCCGCAACTTCATTCGCCTCGGTGAAAGTATACAGAGCGAACTGGTTATCAGCTCAATCACCCCGGTACGTCTGACCTTCGGCGAGTTTCCCGGCTACCGCAACGTTGTGCTGGACCGAAACAGCATCGGCGCGATCCTCAGACTTAATCTGAAATCCTGGCGCACCGCGTTGTCCGTTGTTAAAGGCATCTATGTATTAACCGATCGGGACGGGGGAAAACTTTACGTTGGGAAAGCCGATGGAATCGATGGGATATGGGGCCGATGGAAATATTACTTTGGTTCCGGACATGGCGGCAATGTAGGGCTTAAGGAAGCTATCGGGACAGGCGATGAAAATCGACTGCAGAATATTACTTTCTCGATCCTTGAAGTCATGGATCTTAATGCCGAAAAAGGTGAAATTGACCGTCGCGAAACTCACTGGAAACAAATACTGCTCTCACGGGAGTTTGGCTATAACCGAAACTAAAAAGGTAATTCAGGGCGTGGCAAAATTTTTTTTTAGCTTAAAGTTACAGGAAGCAATCTCTTCAATATCTGTCATGAAGATGCTTGTTGAGCAGGCAGAAGCGAATATATCCCGTGCACTAATTGATGCTGATAAGCCAGAAGCAGTTGAGTCAGGGGAATTTCCGGAGGAACAACATCATGAAGATGGTCGAATTACAACGTTTCCATGCACTTACTATTCATGCGGTTCGTGCTTTGGCTATGATGAAGATGAAGTTAGGTCTAAATACAAACATCTGATCGCGCAGTTGACCCGCCGCTCCGTATTTCTTACCATTTTTGGTCTGTTCGAACACCGTATGGTTGATTGCCTCGAACTTATGGACGACCTTTCGTGCAAGACTACAGACAAAACACGCAAAACCGTTGAAGATTGCCACAAGCGTCTCAAACGCAACTTCGGCGGTAAAAGCATCAAGGATGTCGATCACCTGGCAGTTATCCGAAACATCATGGCTCATAGCGATGGTGTTGCAGAAGATTATAAGACTCTTTCCTGTAAAAAAACAAAAAAAACTGAATATGAAAAACGTCTCCTGCGTGCTATTCCTCGTACGATGGCTGAGAACGCCGGTGTGTCCATTAACATGTTTAATGACATACTTATGGATGATCGGTTTCTGATGTATGCCGTCGGTGAATTTGAGCGCTATGTTAATGAACTGAACACTGCAGTTCGCACTTATCAAAGCAAATTGACCTGAAGGAACCGTCTGCTTATACGCTCAGTTATGAGGTAAAGTAAGCAATACACAGTCTGGATATTCATTTAACGGAGTTATTATATATAGGTTGCAGACTGCTCGCTAAGTTTGGTGATAAAGGTGCAATTAACTCAGGTAAAATGATCCCTCGTGTAGGCTGAGTTATTGGTGGGACTTTTGATGGAGCTTCAACCAATCTTGTTGGTAATATAGCGAGGAAGATCTTCATTGAAGGAAATATAATCAATGATGTCTAAAGGTGGTCTGAGTATGTCGAATACTGAATTGAAAAATCAGTATACCCGTAATGTTGCGTTTCGACTGTGATAATTATGGCCCACCTGATGGTGGGCTCATATTGACGTTATGATATCAATGGCCAGTAATATATCTAATTATTCAAAAGCTGAACCACCACCAATCGCCCACCATCCTCTGAAGACAGGATGAACTGGGTGTTATCCTCCAGCAGCAACTTTTCACCAATGCCGACCGTTTTCCGATCGGGAAGTGATATGAGCCCGCTAAGCCCCTCGTTAACCAGCCACCACTGGTCATTATGGAAGACGAAATAACCAACCCTTTTCTTCTGCTCATCGGTGGTTCGTTCGTTAGGAGCAATCAGTCGGTTGACGTGCCATGCATATAATGACTGACCGCTCCACACCATAAGCCGGTGATCATCTGGCCTGAAAGTTCCAGCCTTTCTCGACGAATACAGATTCAGGATGGGGAGTTTGCCTTTGTAGGGTGTACCGCAGTAGGGACAAACGGGTTTCGTCTTGCCATTGAAAACGTACCATTTCTGGTCACAATCCTTGTTCTGGCATGGCTGGATGAGATCGACGGTTTTTACCAGGGCGCTCTCCCATTCATCGGCTGTAGGGCGCTTCGACGGATCATGCAACCCGTCAATAAAAGCCCGGTCGAAGAGAGGTTTCAGGTAGGGCCCCATAATGGTGTACGGGATTTTCTCAGGATCTGCCCACGGGAGCGAAAACGATGAGACCTGATTAACCTTAACTGCGTTGCTTCTGTCAGTCGGGTGTTCGATAAAAAGTGCCCGCTCTCCCATGGAAAGCGCCTCATCCCTGACTTCATCATCGGTATCGTGAATTTTCCCTCCCCGTAACGGGTGCCGGAAAAGAAGATACATGTAAATGAGTACCGAAAGTGCATGCCGGTCAGTAGCGATACTCGGCAATACGCGGCGGGGATCGTCTTTAGGAAGATGGCTTGTCTTCACCACTTCCGGTGCAATAAAATCAGGTGTGCCAACCACGTCTGGAGGATATTTCCCCGGAACCACCAGCCCATCAACATCAATAATGCATGCGTGGCCTAGTTCCGGATCTATCAGCACATTTTTATAACTCAGGTCACTATGACACAGGCCCGCTGCATGCATTCGTCTGACTGCACGCGTTAGAAGGATGCAGACCTTCAGATAGTTAAGCGTATTGCCACGTTCACGTGGATCGAGAAATTTATTCTGATTGTTCGCACTGGCAAACCATTTCCCTTCCTTTTCTCGTCCTTTGATCCCGAGGAAATCATTGTTTTTGGAACCATACCGGAAGAAGAAATGCTGCTGGTAAGCAGGTACAACAATACCCACCTTATCAGCGTGCTCAACCACATCAGTGGGCCAGCAGAAGAGACCTTTCCAGTAATCTCCACCCGTCTGCTCAAAAATATTCTGCCGGTACCTCCCGGTGATCATGTTGATACGTTCCCGGGCCTGTTCATTCTGCGGTTTATGGTAGAAGGCTACGACATATGATTTATCCGGAGAAAAATAAACGTCTTTCATTGAGCCAGAGCCGATGACTTCATCGACATACTGAATGGTTTTCCCATCCTTAGTTTTGCATGTAATTATATTTGCCATGAATAGCCACCTGCTATCGCATTAATTTCACCAGAGCACAATGATTGTGCGATCATCGTGATTTCCCGGAGAGAAAAAGTTAAGCCACTCCACCAGTTGTGCCGAGGCATGTTCAGGGTTTGTGAGTAGGGGAGAGAGCTCGGCCATCAGCCTGTCCCATTTTTGTGGATTCTGAAGCCCGTTATCCGTCTCAAACCAGGGATCGGAAACACCATCAGTCATCAGAACCAGATGCGATATGTCGTTCCACTTACCGATACTGATACGTTTACTAAATCCGGCATCACTGACGGCATCGGCATCCAGAAACCGCGTCTGACCTGCATACTCTCCGCTATCCGGTGTCCCCAGCACTCTGACTTTGCCAGCAGGTCCATATGCAGCTATCGCACCGTCACCTAACCAGAAAGACGCGGCAAACAGATCGGCACCGTCGCGAAAAGTGACGGTCGCGAGTAAAGTTGTTGAGAATGACTTTACTTTATCTTCAGCCAAAATTGCGGCACTGCTGATATTGTTTACGGCCAGTACCGCTGCCTGTCTGAAGTGGTGGTTCATAAACTCCCATACTGCTCGCTGATCCTCACTGTTCCAGCGAAGGACCCTGTTTTTGATCTCAAGACCTTTTTCAGTCTTGAACTGGTTGAAGAGATAGTTACCAACAGTTTCAGAAACGATACGGGAGCCTTCCCGGGAATATTTAGCGCTCCCCGCGCCATCAGCTACCAGTAATACACTCCATCCGGATACATCACTGAAGTTGAGGTAATAATCGTCGTCACGAAAAGAGCCTACATGTTCATGGGAGCGTCCACGACGGCTTGCTCCGGCAATATGAATACCTGACCGACAGACACTCTGGTGGTCGATACTCTTCTTGTAGAATGGTGCATCAGAAGGCGGGTCAATCACTTTCCAGAGACTTTTCGGATCAGGGTTCACGACAAAAAGTAACTTTTTTTCATTATCACGATGTGAGCTGCATGACCATTTCACAGTCAGTTCAAAGTCTCCGCTCTGCCCTGGTGTCCCCTGGAGGCGTCGCTCATTGATATCAAATATCAGCCCTATGTCCTGAGAGAAGTTAACCTCCGTGATCTCTGCCTCAACACCTGTATCGGTCGCTATTTCCAGTCGAACATCGTAGGGTTCACCTGCCCGTGCATTTGGCAGCATGATAAACACCTCCGGCACTTTTCCGGGGGCAGGGGATGTTTTATTCTCCACTCTCTGAGGTACTTCCCCGGGCCGTAAAGCACTGACTGCGGTGTCAGCTGAAAGGTTGTCAGAAACAACCGGACTGGTTTTATCCATGTCTTCTGGTTGCGCCGTGACGGAAGCCTCGGTCTGTAAGACCCCGGTTGCATCAGGAACTTCTTCAGTGAGTCCCTGAACGCCTTCTGACGCTGTATCATCCACCATTTCACTATGCGCTTCCTGCTTATCATTTCCCTGAAGTGCAGTAGCGGCATGGACGGGTTCAATCTCAGGTCGATCAGCTTCGCTTTCACCCGAGTTTTGAGGTGGGAGGATTTTGTCAGAAAAGGGCTGGGTAAGACATTCTGAAACTGTTTGAGTGTTCTCCGCCGGTATGGCTTCGCTTGCACAGTGTTGAATGACCGTTTCTCTCAGCTGCCGCACAGCAAGGGCAACATCAGGTATGTTACCAAGACAGCATACTTTATCAGCATCAGTCGGTTCCCCTGATGCCTCCAGAATGAGAGCAATAATTTTATGTTCAGGTGTAATGAACTCGCTCATTAGCCGCGTCCTCTGCTAACGTTAAAATCTGAATTTCCACCCTCGCTCTGAAAGGACAAACCTTTCCCACACCATGGGCAGTTAACATCATCAGGCCCATCAATACAGAGAAGTTTTCCGCAGGTACACATCGCAAAAGCACTACTGTTTCCGCAGTGTGGGCACCCTGGTACGCCATGGAGTTCACTGGTGTTTATCTGCGCCCCGGCTACGGACATATCCGTCCATGAGAAGTAATCTTCATCCACAGGATAACAACCAGCAATGTTAAAGCTGTTAAGGTTTAGATCGAAAGCGAGGCCCGATACCCTGGCTGGCGGACGCTCATATTTAATCAGATAGGGTCGACGGGTTTTACTGCAACGCCCGGTTAATACCACACAGTTTTCATCGTATGCACGGGCTGTGTCATCTTTGGCAAGTTTGACGATATAGTCAGTTTGTTTCAGGGGCGGCTGAGAATCCTCGCCAACACTACGACTGTGAGCTGTGACTGAAGCTGTGATCCACTGGATAAACCGCGAAAAATCGCCTTCCTGATTTTCGGTAAACGATAAGACGTTTTCAGTCAGTTGTCTGAGTACACTGAGATCAACTGATGGTCCGATCCCCACAGCAATCATATTCACTTTTTTTGCGTAAAATTCGTTCCAGCGCTTAACCTCAGCTGAAATGTCATCTGTCGGTCGGCCGTCAGTAAGTAAGTAGACAACTGGCTTCCAGTCACCTTTTTCTTCCAGCGTCGTTTTTCGGACCTGAGAATCTATTTGTGTTGTCAGTTCCCGTAAGGCAGTCGCGAGGTTAGTTCCTCCACCGACAGGAAGGCGAGGGGGATAAAAAGACACAATGTCATGTAACGGGACAATCGTTCTGGCAATACCGGCAAAGGCAATTACTGACACCCAGACAGTCTCCAGAGCATGAGGGTCCTTACGCAGATCGCTCACAATCTTCTGCAAGCCATCATTCATCCTTTTCAGGTTTTCACCAATCATGGACTCAGAACAGTCCAGAACAAAAAAAACGGGAAGTCGTCTCACAGGAAACTCCCTCATAGCAAAATGTGACGTCCATAGCAGAGATGGACTTTATCGGTATAAGGCAGGGTTATTCCCTGCCATACCGGCGTAAGTTACAGAACAAGCTGGATTTCGGGCGGTGGCGGTGGAAGTGTGTCCGAATCAGTAGTGACTCCGGCACTGGAGCTTCCTGAAGCCACGCTGGCACTGACCCATTTGAAAAAGCCTGAAAATGCGGTCGAATCCAGTGTTTCAAGAGCCACAACTTTGTCAGTCAGTTGTTTCAGATGTTCGTGTCCCGCTTTAGGACCAACAGCACAGGCTATAATGGAACCAAACGAACGCCGCTGAACCTCTTTAACAGCTTCCCCATAAGCCCAGGCATCTGACGGAGTACCATCTGTCATCAGAAACACCAGCGGTCTCCAGTCGCCTTTCTGTTCACCATCAGAGCGGCGAATATCCCGGTCGACACACTGGATCAGACATTCAAGCGCCGCGCCGGTAAAGGTGCCGCCCGCACTTGGTACTTCTATATCAGAAAACTGAAAGTCAGCCAGGGCAGTGAGGGGAACATACTCCCGGGCTTCATTATCGTATGTAATTATTGAGATATGGACGCTTTCAAGCGCATAAGGGTCCTGTCTCAGGGCACTCAGCATAGCCTGCACACCCACATTCACTGAATGTATCGATTCTCCTCTCATTGAGCCGGAAGTATCGATGAGCAGATATACGGGTAGTCTTCGCATTTAGATATAGTTCCTCAGATGGCTTACGAACGAATCGGAGGTGGAAGGCTCGCCTATCGCATTCAGTTTCCAGCCACTGGATTCCCGGACAAGCTCAGCAAAGACCATCGATCGCTGACCATTAAAGGCTACACCGCCGGAGAGGTCAAAGCGTGCCATTTCCACATTTTTTCCGTCTACCGCCCGGATAAATGCATTTTGCACTTTTCCAAAGTGCTGCTGTAATTTTTCGCCGTTGTAGATCTGAACAATAAAGACAATTTTTTCGTACTTCGGATCGATGCTGTTTAGTTTTACGATAATTTGCTCATCGTCTCCGTCACCGGCACCTGTCCGGTTATCGCCGGTCAACCAGATCTGCCCTGATTTATGGCGAAGACTGTTGAAGAAGACGATATCGCCGTTAACCAGTGTCGGCTTACCATTTTCAACATTGCCAAGGTCAGTAACTTTACCGGCTGCGTTGCAGAGAAAGGCAATAACATCGAGGTCATACTCCTCCTCTTTTTTGCCAAAAATTCCACCCAGGAACCCTTTTTTCTCTTCATTGATGTCCCAGCCAAGACCTATCGTGACTGAGGAAAGATCGAACTCATTTTTACGCAGGCTGACGCCTTGCCCTTTCCGTAAGCTGACAGTCATAGGATCCTCTCTTAAGTTAATTGCTTATAAAACCACGTTTACTTCTGGCGGCGGTGGAGGCAAATCATCAAGACCGATAACTTCTTTTTTACCGGCATCGACTTTCTGGCTACCTACGGAAACACTGGCTGACACCCATTTGAAAAAAGCTTTGATGGAGGAACTGTCTGCAGTGTCCAGCTGGAGAACAATCTCTGTAATCTCCTTAAGTACCGCTGTGTCGGCATCGTGACCGGCAGCACAGGCTACAACTACCCCTTTTTTGGCTGCTTTGAATTCATTCAGTCCTTTACGCCAGTCATCCGTAGGTCCGCCATCCGTCATCAGGAAAACGAGTGGACGCCAGTCTCCTTTTGTCTCCGCTGTCGTTTTCTGAACTTCTGCATCAATTCGGTTTGCAGTCAGGGATAAGGCTTCGCCCAGAGCGGTAGTTCCGCTTGCCGAAAAAGAGGGGAGATTGAAACTGAGGAGATCTGTAAGAGGTACGGCCTGACGAGCAGTAGAGTCGAAAGTAATGACAGAGACATATGCAGTTTCCAGTGCATAAGGATCCTGCTTCAGGGTGGTCAGTAGTGTCTGGACACCATTTTTAACTGCCTCTATAGGCTCTCCGTGCATTGAACCTGATGTATCGAGAAGCAGATAGACGGGAAGTCTTCTCATCTTAAACTTTCCTTAATGGTTGATGGGGGAGCTCATTTCCTGAACATGGTTTTATAAACACTTCATATCATATTACTAAAAACAAAGGCATATAGTTAGTTCAGCAATCACAAAGTGAGATTTTCACGTTGTTTCAAACGCGCGAGTTGGTTGAACAACAATACAAATTTGCAATATTTCAACAATACGATCCCCGCCATTTTTAGTAGGCATTCGCCATATTGATAACCCGTCGCCGGGAAACTGGACAGGTCATAATCTATATAAAATATGGTTTAACGTTTTTGCATTTAATAATACGGTGACGATGGTCAGTTAAAAGAAAACTAATAAAATAAAACACAGGGATTACTTATGAATTAAGAATCTTTATTTTATTAATTTGCTTTTTATCTGTAGTTATACAATAAACACCTGTTGGGAAAATGGTAAAGATTGCCGATTAGTGGAGTGAGAACAACCACCCCACTAATATTCTGCTATTTCTTCATTTCATTGATAATTTCATCAATTTTTAACTCTACTAATTTTTCTACTGCCTCGCTTCTTGATGTACCGCTTAGCGCAGCCAGTTTGTCAATTTTGCGAAGAACACGGCGTCTTATCGACAGGGAAACGGAAGTTTTTATATCCTTATCCAGTACCACCCGTGCCCCCTGGTCATGTGTTTTTAAATCAGAATTAAGGTCCAGCGCCTCACTCATTCTCTTTAGTGTTTTCTTATCCAGTAATCCGGAGTGTACCATCTGATAGGAGTGGCCAGCCTTACTGTATTTAATTTCAGCAGCGTAAGTTTCCCTCAGCTCTTTAAGCGCCCGGCTTAGTGTCGGCTCAGAACAGGCCAGCGTCGCGGTGATGGATTGCGCCGATACAGGCTTCCCTGAGCCAAGTATGTTAGCCAGGGTGTAAACTCTTTCCTGTCTGGTGTTTAATTGCATATTCAGTCGGTACCTGCCATCTGGGTCAGTGGTTCTATAGGCTGAAAAATGTAAGTTGAACTCATTTTCCTGATCAGACCTCGATCACCCAATGCTTCAATAGGGTCAACGCCACGCAGATTCCCGAAGTTGATTAGCTCGATTTCAGAGCGGCGTACCCGCCAGGAAATAATGTACTCATCTTCAAGATATCCAGTGCGTTTACTCACCCGCTGAGTGAAGCCTGAAATGACGGCCTGTTCAAACGGAAGCGTCTGAAAAACGATTGCTGCTAATCTCAGCAGGCATCCGTGAACGTGTTTAGCGTAACTTTCCCGGACCGCTTTCTGTGTCATGGCTTTTTCATTGATATCAGTTCCCCGGGCATTCACGCTATACACTTTATCAGGCATATCCTCAATCTCAGGTAAATCAACATCAAGCCAGACTGTTGATTCTTCAGGCCGTACCTCAAACGTCACCAGCGTTTCTCGCGGCCATTCTGTTTGCGAGAAAACTTCCTCAAGACAATGTTCAAAGAAGCGGGCGTCAGATCGGAATTGCTCTTTCGCTAAAGCTACAGAGTCCGTGCGATTTTTTTCATGCTCCTGGTACTGATGCTGCCATTCTGCGTACTGCTCAGCCCACGCTATACGCTGTTTCTCATAACGCTGTTTCAGCAACGCATTTTCACGTTCAATATCAGCGACGGACGTCTGCCACCGCCGAAGATTTTCGTTCTGTCGCTCCTGTCGGGCTGCATCAGATTCAAGCCATCCCCCAAGGAAACCGCGACCGGCATGCTCATCAGGTTCTGGTGGAAGAGGTATATATTCAGGTTTGTTTGGTCGTACCGGCGCAGGAAGAGTGAAACTGCCCTGACGGAGCGCCAGGTACTGTGTCTCGAGCGTGGCCCAGGTATTCCCTCCCTTTGGAGAAGGGGAGAGTTCATGGATATTGGTTATCGCTGTTACGGTGGACATCAGTTTTTCCACCACCAGCTCCAGTTCAGACCTCAGACCGGGATCTGCCTGATGCCTGGTATTCACTCTTTCCCGTGCTGTTCTGTCAATCCGGGTGCGGTAACTCAGTCCCGTTCCGGGAAGGCCCAGGTTGGCAAACGTACCATTCTTTCCCACTGACAGCGAAGCTCCACGGGGGCCAATACTCAGACTGGGGGTCCCGTTACTCAGGTTAACCCTGACCCCCGGGATAATGCTGATCGATTTACGAAATCTGAATCCCATATATGCTTCCTTAGTGCTGCTTAGAAACTGGAATAAGCCTGATTCCTTCCGGATTTTGCCCCGTAGTCAGACCGTATACCTGTCCCCGTCCCAGGATCCCCTGAGCCCACCGGCGATGGGTAGCCGGTTCACACATCGCTCCCTGAGATTTGAAGACTGCCTGGGTGGAATTCAGAATTCGTAACGCATCTGAATGCTCACCAGGAGACACTTTAAGCGCCTCCTCTATGACACTAATCTGATCAGGATGAATGGCCGTTTTACCCACCAGCCCATGGGCGATATCCATAGAGAGTTCTCGTCCCAGAACGCCGTGATCGTCGATGTGTTCGCATACTGGTGCGGTAAGCGCAAAATCACGAGGAGCGAATACTGACACAAGCATTTTTATGACATAACCCATAGGAGTGTCATAAAGGGTCAGATCCCGTGGCCGTCGCAGAGACACGACGTTCATGAGATCGTTTCCGCCGATCCGCAAAGCGATTATGCGGTCACGGCAGTCATGACTCGAAAGTTCATTTGCCAGCGCCTGCATTTTAATAACATCATAGACTTCTTCGGTTTCAAGCGTCGGCATCATCATCAATGATGTTCCTGCCATGATGTCCCACCAAACCGGGAGCGTGGAAAGGGTGAATTTGGGCAGTACAAAACCATCAACTGCACTCAGGTCCAAATTAGTCGTTAACCATCCCCCCATATCAGTGTGACGTGGGCGGATAAATACCAGTGGGTACTTCTCATCATCGTTGACGGCTCTTGCGTGTCTCAATTGCTTCAAAAACAGTGAAAGATTCTGAATCGCAAGAGGGATGTCATGCTCGCTGACCGCATCTTCCAGGCAGACAACCAGAGAGCGTAGCCCCGGTATTTTCCCTTCCAGAACGACCTCAGAGATATCCTTGCGTGTGGCAGGCATATACAGCGTGGCACCGAGTTCCCATGGGTTGGGTTGTTTTTTCATCAGCGTACCTTTTTGATAATGGTAACCGCACGATACTGACCGAGCGTATCCCCGGCTTCCGTCACCTGGATACCTTTCTCTTTTGCCAGCCCAACCAGAAGAGAAACATCCGGGTCATCCATCTGGCGAACAAAAACATGATCAGGTACACGACGCAGAACCGCCCGCGTCGCTTCAGCGATACCCGGCTTAATGCGGTTAATGCTGTCCACCTCATAACGCGCAGCAAGGCTCTGGATAACTTTTCTGCTCAGCTGCCAGCGTGCGGCATTTTTCCCTGCGTCCCAGCCAGAAGCGGGAAGGGGTTTACCGTCAAGCTGTTCACGGAAATGTGCTACCGTATCCACCAGCATCTGGCTACATTCAAAAGACTGAAGGTGATCGCAAACCACACAGCCATGCAGGCCTTCTTCGGCCCAGACAGAGCGCGAAATCAGACCCGAGACAGGCGCGCCCATGATACCGAACGGGATAAGCCAGTCATCGTCACTGGCAGCAAGCCAGGCACATCCGCAGGGGTCAGCCAGCACAACCAGTCGAGGCTGCTCCGGATAACCGGGACGGTCCTTCAGTGTGCGGGATAATTCGCCGGTAATAGCTCCTTTTCCCGTCCAGCCGTCGACAAACACTATGCCACCAGTACCATGGCGTGATTCGATAAAATCAAGCGCCGCAGCATCAATACCCCTGTCGCGGATAATGCTGATCCCGTAGTGGAAAGACTGTTTTCCCATCGCACGCAGAGCCTGATGCAGCATGACCCCCAGTGGAACACCAGCTCTGACCAGGCTGACCAGGACAATGGGTTCATCGCCAGCACGACGGGCCAGTTCACGAGCAAGATAAGATACCTCCCGTGCCAGACGTGCAGCTCCCGAGTCAAGCGCACGGGTGAAAAGATCCAGGTGCCAGCGGGTCGGCTCTGGTTCCTGGCTTAACATGTCGGAATAATGCATTTTTCCTGACTGAATCAGTTCTTCCTTCAGGTCAACCGGTGTCATCTCCATGACAATGGGTTTCAGCAAAAAGTGAACATCGTCCGGTTTATAGGAACCAGAAAACGGGGCAAAATGCGACATCTTATTGCTCTCCAAAAATACGCTGTGAAATGGCCTCGGCAAACTGACTCTGGCGTGGAAGACCAAACCAGCTGCAGAGTTTCATGAACCGATGGTCGCTCAGGCTGTCACCCAGCCCCATCACCGGGAAAACCCCGCGCTCCTGACGCAGTTTCTCCAGCAACCATGAAACGGCCAGCCCTTTTTCTACCGGGCAGGGTAACCAGGCAATGTTGTTGCTGTTACGGTGGATGTAAAACCCTTCGGTCGAAAAAACGCGCTCAATCTCATCCCCGACAGCGTTCAGTTCATCAAGCTTCGTGCTGTCGCGGTGCTTCATGACCAGATACACCGGCGTGCCCTCATATTCGTAGTTGAGGCGTGCCCAGGCATTAATGCCTCGCGCATCCATGAGCTCGGTGATGATATGTTGCATTGATGTTAAGCGGTCGGCGTAGGAGGACAGGCACTCCAGCATATGGGCTTTCCAGTCGCTGTCTGGCGTACCATCTGGACGAAGGATCACCGCGCCATGAGTGGTCACGGCCCAGGAACGGAAGGGGATCTGTACCCGACTGATTTCTTCCGTACCTCTGGCCGTCACCGGAATGAGGTCCGCATATTCCAGCAACCAGTCCACCAGCATGGCCTGCTCTTCGGTCATAAAACTGCGAGGCGTGAGGCTGCGATCCAGTGCGCCGGTCCGGAACGGTTCAAGGGCAAGTTCATCAACCATTTTTCGGCGGGTCTGGAACAGGGTGTCATCGAGGTCGCTGAAGACGACGGGCTTATTCATAGGTAATCACCTCTACGGTGGGAGCAACAGCGGAAAGCGCCTCAAGCAGCCGGGGGTCCACGCTGGAAGCTGGCGTTTCGCAACAAATCAGGATCCGGTCAAACTGCTGATGAGCAACGTTATAGACATAATTTGGAATACCCAGTCCGTAGTTATCGCTGAAAGCAATGGCGGACTGGATAGCATAACCAGTGGAAATCGGTGAGCGGGTCGTCGAACTGAACACGACCTGAGCTCCTGCCGCTTCAAGTCGCTCAGCCAGCAGGAACGGCTCCCAGACAAATTCACCGGTGCCCAGTACCAGAATGTTTTCACCGTGCGAAACCTGAACCTGGAGACCCAGGTCACTCGCCGGTATCTGCATCCCGAGTCGCCCCCAGGATTGTTTGCCTGTGATCGGGACGTTCCCTCTGGAGGTCACATTTACCTGGGGCATGACAGGAAGCGGGGCATCCGGTTCGGGTGTCCAGCGCCAGTTGCCGGAGATGAGCGATACTGTATGTAGTGGCAGGGGGCTGTTCTGACTGAGTGCTTCTCCGCTCCAGTCAGTCAGCGTGACAGCAATAACCCGTCGTACCTTCCGGAGTGCACCCGATGCACGTAATGAGGCGAGAAGATTGAGGAACGTTTTCCCTGTCGTGGCTTCATCATCCACGAGCACTAATGTTTGTGCCTCCGCTACGGTTTGCCGCATGGCAGCAGAAACTGGATAGTAGATCAGGTGGTCTGTGGCATGGCTGTGCTCTTCTTTAAACTCGCACAACAGTTCGGCATCGACCGGATGGCGGGTTGATGTCAGATAAACACAGTCAGGGTGATGCTTGCGCACCTCATCAAACACTCCCGCCCCGAGGCCGACAGCCGTCTCAGCCATCCCGATAAATACCACCGGCCCGTCCAGAGTCCCGGGAAACTTCTCCGCCAGCTGTGTATAAACATTGCGCATGACCAGAGGAGAGACAGGAATATGTCGACCCAGCACTTTACTGACAAACAGAAATGCGCGTTTTGGATTCCGCCGTTCGGCGATATCAAAGAGATCAGTAAGAGGATAATCGGTTTCCTCGCTGCTTACCTCAATTCGCCCACAGGATAATGTCTTTTGATAAACGAAATTACCATCAATTGCTGACATATCTGTCTCCATTAATCAATTCTGTTGGTCAATGATGCCGGATAGAGAATGACATCGGTGACAGAGCGGACGACTGCAGGTGAAAAATCAGTTTTCGCTGACTGCCTGACCTGATCATCATCCATCAGCCCAAGTGTATGGAAGGCATACAGACCCGGAAGATTCACGCCACTGTGCCGCGTATAACCAATACCTCCTGAAGGCCGCATGTTAATTTCCAGCAATAGCGGTTTGCCTTCGGCATTATGGCGAGTCTGTACATTGACCATGCCGTCTGCGTTCATTAGGCGGGCGCAGTTGATGGCAAGTTCAATCGCTTCCCCTTCATTTTCCAGATACTGAAGCACACCTTCTTTACGCCGCCCGATAGCGGCCAGGACCGTGCCTTGACTTACCACCATATCCACAGAGTATTCTGGTCCGGGTAAATAGGGCATCAGTACTTGTGGAGTAAAGCAGTCCATCCGGGCATGAGCAGCCAGAAACTGTGATGGGTGGATAACACGGCTATCAGGATTGTTGAGAAAAGCTACCGGGGAAACATTGTCATCAAAACGCCAGAATCCCATGCCATAAATGCCTGTAACAGGTTTAATGCAGAGGCAATCAGAAGGGAAAGGGGGATGACTCAGCAGAGTACGAAGCTCGTCTACATTTTTTACCCGAACCGACGGGACAACCGGAAGTCCATTTTTTTCCATAAACTCGGAAAAAGTAACTTTTTCATCGGCTAATTCAAACCAGTGAGTCCCCGTTGACCCGGTAGTCAGGTGGACACCAGAACGTTGAATGTTTTCCCGGTGGCTTTCAAACCATTTACAGTTGCGACCAGTATGTATCGCATTAATACCATGAGCGTCAGTAATGGAATGAATAAAAGAAAGACGTTCTTCTTCGTTGTTAGGTTCGATCATTGAAAAATCGGAAACAGACAAGATCTCTTTCCTCTCGTTGCGATGAGAAGAAAAGATTTCAATATCCTGATTTTCCTTTTCCGCAAATGATTTCACTCCAAGGATAATGTCTCGCTGGGAAGATAGCCCTTCCATAAACCAAATTTTCTTTTTCATTTTTTATAATTGTCGCCTGAAAAGGGGATGAGATTTTTGTAATACATGAGTCTAAGAACTGACCTGCGCCATGTCAATCATAATATGATAATCACTCGCTGTTTTTGACTTTCCGGCTAGACCACAAAAACCACCTAATAACAATAACATACATCAAACCACCACCTACCCACCCAATGTAATGAAACGTAAATTCCAGAAACCCACCAGTTTTTACCTTGCGGGTGAACTTTGTCATGATATGATTTAGATGCATTCTGTTTGAAAATGAATTTTATAAAAACCCGGTCAATACCTTTTAAGGAATGAATATGGTTTCTTTAAGTAAAAACCAGACAGTATCACTCAGCAAACAATCCACTGCTCTCAGCCAGCTTCAGTTCGGACTGGGTTGGGATCCTGTTAAGAAAAAGGGATTATTTGGCAGCATTTTTGGTGGCAATGATTCCATAGACCTGGATGCAGGTTGCGTTCTTCTGGATGCCGCAGGTAATAAAATTGACACCATCTGGTTTCGTAAACTGAAATCCAGCTGTGGGTCTGTCGTCCACTCCGGCGATAACCTGACGGGTGAGGGGGATGGAGATGATGAAATCATTCGCGTCGATCTCACAAAATTGCCGGCAAATGTTGAATACCTCGCCTTTACCGTGAACAGCTTTCGTGGGCAGTCCTTCAACGATGTCGATAACGCCTTCTGTCGCGTCGTGGATCAGACCAATAAAGAACTGGCCCGTTATCAGCTGACGGAACAAGGTGCTCATACGGGTATCATCATCGCTTCCCTGCGCCGCAACAACGGAAACTGGGATTTTACCGCCCACGGTAAAGCAAGCGGTGGCCGCACAATCGACGATATGCAATTCGATATCGTAAGTACGGTGGTAAAAGCATGAATCTGACACCGGGGGGCAATGCCCCTTTAATAGCTCAGGATCTCCGCGTGAGGGTCATTTCTGGTGGTCCTGTTGACGCTTCGGCGTTTCGATTATTCGCTGACGGGAAAGTTCGGGGTGACAGCGATATGGTCTTTTACGGGCAACCCCGTAATGAAGATGGTTCCATTAGCTTCAGTGCTGAAGGGACCAATAGCGTTTTCACCGTTGATCTGTCCCGCCTCAAGCCCGACGTGCAGAAAGTCGCCTTCACCGTTACCTGTGACGGCAGTCATACCGTTTCCTCCCTGAATCATCTGTCCATACAAATTGAAAGTGGCAATACCTCGCTGATCAGTGGTCAGGTAGAACTGAGTGGCCGTCAGGAAGCCGCTCTGATCCTCGGTGAAGTCTATCGCAGGAATGGTGACTGGAAATTTCGTTTTATCGCCCAGGGCTTCAATGGCGGCCTGAAACCTCTCGCTGAGTACTATGGCGTCAACGTCGCGGATGAGCCAGCTCCAGTCACTCCGCCACCAGCACCTCCGGCTCCGCCTAAAGTTAGCCTGAGTAAAGTTTCTCTGACCAAAGAGAAGCCTGCCATCAGCCTTGCCAAAAAAGACAATTTTGGTGAAATCCGCATCAATCTGAACTGGCATCGTGGCTCGGGTTCAGGCGGGTTACTGGGCGGTATGTTTGGTTCGAACAAAGCGATAGACCTGGATCTCGGTGCATTCGTTGAGCTCGCAGATGGCTATAAGTCAGTTGTTCAGGCACTCGGTAATGCTTTTGGTAACTATCACTCTGAGCCATATGTTCAACTGCAGGGTGATGATCGTACCGGCGAGGCTCTGGATGGTGAATGGCTACACATCAATGGCCGCGAATGGAAAGAAATTCGCCAGGTACTGATATATGCCTTTATCTATCAGGGCGTGCCCAGCTGGGACAAAACCGATGGCGTGGTGACATTACATGTTCCGGAGCAACCACCGATTGAAACGCGTCTGACTGAAGGTGATAACAAACGCACGCTGTGTGCGATTGCCCGTCTGGTCAACGAGAACGGTTCCATTCGTGTGGAACGTATTAACCAGTACTTCAGAGGCCAGGAGGAAATGGACCGCGCTTTTGGCTGGGGGTTTCGCTGGTCCAGAGGTTCCAAATAAACGCAACGATGAGGGTATGAGAATGAGTTTTTTCGACAAAGTCAAAGGGGCTTTGACCTCGGGTCGTGAGGAATTGACCCGCCAGGTAGGCCGTTACAAAAACAAGAAATTTATGCAGGGTACCGTCGCGGTATGCGCCCGTATCGCTGTTGCCAGTGACGGCGTTAGCTCCGAAGAAAAACAGAAGATGATTGGATTTCTGCGATCCTCAGAAGAGCTGAAAGTCTTCGATACAGCAGAAGTTATCGAATTTTTTAACAAGCTGGTGACCAGTTTCGACTTTGATCTGGAAATCGGAAAAGGCGAAACGATGAAATATATCCTCGCCCTGAAAGACCAGCCAGAGGCAGCTCAACTGGCTCTTCGTGTCGGTATTGCTGTCGCTAAAAGTGATGGCAACTTCGATGATGATGAGAAGAGTGCTGTCCGTGAAATTGCCCGTTCGCTGGGTTTCGACCCGGCTGAATTTGGCCTCTGATAAACAACGGATAAAGGTACGATATGGTTTCCACTCACATCGGTTTTCCGGCTGAAACAGTGACGGTCTTTGTTGCTCTGTCGGTCGGCGCCATCTTTATTGACCTGTTCATGCACCGACATGACAAGCCAATTTCCCTCAAAAGCGCAGCCTTATGGTCCGTTTTCTGGGTTGTTGTCGCGATGGCATTTGCCGGTTTCCTTTTTGTGCATCACGGAGCCGAGGTTGCCAGCCTGTTTGTCACGGGTTATGCCCTTGAGAAGGTGCTGTCAGTTGATAACCTGTTTGTCATGATGGCGATTTTCTCATGGTTCTCAGTTCCGGACCGTTACCGTCACCGGGTTCTGTACTGGGGGATCATTGGCGCTATCGTCTTCCGGGGGATTTTCGTTGCGATCGGTACCGGTCTGCTTAGTCTTGGCCCTTATGTCGAGCTGATCTTTGCCGTTGTTGTTGCCTGGACTGCGGTCATGATGCTCAAAGGCGGTGGGGATGATGACGAAATTGAGGATTATTCTCAGCACCTTGCTTATCGCCTGGTTAAACGCTTCTTCCCGATTTGGCCGAAACTGTCCGGACATGCATTCCTGCTGACACAAAAAGAAGTGGACGCCGAACTGGCTAAGCCAGAAAACAAAGACGTATCTGTAGGGCGACTGAAAAAGGCAGCGCTTTACGCCACCCCATTGATGTTATGTGTGGCTGTAGTGGAACTCTCTGACGTAATGTTTGCCTTCGACTCTGTCCCGGCAATTATTGCAGTCAGTCGTGAACCTCTGATTGTCTATAGCGCCATGATGTTCGCAATACTGGGCCTGCGTACTCTGTATTTTGTACTGGAAGCCCTGAAACAGTATCTGTCCCAGCTGGAGAAAGCTGTTATCGTCCTGCTGTTCTTCATTGCGTTTAAGCTGGGTCTGAACGCTACCGATCACATCTGGCACCATGGTTACAGCCTGTCTGCGACCACCAGCCTGTATGTCGTACTGGGTGTACTGGCTCTTGGTATTCTGGCCAGTGTCATCTTTCCGGAAAAGCCGGAAGCTGAAAATAAAGAAAGCTGATCTCAGCTGATTAATGATTAACGAAAGAGGATAAATAGATGAGCGTTTCACTATCTAAAGGCGGCAACGTTTCCCTGAGCAAAACCGCGCCAAGCATGAAAAACGTCCTGGTTGGCCTTGGCTGGGATGCACGTTCTACGGACGGTCAGGACTTTGACCTCGATGCTTCCGCATTTCTGCTGGCAGCCAATGGCAAGGTTCGTGGCGATGCAGATTTCATTTTCTATAACAACCTGAAATCTGCTGATGGTTCCGTTACTCATACCGGTGATAACCGTACCGGTGAAGGTGATGGCGACGATGAATCCCTCAAAATCAAACTGGACGCGGTACCTGGGGATGTCGACAAAATTATTTTCGTTGTCACTATCCATGATGCTCAGGCTCGTCGCCAGAGCTTCGGTCAGGTTTCCGGCGCATTTATCCGTCTGGTGAATGATGACAATCAGACTGAAGTTGCTCGCTACGATCTGACAGAAGACGCTTCTACTGAAACTGCCATGCTGTTTGGGGAGCTGTATCGTCACAACGGAGAATGGAAATTCCGTGCGGTTGGCCAGGGTTATGCTGGTGGACTGGCTTCCGTGTGCGCTCAGTACGGCATCAACGCGTCCTGATAAAAAGTAACTTTCTTACCCAAATCATTCGGGGGTGATGCCCCCGATATCCACGACCCGATATCTACGATTAGCAGGAGCAAAAAATGGCTGTTTCTCTCGTTAAAGGCGGTAATGTTTCTCTGACTAAAGAAGCCCCGAGCATGAATGTTGCTCTGGTTGGCCTGGGCTGGGATGCACGCGTTACTGATGGTCAGGCATTTGATCTGGATGCATCAGTATTCCTTGTTGGCGAAAACGGTAAAGTGCTGTCCGATTCGCATTTCGTATTTTATAACAACACCACCAGCCCGGATGGCGCAGTACAGCATCAGGGTGATAACCGTACCGGTGAAGGCGACGGTGACGATGAGCAGGTCAAAATTGATCTGACAAAAGTGGCCGCTGACGTTAAGAAACTCGTATTCGCAGTCACCATTCATGAAGCAGACAGCCGTAAGCAAAATTTCGGCATGGTCAGTAACAGCTTTATGCGTGTGGTGAACAACGATAATGGCTCCGAGATTGCACGCTTTGACCTGTCAGAAGATGCCTCAACTGAAACCGCAATGATTTTCGGTGAACTGTATCGCCATGGCGCGGAATGGAAGTTTAAGGCTGTAGGACAGGGCTTTGCTGGTGGCCTGGCTGCGCTGGCAACCCAGCACGGCATCAACATCTGATAAACCAGTAAAACCAAACCCCGGCCTGTCCGGGGTTTTTTCTACCCGCTGAGTGATCCCTTTACCCGGCAACAAGGAGCCAAAATGCAATTACAATCAGGACAGAACATTCCGCTTCACACAGCTACACTGACTCTCCGGCTTGATTATCCCCCCAGTCCTGGATTTCACAGTACCCCTGAGACTTGCCTGTTTATGCTGAATGCTGAGGGAAAAGTGACAGGCGATGCCGATTTTATCTTTTACAACAATCTCAGTGCTGCGGGTGGCAGTGTGAAACTCAACCCCGGTCACCAGCACGCAGTCGTTCATTTTGCGCTTGACCAGATCCCGGATACGATTCAGAAGATTGCAATCACTATGGTGATAGATGGCAGTGATACGATAAGCGGCCTCGCGCAACTGAAACTTTCTGCTGAAAGTCAGGCCACCTTTTTTGTCGATCTTAATGGCCGCACAGAAAAGGCAGTAATTATGGGGGAAGTTTACCGATACCAGGGCAACTGGAAGCTCAGGGCGCTTGGGCAGGGATTTAATGGCGGGCTTGAGCCACTGGCAGTTAGCTATGGTGTGGACGTGGAACCTGCAGCAGAAGTTGTACCGCAACCAGCCAGGATCAGCCTTGAAAAGAAACTCGAAGGTAAAGCGCCTGCGCTTATCAGCCTGGCTAAGAAAGCCAGTATTTCACTGGCAAAACACAAACTGGATACCGTTGAAGCACGAGTCGCTTTTGTTCTCGATGCCTCAGGCTCAATGACCGGCCAGTTTAAAAAAGGCCATGTACAGGCCGTTCTTGACCGTATAGCTGTCCTGTCTGTCCAGTTCGATGATGACGGCACGATGGATGTATGGGGCTTTGCTGAGCGTCACAAGAAATACCCTGACGTCACACTGGACAACCTTGACGGATACATTGCTGCAATTCAGAACACGGGTAAACGATCTGCCTGGGAAATCCTTCCCGGCCTTGGCGGGACGAACAATGAGCCGCCAGTCATGAATGAGGTTATCGATTATTTCAAGGACAGCACCCTACCCGTTTTTGTCGTGTGCATTACAGATGGCGGGATCAGCAAAACACGAGAAATTAAAGAGGCCATCCGCCGCTCAGCCAACTATCCTGTCTTCTGGAAGTTCGTGGGACTGGGCGGATCAAATTATGGGATTCTGGAGAGGCTGGACACCTTTAGCGACCGTCGCGTAGACAACAGCAACTTTTTTGCGATCGATAATTTTGCCCACATAAAGGACGAAGAGTTGTATGAAAAACTTCTCGAAGAGTTCAAAGACTGGCTTGGACTGGCAAAAAAGGAAGGCATTATCTGACCCATCGCCCCGGTAAGGGGCGATAGGCCTGCTGCCATGACGACATCTTTTCAAAGTACGCAGAGCTAAACAGGGCTATATGCAGATGTGATCGCTGAAACCCAACTTCACCCAGTAATTTATACCCAGGAACACATCGGCAGGGATGAAAAAAACCCGCTCGGAAAAGCGGGCTGAAAGTAGGTATTCCAATGGTAACAGGTTGAAGCATACCTAATAGTCCGAGCTACCGATTTACCAGGATGCACTCTTTTTTAGACCAGTTACAGTGGTTAAATGTAGAATATATGTTGCCTTTATGTAAAGAAGAAATTACAGAACGATAAAGGGCAATTTTTATCTGATGATTAGCTTCGACGGAAGTTTACGACGGAAACCTTGATGGAAGTGACGCCAGTGAGGCTCAGTCGCTGCGGAAAGGAGTTCATAATCACCCCGCGTATCACCCCATGCCCGAAGATGATAGTCAGTCAGAGGTCCATATTCTTTTTCAAGCCGGATAATTTTCTGTGAGCACCTGCAATTATGGCCACTGATTCTGCCAGTCAGAATGCCGTCTTTTGTCTCTAATTGTGTACCAATCAGTTTGATCCTAAGTTTTTCGGCAAAGGGTCTGAGTACAATTTCCGGCGACGCAGAACATAAGGTGACGATCGCGCCGGAAGTGACTTCATTCGCCACAGCAATCAAACCTGCCGGGCGCATGAGGCGATGCCAGTAGAGCTGACAGAATTCCTCTGCTTTAGAAGACACCCACTTTTCCTCTACACCAGTAAGAAAAGTTGTAATGAGCGTTTCTTTTAGCTCATCACGCGTCATCTGCTTACCCATACAGCGTAACGTGGGTAGAGCCATGCTGACGATACGTCGCGAAAACGCCCGATTGCCAAAGGCAAACCGCAGAAAAGGGATAAAGCTATCATGCCGCGTTAACGTACCGTCAAAATCAAATACAGAAAGCATGCGGGGCTGAATGACGTTCATCGTGATCTTATTCCGTTGGATAGTAGGTTACTTCTGCCAGCCGCTGCACTATACCACCAGGACGCGAATAACAGTAACTGCACGTGAGGTGCTAACATCCTGCTCGCGTCAAAATGAAGGGCAGGGGTCCAGGCACCTCCTGAGAAAAAAGTAACTTTTTCGTGATTGTGTGCTCAGTAAAATCTGATGCGGTAACCCCATACTCTGGATCGGCGGAGGGCAGTATATTACTGTTCCTTCACAAGTAATGAGTTCTGATCTCTGTAAGCATACCTGTCACATTCAGCACCCTGAAACCGTACCCCGGAACTGTCTGGTGTCAGGACAAGTCCACCTTGTGCAGCATGTACGTGGAGAAGCTTATCCCCACCCGACACATTCAGATGTAGTGCAGGCACGCCATGATTGATTTCCGGTAATACACCTAAGCAAAGCTGACCTGTATCGTCCGCCACCTCGATTGAGGTCTGGTTATCCAGATGGTAGGTGGCCGTATAAATTCTGCTATCCGCTTCATGGCAAACCGGTTCACCTTCAGGGATACGCCAGTCCGTCATTCGTTTAATAACAGGAGCACCGACAGATTATTTTTGTGCGGCCACAATAAGCAGAGATTGCAGGGCAGCTCTGTCAGAGTTTCGGATCGCCCTGTCGAGGATAGTTTCCTGTCCCTCGTCTGCCCAGGCTTCAACATGATAATTTGACCATACGTTACGTTCAGTCGAAGGCAGACGGTCATCGGGTTCAATGTGGAGTGTGGGGGTACACTCTATGTCTGAAAGATAGGGCTTTGCGACATCGCCATCCGTAATGCCGTTGACCCGTCCACCACAGTGATCAGCAATTACCCGCCCTATATCCAGCATGAAGGCCTGGTGCGCCTCACGGGAGTCAAGTTCACCCAGCAGTTCAGGTTTAATAAGAAGACCGGTTACGATTTCAGCCAGTTCATTGGGTAATATTTGCTTTGTCATAATGCCTCACAAAATAGACAGATCAGTACAGAAGAGTGGAGGGAGAATGCCCGGACCAAAGAAAATCACATGACGTTCAGGTACGATTTCATCACCCGGAACTCATCAGGAGTGATTGGTTTCATACTGGATTTTTTGATGGCAGAGCCAGAACTAAATTGTATCCCTCCTTCGGCATCTTTTTCCCCACCATCGCGATAGTTAAGCTGAATCTCATCATACCTATGCGCTGCATTAACGCTGTTCGGGCAACGCAATATAAACGATACTGGATATTCAAGCTCACCGACGACCTCTGTAAATTCACAAAAGAAGTAATTCATCTTCTCGGCGAAAGCGGTTCGTTCAGCCTCCAGAAAATTGTGTAGACCTGTCCACCGGATGAAATCCTTGCTCACGACACAGGCAGCGCCTCCAAACCCGTCAGGCCTTTTTAAGTTACTGCATGTAAAAGCAATTTTGAACTCTATCAATTCGTTCCTGTCAAATGCAATAAGTGCCGCCTGAGCAAACAGCGCACCATGTTCAGAATTGAAATCACCGAGATCACTGTTAATAAGAAAACCTTCTGGGCATTTTTCCCCATCAAAATGCCAGTCCAGGTCTTCAGGAATATCTGCAACATTTCTGAATGGATGGTTCAGGACACAGTGACGTACAATAATCTCCATTTCTGACAGGCCGTTTGTGTTATCACATGAAATTAGTTTTTGAATAAAACTATCATCCGGTTCAAACAATTCATTCATTGCCTCAAGTAATATATCAGCTTGAGTAGGATTTGCTTCGATAAGGCAAGCACATTCTGAATAATAGTCAGCCATGATAAACCTCATATCTGTTTAGAAGATTACGATCGATTATGAATAAGACCATCATACTAAACCAAACCGGCTCATCAAGGGGGTATTTCCACCGGAAGCAATAATAATTAAGGTCAGATTCATAAATTCTGGATAATAATAACCACCCCCTTAAATGGTACAAAAAAACCCTTGAAAACAGTGAGAAATATTGGGCTTGCAAAATTTAGTTTTTCTGATTGAAGCTTTGTATTCTATCCAGTTTTATATATAAGAGATAATGGTAGCGCTGAAAAACAGACGTTAAACTCCATAATTGTAATAGTGCTAAGAACATAATCAATCTCGTCCAGCAATTCAGCCAGTGTGTAACACCAAATATAGTCCTTTCTGTATGAAGTTATCCAGAATGATGACCACCATTCCTTAATCAGCAGGTAAATATGATTAGTTGTAAGTCCTTGTCCATGGGTATCGTTTCGCCACTCTTCTAACCAGCGTTTATGTTGACCTGGAACACAGAAAGACAAGTAAAGCCTGGATTTTGCAACGTTAATTTCAAGTTGATATTTCAATAGGTTAGATTCTTTCTTTGTCAGGCGCTCCACCCTTTGATCATGAATCCGGTCACGGTGTTCGCGGCGCTGAAAAACCCTGTTCTGTAACTCCGGGAACATGGAAACTGCCAGAGACCAGGAAAGAGGGAGAATAAAACACTCTCCACGAGATTCAATCAGAATATCGATAGCACGCAGGTATTCAACTTTAGTTGCTTCGCCACGAACAAATGGATCGTAACTCGAATCAACCTTTCTCAAGTCATTCGAGCTAATTTGCGATTTACCTGTAAGTTCTTTAAAAAAGGCTTTGACGTAGGCCAGTTCTCCTGTTTTCCGTCCCAAAGCTCTGCGATTCTCCACAGAAGCAATAGAAGCCATTGCACATCGCTGGAAAGGGTTAATCGGGACAAGCGTGGAAGATATCATTAATTACCATCCTTAGAGAATAGGAAGCACATAAAGACATATTATCAGTAATTATTTCACTTGCTAGTACCTATTTATATAATAGTGCTTATGAATAATATTCAAAAACATTTAATATTTTTCGGAGTCAACTTCAAACATGAGAAAGCAACTTTTAGCACACCCATAAACCGGAAGCATATAAAAACAGTGAGCAAAGGGAGGGTTAAAGCAATTACTAAGCCTTACATGAAAGGCTTAGTAAAGGAAATCAGGGATATTACTTAGTGATACAGCTTTCAACTAGTGAAGCAATGAATTTTCTTTCTGCATAACATCCTTTCATTGATTGCGGATCAAAAACAATATTATCAGCTTCGACATAGCGTAGCCTGTGGTATACAGACAAACGCGCTTCATTCCTTTTATGCTCTTCAAGTACCGGGGTGTAATCATGATCGGTCATTCCTATAACAAAGAAAGCACAAATGACAGATAGTCCAATGATAAAGAAGGGAGCATGTTCCAGGAAAGAAGACATTGTTTTAGATACGTTTACGTCAAAAATATCAACAACAGCATTACTGAATAAGGTAATAATTATAAGTAAAAACATTACACCGATAACACAGGAAATCCGGAGGACCATTTTTGTGTTGTCAGGCTCAGCAGTAACTTCATCAGGTGGTGCAAAGACAGTAGAACGAGTCGTCTTCTGCATTTCCGAACCGGCATAACCTCCGCCTCCCAGAATAACAGAGTCTCCCGAAATGCCGCCCCCCAGTACTGAACCTGATCGTTCAGTAGTTGAAGTTTCCTTCAGATAAAGGGAGTGCAAAGGGATCCCGTCAGTTGGTGAATAATGAACTTTCATGATAGTCATAGTAAGGCTCCTGATTATTGATACTTTTATAGTACTGTGAGCCTGAGGACAATTTTTCCTTTAAAAGGGTGAAATCGCTATTTAACAATTTTTTTTACCGGGCACGAAAGGATAAAAACCGTAGTTGTCCTGCAAAAGCATCCAATTATGGAAAAACTATGAATGCAACATGTTGACGAGAAAATCTGATGGAAAAAGTTTACCTGTCTGGTATTGTCAGTAAAACCGGCAAAGGATTCAACTAACCAGGGGTGGTTTGTTGAATACGGAGCAGTAGCAGCCCCTTTGCCGGTTTGTCATCCTTTCATGCCTGCATCACTTTCCTTCCTGCTACCTGAAGACATCCACATACGATCTGCAATAAAGAAGCCCACATTTCGTTATGGGAGTGAACTACTTTTTTCACGAAAAGGGTCTCTCTGGGCGCACAATACGTGACACCGTCACTTTTGGATGTAAGTGATTTAATATCATTGGATATAGTCACAATGGTAAATGTCAATAGCGATAAAATAACAGAAATTGATTATAAAATTGATGCCTTTTAAATAAAACAAGGTTTCAATATGTCGATATAAAAACCAACAAAAAGCATGAATTCAGGAATAACCAGAAGTGTGCTCATTTTTCCATCGCTTCAAGAGGTATGCAACATCCTATTTACAGTTAGAATAATACCCTTTATTCCATGTGTTAGATTAATGTTATCACCCGAGGTGGGGGTAACCAGCTTCTAAATCAGTCCAAAAGTTACTTTTCTAGTGGTTTTTGTTCAGGTTGCGCTACGCGAAATCTGAAGAAAAACGGAGGGGTGAGTACGTCAGATTTCACGTAGCGCACGGCGACGAAAAGAAAATTTCGTATGATTTCTGGCCGGTTAATTGATCAAAATTGAAATCGCAGGATGAAGTACAACAGGGCTGAAGCCTTTTATGCCAGAAAAGTGCTGATAGTTATAATAGGGCCGAAGCCCTTACTGAAGCATTTTGGCGTTAACTGCAGCCCTTATCGGGCAAATGGGGTAGGGGGCCAGCCGGGGCAACCCATGATGCCCAACCATCCTTTCCATATCGTTCATTATAGTAACTTTCTTTGATCGCCTTACGCGCCAAATATGAAGCAGTATCCATACCAAATACCTCAATAGGAAATAGTTCATGCCCCCCAATATCCGTCAGACAAAAATCTGGGAAAACATCATTATTAGAAGCATCGTATCTCAGGGGTTTGATAAATGACCGCTCATGCTTATGAAGATAATTTAGCATGGTCAGCTCATAACTCGAGTCTGCCGGGATCCAGTTTTCATCAACATTCATCAATGCTATCTGAAGTGGTTTAAGATAGTATGTATCTTTCCCCTTAAATTTACCCAGATCACCTATAGCCATACAGATTACGTTACCTCCTGAACGCCAGTTTGCTATTTCAGAGCTGAATCTCTTCTCCAGTGATGCCCAATTCTCAGTATTCATCAGCACAACTGGAACACCTGAAAAAAACTTTATCGGAAGTCGTTTTGATGCATTCGAGTGTCTTTCAGGGTTATATTTAGATAGTACATTGAGGCAAATCAGACGCTCTTTATTCATCAGCGCCTCTGATGTCATTTTTATGTTTTTTGTCTCTTGAGGTGTCGAAGGATATGCACCTGCAAGTAAATGCATGGACAGCGGATGTGATGCGACTTTAATTTTTTCCGCAGAGTGGGTTATAAGGTTGAACACCTTGCCAGGATTACGTTTCCCGGCCATTTTCGGATACCAACGATTCAGACCGCTGTCATCCCACAGGAACTGGAGAAGACCCAGCAATGACATGCTATTCTGAGAAAAACCACCTGATTTATTCCTGTTATCTATCGGTACGATCGAGGTCGACTCCGAGTCAGATGAGGCTAATGCCACGTCTAACCTAATTCCGTAGCCTCCATCTTTAAGGTCTTTGACGACACCTTGTGTATAGCATTTTAGACCTGAATTGTCTTTATCAAGTGTAAAGAAAATACAGTCAGGTGAATGTTGACTACCTGTATTCGGGTACCGCGCCAGGAAATAAGTATCACCGCCTGAGTGATATTTTACGGCAAGTGATTTTTGTCCTTTTCCTTTACAGGCACAGCTTACCTTCGCTTCTACCGAAGCATGCGCCCGGGACAAAACGGCGTACCAACTCTTTTTAAATTCTTCTTTTGTCTGGAAGTCTCTTGAATACCTTTTACTGTCACCCCCATAAGATACAATCACATCATTAACAGTAGACATAAGCCCCCCTTAATTGATCTGAGCCGAGATGCGTTTTCATTCACCTCAGGTAATAATTTTCATATACATTGACACAATAGCATGTTGTTAATAAAGTAACCTATACTTTGAAAGTAACTTTTCAAAATCGTTGTGATTTCCCCCTCAAATCACATTTAATGATTATCATCCAGAGACAACCAATGATAAACATCCGGTCAACTAGATTAGCCATTTTTCCACTGGCTGTTATCCTTTTATATTCCCCATTAACTTCTATTGCCAAAACTTTCTCGGCGAAAGTAGTGCGAGTTATTGATGGTGATACAGTCCAGGCTTATGACGGTGCAACAAATACAAGAATACGGCTCTATGGGATTGATGCTCCTGAAAGTAAGCAAGCCTTCGGACAGAAAGCAAAGCAAGCAATGATTCAGTTAGTAGCAAATCAGGTTGTTAGTATTCAGGACCATGGGCAGGACGTCTATGGTCGTATGCTTGGCACAATCTATCTTAACAACAACGATGTTAACGCCATCATGGTCGCAAACGGTATGGCCTGGGCATATCGGTATCAGGGGAGGTTGATTGTTCCTGAATATGGGCCTCTTGAACAAAACGCTCGAAATGAAGGGAAAGGTCTGTGGTCTGATCCGCACGCTATAGAACCACGTCAATGGCGAAAAGCGAATAATTAAGTAAGGAATCACACTTCCACTTTCACAATATCGAGCATTCCTACTCCTAAAAAGTAACTTTTTAACGTGCGCTATTATTTATAAACAACACTGTAAAAAATGGGGGATTTATGGTTCAGATTCTTAATACAACAGGTTTAAACTATCATGTAGAGCAAACCATCGCTAATGCCGAAGAGCGCATTATTTTGATAAGCCCTTATCTGAAACTTAGCGCAAGAATTAAGGAGCTCATTGAAGACAAAAACCGTATGAAGGTTGATATTCGTATCATCTACGGTAAATCTGAACTTAACCCTAAAGACCATGAATGGCTTGTCAGTTTACCTTATGTTCGTTTGAGTTTTTGCCAGAACCTTCATGCTAAGTTTTATGCTAATGAAAATCAAAGCCTGATATGCAGCCTAAATCTATATGATTTTAGTCAAATCAACAATCATGAACTTGGGGTGTTAATTGTAAAGGATGATGACCGTGACGCTTTCAACGCTTCTATCACAGAGGCCCAGCGGTTAATCAGGATCAGTACAGAAAATATTCCATCACCAATATCATTACAATCGGGTAGATCTGAGTTGCAAAAAACTCATGAGCAGAAGAGTGAACATACAAGAACATCTCAAAAAAATGATGAAAAACATAGTATGTTAACAGATCCTATCTCAACCGAGTCAGATGAGAGAACAAGTAAAGAGGGGGATACAAACCCAGAACCCGCAAATAAACTAACCTCAACTAATTTAGCTAAACAACATAAAATGGGTTTATCTGAAATGTATGCGGAATTGATGAATTCAGGATACCTCATAGAGAAAGACGGAAAATATGAGTTAACGCCTTTAGGTATTTCCATCGGAGGCGAGAGTAAACCCAATCGTTATAAAAAAGGTGAGTTTTATTTTTTATGGCCTTCTGATATTTCTCTTTAACAGAGTTAACTTTTAAATTGCAGGGTGGTTTTTTTAATCACCCCTTTAACATTTATATGCAGTCTGAAATTTCTTAAGCAGTATCCTTTTGCAATCAAAAAATGTATTCAAATAGCATTGATTGTTTGCTTGATGACCTTTACAATTACAACATCTTATTCACTTCATACAACGATAGAATCATAACCGGATAAAAATTTTCCCGAGATGATTTTTTTCAAGATGGTGAATTTACCAACAGGGCAGTATCAAGACCAAGGAACATACATTCAGCATGAGATAGACTCATTTTTAAGACTTTTCTCGATTGAGAGAATTGAACTTCCTAAACCACTTGCTGAATTTCTTTAATTAATTTAATGTTCTTATGTAATTGCATAACAATGTGCATAAAGAGGTAACTATGAGCGAGACATTACAGGTTCTCAATAACATCCGTACACTTCGCGCTCAGGCACGAGAGCTACCATTAGAAGTGCTTGAAGAAGTATTAGAAAAGTTCACTATTGTCGTCGCTGAACGCAGTGAAGAAGAAAAGGCGGCCGAAGCGGCTAACCGTGAGCGTTTAGAAAAACTCTCTCATTACCGGGAAATGATGATCGCTGATGGTATAAATCCGAGCGAACTTATGGACGCGGCCGTCAACATTAAAGTACGCAAAAAACGTGAACCACGTCCTGCGAAATATGCTTACGTAGACGATGCCGGTGAGCAAAAAACCTGGACAGGTCAGGGACGTACTCCGGCACCAATTAAAGCTCAGCTGGATGCAGGAAAAACTCTCGAAGATTTCCTGATCTAAAACAAAATTTCTTTATTTTATTAACCACCTTACCAAGGTGGTTTTTTTTATCATCTTCATGCATTATCGTGGTTGGTCCGGCCGCAGAGAGATTACTATGTTAAACGATCATATTGAGACAGTTATGGATTTGTTTAACGGATCCAGACATCTAATCATTGCTGGAATTGTTCTAATTTATCTGGTGTTGATATGCCGTATAGTCAGTCATTATGAGGTTTATGCGGTAATGAACCGTAGACAGACATCATCCAGAGCTGGTAAGTATGAAGATGAGGACTCGGATTTAGCTAACCTTCTCATAAGCAAGAGTAAGGTTTCTCTGTGTTTAGACGTCATTACATTAGTATTGATTACATTTTTCACTGTAATGATGTATGTGTCAGCCTGAGTTTGTTGTGTTCATATTGGCATTTGGTATATCTGGCCATAGCCACACCAAACCACAAAACGTGTAAAATCAATAGCTTAGTACGCATAATGTACGTTATGTTAAATCCAGACTGTATATATATACAGTGCTTTATCAGACACTAACCTCTCACGTTGTAAGTCTTGCATTAGGGTTAATGCTATGAATGTCCATAAGAGTTATCAAACTATCACCCACTACCATTTTGATTGGTTGACCCCAGCTGGCGACTACCCCAAGTCTGCTATTATGGTAGTTGAATGCAAGGATGGCCGTTGGATGATAGTTCAGGAGTTTGGGGAAGATTACGGCTGCTTCGAAGGTGTGCTGAAGAATGAATGCGATCTTATCACTAAGCCTACTTTTTATCCCGACTTGCGAAGTGCAGCTATGTCCGGTTTTGGTATGATGAAGCAATTATACCCACTGTACGATGATAATCTCTTTAATGAATTCCTCTCAGAAATTCCGGAATAGGTATTTATATGGCCAATATCCTTATGCCCGATTGTCTTGTGAAGTTAAACAATCTCTTACAGGCTATTGAGAATGCACCCGTTGAGTGCGATGGTCATACATTAATGATAAGCAGTGCTCTAAATCATGCAGGCATTTCTCATCAACGAATGTGCGGGGTAGTTAAAAACCCCAAAACGTATTTTGAGTTATATCCACATTTCTGGATTGAGATAGGTGAATTCACTCTGGATTACCGACTCAGGATATGGGTTGAGTTATATTCAGGTGGAAAACTATCAGAGGGTGCCCCTCACGGCATATTTGATGCGCGTGGGCTTGAGTATCTTTACACTTCAGGAAGCATTTGCCCACCACCTGCCCTGGACTTTAATTTATTAAACTTAATCAGTGATGGTTATTACGAAAAAATTAACTTTACCGAGCTAACAACACTGGCACATTCTGTAGATATTAGTTTAATCAGTGATGTTAAGAATGTTACAAACACCGGGGTTGCAGAGTACAATGATAATTAATCAAAAAATATTAGAAGCTGATATTACAAATATAATCAATACATTTGAAAGGCTAATGGATGAAAGTAATAAAAGTATTATACCAGTAAAATCCAGACATGTTGATGGCTTGGCCTTGTTCGAAAACATGTATATACGTGCACGTAGCAAACATGCATCTTTGCTGGGTAAACCTGTTCTGGTTGTTTCATCAGTTTCTGTATTTATCACTAATCAAGGCTGCTTCAGTACACTTCTTTCTCACTTAAAAGCCCATTGTAAGAACAAGAGTTACCTGTTAAAAATTGAGAGCGTAATCTCTCAGGAACTCAGGAGATATCTTGCCAGGCAAATGTTCGTATTCATTGGAGAAGAATGGGAGTGCGGGTCTGGTTATTGGGTGCCTGAAGATGATCCAGTATACCCATCTTTAAATACACTACCTTATTGATAATAAATACTCTTTATAGGCTCTGAATAATGTCGACTATTCATCTCATTACAACATGCGCGAAAAAGAAAGCAGGACCTGTACATGACACTGTGTTTCCCTACCATACGACAGATACTGAGATTGCCTATCAGCAATGGAAAAGTCTTGTGCAGTCCCGATTCACTACATGTAATGATGATATTAAGGAAACGGAAAACATATACTGTAGTGCTCACTGGAGTACAGCTAAGTCTATTGCAAACTCTAATTCTCATATCTGTTTATGGGTTATTTCTGCAGGTCTGGGCCTACGACACAGTTCTGACCCCGCGATCCCTTATGATGCTACGTTTACAAAGATAGGAAGAAAGAGCGCCAGCATATGGGGTATGCTGACTTCTGACCCCATACTGCCTGGAAAAGTCCCTTCCCTTGCGGAACTGTTTAGTATGTACCGGCATGATATCTTTATCATTGCGGCCTCTCCCGTTTACCTGAACGCTGTTGAGGACGATCTCGTTAAAGGAGTGGCTTATCTTCCCTGTCCGATAAAGCAGCTTAAAATCGCTTCCAGCGCTGCCTACAATGGAAGATTAAGAGAATATGTGCGATGCGGCGGAACCAGAATGATGAAAGACCTTAATGCAAACATGACGACTCTAAACATTAAACATGCTGGCATGCTGATTCATGAGCTGGAGTAATGGCAGGTACACTTAGCCTTTGATGCAGCTGCAGAACGCTGGCTCTGACTGCCGGTGCCCACCCAGCAACGCATTATTTCATTTGTACTGTTGAGATATTGCCTCGATTACCCCGCCTTACTGTCATGCGCTAGTTCTACGATTTCTTTGCCCGGACATGTCCGGGAGCCGATTATCCATGGTGGTTGTTCCTGCCCTGCCTGAATAACCGGCTTTAATTCTCTGTTCATCGCCCACAAAAAAAACTTATATTTAACATTTTAATTCATTCCTTCATGTTAAGTACTGACAATATTTCATAATGACAGATGCTACTGTTTGGTCAGTCATCCCCTCACTGTAATTCGTTGACACCAGATTTTCGCACCCAGGTGGAAAACGGTGTGATTCATCATCAATGATAATAAACTTGTTGACCCCCATATGTCTGGCATGTAAAAGGCACTCTCTGTACCGAACATATTCGGTATCCTTTACTTCCTGAAGTGAAGGTGTAACACCTATTATTCTGTGTCTGAATGCTACCGGAAAAAGGTATTTAAGCCCTTCTAAAGTCATTGTTTCCCTCCAACTGCTGGACACGACTATATGTAATTCTGGACATTGTTTTAAAATTTTTTCCAGTAGAGGCATTCTTTCAAATGTCTCATTCATCCTTCGATGGAGGACTCCATCAAAATCAAGATAAAGCAGGACAGTACCACCTGAACAATTGCAAGATGCTAGTTGAGGTGATCCTGTAAACTCTGGTGGGTTAATATTTTTAGAACGTCTTTTAACTATACTGTCATATAGCATAGCACTAAAGATGATAATAACAACAGCTGTTGCAAACATCACCCCACCAGCAGAAAGTGAAAACAATGCCCCTGCCATTTTCACCCCCTTTTTACATCATACTTAACTTTAAGTTTAGCAAACCCATCAAACTCTTTATTTTTCAGTTTAAACTCATCATCTATAACATTCAGCTCACCCAACGAAGCGAACGGTGATAGAGATAATTTAATATCTTTTATTACGTCCGTATTATTTACCACTTCATTTATTCCTTTCATGGATTTGTCCAACCAAAAATGGCTGTCTGATATAAGTGAAAGAATATACTGAACATCATCCTCTTTTTCGCACACAATATTTCTGCCATCAAACTGGACAGTGTCTTGATTTAAGTAAACAGCAAGGAACTGCAACTGAGCATTGCTTAAAGATAAGTTTTTGTAAACTTCTTTTAGGCCGCCGGTGTACTCTGAATTCGCAATATGAAAAGCCTTAAACACCTCATCATACTTATGCTGAAGCCTTTTCTTTGACTTAAGACTTTTAAATAGCAGATAAGATAAGATAACAATCACAATCATCATGCCGTTAAAAGCAATGTTATGTTCGAACATAGAAACCGCCATAAATATTTAATGTTTAGTGAAATTTACATCGTTCAAATGTAAAATTCATTTATTATTAACCTCATTATCTCCATGCCCACTGGGTCACGTTTTACGAGGCATTTACTATATATCCCTGTTTTTGAAGTGCTGCTGATACCGACACGATATGATATATAGAAAAACAATTCGTATGTTAGGAAATTCTTTAATTATTATATCTTCATTCAACCACTTACGAGGTTCTCGTGTATTCGGTTTCTGTCGATGGTCAAAGCGCCCCTTTCTGTATATAACTAACTCAGCACCCCCTGTTTTCGGGTTAACCAGTATGCTTCTATAATAGCTATCACATGATAAGTATCCTTCATCATTAATAATCACTTTGCCGCTTTCAGTTTTGCACATGTATGGCATAAGTATTTCCAGACCTATACACAAGTCTTCATAAGTGTTTTTGCTCACTGAATTGCGAATACCTATCTCCAATGGTTTCCCAGGCTCTCCTTTTTTGAGATGCAGCGAAAATGACCTGACATAAAAGTAAAGCAAATTCTTACAAAAATCAGGATAAGGAGGATTTGTCAGAAGTTCAAGATCTGGACGAAATTTGTCATTCCTCATATAGATGAATTTTTTTTCCTGCGGGCAGTAATAACTATTGTCATACTTGATACCCCTTGATAATTCGGGTCTGTTATAAAGCACTTCCCTGCTATATTCATCGTTCTTTGCACATGATACATAAGCAGATAAATGTTCCAAACTAGGGAGGAATATACCATAATCCTTTGTCTTATCGTCATCAATAACGCCACCCCATTTAGCTATCAGGTTTCTTTCATACTGTTCTTTGAGCGCATTTGTTTTTTGTATATTTAGAAATAACGTTTCAAGAATCATGCTTTTTTCGGTAATTATCTTTATAGACAGTGCTCTACGTCTTGCGCTTTCTTCCTTCGCCCTCTCAGCTTCACGTCGCCAGTACTCAATGCATGTTTTTTTTGTTTTCTCTTCTTTATTTATACAATCCTGCAATGATATAAAAAAATTTTCTTGGACATGATGTACATTGGTGTTCATTTTCAGGTAACCTTTTATAAAGTTAAGTAAGTATACAAAAGATACTATAGCTAGTGTTTCTTTGACGCATTTCCATTTACGTACTCGTATGACGCTAAACACTAACAACGTCAGCAAAAACGACGCCACCAACGAAAACTGTCAAGAAAGCCTCCGACATACATACTCCTAGAATTATGCCAATGAATTAAACACTCCGCTTATATTTCTATGTAAGGGAGGGCTATGTTTAGTTCCCTTTTGCCTTATCAATTGCCTGTTGCAAGCGATAAAAATCAGGCGCACCGGGCATAATGGTTGTGGTTTTGTTTTGCGGGTTCTTCATGTTCATAACAATAAACACTGGCGTGCCGCTATAATTGAGTTTATCCGCCAGCATCATATTTGCATCAAGAACATTCTGAAGCTGATCGCGCATTTCGACAGTAAGCAAGAAGTTACCTTGCTGATCCAGTATTTCTTTATATCCTAAACCATTGACCAGGGCCGCCAGATTAGAAGGTGTATAGTCCTTCCTGTCCTTCATTGCCCTACCCGCTTCACTCATGAGCTTATTATGGAACTCGTAGTATTTTTCCTGCCCGTACTTATTAAAGATGTAGAGACCAATTTTTGCCCCCATCCCGGAGATAGGTGTGCGGTCAGCAAAAATGGTGAAGTCTTTAAAGAAAGTCCGAACATTTTTATTTTCTGCAATCGCCTTTTCAAGCACGGGACTGGACTGCTGACAGAAATGACACATGTAATCGAAAAATTCAATAACAGCTACATCTGCGTTATCTGGGCCGTAGTTTGGCGTGAATTTTGTTTCAAGCAATACGTCTTTTGTATTCATAACGTCTGAGGTTTTTTCACCATCTCGGTTGGCTTCAAGGCGCTTACCAGCTTCCACCAGGTTCTCTGGATGTTCGATCAAATACTGTGCCGCAGTTTTTCCAATAAGTTCCTTGTCCTGCTCAGTCAGGACTAAACCGGCTGGCTTATTTACCTGGTTCGCTGTTTGAGCTAATGCATTGAATCTATTTGCCAGTTCGATTTGCTGTTTTTTGACAGACTCATTAGCCGAGTCATTTGAGTTCATAATATTACTGCCATTCCCCCAAATTACCGAACCAGCAACAAAACCACCTACTACCAAGGCGATGTGAATCAGAGTTTGTTTTTTAGTGCTTTGTTTATTTTCCATGATTTATCTCTGAGTTATTTTATTTTAAACAGGCGTATCTGATGGTTCTGAGAGCCATTTTACTTACTGGATTTACGGCTATTGCTGTCTAGTTCATCCACTGCATCCTGAATAGCCTTCTGGATATCGACATTACTGGCCGTCATGACAACATTATTGACAGACCCCCTGATATCCTGAGCATCATCCAGAATACTGGATATACCGTCAGCAATCGGGCCATTCTTCAGTGAAGTGTAATGCTCGTTCACCCATGTCGATTGTATAAAGTTATTCCTGGAGATTGACGATGGAAACTCCGCATCCGGAACCGAAATATTTTCAAGGCTATCTTTTGTTTGTGTATAGGCAAAGATGCCTCCAATGATACCCACGTATACCACTGTTCTGATTAATCCCATGAGAGACTCCGTTTTATGCGCTGTAGATGACCACAGGACTTAATTCCCTGCTCATTTGCACGGGTGATGATTTATCAGGATGCCCGGCAGCTGGAGTGGTTGATTTCAGGTCAGTCTGGACCTTACGGCCGTGCGAGTACACATCATCAAATACACGGTTCATTGAGCTCTTCCGCGTTGAAACTTTGTCATCGAGAAGCATGATCGGCTTTTGCGAGCCGTCGACATCGACGAAAGTAACTTTGCACGCAACTGGCCCGCAAACGCTGGATTGGGCGGCAAATGAAACAACCACTACCGCTGCCACTGCAATTAATTTCTTCATTGTTGCTCCCGGAGAGTTATTTTTTCTGATTGGCCGTTTTCAGGCTGTTCAGCATCTGGTCAGGGTCACGTAACCCCGCAAATACCATCGGCTCACCTTTCAGGCTTAAACCGCTAGGCGTGCCTGAGAGTTTGAACATGTTCCCTGCATTAAATTGGCTCTGAATGGAGTCCATGCAGGCCTTTGTCGGTTGCTTTTCAGGTAAACCATCCCCTTTCATTGCTCTGGTTAAAGCTGCAGGTTTGTCATCTGCACACCAGACAGATGCCATGTTTCGGGCTATCATGGAGTTCATCCCGGCACGTGGGTATGCGATGAATTTAATAGTGATGCCTTTATCCAGATAGGATTGCAGGTCGCTATGTAGTTTCTGGCAAAAGCCACAGGTGATATCAGTAAAAACACCGATGACATATTTCTCATCTGGTGCTTTGTAGGTGATAGTATCGAGCTTCTCAATATAGGATCGCATCCCTTTACTGATAAACTCGTCCGTGGTGTTTTCCACTTCTGTCCCTTTCACTTTGAATAAATTTCCGGTGAAGATGTATTCACCGTCAGACGTGACGTAACTCGTCCCTTCTTTTGAAAAGACTGAGTAAATACCACTTACCGGAGATTTCTCTGCAGAGACGGGGTTGATACCAACGGCGTCAATTTTTTCCTTTAATTCTGCAGGTAAATCAACATCAGCATAGGCCGATAGAGTTAACAATATCAGAGCAACTGCAATGGGTTTAATCATGTCCTACCTCCTTAAATACTGTATCAAACAAAAAAAAATATTTTTCCGACTAGGAGGCATTTACCCCCGGTATAGGAAAAAATTTTTTTTGTTGTCGTGTAACCTGTAAAAGTTACTTTTGAGGAGCGGGTTAATGACTAGATTATTTTTTGGAGCGGTGCTGTTCGCCACTTTAACCGTCAATGCAAATGCAGCATTCAATCCCCCACCGGATCGACCGAAGCCCCAAAATGTACCCGAAACGGTTAAAAACGAATGTTTAACTGACGCCGCGCGTTTCTTCGGGATTGACCGTGACCTTGTCTTTACTCTTTTTGATAACGAAGGTGGAAAGATTGGCTCTTTCGTCCTTAACACCAATGGCACATGGGATATTGGCCCAATGCAGATTAACTCATCAAATCTGGCTGAGGTGAAATCCCACTTCCCCGCAATTACCTGGCGTGAGCTCGCTTATGACGCCTGTGCTTCTTTTTGGGTTGGGACATGGTGGCTGCACCGGAAAATTATTGACCGTAAAGGGAACGTGTTTGAAGGTATTGCTGACTACAACAGTAAAACGCCTCGCGTAAGAGCCAACTATATTTTCAAATTTATGGAACGTTATAACCGGCGTCTGCAGCGTAACGGCAAAATGATGCAGCTCAATGCATGGACCGGTCTTGATCGTGTAAAGCAGAATCCTCCCGAGGTAACAGGTAAGCTCGCTAACAACTCTCATCAGCAATCCTGGCAATCCTATAGATAAAAGTAACTTTTACTGCACCTTCGCTGGTTGCCCTGGTGAGGGTCCAACTTTTGGTGTCCAGTTCACAAGTCGGCGAGCGTTTATGAGTAACTTGCTAAACCAGAGGGAAGACCTCCCTGCCTCACCTGCATACGCTGATGGTCCGGCAGGGAATATCAGGAAAAGATTAGAGGCAGATATCCGACTGATTATCATCCCTCAGGCATGTCATAGTCACCCGGTATTGCGGTCGATACCGCATTAGACAGCTGGCAGACCTGGCGCTTATCAGCGCCATTCAGTGGTTAAGTACTCTTCCATATATGACATCGCACGCGGGTTGCTGTTGCTCACCGGCACATCCAGCCTTCCCAGTGCCCGGGACAGCGTGGAAAAGTAAGGTTGCTTCTCCCATAATGCACGCTCGCCGATGACATAAATGCGTTGTTTCGCCCTGCTTACCGCGACGTTCAGAAGATTGGGTTTTTCCGCCGCCCAGGCTTTCGCCCCCTGACTTTTTATGTTGCCTCCCAGCACGAGGATAACCACAGTAGCTTCCTTGCCCTGTGTTTTATGTACGGTCCCCGTTCTGTCCATCCTGAATCCCAGCCTCTTTGCGATCCGGTTAAGCTGCTTAGCGCAGTCCTTGAATGGCGAGATCAGAAACACGTCGTCAGGTGTCAGTGAATACTGGTGACGCAACGCCAAAAGTAACTTTTCCACTGCCGCCCCTTCCTCCACTACCCAGTTTCCCTCGCATGTCCTCCCTTTCACATCCAGCCATCCGCTTTCAGGGAAATCCACCAGGCCCGGCTTTTTCCCGTGGACCATGAGCCCGTCATAGGCAATATGGTTACTGATACTGAACATTGGGTCATCACAGCGCCGGTGAACCCGTAACGGACAGCCCACCCAAATCTGTTCTGACTCCGGGTTGGGCAGATAGGTGCCAACGTCCATCGTCTGGTCTGCCAGTATCTGTGCTGAGACTTTTCCGGGCCACCAGCAGGACGGGATCTTATAATGTTTTCCCAGCGCCCCCTCTACAGTGGACGGAATACCGCTGACCGGCTCCAGTTGTTTTGGGTCACCTACCAGAACCGTGCGTTTTGCTCTCCAGATAGCCCCAATCGCATGCTGAGGTTGTGCCTGTCCGGCTTCATCAATCAGCAACCAGCCTATCGCTTCCTGACCTGTATCCCTGAACATCCGGGGCATGGACGCAAAGGTGCTTGATATAACCGGGACGACCAGAGATAAGGAGTCGAGAGCCAGACCCGCCTGTTTTTCGGTCAGTTTTCGCCCTTTTAACCAGTCCATTGCAAGCCCTATATTAGCTGCCATTTTTACAGGATTATTTTCAATAAACGCCCGGTGAACGTCTAATGCTGCGATAAACACATCTTCCCTCGCCTTTCTCCAGCGCTCATGAAGCCATGGTGCTGACAACTCCCTTCGTTCATCTGTTGCAGTCCGCTCCGGCCAGGAGGCTCCCAGATCGGATATAGCCTGCTTCAGCAAGGTATTATTCTGTTCCTGCTCTTTACAGACCGCCTGACCGTTGCTGATCACCTGAGTGAGCTCACGCTCAAGGCTCCTGAGTTCATTGTCTGCATTATGTTTTTCTGATTGCGCCAGCTGCAGTTCCTGCCGTTGCTGAGTCAACGTCGCCCGCAAAGAATCTGATTCGTCTGTCAGCCGTTGATAACGATCCCACCATGCCTTCGATATCCTCCCCAGCGAAAAGAGATTAGCCAGAAGGCCGGGTTTATTTTTTTCATGCTGGTGGATGCGCTGATCGAGTTCGTCCCGATCTCCACTGGACAGGGTCAGGGTCATTTCCATAGCGGCGAGTCTGTCAGAGAGCGTCTGTAGCGCGTTCCGGCATTCCTCAATCTGAAGCGTTGCGGTTTGCTTCCTTTCTTCCCACACTCTTCGTTGTTCTTCGAGCCACTCAATTTTATGCGTTAGCCCTGAACTGGTGACCAGTTGCTGACGCTCGGCTTCCTCCACCGCCTGTGCCTGTTCAAAACGTGTGACAGCCTCAGTCTAGGTCAGTGCAGGCTCTCTGACTTTCCGGGGCGGTCGCAGTAAATTCAGATGGTATTTCAGCCCCTCCCCACGTTCGGGTGAAAACTTCTCCGGAGGTGCTTCATCGCCTTTTTCACTTTTCTGCAGATTTCCCCACCACAGTGTGTTAACGAACTGCTCTCTGTTACTTTTATTGCCCAGTCTTGCCGCCAGAAGTCCCCAGGCAGGCCTGTTAAGTATTACGGTAGCCAGCCCGCCAAAGTAATCGCTGCGATCTGACACATCCTCCGGTACCGCTTCCATCCCGGGGAGCTCAAGTGAGATATTCTCCACGGCTCCGTTATTGGACGATGCAATCACGATGGCACTCCCCGCCAGGGACGGGTGAAGCGAATAATAGGGTATCAGCCTGTCATTGTATTTGAGGCTGTCTTTGGCTTTAAATGCAGAGTCTCCGAGTTTAACCAGTTTACTCGCCCGATCGGTGACGACTGCGGCCACCACATCACGCAGGAGTGTTGTCTTCCCCGTTCCCGGAGGACCATTTACAGCAAAAATACCCGGTTCAGTGTGATTTCTGGTCCAGATTTCATTGACGGCCAGCTGCTGGCTGAATGCCAGCGGGTACTTTGAAGGCCAGGAGCCAGCTGGTGGCTGTGTGGGCAACAGTTTCTCAAAAGCAAAATCCAGGCCTTCTTCAGTGCGTATATCGAGGCGCTGTTGGTTATCCCGGGTTATCGCCATGATAAAGTCTTTAAAACCGGCCCCACCCCCTCCTTGCCTCCACTCCGCGTCGAGCTTTCGCAGTTCCTGAATGAAAAAACTGTTAATGAGGTCATCGGGCACCGCTTCTTTCTTTTTATTGTCTTTCTTTGCACTGTCTTCCTGGATGACTTTCGCCTTCCTGGTCAGGGAACACTTAACCACACTGACGATCGTCGTATCCATGGCTTCTTCCGGGAAATACAGTTTTGCGATGACCAGTTTCTCAAGCGTCTTCAACCATCCTGTATCGGCCTTCTGTCCCTCCTCCTGTAATCGATAAGCCTCATTGTCCACCCACTGCATGAGATGAAGGGTCAGATTATCAAAATCGTAAAAACCGCTATCCACCAGCGGGAGGCTGTCGTTTGGTGCGGGCAGGTCGGACACATCGGAGCAAAGGGGAGCATGAAGAGCATAAACGCCGCGATCATGCCTGAGTATCTGAGCCGCCGACCATGCTGACAGGGATAACATGAACGTGGCTGGCTGGGGGATGCCTTCTTCATTGAAACCAATATCAAAAAGCCTGCATTTCCCTGATTTACGTTCTTCAGGTACCGCTTCATGGGCACCGATTTTATCCTCCAGCATTTTGGAAATCTCGCTCAGATGATAAACCCCCGCCTGAGCGGAGTAGCGCCACACTTTGCCAGGCGCAATATCCTTACGGGTATGTTCCGGGTCATCCCAGGGAAGCATGGATCCTGCGCCTACTTTGTAAACCGGGTTGAGTTTGTCGCGGGCATTTTCCTTATCAATATCCTGAGGGGTTAAGGCTTCAATGGCTCTCCAGAAGAGGAACACATTTTCGGTTTTTATTGATGATTCATTCACGTAAACCTCACTGGTCTGTCTGTTCCTGACGTCGTGACTCCCGTTGACACACTACGAAGACGGTCTGCTTACCCGGCCAGGAAAAGAAAACGTCATTCCCCTTAATTTACCGGGTAGAACTGCCGGGGTGCTGTTTCGATGGCTGAGAAAAAGTAACTTTCCGGGCCTGTGCAGCGCATAAACAACGACTGTTTTTCATAGCCGGTCAGCGATAACAACTGTGTATCAACGGATACACCATGGACTATGGCCTGTAAAGCCCCCTTTTAGAGTTGAGGCTGCATCCGGGGGTGATGAAAACAGGGGGTTGGAGGCTGGGTTAAATAGTTTATAATGTAATCAAATGAGAAGGAGCAGAGGGTTACACAATGATGTACGAACTGTTTGGTTTTGAACTTGCCGACTTTAGAGAGCTCTTCTATGTCTTTTGCCTGGGCGTGCTTGTCTACCGCTACTGCACTGTCGGGCACAAATACCCGCTTTTCAGTTGCCGTAAGAAAGAGCCTGATACGGCTGAAAGGGTTGAAACCGGGGAATCCCGTGAAACGGATTATGATAATGAGTTTCCTGGCTACAGACAATCAGATATCAATGACCCCCGTTCAACTGAATATTATTTTTTTGAACAAGAAATTAATGAAAGACATCACCACTAAAAAGCCCGCTTTATAGCGGGCTTTTTTCTTAGTGTTTTCGGTACTTGTCCAGGAAGGCTTTCGCATAATCCTTGCCTTCTGTGGTACCGAGCCTTTCCGGTAGGCTTGCGATAAACGCAGGGTAAGCGGCGGCCGCTTCTGGCCCATATCGTGGGTCGTCAGCTAATTTACTCTGGACAGTCCTCATTGCGGTGTCCTGCGCGTCCTGAAGACGGGTTAATTTCTCGTCCGTCATACCAGGGCTGTTGTCAGCTAAATTGAGCGCCTGTCGTAACTGCATATTATTGCTCATATTGCCGATGAGCGTTTGACCGGATGAACCGTTTTCTAACTTCATAGAATCACCGACATAACGGTCTGAACCGGCTCCGGTTAACGTTTTTGCTACTGTACGGTTACCATCAAACACCTGTTCTCTGGCTGCCTGCCCTTTATCTAACAGATTCGGACTTCTGCTGTTGCTGTCGCGCATACCTCCACCCAGCTCATAATCAGCAGAGCCAGTCGGTACTCTGCTGGCCGTAGTGCCCGTCTTGCTGACCGCGTTTTTAACGACGTCCGAAAGTCCGTTTTCATAACCATTATTTTTACCATCCACGGCTAACCGAGCAACACGGTCTACATCGGATGGTGAATAATTATTACCTGAAATCTGGTTGAATGCAGAACGCCATGCATCAGCTTCTTTAAGACTGTTTTCTCTGGCCTCTCCGGTCTGATTGCGGGCAACTTCCGCGTGTAACGCCGACTGGCTTAAGGCGTCTTTCGCATCTTTTTCTTTATTCCCGGACGGGCGGAAACTCTCAGCACTTCTCGGCATATCATGTGATTGCATGTCCCTCATTGCTTGCTGAGTCGGGGCATTGATATCGCTGGTTTCAGGATCGCCAAGAGCTATGCTTTGAATTTTTGAAACTGCCTTGGGAATAGCTGCATCTGTATCTGCCGTTTGTTTCGCCTTGTTAATGGTCTCTGCTGTATTTCCCATTGGCAGCGAATCATCGACGGCTTTAAGGTTTTTAGTATCATTGTCTGTATGGACATTTCTGATATTAGCCCCGTAGGTATTAGCTACATTTCCTCTGGCTTCTTCTTCATTAAGTTTGTTAGCTGTCATGCCGCCAACTTGTGTTGTTGGTTGTACTTGCGCAGCCTGCTCCCGCTGAGCGAGTCCACCAGTTACCGTCCCTTGCTGATTCGCAACATTACCAGAAACCTGTCCGGCAGTAGGCACTGCGGACGTGTCAGGTGCGATTTGCTGCTGTTCATGTCCGCTGGCATAGTTTCCACCGGAGCCCAGTGCGACAAACTGATCCAGTTTTTCCGTCGCGGGCGCAATCATACCGGCATTGGCCCCCATGATACTGACTGCATTTTTGAGCATCTGGGATGTTTTCTGGATATCGCCCAGATTATGTGCAACCGTCTCCCCTGCATCCATATGAGTCAGTTTCTCTGCTTCGTTAAACATCATTTTAACAAAGGCATCATTACCGTTTCTCTGGTCTCCCAGCGTGTTACTGCTGTTTAATGTCGCTTTCATCGCCTCCCATTTGCCAACTGTAGCTTCACGGGATAATCCCGAGGCCTGTGCCCAGTCACCTACAGATTGTGCGGTTGCTGGTTTACTCAGGGTGTCTGATAGTTTAGCCCCGTCGATGTTGAGGTTGCTACTCATTGAAAGCTGGGAAGCCTGCCCACCTGTCTTACTGAATGCATTACTCTCTTTATTAGTGACAGCCTGGGCATGTTGCTGCATCCTCTGGGCCATTTTCTGGTAGCTGTCAGAATCGGAGAAGTTATTCTCTATACCATTTGACGCTATCTTTGATATGTCCTTTGAAAAACCGCTTCCGGTTTTGGACATATTAGAGAGGCTATCCAGGAGACCTTTTTTTGCCCCGTCCGAAAGTTGAGAGTTGTTCTGTAAACGAGCGCTTAAATTTGCAACAAACGCCCCCATAACGTCCCCAAGCGCAGGCTTGCCCCCACCTTTCCCCCCACCAAATTTCATTCCAAGATCACCATTCGCACCGAGTACAGCAGAGAAAACGTTTGATTTAAGAGCATCTGCTGATATTCCTACATCTTTAGAAATGTTACCGGTAAGCCCGGTCACGAAATCTTCCATAGCCCTCATACTTCCCTGGTTTGTCGTACCCGCAGTTTGTGTCCGACTGCCTTGCATTCCTCTGGTCCAGGTTTCATTAAATGCCTCACTGGAGCTGAGTGTCGATAATCGGTCGGTCCCTATCGAGTGCTGCCCTGCTGCGTTAACGGTATCACTTAACGATGACCCCAACCCAAGCGTTGGCATCATCCTGGTCGGAGAATCCAGAAGCCCGCCAGATGACATACCTCCACCGGTTGCAGTGGCTGCTGTGTGTGTCTGGTCACCAAAGGACTGTTTACCCGCATTACCCGCCGACCACACTTCTGGTGTGACATGACCAGTATTGGCAGGAGCATCCGGCGTCACATTTTTCAACGCCCCCATCATCGGGTGGATGCTGGTGGTCAACAGGAACAGCGTCAGCATCGGTACCATGCAATACAGCGCTGAAGCTACTGACAGGTAACTGCCGTACGTCTCCTGAATACTCCCCATATTCGCCCAGTTCATAGTGGTCTGTACACCCAGTGATGACCATGTGTCAAACTGCTGATTTAACACCATTTTTACGTATGCGTTGACCATGACCGCCGTTATCGGCCACATGTTAACGAAGACTATCAGTTGAAGGTATTTTGCAGCTGAAGTTATCCCTTCACCTCCCAGGAAGAGGATCGCAATCAGAGCAAAGGGGGCAACCATGTAGCTGAACATTTCCAGAAACGATATTGCAGCGCCTGAGATGTTCAGCCAGAGTTGCCCCTGACTGACCATGGCGTTGGTACGTTTCATGCTCGCTTCGAAAAGCTGGTAGTCAGCCGCTATACCCAACGACTTACGATACTGCAACACACCTTTATCTATTTGGTTGAGGACAAATGCAGCAGTCGTGATATTGTGAGCCTGACCGGCACTTCCAAAAAGCGTGGTGGCTGCACCTCCGATAAAATCGGTTTGTTGGCCGCTATCCTCCTGCTGCGGTGCTACAAACTGATTCATCTGACCCAAATTACGCATAATTGACGCGCCCTGAGGCGAGTCGAATGCGGCTTTAACCGCCGCCCAGGCATCTGTACACGACGCATACTGCAAACCTGTCGATGTCACCATTGGAACGCTGGCTGTCTTCAGGCTGTTGGCCGTCATTGAATCCATCACGTTCATTACTGACGCAAGATCTGTGGCATAGATTTCATTCAACGCCACCCCTCTGAGTGGTGTATTGACCTCTGAGTCTTGGGTCGTTTTAATACAATCGCGTGCAATAGACTGGATGATTCTGCAGACATCAAAAGTAACAGGTTTTTCACTCCCGCTCATCGTATTTGGGAAAGCCTGACAGAATCCACTGGATTCCCCACCCCACTCCATATATTTGACCATTTTGGTCATTGGGCCTAGCGTCAGGCTGTCATCGAGCGTATCGCTGACCTGGCCCACCGGCGTAAGCGGGTCAAACGCTGCTCGCCAGTCCGTAATGAGACCGTGCAGTAATCCGGTTGTCAGTTCACCGGTAGACGCGATAAAGACCGGAACATCGTCTATGTTCCTCACCTCCCCCGTTTTAACCGATTCAAGTGTGACATCGGCTTTAATTACGGCAATGGAATAGAACAATAACCCCATGATCCAGGAGAAGATCGGGACATCGTTTTTTGTGGGAGCAAGAACCCATTTCATTGATTTATAGAAGAGTCCAATTGCTGCTGCATAGGCAGCAAATCTGAGCCATTCATTGGAACCATGAGAGGAAAAAATCAGCGCGATCCCGTTAAAAGCCGTATAAACAAAATCGATATCACCAATGGTATAAATAGTGTAATTACTCATATCAGCCACCATTCCCGCTATCGCCATAGGTCCGTTTTTTAACGTATGCCATATCCCAGTAAGCCAGGACCGTTTTTTCCTCAGTGTTCTGTATGGACTGAACCTCTGAAGCGCTGCGGATCTGGTTTCTGAAGGTTTGGTTTATTTTTTCTAGTTGGTCCTTAAACGATGCCATTGCCTCTGAAGGCAAAGTCATATTCGTCATTTTATTCTGCACACTACTCAGCAACTCTATTGTGAAGTTTTTGGCCGCGATCGTACTGATATCATTGATGTATTGAACCCCCTCAGCAGCTGACAAGGTCTGAAGAGTCGGAATGATGTTATTAACACCTAACATACTGATAAGTTTACGTTGGTCTTGCGTCAACTCAGTGTCATTCCTGACAGCCCGCTGAATTTCGAGTAATGTTTCAATAATGGTTTCAGAAAGACCTTTAAATTGTATAGAGTCCTGACGCATTTCAAGACACTGTGCTTTTCTGTTACTACGTAAATCAGGTGTTGGGTTACAAACATTTAATTTAACGTTGCCGGATCCTGTCCCCTTTATGAAATCAGCGGCTTTCATCGTAGGTGGGATCGGTGTTATCGCTGAATTTTCTCCATTACTATCCCAGCTGACGATAAGTGTTCCTGTAAGCGACATTATTTGTTCTGCAAGTTTGTAACCTGTTAATTCAGTCACGCCCCCCACATTCATATTGCCGTTATCAATGCTCATGAATCCCTGGTAAACAATATTCCCTGCATATTTCTCTTTAAAGGCATCAGGATCTTTTGCATAGTTCTTTTTGTTGACTTCACTGGCAGGCTGACTCATTGTGCTACCAAAATCTGGGAATATACCTGATACCATGGAGTCAACAGCGCCACCGCCGAGCCCTATTTTCTCAGTAAACTCCTGAGGTGTACCCAGCCCGTTTTGCAAAAACTCATAGGTTGCGTTACAGCTGTCTTTGGCAAATTTGTTCAGTGCTGCGAGCTTGTCCTGAATGTTGGCAATGATTGCTGCGCAGTCGGCACAGATTGCCGATACTGCCGTGTTAAAAGCATATACCGCTGACCCCTGCGCAATACCGCGTCCAATCTGCACAAGCTGATCACCATTGATCATGCTGAAACTGCCGAGGAAAATATCGATGCCGTTACACCCGACGCTGGCTTTCGGGAAACTGACATTGACGAGGTTGGTATTCACCTGAGGCTGGCGGTATGAGAAACTCCCCCCAACAGCTCCGACACGTGATGCCGTTCTTACGGAAGCGGGATCTGTTGAAGCCACCATGCCTTTAAATATGCCCTCCATGACGTTGGCAGCATGGACCTGCTGCATGGAGAACACACCAAAGAACATGGCCGATAAAAGTAACTTTTTCATGAAAGTTACTTTTGGAAAATCAGTAGCCACTTAAGCCCCCTTCACTTTCTGAAATACCGGTATTAACCCGATCGGTTGTTGGCATGTCGTACCCGCTAAGTTTTTCATCCATTATGTGCTGAAGCAGATAAGGATCCTGTTCATAGCGCTCTTTGTTCACGGTCAGGACATCTCTGTCGCCAATGGCATATTGTTTCTTAATATCGAGCGTGTTCTGGAATGTCGCTTCGTCGAGAAGGTTCATACCTCTGGCCGCAAGAATAATCGTATTTTTTAGTTCGTCAGCGGACACCAGACCGGTACTGACTCGTGTAGCCTGAGAACCATCATTGGACATGAGATAAATAGTGGGAACTTCTGTGATGGCGTATTGCTTAATCATCTCCATTGTTGCCCGTCCATAACGGGGAAATAAACCATTGTGAAGAGGTCGCCCGTCTATACTCACCGGCATAATGTCAATGTGATAATAGTTCTGCATGAAATTCAGTATCTGGCTTTGCTCGTGACAGTACGCACAGGTACTCTGGAAAAAGAAAAACAATCCACCTTTCTGAAAGATGGAGGTAAGTGCTTTTTGCTGATTTTCCTCAAGTCCTGCACGGTGTGCATTTAACGCGACAGTTTCGGTTGGCTGTCGTCGTTTTTCTGACATCATCGGGTTATTAAGGAAATAGTCCCGGGTCCGGTCAGAGAAACGGGTGGCTATATCCAGCATTAAACGTTGCGCAGTATAATAGCGGGACAGGTTTTCGTTGGTCGGGTTATCCATTGCCGCATAACGAAGATTCAGCAGGTTTTCTTTTAGCCAGCGTGAATCGAGCTTAAGCTCTTCTTTTTTGTCCTGAGACGGCGACCCCGTTAATGGCTGTTGTGGTTGTTCTTCTTCATCTTTTACCGGTTCTTTATCGTTATACCAGAAGAAACCTTTTTTCAGGGATTGTCCCGAAACAAAAGGTGTGTTCTCAACTTTCTGCGTATCCGCCAGGCTCATAGTGGAAAGCACCAGCAACGAACTAATGGCGGTTTTCAGGATAAAAGTTTTGGTGTTCTGCATATGCTACCCCTCGATGGTTAGCATTATCATCCCATAAAAAAAAATCCGTTTTCTTCTATAAGGAAGATGTTCTGTACGAAATCTGAAATTTTTCTTGAGGGATGTTGGGATTCAATGTCGCCGGATCATGAATCATCGGGAAAGCGAGAAATGAGTAACTCCAGGTAACGGGTTTACCTGTAACATGACTATTCAGTAAAACCACCACGGTTATACGCTGAATGTTTAAGCCTGTGAATTTACGGAATGTAAAAAAATAAACGGGAGAATAGATTCCTGACACACGAACACGTTGACCTTCAGTTGGTTAAAAAGGTCAACACCAGAAAGTAAAAGATAATGAGGAAGATATAACATGACCCCGTTCAGGGACGCCAGGTATTACCCGGCGATTTAAATCTGGACACGGTTTCTTCTGCCTGCATCAGGAGTGCCAGCTGATGCGAAAGATTACATTTTCTGGCAGTGAGTATTTTCTCAACTCTCGCCTTACGGTCAGGGTTTTTTATCATCCGGAGAAAACGGGATGGGCCCGAAAGATATTCGGCCAGACGAATGCTGACAGCATCTGGACTGGCTGAAAACATGGCGTCCAGCTCTTTATCAAACCTGATTTTTCCGGATGGACAGGTAGTCCTTTTTAACGGTGCAAGTTCCTGAACAAGTTGCAGGATATAAGCAGGAAAATGGTTTTTAAGGTCGCCAGTTTTTAACTCTGTATGAATGACAGGCAGGAATAAATAAGAGGCACAACGGACATGAAGGTCAGGAGAAATCGCACGCAGGCGATTATGGATGCTGTCGGAAAGATGAAAAAAACCCTGCTCATCTGACGGTGTCGTTATTCCCGTCGATGCAAACGCGATATGGCAGATGGTGCTTGCCGTGTGTAAAAGCTGATTTTCCATGTAATCTTAATTACTTTTATTCAAAGGGAATTACGGACTGAGAATAACGCATAATAGCAACTTTGCATTTTTTTGCGCTACATGTCGGGCAGGAATCATACCTGTCCGGCGCATGTATGAAGGGCTTTTTACATACCAGGCAATAGTCTTTATAGTCAGCTTCCGACATCCCGTTGAGAACTTCGACAATCCTGTTGACCTTGAGCGGGTAGTATTCCGGCGTATAGCCCGTGTTAATTAACAAATCAACAAGTGCATTAAAATCCATTTCTCTGGTTGATTCTGTAGGATTTTGAGGGTCATATCCAAAAATATGAATAGCATTGTTTACAACGACATTTGACAGCAACATGGCGGATTTTTCACCGAGCCATTTACCTACCCCTTTTCTTGTATTTATCCCTTTGGGGTACTCCAGGCTGTCGGCAACTTTACGACCATACAAATGTGTTATGGTATATTTATTGGCATCAAATTCTATTAACTTTATGGCACTTGCCAGACTATTTAGCTGGCTTACCTCGCTCTTTTTAAAGCCCATTATCCGCATTCTCCTTAACGTGTACCTGGTCCGGTTCTGTCGACCGGCAGGAAAAACCACTTCATGTTTTCAGAAAAGTTACTTTTCAGCGAAGCACGCTCGGATACTGTTATTCACTAACATGAATGAACCGTAATCAGGTTACCATATCAATGAGTGAAGCCAGTTAACTCATATAGCATCCAGAAACCGCTAAAATAACTTTAGCTTCTCATATGAATCTTTAAGAGCAAATTCTACCCGTAAGTTTTCCATATTTTCCCTTGGAATGAAACCTTCCAGAACATCAGCCATAATCTCGTAACCCCATGCATATACTTTGTGATCACGTCGTCCGGTATCATAGGTTATAAACCGGGGGAAAAGAACCACATTTGTCACCTCCACAAAGGCGGACATCTCTGTATCGAGGAGCATCTGAAAAGCGTCATTAGACAGGGCCAAATAAGCCCTGACATAAGCCGGTTTAAATCTGGCCAGATTCCATAGATTGACCAGGAAATTCATCTGTATAGAGACGATGTTTTTCCTGAATAACTCAAGGTCGACGGGTTTATAAACATACTGCTTCCCGCTCAATAATTCGCATGGCTCATTTGGTTTCATCTCGGTACTGTCAAAAGGTCTGCCGTACGTTTCAAACTTCAGTAACTGAGAGTCATCCAGAATTAATTTTATTAACTCACCCCATAAAACAGGCTTCCCGTTGACACGGGGAACTAGCAGGCTACCTGGTCTGGCTTCTGACAGGGCAATTCTATTTAGACGCGCATCAGTGGCGGGATGGAAAAAACGCTCCAGCAGGTTCTCCGGTATATAGCGGTAGTCCGACGCGAGATCACGAGGCAACACACTGAGTAGTTTTTTCTGACTACGTATCAACTGCAACTCCGAGCGGAGAAACGCCTTAATGACCGTGTCAGTCTGTACGTTGGGTTGTACGTCCATACGCTCTCCAGAGTACTTTTAAATCGCGCTACATACGGTTACTTAAGGGCTGTTATTATATCAAAGCCATCTTAGAGATACTACCCAAAAAAACAAGTACTAATATTATTAGATACTAAATTATAAAAAATCACTGTCCTTTTACCTTGTACTGGTACTTATAACATTAGGCACTTTTTATAGAAACTGCACAGTTCCGCTCGGTTTCATTAGTACCTTTTCATCAAAAAAGTACTAATGAGGATAGATTTTCATTAGTACTTTTTCCTGTGAAAGGTACTAATGGCAGGACTGGAATCCTACACTTTCATTAGTACTTTTTTTGCAAATAGTTACTTATGTATAAGGGTACCTATTACTGGTTCGCAAAAAAGTTACTTTTTCCATCTCCAAGTTTGCGTGAAGTGGTTTTCCGGGGATGGATCGCACACCGTGCGGGCCACAGGCAGAGGTTGTTGGACGTGCTCACAAAAAAGTTACTTTTTTTAGCCGACGGCATGAGCACAAAAAATTTTAAAAAAAAAATGCAAACGCCCTTGTTAGTTCAGAAAAATCTGTTTGGATTCCTGTAGTCTGTGTTGCTGGAGGAGTTGATATGAACCCGATAATTACGGCACATCAGGAAATCGTTATCGAGAACTCGGTTCGCTATATCGAGTTACTGAAATCGGAGGCTTCTAAAATTCTGGATGAATACTGGGAGGCCTGGAAGGCACGAAACCAACTGATATCCCAGACCACGTATGCAAACGGGGGAAGGTTTATACCTGGTCGTTTTGCTCCTGTGCTGAGAAAGGTTGGATCGTCGCAAAAACTGACAATTGTATGGAAAGATTTTTCGCCCAGGTTCAAAAACAAAATTGAACATCATGGCGTGGTTGTTAAACCTAAACTCGGAGGATACAGCGTTAGTTGTTTTAAAAATGCTCTGGACTGGGAACTGGAGATGATCCAGGAAACAGAAAACAAAATTAAACCAATCCGTGATCTCCTCGCGGAATTCCATCAACGAAAACTGGCCGACATCAAAAGACTGGAAAAACTGAAGAGGTTAATATAATGGCTGACAACGCATCCCCAAAAACTGAACCGCGCAATCAACGAAACGCCGGCAATAACCGACCGTTAGGGATGGTCATTTCAAAACTAAAGCCACTTTCAAGTGAGTTCTATACGCACTTTCATGAAAAAAACCGAGCCTGCCTGCGCCAGTTTAACGCCATCTCCAATGCCATTTATAATATTTTCCGCCTGGTAGAAGGTGACCAGGCGACAAGCACTAAAGTTCAGAAATGGCTCTCCGGTGTTTACGAAGAACTGTCGGGTAATGTAAATACCTTCAAAGAGCAGATTGACAAAAATGTCGCCCGACTGCCTCTGGATGATTCTTCATTCGAAGGGTTCGACTATGGTGAATTTGAAATTCGCTGGAACCACCCAATGACCTATAAATTGCTGGATATTATCCAGACCATCAACGTTCTGACTCGTCAGGCACATCAGTTGTGGTTATACGGTCAGATATCACAACAGGTTCATGACCGAATTATCCTGCAACTCCTGAGCTCACTGCGGGTTGCGATGGACAACATAACTAAAATACTGAACGCTGAAAACCGCGTGAATGGAAAATACGACGCATTGCCATTCATTCAGAACATTAAGCGGTTTAAATCGGTGGAGCTTTATATTGCCAGTCTCGAAACTAAAGCCCCTGTTCAGTCCGGTCACAGTGACAGTTCTGCTGATGCTGGCAGTGAGCCGACATTAAAACCTGAAGCAGCAGCTGGCACCGGTAAACCATCTGACAAAACACAGCCTTCTGCTACTCCTGTTTCGGTACAATAACTCACAGGTTGATATGAGTATTATATCCAGGCTTTTTTTGAAAATTAGGGTCGCCCTCTTCGGAGGGCCTGACCACGATATCATTTTTGATACAGATGATGAGTACGATATCCCGCACACGCCTAACAAGGATGTGCAAAGCTATCTTGATTATCCAAGTAAGCCTGCGGGTATAACTCTCTTTTCAGAGCGTGAGATTCTATCTGTACATGCTAACCGGTTACAGGAAATTAATATGTATATCGGTTTGCCAAATTCAGACCTGAGTGAGGACGCCTATACTTTCACTAATCTGGTCATTAAGCCATTGATGGAATATACACGCTGGATACATCTTTTACCTGCGTCTGAAAACCATCACCATGCCGGTACAGGGGGCCTGTTAACGCACAGTTTAGAAACTGCTTTCCTCGCTTTAAAATTTGCGTACAGTACTGAATTACTCCCTATTGGTCTGCAGGATGAAGAACAGATCCGAAAACGTCGTTATCTTTATGCAGCCTTTATTTGTGGGCTTTTACATGACGCAGGGAAGATATTTGATGTCGACGTTATTTCGTCCACCCCGGGCGTTAAAAGCACCTGGCGTCCGCTCTCGTCCAGCCTGATGGACTGGGCAAAGTCCAACCGTATTTTTTCCTATGAAGTTATCTGGCGTAAAAGGCAGGCTAACGAGCATTCCGTGCGGGCACCTGTATTCCTGGAACGCTGCTTAAACGATACGTGCCTTAATTATTTGAGCGACGTGGTCAAAGAACGGTTGTACGATAAAATGCTGTCGGCTTTAGGTAATTATACAACCAGTGATGATTTTATTTCTCGTTGCATGAGAACGGCCGACTGGCATTCCACCGGCACCGATACCAGCTACCGGTATGATAAACAATCCGGTATTCGGGCTTCTGATACTGCTGCACGAGCCATCGCGATTCTGAAAGACAACATCAGTACTCTTAATATTAATGGTTTCGACTCATCGTCAGTACGACATGACAGAAACTCACCGCCTCCGGTACATATTATGATTATCGGTGGCTCTGTTTACATCAACGAACATGCGGCTCTTGATTTCATACTGAATCAGTTTAAACATCTTGGGATTAACTTCCCGGATGGGGATATTGGCCGCAAAGCGTTAACCGACCTTCTGTTAAGCGGGGGCTATATAGAGCCTTACGGCGAACAACGGGTTGCACACTTTTTCCATCGTGGGGATTTTACGGAAACTGACATACAACGAATGTTTGATGAGGGTATCAAAGGTCTGAGCTGGTTCTCTCTGTTAAAAATCAAATGGGTTGGCTTTCTGTTTAAATACGATATTCTGCCCGAAAGTACGCCGGGTATTTTCAGTATTAATGAGACTAATGACTATGTTTTTGTCGACCGCAAAGGGAATGACACACTTTACGTACGCCCTCTTGTTAATGGAACAAAATCAATCCGTCTTGGAGTAACTCAATCCACTGATAACGCTGCAGTCTCAACGGCTGATACACAACCTGCAGCGGAAAGTAACAGTACAGTTTCAGATACAGATAATACTGCTGATTCTGAAAATGATGAGACGACTTCCGGTGAGAATCAGCAGGTTCAGGAAAACACTAATAAAACAACCCTTAGAACAGATGCATCTGAACCTGAGACACAAGAACCTGATTCTAAAAAACCTGTTAAAACCCGCCGTAAAAAAGGTGAAGTGAGTCCTGATGAGTACATTTCCAGACTCCTGCATCAGTTCAAAAATAATGCCATTAATGCTAATGAACTGGCTTTAATCGATGGGGTCCTGTATGTATCAGAAACTCATATTCGCTCCATAGCGCCGCTTGAAGAGCCGCGCTTAATGGAGACCGGTCTTTTTGATCTTTCTTTACGGTCAGGAAGCCTCGATGAAGAATTCAGCATTCCGTGCAATGACGGGAAACGGTATGTTCAGTTAACTGACGAAGTATCTCTTGTCCAGTTACGTCATCAACCTGATATTAGAGAGGTTGAGATGCTGCCTTTGCTTTCTCCAGATTTATTTGGTGGGGTTAAGACTGATGATGAAGGGGTGTCTTTCACTTTTCCGCCGCCACTGGCTGAGGTGAAACCTGTGCCACTCCCTCCGGAACGTTATGAAGAGCAAACGCCTGAACAGACTCGAACTGAACATGAACCTACTGACATACCATCAGCGGAATTTTCCGATGATCAGGAAGATGATGTTGAACAATTCTGGGCGGATTACGCTTCATATTCGTACGGTGATGGCTGTATAAACCCGATAAATCGAACCATTGAGAGCACTGATGTTGATCTAGCACAGGTCAAAAAGTCACTTTCAGAGCATACACCGGATGTTAGTACCTCTGTTTACGGAAAACACCTGGCAGAGGAGGATGATTTCGACCAAACGGAAGAGGAAGCGCAAGAGGAAGATTCTGGTGAGGGGATCGGTGACATTAACAGCGACTTTGAAGCGCTGTTTTCCCGTCAGAGTCAAATTATCACTGATCCGGCTGTCGTCATTGCAGACAACATAGAACAGTTAAAATCCAGTACTCCACCCATTCAGGCGCATGCTGATGCCGGAAACATCGAAACGCTTCATTCTGATATTGATACGATTATTATTCAGTTAAACAAAATACGACTGAATAACTCGCCAATTCAGACCAGAGAGTTACGTCTTGCTATTGTTGTAACTGATATCAATTTTTGCATGAGGTTGAGAATCTCTGAAGACATTGCTTCATGGGGTTTTCGTCAGGAGGAGTTAACTGAACTGCGTGCTGCTTTCGCGCATTTTCCTGTCGCGAAATTAAAGGTGGGTATAGGCAGGCCTATCAGTCACTACATGGTTCGACTGAGTGACCTTCAACAAGGTGCGCTGCGTAATAACATTTTCTACGAAGAATTTATTTCGTTTTTTAACCATCAGGAAGTAAGCCATGAAACGTAGAAGCCGTAACAATCTCCATACGCAGGAAATGCTCTACCGCCCTGCCCTTGAATTTCGTTCAGCGCTAATACTCATACTTTTTTCTGCTTACGTGCTTATAGACTCATGGACCAGTAAGTACGGTATCAGTGAAATACCCTTCTATTGCTCTCTGGGGTTAATAGCGATGGCAGGATGGAGGGTATGGCACGGGGTACCGGTCTTCATAGCTCACTGGCGATTATTTCATCGCACGATGGATTTTTTATCACTCGAAGATTTTCGAATGATTAATAATGCACATTTTTTTGCTGATGACCGTAAATATCAGAAACTGGTCAGTTTGCAGGAGTCTGGTGGAGCACCATCGAAGAAAAGTGTTTACCAGCTCCTTCGTAAGAAAGAAAAGATTGTGATCCCCCAGCGTACAACGTTTCTGTGCAATGGTTTCAAATGGGGACCGGAGCACTCTGAACGTACCTACCAGGTGCACAACCTTTCCAGTGATATGCATGAGGTGCAGTTACCGTTTATATTGAATCCCGTTACCCGTCACTATCGAAAACTTGCCTTCGACCTGGGCGGGAATTATGCGATTTTCGGCGTTGATAAAAAAATCCCGATATTCGTCAATGAAGAAAATTTCTTTGGACATACACTTATTACAGGAAACGTAGGTACCGGGAAAACGGTTCTCCAGCGCCTTCTTTCCAGTTCAATGCTACACCTTGGACACATCGTTCTCGTTGTTGACCCTAAAAACGACTATCAGTGGCAGGAAGGGTTAAAGGAAGAATGTGAAAGTCTTGGTAAGCCTTTTATGCATTTTCACGCAGGCAATCCTTCAACGTCTGTATCTTATGATGTCAGCGCTAACTATGTTAAGGATACAGACCTTTCCGCCCGTATTATGAGCATTATTTCAGGTACTGAAGGAGCTGAAGATCCGTTCGTGCGTATTGCAGAGGGGCTTGTCACAACGGCGATAGGTGCCCTGAAACTGGGTGGTACAAAACCGACTATCCAGAATATTTACTACGCCATACGCTCTAAACAGGATCTCATTGTTACCACTCGTAACGCTCTTAGGGGTTTTTATACTTACCATCTCGGGGCTGACTGGCATTTAACTGTTCAGGTATCTCCAAATCTTACTTTTGCAGACGAAATCGAAAAGCTGAAAGAATATTTCCACTGCAACTACTTTGAAGACAATTCTCCCAAAAACATGCATGGCATGGATACGGTTCTGGAATGTTTTAAATACATCTCCGGCGATGAGTCGCACTATTACAAAATCACTGCCAGCCTGATGCCTATGCTCAAGCGATTGTCCCAGACCCCTATGGATATATTGCTTTCGGCGAACGATGTCGAGAACCCTGACCGTAACATCGTTAACAGCCATGGACTCTTTAACAGCGGTGGCGTGCTTTACATTTCGCTGGACGGCCTGTCTGATCCGGCAACAGCACGGGACCTCTCCCAGCTGATTACTTCGGATATTGCCGCTGAGGCGGGTAGTCGCTATAACACAGCATCTGATTTGTCCACTGTGCCCAGGGTTTCCATATTCATTGATGAGGCTCATCAGGCAGTTAATATGCAACTGATTAACCTTCTCGCCCAGGGACGCGCGGCCAAGATCGCATTGTTCATCTCTACGCAGACCATTTCTGATTTTGTATCGGCCACCAGCGCCGATACTGCTGACCGTTTAACGGGCCTTTGCAACAACTACATTTCCACACGTGTTACTGACGCGAAGACTCAGGAGCTTGTTCTGACCAAAGTCGGCCAGACTAATGTCTCAATGAACCAGGTCACTTACACCACCAGTGCTGGTACAAAACAGTCACATACAGATTTCAATGGTTCCATTTCCGAGCGAAAGTCGACAACGATGGTAAATGCTATACCACAGGAATTACTGTCGATGATCCCAACCCTTCACTTCATCGCCTGCTTACAGGACGGGCGTAAAATTGTGGGCCAGATGCCTATAACCGTGCCGGGCAAATCAATGCGTAGGTCAACAACCGTCTTTGATATGGTAACGACTTCGCCCTACAAACTAAAAATGAGACGTAATCTCAATGTAGAAGAAATACTTAGCAAATCACAGAAGGTGGGCTAACTATGGAATGCAAACAGGTATCAAGGGAATCGTTATTCGGTATGAATTCCTCCCAGCCCAAATACATTTCACGTGCAACCAAGACACTGAAACTGTATGGCATAGATGTTGATGACGAAGGCCTGCCGGAACTACTGTCACGTTATGCGAAGAAGCTTACTGGTGACATTTGTAAGGTCTACGCCCAATACACGGTTGATAGTCTCGACGTGCTGGCCCGCACGCTGGCGGAGTTTTTTATTATCCGTTATGCGGTGACTATCGTTACGCACGATGATATAGAGGTCACCTGCAACTGGTCTGTATCCCAGGGTCCTTTTACCGAGTGGCTCAAGGAGCAGCTGAGTAACTGCATGGCGAAGAGCCACACGGTTGAAGTGCAGATTGATAAAAATCAGGAACGCATGGCTTTTATCCAGCTCAATGCCGAGCGTCTTGGCTGGTACCTGCTGCCTGAGTTTATTGATATTGCAGGCTTCCTCCCCGTTTTCCTTGAGATGCCTGAACAGGTTGAATACCAGGTTATGCGGCGCAAGCGACACGGTAAGGTGCCAGACATCCACCAGCACGATCTGGGGATTTTCGAAGAGGATGCTTTGATATCCGGTTTGAAAGAAAAGTTACTTTTCTGGAGTGGCAACCTGAGCGATCCACAGGATGAATACACGTCTCTTTTCAACCGTGTTATAGATCTTTCCATTCTGGGTAACCGCCACCAGCCCGCGATGTACCGTAAAAGCAGCATTATTCAGTCGTTCCTTGATGAATTTTCCGCCTCAGTGCTGACTCTTCCCGTTCGCTTCAACGACGATACCCTTATCGCACTCTGGACGCCATGGGCAGAGCCCTTTAGTCAGTTCTCGCGCTTGCGGCCGGTTGAAGAAGATATGGTATACACGCCAACCCCGGGACAGGTGCGCTGGAAAAATGAAGATGTTCGCAGAAAAGTAACTTTTTCTCTCATCTCCCGGTTAATCGCGTCGGATGACCTGGCGTGTTCGGGAATTCTTCACGGCTGGAAAAATCATTACCTCAACAGAGAAAGCAACATTCGCCTGGCAGCCCTTTGGGCAGAGCTGTTCACTAATAAAACTGACTGACAGAGGTGTAAAATGGCTGGAAAGGATATGTCGGCGCAGAGAATGACGATGATCCGGTTTGGATTAGGGTTGGGTCTGCTGATTTATTTTCTGTTTAACGTTTACCTGGAAGACACTAACAAACTTTATAAGGATATCACCGCTGAGGTGAACGCCAGTAAGTTGCTTATGGATGTGGAGAGATGGCAGGAGGTAACGCGTAATACGGAAAAGACGTTTAATTACCTTTTTGTCGAACTAAACATTACGGCTTACCTGAATAAGACTCTTTTGCCTGAGGATGATAAAACCAAACCGGCTCGAGGAATGAATCTCGCGGCAAACAAATTCATGAGCCCGAGCTATACCGCTGCCCGAAACATCCCGTTAATGGTGTATCAGGCGATTTACCGCTGGTATTTGCTGGCTGGATGGTTTTTTACATTCCTCCCTCTGATGATAGCTCTGGCACTGGATGGTTATTACCAGTGGAAAATGAAGAGATTTGTTTTTGGCGATGTTACAATTCAGCTTTATCGCCTCTGGTTCCGTTCGCTGTCGATAATCGGTGTTTTGATAATTGCTTATCTGGTCATCCCTAACATGAATTTATTTTATGGACTGACACAGTATTTTCCGCCACTTGCCCTGGCGTTGCTCGCTATTGCAATTAACCGGCTTCTCGCGCACTACCAAAAACTCATGTGAGGAAGAATATGTTTAAAAAAAGACCATCGAAACCTGAAACTGGCTCGGTTCAGGACGTGGTATCGCGTGAAAGTAAGAAGTTTTACCGTTTGTATAAATCGCATGTGTTATCAAAAATAACCCTGACGATTATTGGTATTGGGTTTGCAGGTTTTAGCGGCTGGTCCATGTATCAGGATAAACAGAAAAACGGTAAAGGGGCAGACCATATCGCGGTTATCCGTATCCATGGTGAAATGGGTACTGGCTCGCCTACAGGCGACGGTGTCATTATTGCCCGCGCTTTACGTGAAGCATGGGATAACCCGCACGCAAAAGCGATCCTGATTGAGGCCGAATCTGGCGGCGGTGGTCCGTCTGACGCTATTAATATTTATCGTGAGATAAACGAGCTTCGCGACTCCCTCCATGGAGTACCGGGGCTCACAATTGAAAACTCCGACCCCACAACATCCCCGGATAAAAAGGACATGCCACCAGCGCCCTCTGAAGCGGTTAAACAGGCGTTGCTGAAAGCCGTGGGTACTGGGCATGGCAAACTGCCAGCCGCCGCCCGGGACGTCCGCCCCATCATCGTCAGTATTAAAAATATGTGCGCCTCCGCCTGTTATTACGCAGCCTCACCGGCTGATGCGATCTATGCGGATCCCAACGCCATCATTGGCAGTATTGGCGTACGTATGGACCACTGGGATGTGTCCAGGATTATGGACCGTCTTGGTGTGGCTAACGAACCGTTGACGGCCGGAGCCTGGAAGGCCTCGCTTGACCCCTGGCGTCCGATTGATGACGAAACCAAGGCCTTTCTGCATAGTGAGTTACTCAACAAAATGCATGACCAGTTTATCAATGATGTCGAAGCCGGTCGTAAAGGAAAGTTACTTTCGCGTGAACAGGCGGATAAAGAACAGCTCTACACGGGGCGTTTCTGGCTGGGGGACCGTGCGAAGCAGTTTGGCCTTATCGATGATACAGCCACCAGCACAGAGGTGCGTGAGCGCCTGAGTATTGTCTACGGCACCACGCGTTTTCGCGACTACAACGCGCCAAAAGCATCGTTAAGCAGTATGTTAGGATTGTCACTGGACGTGAACCTTAAAGAAGCTGTATCCAGTGCGCTTCACACCACCAGCACAGTGAGGTAGCGATGGACCTGACCATGTTGTCGACCATTTTTCTTGTGTTTGTCATGCTGATCCTGTCATGCATCATCCTGTGCATCTGGCCGCTTATCAGTAACATGTTCAGCGAGCAGCGCACACGAAATGCATTAAAGGCGGTGTTAGCAGACCTTGAAGGGACGCTTATATCTGACATTACCCTACCGCTCAACGCCTCCCAGACAACGCAGATAGACCATATCTTTATCAGCACGAAGGGTATTTTCATTATCGAAGAGAAAAATTATACCGGTGACATTTATGGTGGTCTCGATGATAAAATATGGACGGTTGTATACGGTTTCGGTAAAGCGAAACATAAGATGTTAAACCCGTTTGTTCAGAACAAAACCCACATATCCGGAGTGTGTCGGGCCATAAAGCGGGGTGATGAGGGTATTGTTAATGTTGTGTTACTGACGGGCTCCAGTAAGTTTATGGTAGACCCAGCACCGGAGTGGTTGTGCCGTAATTGTGATGACCTCGGGAACAAGTTCACTGCGTACGATGCTGAGCCCGTGTTTAGTGTTGAGGAGACTGGCTGGATCGAAAATGACCTGCGTAAAGCAATGCTGCCGCAGACGCTGTTGACCGACCTGGGTCACGTCTATTCACTGAAACTAAAACACCGACAACCAATATCTGTACCGCACAGGGTGACCTATTTTACGCTTCTGACTACCACCCTGTTCTTCCGTGCGCTGAAAAAGTTATTTTCGCGTAAGCGCTCAGAGGTCATCCACAAGCAGTACCGTGAATAGCTCACATCCATTTTCCACCGTTCTATATGCACAGGGCCACCAGCTGGCCCTGTTTAACTAAAGTAGTCAGATGCAGGAGGATTAAGGTACGGAACGGACTGCCAGGCGCGGATCATGTTAACCATCTGCTCAGCAATCCCCATTGACTGGTTTAACCGGTATGCCGTCCGGGCTACCATTCCTTCCTGACGTTCATCAGATTTCACATCCACCAGCCTGAAGCACCACCACTCTTTGCCGCAGCTGATGACACAGATATCAAACTCGGCATTAACCACCGGCAGATAAGTGTGTTGATTCAGTTCCAGCAAAAGCGAATATGCCTGTGGCATATACCGTCCATCGAATGACCCCGCCCAACGATATGTTGCGATGAACGGCGGCGAGTCCAGAGATTTGAGAAATGTCATGTCATATCCACCAGCAGTTCGAACTTGCTCCCATTATAAATATTCGAAAGCCTCCTCAAAGCCCCCTTTTCAAACATGCAACAAAGCGACTTTCTCGCGCCCTAAAAAAGTGTCTTATATCGGCATTGTATTCGGGTCTGGAACTATGTTTAGTGCGAGTTTTTGTTACCAGTGCTTTTGGTGGGTCTTTAGCAACAAGATTCAGGTGATCGGGTATTCATAAACAACCAGAAATTATGTGGCGCATTAATGAGACTATTTCGGTGAGTTCCGTTGATGAAAAGTACCTTTTGTGCTGAATGCCGACCGGGATATCAGGGGGAGTCGCCGTATCCGGGAGGGCCCGGAATGAACAGCGACGTCCTGACAGATATACATTAACGTGCTTACGATCGAGCCCGGTCTATCAAGAGCACTGTATGCTGATGTTGATACTTCCATCCACTAACTGCAGGTTTTTTTACCTCTTAGCATGCATAACAGCATCACTACGGCGAGAATGAGGCATGGTCGGTGACAATTAAGGTTACTTTCTCTTAAATCAATTCAATACGAATCTGAAATTACTGTTGCTGTATACAGCAAGTGCAATCTTATTTTTTTCTTCATCAGACCAGCCTGCCATTTGCTCATTGAGCGGCGTTGACCTTACGATGATGTTTCTCGCTATGTTCAGAGGTTTCACGTCTTTACAGGAACCAGCGAGGATAAGGGCTTTACCGTCGTCCAATTTTTCATTGAATCTATCTAATTTTACAAATGATACTATTTTCATAATCATCTCCATTTATCTGAATGCCTGTCATATAAACATATCGTTATTGTGCAACGACTTCCTCCCGGTCAGCGTACGCTATCCAATGAAATCAACCAGAACCCTACGGGCAATGCTTTGCTCTGCCAAATCACTGTAGATACGCCGCATTGCTGCTTTGTGGAATGGGGAACGATTAACCACGTCCACCAGCGCTAACCTGCTTTTGTTGAATGATGCCCTAACCTCACTGTAACGCTGGTAATGAAACAGCCTGTGGAACAGGTTCATGGACAACACCTGATCGCCTGTGACTTTGAATCGTATTACCGCCTCCCTTACCTCAATCTCTTCTGCCGGGATTTCACCATCAGCATAGGAACCCACAATGCCAGGGGAAACCAGGTATTCCTCATCAAGTGGATCGTTCATGAAACGGCTATACATTTGCGGCTCCTGTTTGAGGAAATCGTCGTACCGGGGCATCCTAAAAGTTTCGTATAGCATATAACTCATGTGGAGTTACCGTTTTTCTTACTTTACGATGTGCGATAAAGGGAACCGCATGGATCCCCACCAGCAGCTGGCAATGATGGAACTATCAGGAAGACACCAGCGTTTTAATTTCTTCCACACCAAACGCTTTACACTTCATTTGCGTTTTCTGCCCGACAGTTTCAGGTGCTTTCCACATGCCGTATAACTTGTCTTTGTCTGCTATAAATTTTGCGCCTTGCAACTTGCATGACGGAGCCTGTTTTTTATCATTCCATGTGGCATTTACAACGAACGTCCAGACCTTACCCGCCTTTAATTCTGTCGGCATATCGTAGGAGAAGGAGACAGTCGACGCGTGTTGGCTGTTATCCGCAACCGTCATCGATGAGGTATCTACCCCGGCAGCTTTGAGCTCATTGATAGCTGCCTCGCGGCTTGCACCGCTACTTTCCTGCTCTTCTATCTGTTGCTGAATCCACTCTTTGTCGCTGGATGTAAGCAAGGATGCATGGCTGTTGCTGCTGCTCGTTATCCAATACAGCATCGCAAGATGCGAGAAACCGAAATGATTACTTTTATCTTTCTCTATGATGTTACTTACAAGGTTCTGTGAAGGTGGGATGAATTTTACAGATGAAGAGCCCCGCTCAGAACTTCCTGGAATGCTCTGAGACGACGGGAGAGACGACGATTTTTCGGATGTTGGACTTGATGCAGGTATAGTCCCTTTCTTAGCCACCAGCTCCGACCCGCTCACTGATTTCTTTGGCGTAGTGCCTGCAGCAGCGGCTTCGTTATCTCCCTTGGCCTGAGGTCGACTACTGACAACAGCATACCCTCCAGCCTGGTTCTCCACCTTCCCGGTGGTGCTCTCTGACGGTTTATTCCCTGAGGACGCGGAAACTGCCCCGACCGTTAATGCGGCTCCATAACCTGCAATCATCGCTTTCTGGCTGGTGGTCAGTGGTTTGGTGCGAGCCGGTGCTGGCGTATCGTTAACCGTGCGGCTTGCCTGGCTTCTGGTTGAAGAGTTGTACGACTTGGTAATGGTCGATGGGCGGAAGGATGATTTGTAGGAAGACCGATTGGATTTATACCCTGCTTCCGCAGAGGTGGCCACCAGCATCAGACAAATAAGTGAGATCGAGGTTTTGCTAATTTTGCTGCGCATGATTTATTCCTTTTTTGACGAGTCATTCTGAAAGTAACTTTTGGCACAGAGAGCGTTGATCAGCCGCTCACAGGTTTTTGAAAACGGAGTCCCCTCTTAATGCCAAATTAACACCCAGCCAGAGGAGGTTACCCAAAACCGAACAGGTCAGAATGTTAGTTAACATTCCTTGTTGCAGCAGGGTAGTCAAAGGTACCTCCGAGGAATCAAATGCTAATGCAAATCCTATCAGTACATAAAAAAACACGACCGGGAATGAGCGCAGATAATATTCCGTCATTATCGCCGTTGCTCTTACAGCGTAAGCAATATTGCGGATTATGGTTTCTGACCTGGATGGGGCATCCTTTATATTTATCTTCATGCTCGAATCTCTTATTTTTGGGTTTAAGACAACATTTTACAGTAGCCATGTAGAGCCCTATCCCCTTAACTGTTGGATTTTGCCTTTCCGGGATATTTTTTTCCTTTACTCTAATTCACCATTCAACCTTCTCCAGGCATTTTGAATTCAGCGCGACAGATAGCGGAAAATGATAAACCCATCGTTCCTGGTTGCTGATAAGACAGAAGCCTGCCGGGAGCCGGCTGCTGTTTATTGTCATTTTCTGGACTGGATTACACAGAATGTTTATGGCAAATTTCTGGCTTCTTTCTTGTTCTCATCCATATGCTATTGGTGATGTAGTATGTCCAGGTTCCTGAAGGGTGTTGGTTTGGGTATGGCGGGCATTGTGTTGCTGCTGTGCGGACTTATCGCGCTGTATTATTTTGAGTCGAAAGCAGCGCTCAGAGCTGATATCAAGGCCTGTCCCACGGTTACAGCTGGTCAGGCAACCGATGCCGTCATTCAGGACATACTCGTGAACAGAGAGCGCATTTTCTCTAAGCCACAGCTGGAGCGTCGGGACATAGTGATTGAAGAACTGAACGTCCAGATAGGCTATTCAGGAACCCTTGTCCCTTTCAGGATCAACGGTGTCGATGATCGCCGGTTTTTTGGCATGTCGGGATGTGCCTCTCTCGACTCTGTTGAATATGCCACAGAGTTTTTGACCCAGCATTAGCTTGATCGGGCACAAGTAACGAACAACATATTTTTCCTGATTGTCCGTTTCGTTTGGCTCGGCCGATGTCACAGTACCGGAGATTTTGCATTCAGGAGAAATGATCATAAGTGGTGGCCATAGACAGCCAACCGGCCAGCAACACCTGTTCCGGTCGATTCCGGTTCATAATGTTCGCGTCGGCCACCAGCTGACCATCAGTCAATACCAGCATCCTGATCTGCATTAAAAAGAGCCATCTCCTCATCTATAAACACCGGATACTCGAACTTCTCTACCGCCTGAATTACTTCCGGATGGTTACGCCAGCATTCTTCAACAAAACCGAGAGATAACTGTTCAGCTTGCCGCCGCAGCTGTCGTGCAGTCTCGTAGTTGTCCCAGCCACTCTCATAGCTTGCTTTCTGATAGAGGTCTTTTTGCTGTGCTTTTATCTTTTCGATCTCATCAGGGCTGGTTACATGGCGGTGCCACTCCAGTGTGCGGGCATTGCCTGTTAACACCAGCCTGTCACCCTTATCGCGGATCTCTATAGTCCTTTCGGAAAAACTCACCGGCCCCTGGTCACGTCCTGTCAGGTGGTCAATGAACTCATCCCGCCCTTCTTCATCCTGGACAATCCATTCACCCCGCGTAAAAGCTTCTTTTGCGCACTCAAGGGCATCATGTATGGTTTTCGCTTTACCTACCAGGAACGTACCTTCTGTAACGTACGTGCCATATATCGGGTCATCTTCCGGATATTCTACCTGACCTGTTACGTAGACGTTGAAGGGGTACTGGCGCTCCCTCTGACAGACAATAAATCGCTCGCGTTTTGCCCTAGCCTCTTCCTGGTAGTACCGCAGCGGCTGAACCGACCATGGCACGATTTTCTTCCACCAGTCTGGGGCTAAACGCATCGCCAGTTGCTCAACGTGTTTAACCATTTCATATACCGCAGGGCTCGTTATGGCACCACAATCCCTTAGCTGAACCACGCACTGAGCAGCTGAGTCCTGACTCACCCCCAGCATGCTATCCATCATCTCTTCATCTACCTCGATACCGTGCCGCAGAAGGCCTTCAAACGTCATTAGAGTGCCTTCATGTTTAGCAAGGTCCACCAGCGTATTCACGATATGGGTAAAAAGAATGTCGCTGTGAGTGGCTGGTGTGTTTTGAGTTTTCATTCGTGAACCCCTGTTTAAAAAAATATTGGCAAGGTATAAGCGAATATTTCATTCATGCACACCAGGATACCAATAAAATAACGATCATCAACCCCTTATTATCACCGGAAGCTATTTCCAGCTTACGGGAAATGCATACCAAACCGGTTATAAACGCCTTAATCATTTACAGCATTCAGAATCATCCAGAGTTTTTATCAGTTAACATGCAGCATACCGGCGTATAAAATCCGACAAGAAAATTAGTATTAATGATTTTCCTGATTGTGTTTCATGGATTTAATTAGCCAGTAATTTAATATATTGATACCCCCCTCATCCATTGAGCAGACGTCAGGATAAAGCTGTGTCTCCGTCCGGTTTTCAGACTGATGACAGGGTGTCACATGGAGTGAAGTGTGCTATATTGATTTGCGATTCATTGAATCCATGTGTAGAAAGATGAATGTGTTTTTTTGCCCGTCGTCGTGCGGGCTTTTTTTATTTCATGTAGTCAGGAAAAAGGGGCTACCAGCGCACTGGTAACCCCTTCATAAAGCGCTTCAGGCATGTCCAGACAGTTCAGCCCCTGTACGGCGGAGGTTGCCCTCCGCCGGGGTTGGCTACTTAGCGGATTCGTAGGCCATAAAAGCCGCCACCTCCCTGGTTGTGTCCCTGTACCGGATTTCGCAGAGCGATTTTCTGGTCAGGTAGGTGAATGCCAGTAGTGTGAGACACACTATTAATACACACCATAACAGGTTACTAGGTGGCAGTTTCATAGCCTTTTTCTCCTTGCCTTACGGCAGCTAAGAGGCTACTCTGTTGGTGTCTAGTCAAGCAGATGGCCTCGTGTGGTTGGTTAATGAAAATTAACGTCCTACGGGGCTTTCTTCTTTCTGCCTCACAACATCAAAACACTCAAACATCATGAGGCAAAAAGCCTCAAGCGCCGACACCATTATACCCTGTTTACTCCCATCCTCCCAGGGCTAATAAGCTGGTAAGTTAATAACTTTTAAGATGGTTTCCGCCGTGTTTCTGCCCTGCATCCCGGCATCTGCTGGAGTTCAGTCATGAATTTTCCCCTCTGTCGATATGCTCCGGTTACCACTTCTGCGCCGTCCAGTGTAGCGGTTCTGTGCAGACGCAATGCATTGCCAGGACAACCCCCTTGTTCGCCAGCTGCGCCCATGTCTGATGTTAACCAAACGACTCAGCTACCAGTTTGAAGATTTACGCCCAAATAGAGGTCTACGCCTATGACAAAATTCTCCAGGCAATATCAGATATCAGTAGCGTCATGTTCGAAAGAGATTTTTAAAGCCACTTTTCCTGATTGTATTTCTTTAAAATTTAATGAAGGTAAGGTTATTTAGCCAATTGACGCGCCTCTTGAATAAGTTATTATTACTTACAAGCACTCTGAACTATCAGCAATTTCACAGACTCAACAATGTCTGTAGAAATATTTTTGTATCGGTATTATTTTAAGGAATCAATTATGACACTCACTGCATATTACCAGCTAAGGAATACAAAGGCCGCAGGTCTTGGTTTCGAATTGCTGACCAGTGAACCGGGAGCCTTTATTGTGCTGGAAGAATGCAGTTATGAGAAACCGTATGAAATTGCCCGCTATGGGCATAACGGAAGTGCAGGCGATCGTGCGAATGCGTTCAGCTGCGCGATGAATAAAGCCCGTAGTCTGCAGAATTACAGTGGAGCAAAACTGGATTACAACGTTTACGAAGAAACTGCCTGAATCATCCTGTAATAATTGTGTGTAGTCTTTGCCCGCCGCTGGCGGGTTTTTTTTATGTGACACCGGACAGGAGCGCCAGGCATCATGACAGCGCCCTCTCCTCCTTTGCTTCACTTCCTGTCAGGTTTAAGACGACTATCAAACCGGAACGGTATCTGTTGAGCCTTCTGCACGATCCCGTAAAACTCAGGGTGCTCAGGATTTAACAGATAATTGAACTCTACCGGCGATAAGGCTGAGGGAACACGCAGTGCAACCGAGCTCCTGGTAAATGACCAGGCATCTCCGTAATCAGCCAGTTCCTGAGGCGCATCCTCATCAGCCCAGTTGCCCGGTAATTCATCCATGTTTGCGCTTTGTATCAGTTCATCAGGCACATCGATACTCAGTAGCGTGAAAGAGTCCATTATCTGTGCCGCATGCAGGTGTACCAGGGTCTCCAGCATCGTTAGTGATGCCGTTTCGGAGACATATACCATTGACACCCCCACGCTATTCCAGCGCCCACCAGCCTCTTTCGCACCATATCCGGTCCAGGCCGTAGAAAGATACTTTGTTTTCGTCAGCCTGTAGAGGATCACGAGTACACCCCATGCTCCAGACGCGTAATCAGCTTAATGACCTCATAGGCTCCAGTTTCGGATGCCATCAGGTCTGCTGGCACTTTCCAGCTCAATGCCCGGTTAGGTTCGTTCAACCACTTCTGTGCGGCTTCCCTGTCGCCTTCAAACAAATCTACCGCCCGATCAATAACGCGGATAATCCGTACCAGACGTTCACTTTGTTCCGGGTTAAAACGTGCCTTCACACTGCGGCTAAATGTGGTTGACGGGATACCGGACATTTTTCTCAGGTCATTCTGGGTTATTCTGGCCCAGTCAGTGATCCGGTTCACCACCTTCCCGTCCAGGCCTTCATTGATTTGGCCCAGGAGCGCTACACCATCAGCATTATTTAACCCGGCAACCTGCCAGAGGCGCTGTGGTCTGGCTGGAGTTGAGGACAAACTAAAAGTTTTCATAGCAAACCTCCATTTGGTCATTACATTATACCCAAATGGTAACACCAGAGCAAATATCAACCACCAGCAGACGGAAGGCATTTTTCCTGATTGCGATAACTCAGAGTGTAGCGATCGGTATCGAGTCCCACCTCGTTGTGTAGGCTGGAGAGAGCATATCTCTCTTCATTGACCACGCCGGTGCGATGCCACGACCGGCAAACCATACTTTGCCTTTGCCTGAGTTGTTTATCGTATCCAGTACGTTCATGAGCGCGTCACTGTTTGCATACGACCTCCCTTCATCAAATAACGATAGCTGGGTAACTCCGCAGGGACGGAAATCGTTGAGCATGACTCCCGCCTTTGCATAGTTATGTCCTTCTTTCCAGATTTTATCCAGAGCCCGGCCAGCCGCCGCGATAATGTCCCGCGTATCACGTGATGGAATGCAGAGCTGTTCGCTGGAGACTTTGCTGTAATAGGGTTCATGTTTTGAAAAAGGCGAGGTTTTTATGAAAACTGATACCTGACCGCAGTATTGACGTTCCTGGCGCAATTTTTCCGCAGCACGTTCAGCATACTGGCAAATTGCCTGCCGCATGGATTCATACGTTGTTATACGCTGCCCAAAGCTCCTGCTGCATATGATCTGTTGTTTTGGTGGCGGGGCATCCTCCAGGTCGATACAACTTTCCCCCCGTAGTTCCCTCACTGTTCGTTCAAGAACTACGGTGAAGTTTCGTCTTATGAATGCAGGGTTAGTACGAGCCAGCTCCAGCGCAGTGGTTATGCCCATTGCATGAAGCTTACTTGTGGTTCGTCCACCAACCCCCCACACCTCCTCTACCGGCATCAGAGAAAGCATCTTATCTATCCGATTACGCTGGCCTGCAGTCAGTGCGAGTACCCCTCCGAACTGGGGCCAGGTCTTACTGGAATACTGGCAGGCTTTAGCAAGGGTTTTTGTAGGGGCCAGGCCTACCCCTATCGTCAGTCCAGTGCAGCGGAAAACATGATCCCTTAGCTGATGTCCGTATTCCTCAAACGTCATGCAGTTATCAATCCCACCAGCCCAAATAAAAGACTCATCGATGGAATACTCTTCGACACGGGATGATAATTCCTCCAGGCAGAAATGTACTCTGGCGCTCATGCTGGCATACAGCTCGTAGTTACTGGAGAAGGCAATCACGGGCTCCGGGAAGCGCTGCTCACGCAACTTAAACCAGGGTAAACCCATAGGAATGCCGAATTTTTTGGCCAGTTTACAACGAGCTATAACGCAGCCGTCGTTGTTAGAAAGGACGACCACTGGTTTATCGCGTAAATCGGGTCTGAAGCATTTCTCAACACTGCAATAAAAGCTGTTCACATCCGCCAGAGCATACATTACAGATTACCCCGGGCACGATGAACCCAATGAGTCACCACGCCAAAAATTGTCAGTTCATCGGGGTCTGGGTAAATTGGTGAATAAGCATTGTTCATAGGCAACAGGGCCAGTCTGGGAGTGGTCTGGAGCTGTTTAACAGTGAAGCCGCCGTCCACCTCGGCGATCACGATATCGCGATGTTGAGGACGCAGAGAACGGTCCACCACCAGCAAATCTCCATCACGCATACCGACATCCTGCATGCTGTTTCCCTGAGCTCGCACGAAATATGTTGCGGATGGATGCCTGATGCAATAATCGTTCAGGTCTAGCTCACTGGAAGTATAATCCTGGGCAGGGCTGGGGAAGCCAGCTGCACACCGCTCGAGAAATAAAGGGATGGCGATTTTCTCAGGATTTTCCATTGGAATTAAGAACATAGGCACAACCTCCGATCACTTAAAAACACTGTATATATAACCAGTATAAATTGGATCTTTGCAGGTGCCTAGTCCATCAGGTAGCAGTTGGGATCAAGACGACTACCGTTCAAAATTATTGATTGTTTTTAAAGCAGGAATGCCGCCCTACCTTAATCAACCAGAAATGCAGAGTTATAACGTCATACTTCCTTACCAGCTCAAGGCATGAATTTATCGACGTAAGGCCTTTGCTGATTGCAACCTGCAAGATTTGACAGAATGTGGGTTATCCTGAAGAAAGTAACTTTCCTTGATTGTAAAAAGTCCCATCTGCTTGTAGGGGCACATAACAAAAGCCCCACCATTGCGGTTTTTATGTCGATACCCCCGCATGCGGGGGGAATACTCATTACGGGTGTCCATTCGGATCTGGTAGTGCCGATAACCCCCGCATGCGGGGGGAATACTTTAATCCACTGCCGGAAACAGGAGTCCGGAACCGATAACCCCCGCTCACGGGGGGAATACAGCAGCAGCTGACCAACTGACGGAAATCCAGCCCGATAACCCCCGCATGCGGGGGGAATACTACTAACAATATTTAACGAACGCCAACACACACCGATAACCCCCGCATGCGGGGGGAATACCACCGCCGTTACTTTGCTTTACTCAATCTCGGCCGATAACCCCCGCACACGGGGGGAATACAAAAGACGTTTTTATGAAGGTTGCCGTTTTCGCCGTTAACCCCCGCATGCGGGGGGAATACGCAAAAGTGTTTTACCAACTGCCAAAAAGTAACCGATAACCCCCGCACACGGGGGGAATACCCCTGCCTCGGTGGGGTTTTTGCTTCTCTAAGGCGATAACCCCCGCATGCGGGGGGAATACTAACACTGTGCAAAAGGTATCCGTGAGGGTGCCCGATAACCCCCGCATGCGGGGGGAATACGTCTGTGCCTTTCTGGATGAGGTCAAATACCTCCGATAACCCCCGCATGCGGGGGGAATACTTCCAGCCAGCGGGTAACCGTGGACAACACCACCGATAACCCCCGCACACGGGGGGAATACTTCCAGCCAGCGGGTGACGGTTGAGAGCACCACCGATAACCCCCGCACACGGGGGGAATACACGTTCCAGCCATATAATCCGGAAACGTTGCTCCGATAACCCCCGCACACGGGGGGAATACTCTAAAAATAACCGGTTGATTATAAAATATTAAATAGCGCCACTAAAATCCACCAGCTTTTGGAGTTAGCGGGCAGTGAAATCAAAAGATTGATTTTCATTGAATGCCTTTACCATAGCAAACAACTCGTCCCCGGTAATCTCAACACCATTCGGTGTGATGACGATTTCTCCAAGTGTAACTGGTACCAGTTCACCCGGCTTCCAGGTCGTAACTGTCCAGTGAGCCTCCACCAGACCGCAGTTATGATTCGCATGACCGCCAAAACGTGGTTCGGCTGCAAAGCGGATTAATGCAGAAATGAAAAGCCCTGCTTCCTCATCAGTCGCATTTTTAATACTCATGCGATGGCTGAGTTCTGCGCCGGTGATAAACGCTTCATACGGGTCAATCGGGCGGCGAATTGACTCGCGAGATTCCTGCTTCTGATCTTTGCGGGCCTGAATTTTTTCATCGAGCTCCCGTACTTTGATTTGAAGCTCAGCTTTGGTGTCTTTATCAGCCGACTTCATCGCCTTTTTGAGTGCATCCTGCTCTGTTTTGATCTGAGAGATATCCACACTTGCCTCAGCCTGTTCCTCGAGCAGGCGTTCCAGACGATCAACCTGGTCTGTCTCAAGAAACTCCATCAGACTTTCGTCACGCTGAAACATAATTGAGCGGGCACCACCACCAAACATCCCCCACTGGTTATCACCATCCGGGATAGCATTCCCTATACCAACTTTGCCGCTTAATCCCCAACGACCAAACAAGCTGATTAACGGGTTTTTGCTACGTAGTTCAGCACCAGCATTGATTTCACCTGGCGCGAAGGTTTCGGCTTCACCATTGATATCCACCCCCTGGGCCAGCATGAAATGTTCTGCCAGGTCGAAAGGTGATTTTCCGTCTGCATTAAGGCCCACATGATCGACAATGACCTTATGCGCAGCATGACGAAGAGTTCCCCGAATGCTGGTACCTGGAAAGTACGGAGCTGCATTGAATCCACCGTTACGAGGCAAGCGATGGCCGGAAGTTGAGACCGCATTTTTTACTGTTACAGTCAGTGGTTCCAGAGTCGAAATTTTACCGTTGAAGTTTAAAGTTCTCATGAAATTAGCCTCGCAATAAAGAAGAAATCAATTGAGTACGAACTGGTGCTGGGTGGACAATGTTTAGCTTTTCACCAACGAAATAGGGAGGAATAAGTGGTGATACTCCTTTGATACCATTCAGACCCGAATTAACAGGTACCGGACGCAATGCCATACCCTCGTTGGATATACTCGTGTCGATATCGAGAGGAATAATTGTCACATTGTTAAACTCTCCATTAGCTGCAGAGAAATAGTCATAACCAACGCCAACATGAGCATGGTTAAGCAGTATTTCTACAGCCTCAGAAGAGCCGACAAAATCAAACGTTAAATAGGGTGCAGAATAAGCTGGACGGGTTGTCATCCTTCTCTTCGTGGGGCCCCCGGTCAGGAGGACACGCGTAAACAGCCCCCTGCGGATACGAGGAGAGAACATTGCAGTGCTCAGTTTTTCGGGGCTGAGATAATCGCAACGCACGCTTGTTGTCGCCCCAATCCCCTGTTCGGGCGTGATGCCAAAACGTAGAGATGAAGCATGGAAAACACCCAGTTCATCGTTGAATAGAAGTATTTCCTTAAGACGAGCCAATACGACTCCTGGCTCGTTACTGGGTATCGCCTGAGACAGTGCTTCATACAGAATGCCGTCCAGCGATGGGGCTATCCCACTGATGACCACCGGTGTCAGAGAAGACATGATGACCCGATACGGTTTAAAATTTAACACTGGATATCCTCTTCAAAATACGCCGGTGATAAAATTTCACACGAACGATATTCACGACGAAATCGAACGGGAATAATGTGTTCCAGCGACCGATGTTTAGACGAAAGGTCAGTCGGTTCCGGAAAACGCGGATCGAGGATAATTATCCTGACAGTATCATTTTCACTACGAATCCCCCGCCCTACAGACTGCTTTGCTTTGCGAATAACTTTCCGCAAATTTTCCAGGTAGATGTTCCGGTTAACTGCCTCAAAGGTACGACTATAGCCTCGTTCCTTCAGATACCCATAAAGGCTTTCAGCCTTCATTCTGTCCGGAGGTAAGAAAGGTATCCGGGTGATGATTAAATCCTGGAAAATCTGTTCCCCATTCTCGCCTCGTGGGCTCACACCAACAGAAGCACCGGCAGAAATCAGAATTCCTGGTTTCTCCTGATACTGTTTAATAATTTCGGACAGGGCCTGACCTGCTTTCTGAATATAAACTGGTTGCGAGACCTCACCCAGCTGATTGGCAATCATCCGGGTTTCATAATGGCTGGCAGTTAATACCAGAGCTGGCCCGTGAATACAGGACAATTGTTCAACTACTGCCTTTAACCATTGACCTGAAAATATCTGTTCTTTCGGGTCATCGAACACCTTTGGAAAATCAGCACCGGCGATGGTCAGCTTCATTGAGCCATAGACGTCTGGGGAGAATATTTTCCTGATTGAAATCGTATCGCTGGTTAACCCCAGAGCTTTACATAACCACTCCATTCCGGTCTCTGGGGTACTGGTAATTGAGAGCGTAGCCGACGTCAGTAACGCACTACGCCATTGAGTGCAGTATCTGCCCACATTCATCCCGATAAACGGGTTTACAGCGATCAGGGCTGGTTCACGACGTTTATTGGAAACGCCTACACCCTTTTGCCCCCCGGACAATCCGAGCATTTCCCAGCTGTAGATACAGTCAAAGAAAGCTTTCCGGGCCGCTTCATTTTTTATTTCCCGCCCTACCTTTGATAAGGCGTTAAAGCTATTGTCAAACAAGGCAACCGCTGCAGGCGTACTACAAAAATGCAGATCGCCCGCTATCGAAGTCACGTCGTTCATTAACTGGTCGATGACATGCACGCCATTACGTGGAATATGTTCATTGAACGCACTGGTCAACTCTCTGAGGTTGAAGCGCCGCTGTTTCCAGACCTCAAGCATATCTACAAAAATGTCTGCCTCATCAATAATGAGGTACATATTTTCTTTGTCACCGAGGATGCGGTGATTACACATACAGTCGACCATTACCATCGCATGGGTCGTAACAATAAAGTTAGCACTGAGAGCATTCAGGCGAATATCATCAATGTCCTGTATATCATCCCAGATGGAGTAGGTGACCATCTCTGGCGTGATCTGCGCTGGCAGTTCACCATACTCTTCTTCAAACTCAACCAGAGGTTTTGACCAGTTAGCGAGTTTTTCAAGGACCTTAACCGTATCCAGATCGGTAAATTCGTCCATGAGTAACAGTCCACGTACTTTCTCCAGGGATACGTAATTTGCTTTCCCCATAAGCCGGGAAAAAGTAACTTTTATGCCGCATTGTTCAGCTATCTGTTCAAGGAGAGGACGATCGCTTCTGAATATCTGGTGCATCAGGGCATGAGAATTCGTGGCGATCACAAATTTTGCCTCAGGGTTTTTCAGCAGAATCAGAAGCGCCGGTACCAGATAGCCCAGCGTTTTTCCTACACCTGTTTCAGCACTAATCAGTGCAACTTTATGATCCTGAGTCAGTGCACCAGCTGCAGCCTCGATATAATCCTGTTGGACCTTACGTAACGACAATCCGGCAGACTCAAATACCGCTGATGTATTCATGACTACTCCCCTGCCAGATGCATGAAACCACAACCAAAAACGCGTTTAGGGCCGACGCCATAAACGATGGCCATTTCAGCTTCCTGTTGATTGCTGATAGTGGCGGCCCCCTGAACAGTGAAGACAGGAAGCATAAAACCACGGCGAGCATTGCCCTTGTCGATATGGACGAATTCCGGGCCACTCACGACGATTTGACGGGAGTCAAGACCAGCCTTCGCTAATTTGGTGAGGGCCATCTGATAACTCGCTTCATCAGATGGAGCAAACTGGCGTCGGCCATGGCCTTCTAACTTTGTTCCTTTATGAAAGATGGCCATTGACGTAATGAACTTAATTTCATGGCCCTCAGAGAGAATAAGCTCTCTTTTTTTCTCCCCTGGCAGCTCCAGAGCTGTGGCTGTGCGGACCAGCAGTCTCGAATCATTCCCGGTACCGGGAAAAATTTTAAAAGAGTACGGCAGCTTCTCTCCCTTACGTTCCTGCATGAAAAAATCCAGGTGCTGGTGGATCCGGTAAACACTTGTGTGAGAGATACGCAACCGAAACGCATTATCGTAGAAAATCATGGTCATACCTTTTTCAAGAGGTGCAAAATGCTCAGGCGTTGATGGGGATCAGTCGGCAGAAGCAGCAGTAACGGAATGAGGTTGTTTTTCTTAAACTCATTCGAGGCGGCTTCAGGAGTTATCCGCGAATAGGCCAGCAGGGTTACTGTTCTGATAAAGATATCCATCTCTTTCTTGGAGTAGTTTTTTATTTCCTGATGGAGTTCTTTAGCCTTTTTTAAATCCAGCATGTAAAGGACTTCGTTCTGCCGGGTGAGTAGTTGATCGGCACAGGTATAAATTGCGTCGGCACTCAGACTGACCCGCAGTGAGCGAACAAGCTCGTAGGTTTTCACGCCGAAGTTTTGAATATAAATCAGCGGGAATTTCAGTTCGGTGTTAAACAGGTATTCCAGATGCTGACCGCTGGTGGCCGTGATGACTTCTACGTGATCGAAAAAATGCTCAGGTAGTTTATTGACCACTCCCTGAGGGGCTAAAAGAACCGAAGAATTGTCTTCAACGTTAATAACAGCCCCAACACCAGACCACATGCCAAATTTCTGGCCGGTTGTTGGTTTTTTGGGGTTCTCCACGCCCATCAGCTCTGGAGCAGAAACAAAAAATGTCTGGCAAGGGCGGCAATGCACAACACGTTCCCTGTAGGCGTTGACCAGCTCGAAGCCTACCCCGTCGAACTCTGAGGGAGCTCTGCCGCAGCATGAGCAATTTCGTTGCACAGGCACAGGCTCACCCATATAGGGCAATAAAATACTCGTCAGAGCGCTATATACTGACTCTACAGGATGATTCAAAGCTCCCCCTCCCCTAAAATAAGCTATGCCATTTTGATGGCAAATTAGTTAAGTGTCCCTGCTCACAGATACAAGGAATTTTCACCCGCCAGCTTAATAAATAATGGTGAAATTTCCTTAGGCAAATTTAACAGAAGCTTCTGATACAAAGACTCATCTTCCGGACGCCCGGTCAAAATCACTTTCCTTCCCGAGGCAAGTGAATGAAGAACGTATTTCAACACATTCCGCATATCAAAAAGGACAACATCATCAACGATGATATCTTTATTTGATAAACTCTGAATAAAATTCTCACCAGCTATCGGCTCATCTGGTGAAATAAATAAACCATCAAATAATGCACGCTTCGCCAGAAGGGTTTTCCCTGACCGGGAAGGCCCTATTATAACGACAATAAGGTTAGTATCTTTTTCTGAAAAATAACTCAACACCTTATTGAGACATTTTTCATTTTGATTGTTATTGAATTTCAAATCATGACTCCTTTCCAAGAAGATGCCCTCACCTGTGGTTATTCCGTTAATTCAGGGGATGAAGTGTACCAGTTAACCTATGTCCTAATGTAGGAGGTTTTTTGTTTCCGAATTACCCTTGTCCTTGCCATCGCCAGACATCTCTTGCAGGTCTTGATGGCCCATCAGATTCACGAACATAGCACGATAACCCACTGGCAAGCGTGAAAGTAAACCAATGCACAATTCATGGTCTGACGGTTGTCCGATGACCAGAACCTTATGGCCAGAAGCATGCACAGCCAGAATACACTCCAGGACTTTGTCTGCATCAAAACGGAAAATGTCATCAATCACTACATCAAAACCTGTGAACATCTCCGAAATGTGATCACATTCTTCAAATTGCTGAGCGGTAGGGTATAGAGCATCGGGAACCTCAAGTTCAGCCAAACATGATTTACCAGACCCGGTTTCTCCAATAATAAATACAAGAGCTTTATCTTCTGTTTGCTTGAGATATTTAGTAATGACCCCCATGTTATCCTCAAGATTTTTCATTACTAAAGCAGGTAAGTTTTTATCAAGATTCATGTTAAACCTCTTATTAAATTTACTGTTATAGAAAAATTGACAACACGGTATTTATTCATTCTTCCAGTACGTTACACCATCGTCACAGAGATACCCTGTCTGGTCAGGTTCACCTCCAATAAAAACACCAGCCTGACCTTTTAGTGAAACACCCACTCCCGTCGTGGTAGCACCTTCTCTTTTTTCTATAACTTTGCAATGCTCAGCTGCAAAGTCTCGCCAGTCCTGTTCCTTCTGGTCGCTTGCCAACACCAAAACCACCAGCACGGACATAACTCCACACAGGAGTGCAATGCCAGCCAGTCCGGAAGCAAATGTTGTCAGTAAAGAAAAGTCCTTAAACAAAACAGCGCCAAGAACCAATACCACAAGCAAGGCATAAAAAATTACTGCTCCGTTACTTGTTAATAATGACGTTCCCCAATCCCAAAAGGAATTAACAGTAATTTCACTCTGCGTCATAATTCTCACCTTCAGTTTAATGGAAATCTTCAAACAAAGTCTAAAACTGTGCTGAATTGTTCTGCTTCAGGTAACATCGGCTTCAGCCCACTACGTCTTGCAATGCGAGTAACGAGTATTAATGTATCGGTCGTATCAGGCAAAGTTATTTGTTTGTGAGAAATTCGGATATCGTCTTCATTAACCATGGAAACATCTACATCGCCAACGCCAATGGTGATTGAGAATGTCTTATCCGAACCGTAAAAAAGCACCAGCTCAGTTAATGGTCCACCAGCCCGATAACAAGTCAGGGACATTTTATGAATGCTGCCAATATTTGAAATGCAGCTATCAATGAAGTCATCGGCATGCTCGTGCTGAATAAGACGATCTGTAGAGGTAACTCCATACAGAAACTTTAAGTGGTTACCATTTGATTGATTGATACCTTTCATTAATTAGCCTTAGGAGTTATTTTTGTTAAAAAGCATTGCCACTGAGCCTATACCTAAAAGGACGGTCATACCGTAAAGCAAATACGATGAAATATTGTAGAGATCAAAACCGAGTATGGTGCGTGCTTTTTCATCCGGCAAAACCACGGTAAATATAAGGTTCCACAAAGCAATTAAAATTATCTGGGCACCAAATAATCTAGGCAACGCGCCAAGTTCTTCGAATGCAAACAAACACATAGTCACAACCAACACAACCATAATGCCAATGAATGAACATAATATCGCTGAAATCCCAAAACCAAATGCAGTAAACACAATTGATTCTTTGGCGGTTAATCCCGTGACTCCGTAGACCAATAGCGCCATAATAATAAAAAAAAGAAAACCCTTTATAAATGCCATAAAATCACCCAAGATTATTAGAAAATGATCTTTTGTTGGCCAAACAGAAGCTTACAATAACAATGTATTTAAACCAATAAATCATTCAACCTATTTTATGTTGTAAGCAACTGAATTTAGCCTTCTGGAATTTCTAAAAGATTTATCGAGCCTCATAAAAGATAAAATTCCTGCTCAGCCTTTCTCCCGCTTACGCGCAATTAAATCCCTGCGACGCAACCAGCGGTGAAATATATCTTATGAGTAAATTAAAAACAAAGCCGAGTGTAAGGCTCAGGATTAACACCACGATAAAGCGATATGGGTCTTTACCCAGAACAATATCAAAAAATCTTCGCATGATATTTGTAAGATAATTTAAAAAAAGAACCATCTTTTATCCCCTTCTATACCAATTCACAAATCATGAGGCAAGCCGGGGAAAACTCCCCGGTTACGCCTTAAATATTATTGCTCTGAGTTTTTTTTCTGGATTTTTTCCAGATGCTTATCGTAGCTGTCTTTGGCTGCAGTCAGCTGCAAAAACTCTTCATAGGTTAACGTCAGTTGATACTGGGCTTTAGCGAGAACCTCTGCACCGTCTTCCATAAAGGGAATTTCTTTCGCTTCGGTAACGATACGGTTAATAACATCAAGAGAGTTATCTACAATCTCTTTGGAGATTTTTTTCGGCAGCACGTCGAACACCGACGGCTGAGATTTGATATTTTGTTTAGGTTCGCGTTTCGCCGCAGGGGTCCGTTTCGGTTCGGATTTTTCACCGCCTTCCCCTTCTTCTGAACCGCCACCCGCAACGCCTGCATCATTGCCTGCAGAGCTTTCAATGACACCAGCAGCCGCGTCAGAGGCACTATTAGATCCGTTACCTGCATCAGTCGTTGTAATGGTTGTCACATTGCCATCAGATTCACCATTAGTGTCGTTTTCACCTGTACGCTTAGCAAGAAGGACCTGACCAATGGTTTTGTCGGTAGCTTTGCCAAACTTATCAAACGCTTCCTGAATGATAGCGACACAGTTATCCGGGTATTTCTCCATCACGTCGAGTGCTGCGTAGTATGCTACTACACCTTTAACGATCAGACCTTTTAACGCCTCCGGGGCGGTGTGAACTTTGAGCAATTTACGGACATGGGTTACGGAGACTTTACGGTCTGCGGCCAGCTCTTCGATGCTCATAGGCTCTTCTGCGCTGTTGTGCATGCGATACATGGACTCAGCCTGAGCAACGATCGAGACCGGAAGTTGATCGTTTCCTTTAAGATTAAAAAGTTCTGCTTTACTGTCAGAGCCACGGAATTCGTCAACACGAATTTTATCAACCGGGCCCTCACCCCGTTCTGCGCGAATTTTATTAGCCAGTGGAATTGCACGGTGACGGCAGTGTCCCTGACGAATGACAACCTGACCATCACGAACCTGGACAACCATAGGGGCCATTTCCAGAGGGCTATCGGCATATTGCTGAGCCAGACGCGCCAGGTGGTCCTTAACTTCCGGGAGTTCCCAGTAAGCCTCACCCAGGCCAGCGGTACGTGTGTTAAAGCCAGGGATGATGTTCAGATGCGTCGGGTCCATAACAAGACCATTGCCCAGACGACCACCGATACCATTTTTTTCTAAGAAGGTACGCAGAGAAACATTTTCGTTTTTGGCTTTAGCTGGAGTTGCCATAGTTGCAGTAGTCATTGAATTTTCCTCTTCCTGTTGTATGTGGGTAAACGGTCATTGCCGTTGTTAGACCCAGGATACATTCTCAAAACGCTCCATCAAGCCCCTATTTTCACTTTGGCGTGAAAAAAGTTACTTTTTTTTGTTCACGGCAAAAATTTTACACATGATTCTTCTGTGGCAAGGGCTCCAGGAGCCGGATTTCGGTGTTTATGTGAAGAAAATTTTTTCAGTGGTATGCCGGGGATCATAATTTTTGGATAATTTTGAAGGAGATACGAACAGTGAAGGTGATTACAGACGATGCATGTCTCATTGATTTTTAGGACATAAATCGTCAAAAGTTACTTTTTTGAGGGTGATAACGACACTTGAACACGCTTCTCAGGACAGAAAAGTAACTTTTTTCAGTGCTGAGCCCACTCTTTCAAAAGTTACTTTTTGATAAAACCTGCGTTCGGGGAAGGAGGCAAAGCTTGCGGGGGGAAGGAAGAAACTATTTTTATCTGATTGTGCAAATCATAGACGCTCAGCCCGTCATGTTGATCCCCGTACGCAGATAGACAAATGTTCGGGGTTTAAAAAGTTACTTTTCAGGTGCTGTGCTGTTTCACGCTGCCGGATACATAGCAGGTACAGGTATCCTGTCCTGCTATGAGAAGACCAGCGCCCCTGTTTAGTTCGTCTCTGTTTGCAGCTCTTTGCGAGCGTTTGCGATCAACTCGTTCACTTCATCGCGGTCAAATCCTGGCATTGCGGGCAAAACCGTATCGGAAGGAACGGCATCAATCCACTCAAGAGCCGCAAGCAGTGCGCTTAGTAATTGTTCATTAATTTTCATTAGACCGCCTATTTCAACCTTTTTACTATCTTTAAAAAGTTACTTTTGCTGAGTGCAAACTCAATCTTTAGACCACTCGATAAGCGCATTATGCAGTTCCATCGCGCCGGAAGAACGAAGCTCAGCGTCCTCGTACGATATCCCGAGGCGGTCCATGACGCAATCCGTATCCAGAAAGTCAGAGGTGGCGTTCAGAGCTTCTTTAATGACCTGTCCATGGGTAACCGCCACTAACTTGCGCTCGTGATCGGCTATCTGTAATGCTTTGCCTCCATCAATGCTGTTGCCCTGGTCGTCTATCCCACTGGTTGTCTGACAGTCGTTATCGAGGACAGATACTGGCTCATCGGCATTAGCGGTGCCGTGTTTTGCATTTTCCGCTAACGCGATAGCTGCCTGAACGGCGGGTATCATGGCAGTGGAATCTACGTTATCGGAAAATAAAATATCGGTTTCCATTTCAACATTATCTTCGAGCCAGCGAAGAAGAATTTCTAAAGAATCCTGAATGTTCATATTTAGCTCCGGCCAAAAAATTAATAACAGGGGTGAAGACAGACATTCTAAATTATGAAGAATTCATGCCGCAGAACCAGGATACATTTTCAACTCAAAAAAGCAACCCTTTGCAATCAGGAAAAGTTAATTAATTGCAACCTGAAAATTCACCACTTAAATAAACAACGGGGTAATATTATTGGAAAGAAACAGCAAGCCGGTTATTTTCAGGAGTTCTGCTATCATGCTTGTCATTATATTTTAAGCCACTGTTTATGCGGCACTCACAATATGCATTCAAATATTCAGGCGTCAGATTGATTCCAGGAATTGATAAATGCATTTAAGCATTCCTGCATTCCCCAGGATGCCTGCCACTTGCAAAGAAAAAGGTACTTTCTCTCAAGGTTCTCCATCTCTTGAAGATTTTCCGCTGAAAAATACGTCCATATATCATGCCAGCATACATCATAAGTAACCCTTGCGGGTGGTTGGTACGTCATGGCATCTGCACAGATAATGTCCACACGCTTATCATCTATAAAGGCCGGAGCGACAAGGTTGATAACGTCTTGCTCTTTTTCAATAACGGTTACGTGGGTCACATCCTTTTTTTGCAAAATGACATGGAGAACCATCCCCAGTCCAAGCCCGTTGATAAGCACGCGCCCCGTTGCCCGCTCAATAAATTCCATGCACGTGTTAATTTCCATCGGTGTATTGGACATGACGACTTCGCCATTATTTGAGAGACGACGATACTTACCAGGTGGAATGTATTCATTCTGATTGCCTGTTACGTCGGCCCTGAGAGAGAGCATATGCGCTTTCTCCTGAGAGATGGTGAATGTATCCAATGTCCACGATCCGGATTTACCGTCCGTAACAGGGAGATCGTAAAAAAGAGTTCCCATTTTCAGTCCTGTAGTGTCGGAGCGTTACTTACCGGAAATTACCACAAACCGGCTACTTTTGCAGGAATATCAGTCGCTGAAATGTGTATTTCGCCGCCGCCACACAATGTAACGTTCAAGACATCCGCACATGATGGCCGTATCACGGGCTCCCTGAGCAGCCACGGCAGCTGATGTACGGCGTCCACCATTTCCTGTGAACTCGCGGGAGGATGCGTCCTGTAGCGTTGTCTTATCGCCATTCATCCGGTTCAGGAGCGCGTACAAATCGTCGAGGCTGAGGTGTTTCCAGCGAACGTCTGACAACCTGATTTCCTCCTGATTTGCTTTCTCATACCGTTCGTCACGGGTTAAAAGCTCACCTGGCCGGGCTTTCCTGAATGCTTGTGTTGCTTGTTCGACAGCACTTTCTTTACTGCTGGCAAAGAGATATTTTGCGCCGATGGAATAACGGTATTTCCAGCGACTGCCGACCTTTCTGAGAAGGTCAAATTCAATCAACTCCTTTTCCGTTACCATGACTTAACCTTAATTCATGAATGATTTTGAAGAGTCAAGAATAAGGTTTTTAATGTCACGTTTCGCTGCCTGGCGTGCGCGATGCTTATCGGCACGTAGTACACTACTGTAGGCATTACTTTTACGGTATCCCCGGGAACGACATAATGCACAGGTGCAACCAGTTACAGAATAAGACAAGCCATAAGGTTTCATACACTTCCCTCTTTCTAAATATTCGTGTTGCGTTGATTATATTAAATAAAACAGATAGGACAAGCGCCAAAATTAATTAATCAACATTTATCACGCTGAGGAGCGGCCGGTATAATTCATAATTACTGAAGCATTATGTATACCGGCCAGATAAATCCATACTGAAAATAGTTTTCTTTTGATTGAGATGTTAACCGTTAATTGGCCCAAATTTTACTGGCAGGGTGGTTAACAGCTTCGCTTAACGGTGCATGAAACGTCGCATTTTCACTGGACATTTATAAAAAAAGTCATCATGTTCCATTTCAACTCTACCGTTTGGGGCTTATTCATGATGTCAATGAAGCAATCACACTAATCCCAGTTGCCAGGCAATGCCCTTAATGGTGTATTCGCCACTCCACCCTGTCACAGCACAGAAGCGGTCGCCGTTTTTAAAACCACCCGTTAATTTCATTTTTTTCCGTGGCTGACAAGTAGTGTTTTCATTGATTTTACAGAGAATTTCATCTTCCACCTAAACATTCAAGACTTTCTGTTTTTCCTTACCCCTTACCAAATTATTGTGGAATATCAATCCTTGGTATTCATGGTGGCAGCGGCTAGTTTCCCCGTGTCGGTAAGCGTGACCGCATAAAACAAGGTGTGTTCTCTCACCCCCTTATGTACATAGTCCACCAGCCCGAGACGAAACAGGACAGGAATAGAAGGCGCAGAAAAATCATCTGTGAAAATCCCAGATCCTGGCCTGCATTCCCGTGCCTTTTTTCCGTCACCACGGAGCTGATATTTACTCCCGCCGGATAATCGCCGTAGTGTGTAGATCTGTGCGTTAGTAAGCTTCATCTAAAATCCTTTAGATACTGATCCTCTTTAGAACCAAAAAAGGAATCCAGAATTATTATTCTCAATAATTATATATTTCCGACTCTACTCATAAGCAATAATCTCCATAACACAAACATGCTGTGTAGAATCAGGAGGAAGTAAGACGCGGCAGTTGGGGCAAGGAGACATGTGCTGGGTTATTCTTGCTAAATCTGTCATTTCCTCTCGCGAACCGTCAGAAAGTTCCATTAATGCTTTTTCAAGTAAATTGCTCAATTTATATACCCTCAAAATTTATTCTTAATGTTGTTCTTCCAGGCATCAATATCTTCCTGAATCACCCTGCCGTTACCACCACATAACTTACAACCAGTCAGAATACCGTAACATACAGGACATTTTTCGAAAGGGCCAAACTGACGCTTCCATTTTAACAGTGCTGCACGTTTGCCAAGTTCTTCGATGGTGCGCATCACAACACCTCCTGCGGGGCAACCGGCAGCGGCATCCAGTGAGTTGGCGTCCATGACGCGCCGGGGATCAACCAGCCGCTACTCTGCGAATCAGGGTGGCCAGGGATATACGTAGCCCATTTGCAACACCACCGCGGCTTCTCTCCCCACCAACGCCCGACCAATACCTCATAACGAGGTGGCGGCATCCGCTCGCTTACCGGAATCCAGCTACCCGGCACGGGAGCGGAGTCACTGCCGGGTAGCTGGGGGTCGGCTTCGAGCATTGCGGCGCGGCAGGCGTTCCAAGAATCAGCGGCCGCATTTCGTTGGTCTTCATCCCACTGGTATACTACGTGGTCACGACACCTGCCACTGGCAAGAATTTCGATACTGTCCGGAGTGGCTTCTTCAGGCACTACCTGCGCTGGCTGCGCGTGTCGATATAGCTTAATTACGCGGCGAGGATCAGCGTGCGGAGAGATAGGGTTGGCCTTGAACAGATAGCCACAACCATCTTTTTCAACGTCACGCAGCTCGGCCTCGTCAGTCCACCCCACCGGCTCGGTATCCATTGAGGCCAATAGAGCGCCAGTCAGCGCCAGTACCTCATCAGGCTTCATAGTCATTTTCAGTTTGGTGGAAGCGAACTCGGTTGCAGCATCGTGAAGCCAGTGGACGAGCTCTCTGGTTATGGTTGATTTGGTCATAGGTTAACTTCATCTGGTTTAATGCCGCCGTCACAATGTGAGATGCCAGGGCCCTGCAGAATGGTGATGGCGCGAGTTAATGCCATGCGCTCACCACTTTGAAGAATCCGAGCAGCCTCTGCGCACGAGGACTCTGCTGAACCGGCACGTTCAAGAAGATTTTTTACGTTATTTTCGTATACTCTGCAGTCTTTATCCAGCTCAGCAATACGCTGCAGGGCCTTCTCCAGTGACTCTACCAGCGCATCAACGTAACCAGCGGCACGAAGGGCAAACTCCGTGATTGATAGCTCTGCGTCAGTTTCTTGCCCGTAGCTTTCGCATTCCGAGACAACGGCAAAATAGTCGGAGTCGATCTCGTTATTTGCCAGGTGGCGTAGCAAATTGGCCGTTTCATTTCCGTTTGCGATGAGTAGATCATGGCTCTGCGGTTGTTCGGTAATATCGGTTCTCTTGCTGCACTCAAATGAATTGTTCATGGTTATATTCCGTATGAGAACGTGCGACCTAGAAAAGTAGAAACATGTCACTGTAAACCAGGTTATCATATTAAAACGTTCCTGCAACTCCTATTATCTTATCATTTATAAAGTAACTTTCTGGATTTATAAGGTGGCAACCTTCTGTAAAGTTGGTTGACTAAAAGCGAAGCTTTGTAGTGTGGAGGAAGTATTAACTTAAGTGGATAATTTTAAAAATCAAGGCAAACACTCGAAAAAAACCTCGGATGATAAAAGCATTTTTTATTAAGCAGGCCTTCGACCTGCTTTTTCGGAATGAGATAAAATGAAAGCTTCATTATCGCTGGTGGGAAAATTAAATATCGTCGTCAGGAAACTCTTGCTGGATGGCATGGACCAGTTCAACCTTATGCTCACGAGTTAAATCACCCCATGCAACTTTAGCCAGTGGCGCTTCGCCATCAGTTGTTGCTTCAATATATGACCATAATTTTCTGTAAAGTTCTTGCCCCACCCCATCGAGACATTCAGCTACTTCATCCACTGTCCAGTGGTTCAGAAGTTCTGGCATAGCTATGTCATTACCAGGGCAATCGTCTGAAGAACAAAGGTCTGCGTCATGATAAATGCGACCGCAATGAACGCACTCAAAATTTGATAGAGGAATTTTTGGTACAGATACATTACTCATGATCATATCTCCAATATTAAGTTTCCTGCTTTATAAAATACAATGACGTCAGAACCCGGATACTACCAGTGCGGTGATATCCGTCATGTTCGCCCCCGTTTCAATGCCTTGTGAATTTGCTGCATCTGCCGCAACGTACTTGCATGACCCTGCCTCGGATGACATCCGCTAAACTTGGTATGTTCGCGGTCGTAGTCGTTAATTAAATCTTCCATTGCGGTGATGGCCAACTCGATTGCACTAGCAGCAGCTCGTAACTTTGCTCTTCTATATTCTTTTACAACGGTGGAATCATTCATGAGCGATTGTCTCGGTTAATATCCTTTTTCTTTAAATCCAGGATACTACTTTGGAACTCATGTGCAAGCCCCTATTTGCAGGTTCCAGGAAAGCAAATAAGGAATGTCCATAAACACTGGGAAATAATGAGCGAAGAATAATATAGTTTCGCGATCAGTATGATGACTACAAAAAGGTGAGTATGAAGATCTTCATTATCGACGAATACCTCCCCGCTTATGCGGGGTTCTCTCTAACAGAGAGTAGGAAAGTAACTTTCTATCTGACTGCCTGTGACATCATTCATCCTTTATGACAGCCCGGCACGCTTCTCGCAGTACCCTTTCAACGGCATCTTTATAAGCTCCCGTTTCTACTGGCGGATTTTCACGCTTAACCTGCTCATAAAATGCTACAGCTTGTATCAATGCATCCGGCACTAGCTTCGCGTGCCGATAGAGCGGTATATCCCCTGTCTCTGAGTTCTGCTTTCCCCAAATCAGAGAGGTTTCTCGGCCCATGGCAATATGATGAAGGTTTCGTTCGTCTGTAAACACTACCGGCTCGCCGTCCATTGCGGTCAGCGCCATGCGGGCCACTCTCTTAAGAATCTCGATGTCGGCGAGCCCAAGTGTATAACCAACTTTTAGATCAAATACAGCCTGAATATTTTCGTCTCTACTCATGCATCCGCCTAAAAAATCTAAGTCCAAGTGATTCCAGCAGGGGGAGAACCTGTTTTTTGTTATAAACCGGATAATAGTGGTTAGCTGCCTACTTATTTATAACTTCCGTACCACCACCCGTCCCCGCCATCAGTCAGGGATATTCGGCACTTTCCCACTGCATTAAATACGCTAACCGAGCAACTGAATACGCCCTGTCTTTGAGTTACCGTCACTCCGTTCTCGTACTCGCCAAGACGGATAGTTTTATTATCCTCATCAATCTGAATGTCTATTTTAGTTCCGCGCAGTCCAGTGTCCTTAGTAATAAGCCCACCAGTAGCACCAGATTTTGTCTTTCTAAACGAAACGAACTTAGAACCTGGCACTCTTCCGCTACGCTTTGGTATTGTTCCCAGTTGAGATATGAATGCCATCTATTCAACCTCCATCTTGATGCCAGCGGCGGCCAGCAAAACGGCCTCTACTACCTCCATGGACGGTGTACCCTCCCAACATTCGCATTGGTCATCGTACCCTATTGCGTTCTGAACTTTGCTGATAAATTCTGGATCAATTTTCCAACCCGGGTCAGAATCTTTAGGTTTCGGCAGCTGCACGGTGCGGGACTCCAGCTCTGCAATCTTTCGCTGCTGATTTAATAGCGTTCGCTGGGCTATGAATAACTGGCCTCGTGCCAGTTCATTCTCGGTTTGCGTGTTCTTCAGCGCCTCCCGAACGTAACCATCTGGTAATTCCGATGAGATGCAAGTCAGCATGCGGATAATAGCGGAACCGCGTGCGGCATATTCAGTAATGGATACGTCAGAGCCAGTGTCGATATCAGCGATCTCAAAACGTAAATCTACTGTGTCGCTATCAATATCAGTAGCCTCAAAGCTACCGATAAGCTCTAATACAGCGGCAACATGCTCGACCTCATCCGCCACTACCGGCTTGCTACTCATCGCGGCCAGCGCCAGCTTGAAAGCAGCCAATGTGTTGCTGTCAGTGATGCCAGCGCCTTCAATTGCTGAAATTTGATGCTGTAACCACTCTCTGCTTAAGGTTTCTGTTGTCATGATTTAGCCCTCACCCATCCCTTAGTTGTGCTGCGGATTACACCAGCTTTACGTAGCGCCTGGAGTCGGCGATCGAGAATGCGAAAGGGCTCAGGTTTATTCTCCTCCGTTGCAAGTCGGATACATTCTTCTGCAACATCTTTGACGTACAGACTGGAAAATGGCGTTGGATGCCCGCTAATTTTAGTCAGTATTTTTGAGTCAAGCTCGTTATATTTTGTCATTGTCAGATTTCTCATGTTTTAAATTGTCTATGCAGAACTGAGTAAGAACTCTGGCCTTCTCACCAGTAATTCTATACCGGTATGGATTTCCAAAGGTGTCAATCGTGTCGCCGAGTGCGTACCAGTCGTCAGTGTAGGGGCACGATTCGAATTTTCGTCCATCCCCACCAGTGACATAACGATGACGACGTGTGATCCCCCTGCGTGTGCAACTCCCGCCCTGCCAGCATGTCGCACCAGTTGGGTAAAAATCGCGCTTAGCCATTACTCATCTCCATCGAAGGGTCTGACTCTCCGGATGCGAGTTGCGGTTACGACCGCACTCATTACTGAATTAGCCTTCTTCTTTGCCCCCACCATATTTAAAATATATTGGGAAAAATCCGTGCGAATTGAGTGACGGGTGTGGGGTACTCGCTGAGTTGCTTTAGCTGAGACAAAGCACCGTTTATTTCTGACTGTGTCAGTTCGGTGAAATCAGTCATCTCTGCTCTCTGCGATAATTTCTGAAATCAAACGTTCCACGACCCAATAGTTTATATTTTGAACTGATGGGAAACGCTTATATCTTCCGCCTCTGCCATTTCTTTGCCCGCGCTGAGCATTTAATCGCCGGAGTACGCCATTGTTGATTTTGGGTGGCAGTGCGGTGATATCAGTTTTCATACTATACCACCTTTGACGCGGGCGATGGCTTCACGCGCAGCCCATACAGCATGTTTGTCAGGAATGACTACTCCGCTTTGCTTTCCATCCCGGTCACGTTCGCCAGTGTCGCAAGCAGCAGAAAGGGCTTCAAGGGCTATCAATAATTCATCACGTTGTCCTGCTACTTTCAAATACTCAGTCGCGGCGGTAGCCATTTCGGCTTTATGCTTCTTGTAAGCCTCATAGGCATGCCAGGACTGGCCTTTACGCACGCTGGTGGTTATGTCTGCTACCTGGTCTGGCGTAAGCGTGGTCAATGGCTGTGCCGGGTAAATCAACACCTGACCGGCACTCCAGTCGAACCCGGCCTCGATGGACTCGACTTCTACTGATGGAGTAACTCCGACACTTCCCGGAGAGTGGATGATGATCGTGACTTCAGGATCGCGGCGCTGGTTGATTTTGTTTGCCCATATGGCAGTTATCAGCTCAAAGAATCTGGAAAATTTCATACAACGCTTCCTCAAAAGAACTTCACACTAGATTTGCAGAAATTTTGCAGGCTATGTCCGGCAAGAAGTGGATGTAGTTTTATGACAGACAAATTAACTTACCTGGCCGGACTTTTTGTCTGCTTTCATTTTGTGATATACAGCCCAGCTCAAAGCATCCAGTTTTTTCAACCCAGCCTTGTCATAAAGGAAGATCCCATTATTACAGGCGTGTTCTTCTTCAACTTTCTTTTTTAGTTGTTCTAACTGGTCATATGTGAGCGTCGAAAGCTTTACCCGGTTCCAGCCAAAATTACGAATGTGAGTGGCCATTTATTAGCCTCCGTTACCCAGTAAATTTTATTCGCATTAATCACCAGGATAGCAACTTAGAACTCCCAGTCAACCCCTCTAAACACCCTATTTGTCATTAATTCATAATCACTGGAGCACTTAGCAGCAATGTAATAAAGCATGACATTAATTACGTGATTATGTTTACTTTGATTGTAATGATGGATCCTTATAATCAATAGATGCAGATACGTTAGAAAAGAACGCCTCCCGGGTGTGGCTGTTAAGTGCACGAGCGAAGGTTGCATTAAGCACCTCGGCATCACTGCCATCAGTAATATAAAGTGCGATTTTTGTAGCAAGCCGTGCCTTGGCTTCTTTTAACTTCATATCACGACAGGCACGGGGAATATATTCCGCAATCTGGGCAATAGACTTTTCAGTTTGGTTAAACATTAAAACCCCCTCGGCATTCATGATATTAACAATGCCATTTCAAAAAAAATGCGTCCCGCTTAATAGTGTTATTGAACCCGCACACAGTTATAAAAAGGTAAAAAGTTACTTTCCAGGTAGTCAGACGTTCCGGCGGTTATACGTCACTTTCCAGTCGTGATAATCTTTCCCGTCATTAAGAGGGCTAAGTTTGACGACATTCTCCGCCAGTCCATTCATCATCAGCACGCGCTCAATGCCAGAAAACCAGTCTTCCTCAGAGCTCAACGGGAACCAGAGATTATGATTAGCACCACTTAGGAGCTCATCATTACAGAAATGAATCCCTCTGCCATATTTTGTCACACAGCCGGTGACAATCACTTCATGTCGAACGTCATTGTCGGTTGCAGGAACATCTTGCTGTACCGAACTATTTCCGTTTTCTATGCCCATTTGCGACTCCTTGATTTTCTGTTTAGCGTTTTATATATAGCCCCCGCCACGACAGGTTGTTAGGTCCTGGTAAAGAATTGTTACCAGTCCCACGCAATAAGTTCATCCACAATATCTGCGTCACGATCAAAGTGAACACATTCGAACCCTGCGTTAAGTACTTTTTCGATATTTTCGATTGTGGGCCAGGATATACCATCATCACGTAAATGTTGTTTCCATTCCTGATTATCACAAGTTATCCGAATAATGTAACCATATTCATTTGCGTGAATCCAGTTACGACCACTTTCAGAACGAGGATTATAACTGGCTTCAGTTAATAACACTGCATCATCTTTAGAAATGTGAGCTGTGCTGATAACAGCGGTGGTATAGCGTTCTTTAATTTCAATAGCCATGTCATGTTACCTGTATAAATAGTAGTTCAAGGGTATAAAGTTAGAATTAATTGTCATACTCTGGATGGTAAAGCATCAGGGTATCTACTGGCCACAATCTCATTAATTTTGTCAACGAGGTCTGGACGTGTGAACGTCACATGAGCGGACCCTTTCCAGAAAGATTTAATAGTGAACCACTCACAGGTAAACACACCGTTTAACGTATAACTGTTTAAGTTGATAAAATCCCTGTACTGGCTTCCTTCCGCTATCCGTGAATCTGGAACGTTTTTATTGTCGATAAGGCAGAAAGCACGGGCGAGATCATTAATCCAGTTCTGTGCATTAGTCCTGACCGAAGCGTATCGGTTTCGCGAGATATTTATGGATAAAACACCTTCGAGGATAATTTTCTTGCCCAGACGGCAAGGATTATTTGTTTTGTAGTCCCAGGACAGCTTACGGAAAACGTCAATAATACCAGTTACAAATGTTTCGTTCTTTGAGGCATGAAGATGCTGAAACGTACTGATGACATTGTCCAGAGTAACTTCAGGGCATTCTTCACTGTATACCTGGTCAGTCCATTTATCATGTTGCTCACTACTCATAAATGTAAACATCCCTGTCTGGGTCATCAGGCGCGTCCAGATACTGCTATCAACACAACGAGCCACCCTGCGGCGTAAAGCCTCTATTTCATTTTCTTTGCGGCAACGCCTACCTGACGCCACAATATCATCCAGCCCCGAGAACCAATCCTTTTCAGCAGCAGCTGCGAACAACAATTCTGCTTCTCTGAGTTTCTCTAAACCTTCCATAAACGCCGCAATGCCAGCAGTACGTTGAGCAATGATTAAATCAATAGGTACAGAAGGAATAATATCTCCTGTGTTCTCTGATGTATTTAATTCATCAATCAATGTATTTTCGATGGACATAGAAACTCCCTGAAAGAAAAGGTTAGTACGAAAAATCTTTCTTCGTTGAAACCAGGATACCTTTTTTTACCTCTTCATCAACCCCCATCTTTTAAATTTCCTTAAAAAAGTTACTTTCTCGGAGTCTGACATCCTGGATTAAAACCCTATAATTCATTATGCTCCAGTGTTTACGCAGAGGGTTTAAAAAAAACAGGATCTTAAGCCAAAATAATTGAGTAATGATGAGGGGTATTAGACTGGTACGAACAATAAATACGTAAGTTTCATGCACCAAACATTTTCTGATTGCATTTCAGATTTTATGTAACAGAACCAGAACGAATAGTTGAGAATGTCATGTTTAAAACAAAGCCCCGGGACTAAACCGGAGCTGCATTTAGAATTTTCAGATGCAAATTGCAGAGCTTAGCTGGGGAAGTCTGTCGGTTAATAAACTGTATTCGGAAAGTCTGTCTGTTTCCAAGGTATGCAAGAGCAATGTTTCCGTCCTGGACAATAAAACATTATTCTCCCATACATCATGATGTAATTTATTGACCGGTTCTCCGGTTCGATATGATTCCATCATTGGTTGTATTTTAACCGGCGCGGCGTTGTGATAAGAATGATGGAGCCTCGGTTTAAATTCATCAAGCCCAATATTTAAGCCTATATATTGTGATATTAGATCAAAATCACAATCCAGCACTATAGTTTTAATATTGTGCTGAACAATACCGATGTCTTCTATGTACCATTTATATTGTGTTGTAAAATGACTTACTTTTTTATCATATTCAAGAAGTAAGCCAATCATTGCTTTACGATTTTTTTGCATACCCACATTAAGCCGTTTATTAGGAAACGGTCTTCCGCATGAAAGCGCATCGCCTTTAATCTCAAACTTCAGTTCCGGGATCGTCACTGATTCAAGTCGGCATTTATTTGAAATGGTGTGGTATAGTGTTGGAACAAGATGAAGATGCATGAATCCCCCCGAAAAAGATGTAGTCCCAGCAGCTTAGTTTATTCAGCCCAGAACGGGGTTAATGGTACGCGGTCTCCCCTGAGTAGTTGCTTTAAATTGGCCTCGTGAAAAGTCCGATAATGCTCAATGTTCGCTTCGCAAAAGGCTTCAAGTTCAAGTTCGGTCAGTCGAGGAGAATAAATTAGGAGTGAATCGGTTTCATCATCAGCAAACTGCTCTGTTCCATCGGGATACATGAGTCGTGGAACTCCTCCAATAAGCATTTCCACCTCAGTTATAAAAGGTGTCGTATCTTGAGACTGGAAATTCAAAAAAACAGTTCTGTCACACATTAAGATGCTCCTGCTTTCAAAAATAGAGTATTTTGTACTTATCTTGGCTGAACTTCACGTTCAGGAAGAGAGGTGTATAACCAGGCTCAATCGTCTTGTCATCAAATGAAAGCCCCCGTGCAATGTTTTCCCTAATCTTTCTTTTAAGTAGTTTGATGAATTTTGACTTTAAAAAAGACTCTTGCGACAAATCAACCTGCGAAACTGGAATGGAATAAATTTTCTTTGAGTACCGGTAACCATCGAAATCATTAAAACATAGATTTATACTAATAAATTCCGTACGCGAACCCCTGCCTTTATTTGCTAAATCATATGCTGATTGCTTATCTGACTCTTTAATTTTAATAAATGAAGAATCATGATAGTTCTCTGGTAACACCGTAACGATACTTCCTGATGTTATGTCCCTGATTAGAACGTACCATCTTTCATCCAGACGACTATAAATCAGAAGGTGTTCTTTTAATATCCCGGGCTTGGAACCCAAGTCGACATATTCCCTTTTATCGAGCATATCAGTGAGTACATGCAGAGGAAGTCGAGAACGCTGCATAAGTCTGAGTCTGGCATGGTCGGTTATGCCTGTGTATACCATATTTCCTCCTCACCTACTGTTTTATATAAATATTAATTATTCATCCATGACTGTTAATCACCTCCACTGCACCCTGAATCTGAAGTGTCCGAATAACTGCAATCTCCTCCATTAATAATGGTACTATCCGATTGTACGTTGCTTGTTGATGATAAATAAATGCTATGGATAATCAGTGAGGAATCATCACTATCACTCTGTTTATACCGGTGAGTCAGAGGTTTCCCCGCTATGGATAATGATTTTTCGTTTTTATTTATGTTGCCTGGAACAACTGGTACTTTAGGGGTAATGAAAATATACCAGCTAAATGAAAACCACCAGGAGACCAACGCGTAATAAAACAACCACGGCCAGTCGCTTAGCCAATAACCACCGTGATAGGCCAAAAGTAAGGTACAGGCCCCTCCCAACAACACCAGTTTCCGAAACAGCATAAACACCTCTTAGCAAAAGTAACTTTTGCGAGTGGGTTTTATCAGTGCAGCATCAATTCCTGAGCCGTAGATTGCCCGCGATGCCCAGCATCAATAACCGTCATCATCGGCTCGGCAATACCGACTACGTCCTCATCAATACCTGCACAACGACTGACCACATCGATGATCGCCAGAAGTTCATTAAGCGTCAGCGGCTCATCAATCTTCACTTCCGTAATGTCTTTCTTAACAATCGCATCACGGGCAGCACTATGCTGTTTCTGGTTATATAGCCAGACTGCATGGGTCTTAGATACCTGTTCACCGGGAGCGGATTCGTCAGTTTCTGAGTCCGCAACAAAAATGCCAACCTGATTTTCAATTCCTGCGCACAGGCAGATTGAATTTGTCAGATCCAGAAGCTGATTCAGCGTAGGAGAACAGAGCAGCTCAATTGATGATGTTGCACGGGCCTTAATAGCGCTTGCTACAGTGTCATGATGTTTTTTGCTGTAAAACGACACGGTCATGTTACTCATGGTGTTTTTCCTTCTATGCTTTTCCGTAAATTGACTGAGTGGCCTGTATGTAGAGAGTGGAACAGGCCAGTACAGGTAATGCTTTACTGACCGGTAGTTTTGCCTTCCTGAGGTTCGTCTTTAGAAGACGCCCTTTTTTTCAGTCCAAAACGACCAGCAAAGTAGGCCAGCGCCAGGATGGCGTATACCTGCCAGAAAGGCCAGTCAGAAAGGAAATAGCCCATGTGGTAGGAGAGGATCAACAGCCCGATGATGGGTACCAGTAATGCTTCCCGTTTAATGTTTTTCATTTCTACCTCAAAAGTGACTTTTATTGGTTAATTTGTGCCTGTGGCATAGTAATGACACTATTCTTTACTTCTCTCTCCTAGTCGCAGTTCACCCCCACTACAAAAAGGACCAGCCCAGTGGTGACATTAAGGCTTCTGAGATCGGTCTGTTCTGTGGTTAAGGCCCTGAGATTGGCGTCAGTCGCATCCAGGGGGTATAGCGCCTGTGTCAACAGGAGAGCATTTTCGTCCGAGCAGGTTAACCCGAGAGAAATAACGTATGACTGATAATTCAGCCGTACCCGCTTCTGTTCCTCGTCGCCCGCGCAGTTAAAATAATCGAGCGAGCGTGGCTCAAATGCCTCATCTGCAATGCTCTCCAGCATCCCATGTTTTTGAGGCATGATCTGCAATGGTAATACCGCTGCCGGGAACTGGTTACAACTGTGGCCTCCGCATTGTTCTTCGCCAAGGAACCAGTCCTGGGAAGGTGACTCCGGAACTATCTTCGTTGAAGCCAGCACCAAAGCAGGGTATTGATCGTCATGACAGAACCAGGGGGCAAAATGCTTCTCCGAAATATCGGATATATTTCTTCCATACAGAATCGGTGGAATAGAGGATTTCATTACTCTGACCTGCCTTAATTTTTGATTATCTTTCTAACCAGATATCTTCTGCTTGTCCGAAACATAATTCACTCTTCCATACATAACCACCATATACTTGAAGTGTATCCTGATATGCAGTGGGGATTCTGGCTTAAGACGATAAATTGTCTTTTGAATAAAATTTATTTTCCTGCATGCTGGATAGGGCGAATTTTCTGTTTATCTGGTACTGAAACTGGCGGCGTGCAGCCAGGGAATAGGATATGTATTCGTGCCCGCACTGCCTGCATTTACACATATAACCTGTACCTTTAGTTGCGAGTACTGATACATCTCCCCATCCGTTATGATCCAGACCCGCCCTTAAACGGTGCCAGTTTTTTTCATAGCAGGGCAAGCAGCGTAGGCTTCGATTTCTTCGGCAACTTCCACGTTCTCCCATATGCAGTTAAAACCCCTATTGTATTCGTGTCTGGCAGGAACAATTATACAGATTGAAACGTTGTGTAAAGCCCCTATTTAAGAATTCCGTCCAAAAAACATTTTATATATCATAAACATCCAATAATTACGGAAAGAGCTACAGAGGGTGACTGAGGCGTGAGTGATTGATCATGTTGTTCTGGTCTCGAGATGGCCCACCAGCACAAATGTGTAGGGTGCCGGTGCAAGTATAAAAATGACTAGTGTACCGACAACAGTGAGAAAAGCGGAAAAGTGACTTTTACGGGAGTACAGCATGGTCATAAACAACAGATCATCCCCCACAACACAGATATCTCTAAGAGGAATATGCTTCATATTTATGATGTAGTCTTCTCATCTCTTTTTAAACTTTATACGACTCATTAGAGACATACGGTCAAAACCATAACTATGCCTTAGACGGTGCCCTCTTTTCCTCGTCCCCCCCACCCCCTCCCATCGGTCAAAAAACAGCCGCAGTTATGTTGTCACACTGTTTATTTATACAGCATTGATATGTAATGACATTTTTTTGTTTACATCCCCAAAAAACGTTCCTTAGTTACGAAAAATGATTCGCTGACTCTGTAAAATTGTCCTGCCTGTGATTAGCAACGGATTACCGGAGCAAATCTGGTGAGGTTGTTTAACAAAGTTACTTTTGATTGCGATAAACCTTGCGTCAGTGCTGGAGGTCAGAGTAGGCCAGATGTACGAACGGATGCACAAAGAAAATGCCTTCGTTCCACTCTGTCCCTCTCTTCATCTATAGGCTCTTGCTTACACCTGGCGAAACCAATCTCGAACAGGGTTTATCGACAAAAGTAACTTTCCGTCCTGGTTATTTACCTGGGCAAAGCGATCTCTTAGAACGAACGAGCGTACAAGCGTTGTCCTGGAACCAGAACCGCACAACGCATAGAACACTTTCCGGCATAAAAGTAACTTTCTCAAAGTTGCGTTGTGACCAGAAAGTAAAACCGGAGAGTAGCTTTACGATAATCGACCCTTAGCATGCAACATAAGGCCCCGTTGATCTGGGCTCACTCGATGGCTTACGAGGTAACAAACATCGCAACTAACGGTAAGTTCGCATCCCTGTAAAAATGCATGGTGATACGTACGACGGTTAATCTTTTCACTTTTCATAGGATGAGCACAACTGCTATCTGACCATGTCAACCTACTTGAATTGCTATTAAGTTATTGTTTTATAATGTAAAACACCACTATCTTTCTGGGGTTACCCTGATACTGTGAACGTACAACCGTTAATTCTTTCAGATTAAAGTGACAATCTGCGGGCTTTGCACGTCCATAGGAACGTACGACGGTTAATGTTTCGAGCTGGAGAGGTCGGATACGAATGACAACATACGACCGTTAATGTTTCTGATTGAACTTGTCTTGAATGAAGTTTATTTGCTGTAGTATCAGATAGTTACTGTGTTTTCGTGTAGAGAGGCAACAATGGACGTGTAGTTAAAAGTGCAGCAACAGCGATAAAAGTTACTTTTCGATAAGGGGACTATTCTTCCAGAGAGTCATCCCCCACTTTTGTACGCCTGATTTCCTGAATTAAAGCTCCTCAAAATCGGCATCTTCGACTTCGGATTCCGGTTTTCCTTCCCTCTGCAACTTATCGAGGGCATCCAGAACGCCAGCAATCTCAGTTTCTGAGTAACCTGCAGCCTTCAGCATTTTAAGTTTATGTATCAGTGCATCGTCATCAGCTGGGTTATGTGCAGCCGGGACCAGGATGGTCTTTTTGGCATCCAGCGAGGGACTTCGTTTAAGTATGTGGAACTTTATTGACCGACCAATCTTCTCTTCTCTGTATTGCAAGTAACCGATTTGCTCAAGCTCCTTCAACGAACGGCGAATGATCATGTTCTGAGAGGCTACTGGGGACGTTAGCCGTAAACGGTCGCGAAAGCGTTTCATTGAGATTGGTGCAGGGTCTTTAGGTAGGCTGGCGAGGTAGGTATACAAGGCCTGGGCGGACTCTTTCCTTTGCAGATTATCAAGAGCCTTAAGGCGAAGATAAACCTTATAGTCAATCTGATAGAGCTCCTGAATCCGGGGATCTCCCTCTATCTCAATCTCATTGGTTTTTATGTTGTACCGTGCCCAGTTAATGAGGCCGGTCGTGAGGGTTGAATCTTCATTGCGGAACTGAAAAGTGACCATTTTCAGTTTAATCATCGAAGCATCGATACGTTGTTTCATGGGCTTATTCGACCTCGAGGGGTCAAACCCACAATTTTTAAGGAAGGTGCTAAAAGGAAGCTTAATCCTTCCTGAGTAATGGCCATGGTCATGTAATGAACGGACTATACCAAGCCATACACGGAAATCTGTCCCCATATCAAGACGAGGGCTGGATAGCGATATTTCTTTGTAGCCTTCACTGGATGCGATCTGCATATGCTGTAAATCGCGGGACACATCCATCGTAACCAAACCCTCTGGGAGGTTTTTCTTTGCTACGCCCGGAGGGGCCGGGACAAATACCCCAAGCCTCAACAAAGCAACAGGTTGAACGGTACCATTGTTACCAGGGGTAAAGTTAGTAACTTTACCCGTCCCCCCTACGACATTGAATGAGAATGCGGCTTGTTCTTTGATTTCATTGTTAATTTTTTCCGTTTTCTTGTTCACAGTCATTCCTATCCTAAACATACGACCGTTAATGTTGAATCCCATTACTGTAGATCATCCAGCATACGACTGTTAACTAAAATCATTCATGTATTAATGAAACTCCATATGAACATTAACAAAAACACGTACGACGGTTAATCAAAAGTGTCGATTTTCTTATATAATTCAATTGGATACAGTGCCGGGGATCCTTTTGGTTTTTATGGGTTAGATCTAGGATCATATTGGGATCAATTATTGGTTATAGGGTGTGGATAACGGGGATAAGTGGCTGGACCCACAAAATCGTTTACAAACACAGCATTTGTCTCCTTTTAGGGGATTTGACCCCTAACTCTTACCGAAGCCGGATCCCAGATCGGAATAAACAACAACAAATATGCCGAAGACACAACGTAGATCACTGTCATACAGTTTAATAATTCGTTATTTATTAGTATGATAAGAACAAAACCAGTGGGTGTTGCCTCTCTGCAGGGTAGTGCTGGTGGTTGAGTTTCGGTACCTCGAACAGTGGTAATGATCGGATCCAGCGCAGAATGGTCGTCAAACACACCAGGATTAGTCGCAAATATTATACGTAGGTAGGTACCATTTTTCTAAGAAACGGCTTCTGAGAGCGATTACGGGCCTCTGAGAGGCTAGTTAACTAGCAGGCTGAACTAACTGAAAGGTTTTACCCTTAACGATCCAGAAAAGGATCCGAGTGATCCTGAGCACGTTCGCTTCCGGACGATAATCCAAAAATTGGGCTTTTGTGGATGGTTTGATGTCGTTAGAAAATGGTTATTTCAAGGATAAACGTAGCTACGAAAGCTATGGTTCGGGCCTTAGATTTCGTACAGCAAGGGGCGCAGAAGACAGCAAACGCTATCTGGCAATGTTTTCTGAACCCACCGGACCATGAATCGCACTACTCCTGGGACGGTTACCTGAAAGGTTGGGGCTGCACTGCTGCAGCCCCTCATTGGAGAAACTATAACCTTATGTTTGTAAGTTCCTTACGGCTATCTTTAATTTTTACCCGCGCTTCCTCAAATGCTAACCTTAACCATTCGCGGTCAAACCAACGTCGCACCGGACTATTTTTGTTAATTGAAACCAGTTCGGCGTAATGTTGTCCGTATACCTTTCCTGTGGTTTTTCCCCTCACGATTATTTCAAGATTCTTCAGTTCATATCTCCCGGTAAGAAGATCAGCTATGTATAAATCTTTACATTCATCATCCCATGCATCTGATGTGTCCCAAAATTCCTCTTCGCTTTCGGTTACAATGATTTCGAAATTAGCTGTGGCACGTGACATAACAAGGTCGCCTGCATAGGAAGGGCTCATATTTTCATGGATTTTATAACCGTCATTTTCAAGCGTGCTACATATCTCCTCAATGCTCCCCTGGATACTATCCAGAACGTCATAAAAGCGATCTTCATATCCGATATCTTCCGGGAAATTTTCTAATAGGACTCGGATGGTATTTGCATGAGAATATCGGTACCCAAAAACGTTGCGTTCAAGGATGAGTTTTGTTTCGCTGTCTTTGATTAATTCGGCAACCTCTTCTGCCAGTTTTGTAGTGATATGATTATATTTCACCAGACCAGCCAGTAAGGACAATATTTCTTTGTCATGCAGCACGCCGTAAAATGCCACACCATCTCCCTGGCAGTAAGCTAATGAATAGTTCAGTTCCATATCGGCAGGCCATCCGCGAGCCAGCAGAGTGTTTTGACAGTGACGGTTAAACAGATTATTAAAAGCATTCATAGCGTATTCTCCTGCAATTTAGGATTGTGTGCGGCCTGACCTGTGCCGTGAGACAAACGCAGACGGGGAAAACAGAACGAAAAAGGGCGGAGAAGGAAGCCGCAGCTCAAAGTTTTTGCAGGCTGAATGCCTGCAAAAATTTTGAGACCGGGTGACTGAGACGGCGACAGCTTCCCTTTGAAGTGATGTGACCCGTCTAAAGTGGTCTCACGGCACAGGTCCCGGTTCCGGGTTTACCGGGACCGGGGCCTGTGCTGGTGGATAGAACGAAATACTAAATTGCAGAGGGGTAAAATGGAGAAAAGTGGTTCTTGATGATTTACTCGTAACCGTATTTTATGGCGGCTTTTACAGCTGCATCATACAATTCCTCTTTAGCCATTTTTTCTTCTCCGCCACAATCAAGGGTCACAGTCCTGAAAGTTTCGGGGTCGGGTTCATTACGCGATTTTAACTGGCAAGATAAATATTCTTTCCCTATTGGCACCAGGCCTATGTTCCTGTCCTGCCAGCTGGAATAAGAAACGTAGGATGCACCGACAATGCTAAAGAATACGAGAAAAATCCATTCTTTTCGGGTTAACAGGTCCTTACGGAAAATTGCGCCAGCGATAGTCATCACCGGCATAATCCAAACAACAATACTGGTCAAAACAAAGAACGAGCTAAACATAAAGCTCCCCTAATACCACCTTTCGACAACGCCTTCTGGCGTGTTGGATCTGTCTCCGGAGACACTTTTCTTAACGGTTTCCTTCTGCATCAGGATATGCATGATTGCCGCCTCCCTGCTATCGAAACTGTGTCTGGTAACCTTATTTACTGGTGCCTCGATATTGCTCAATGAAATATTAGCCTCAGCGCCTTTTGGACAGATATCAAACCAGTGGTGAATACGGTAGATTTCACCACTCGATTTGATTACCGGCAGCGGCCCTTCTGACAACGACTTAGGTAGAATGACTTCGAATACATCAACGGCAGACTGCACCTGTAGATGTGAAGAACCAAGGAGTTTATCTATGATAAACTCACCATTATCGCTTTTAAGGTTATCGGCAATATAAATCCTGCGATGTAACCCACGTTCCGCTTCAGCGAGGACAAAAAACAATCGGTTTTCAATTCGCTGAAGCTGACTGTAGGCGCTGTAAGATAAAGGTCCATAATTCACGCTATCCATTTCAACATTGCGATCTGCACAGAACATGCCGATGTCGGGAGTTCTGTTCGTCATGCCCAATGCCAGCCTGTTCCCCCGAGTTTCAAGCCTTTCGAGCTTTCCTTCCGGGTGAGCAAAGCGTGAAACATATTCCTGATAAAGTTCCTTTTTCAGGCGTTCGCTGCTGTTGTGATAAAAATACCCAGCGGCCTCACTTTCTGTTGTGACGTAGATATACTGCCAGTCTCCCCGGTTAATGTAGATGCCTACCGGTATCATCAATCTCGGCTGCTGCACCTGGCCCCCGGTTTTGCGGTAATCATTCATTTCGCAGTAGGCCGTCATCCATTCACGTACCCCAGCCTCGAATTCTGAGGGGTTAGCCGGAGACAGTTTTCGGAGGTCCTCTTTGCCTGTCTCAATATATTCAAACGCTCTTTGCTTTTCGTGAAAGCTGGAGAACACTGATTTCAACCCTTTCCACTCATTGGCCTCCGGCCATTCATAGAGGGTTGTTTCGCAAACACTATTTTTGCTTAGCAACGCAGGTTTGCTGGAATCAAGAGTCAGCCCTTTTGCTGACATTTTAAAGGTCAGCAGCATGGCCCACTTATGTTTTTCCACGCGATCGTCACGTTCCTCGGCTGTAGGGGTAACATACAGAGCCAGTCTGGCATTTGTCGTGACTATAAGACGTAACGGTTTGCTACCCCGGGAGATAGCCATCTCCACTGCAGCCTCTTTATGGCTCAAACCGCGCCAGGCGATCAGGTCCATCATGCCAAGTAATGCTTTCCAGCTTTTCTCGTTGTCTATTCCTTCACTAAGCGGCTGACCTTTTTTGTCCGCCCGCCAGGTGATGACTGTCTTGTCGACGATTTCAGCACGGTTAGCTTTAGTGCCTATATTGCCATCCACCAGCGCTCTGATGAGCTTTTGCCGATAGGGCATCTCCTGCACTTCTTCCGTTCTCAGGACAGCTGAAAGGCGTTTGAAGAGCTTTATGTAGTACATAAAATTCCTACGACTGGAGCGGCTGTGGATGTAATAATCAAGATCATCGGCTTTTACAGCGTCCAGACAGAGGAATCCCACGCTGCTGGCGTCATCCCACGGATCACGCTGAAAATTCGTGAGGGATACTTTCGCATTAAATTCACGTACATCATTAGCCCGAGTGCGACGGTAGATATCTTTTTTGACCGGAACCTCCACGCAAATCTCATTGTTGCGGGTAAAGGCCACCGCCATTCCCTCATCATTGATGAAATCGGCGGTAAAATAATAGGATCGGTAACTGGTACCAGTATCGACTTTCACAACGCCCGGCGCGGTATTTGGTGTACAAACAGCTCTCCACTCGCAGAACACCCTTGAACCTGAGCGCAAATGGCTATTGGCCTGGGTTATATACTCCTCAATAGAGGGGCGCACTTTCGCATCAGGATCGTCCAGAAGGCCAGTACCATCATGATCATAAATGAATCGACAATACTTCTCCTGGAACGCCATAGAGACGAAACTTAAGCGGTCCTGAGGGTCGTAGAACTCGCCAAACAGCTTAAGCCGGTGGTCGAGCCCGCAGCACAGGATAAGAAACCGGTAATAATGCAGAGCAACCATCTCATGCGCTTTAAGCTTGTCAGTGTATGACACGTCATTGAACGTAACCTGCGAACCGTCAATGCCTCGAAAGATATTTCCCTGTTCATCGGTGGTTGGAAAAAGTGTATGAGCGCCGAGGTGAGACTCTACTCCAGAGTAAACCTGGAACAGCCGTTCGCCGTCCCTAACCATCAGAAAGACCGTCTGGTTTTTTGCATTGAGCTCCCAGTTAGCCCAACGGTCCTGATAATCAATATAGCGACGGGTAGTGGTCATACATACCACGCAGCGCTGTGACGGGAAGATCTGCTCCACCAGCCCTGGATGGTTGTTTAATGCATGGAAAAAAAGTGGCAACTTTTCAAAATCAAACCATTCTCCTATATCGAGAAAAACAGCCGTTTCCTCATCGACGGCCAGCTTACGCTGTACGAACGTCAAGGGAATGTGTGGCGGTGCTGATTCACCCTCCCTGATAGTGTTCACCACCACATCTTTCCCGATGTAGAGGTCAAGGGACTTTATACCGTCCATCAGTTTATTCAGCGTTTCGCGACTTTCTTCGGCAATGGCAAGCTGGGCGGCAGCCGACTCTTCCAGATAGGGAGTAATAGCCATGACGGCTCTCGAAATCGCATTATTCTTTTCTTTAATCCAGTCGATTTGCGCCTGTGCGATTTCATGTCTGAACTCAACAGCCTGCTGGAGCTGTGCTATTTTGGCTTCATCGATACCTGATGACAGAGCTGTGCCAAGAGACGCTATCTCAGTTGATGAAGACAGCTCCATAACCATAGGAAGTTGCTTTTTGTCATCGCCTGGCGTCGATGAACTGGCTTTCTTTGCTTCAACCCTGCCGAGGAGTTCCGTACGCAGTGCTTCAGGATCAGACATGGTTTCGGTCATTTGCTGAGTCAGCTGGCTAACCCGGTTTTGAGCTGCAAGCAGTTCCTGGCTCCGGATATCCTGCCCATCATCTGCAAATTCAAATTTATCCAGAAAGTCATTAAACAGAAATCGATGCTCTTTAAACGATTTCGTGGTGCGGCAGCTACGGCCAGCAGCATCGGTAAATTTGAAAACAAAGTCTTTGCCGTATTTTGACGGATGGGTGCGGAGGATCACAGTATGGAGTGCATTATCAACCCAGCGGAGCGACTCAATCAGCAACACTTCATCCTGTTCAATACATTGCTCAGGAATATCGTTTTTTGCGCGCCAGTATTGCCCTCCCTTGAGGGAGTGAAATTTATGAAGACGTTCCGGCTGTTGTTGGTGCGGGATAATGTCAGGCATATCGCCATCTCCTGTGATCGTTCACTCCGCAAAAGACAGAGTGAATAATGTTTATTCGTAACGGCCGCTTACGCGAACAACTCACCGTTATCAATAATCGGGTTCATCTCAAATCCCGGGAAGTCAGAAAAAAAGCCGGTGGCTGAAATTCGTAACCATTCCAGAATACTATCAAAACACATCCATCTGCGGTTGAGCCGCTCGGCGGCCAGGCCTGTCTTGAGAGAACCGGCAAAAGGATCAACAACAAGCTCGTTTTCCTCCGTCAGGAACCGTATGAAAAAATCGGGGATGGCCGTAGGGAACATCGCCCCATGAGCAGGAAGCCCTAAGCGTTTAGCCTCCTGATGAAACCGACGAGTGTCAGCACATGCATGGCCTCTGATCATCACATTTTTGGGAATAGCCCCGTTAGTGTGGTGCGCAAAGGCCCCTGGTTTCACGCCATGAGCGCCGTCACCGTAAATTGTCTTGCGCATCTCTCCGCCTCTGGAAATCAACGCGCTATGGCTCTCGGTGTGGGGCTGCAAAACACGTTGGTTACAGGAGCGGACAGCATCAGGATTATTGGTCAGCCAGAAAATCATTTCATGCCCGGCCAGCAGGTGAATTTTCTTGCGGCAGGCCCAATATGTCGGAGAAGGTGGTTTGCTCATATTAACCCATGGCACCCGGTCCATCAGGTAGAGGTCAAGCTTTTCGCACAAGGCCAGTAACAGGCGCTCAGGATAGAGGGAACGAGAAGGCCGCCCCGGATTAAAAATATCCTGTCCGATATTCAGCACGACAGAACCACCGTCAACCAGCTGGTGGGCAATTGGCCGAATGGCTTCTACGATGAAATCAATATAGTCACAGTCGTTTTTGAAGGCTGCAGCATAATCCCGCTGCTTTCTGAGCGGATAAGGTGGTGAAGTCAGGCAGAGATGAACCGGCTCGGTATTGCCCGGTAACACCATTGTTGAATTTCCTAAAATCGCTACGCCGAGATCCGTACTGAATGCCACTAAACAAGCCCCTTCCCTGACTTCGGAAAGCCCTGACTTGTTTTTCCGACAGTGGCGCCATAGAGAGCGGCCTGAGCTTATACGCTCAATGACGTTCATAGCTTTTAGCGTCTGTTGGAACCAACGGATACGGTGTTTTATTTTGTTATGCGGCACACCGGCCAAACCGAATTTTTCTTTTTTATTGAAATCATTATCTGAAATTGAAAGGCGAGACTGTACCTCCCTATATAACTCATCATTGGTGAGTTCACGCTCGGCATCAGAGTAAATGGCTTCAATTAAATCCAGATTCAGAAGAGACATAACATACCCCTGTGAAATTCGTGTAATCATTATCTCATATTTAATCTTGAATGCCAGGGGCGAATTCATCAGAATCAAAAATAATACGGAAAGGACATATTTAGTTAATAAACATCCAATGTTTGAGTGTGGTTACCCCCCCCCGGAAAGTTATTTTTCTTTGATTGCAATATCATAGCCCCTGACTAAGGGGGGGATTTTAAATGGAGATTACTTGTGATGTTCCAGTGTTTATTTCTAATTGTGAACTCCCTTGAAAACAAGCAGGTGTAAATAAAAAATGGACACCTGCAACCAAATGTCCAGTTCGGGAGCCAGACTGCATTTTTTAATCGGTTGTTAATATTAAATATATTGTTCGTAAAGTCGTGCTAGTTCTTTGTGTCTCAAACAAACCACACGATATAGATTTTGTCTTTCTGTTTCAGGCAGTAGCCGATAAGTAGCAAGGATCTCTTCGGTATCACTATTGTAAACCTCATTAAGTGAGACGATCGACCCGGCTGGGCTCTGCTGGTGGTTATCGAGTTCGCTGATTTCTTTCAAACGCAAACTGAAGCTTTTTGCCAGAACGGCGATTTCTTCAGGGGGAAGATTCTGCAACTCTTTCGTCAGGCCTTCACTGTTTGCCTTAAGGGTTTCATCCTTACCGGAGACAAAGCCCCGAATCCATTCCGTCGATACCCCGACCGCACATGCGATGTTGTGCAGTGCTGTCTCACTGGCGACCCCATCCTTGAACCAGGACTCCACTGCAACAGAATCGGTACCGGCGATTAGCGCAACATCATCTGTCTCCATCTTGTGAGATGACATAATTTGAAGCAAATTAACAGGATTAAAAGGCACCATTTTTTCTTCTCCGGCATTGAAATAATTGATTAAAGCAAGACGTTGGGCAGTTTCAGTAGGATCCGGTGAGTGGTATTCATAGTTAACGGATGTTTTGTCCAGAGGCCCACCACGAAGTTGGTCAATCAGGTCGTTATTTGATCCTGGTTTAAGAATCCTAATTGTGTTTTGTTCGCTCTGTCCTGATTGCACAGGATCATCTGCATGTTTATCGCTGGCATTATTCTGCTCGTCGTTGAAATTCATTGTTTTCTCTATGATTAATAAGGTTTTTCGTTCGCTGCATGTTTACTTCAGAAAGATTATCAGATTTGAAAGTAAGCTTCCTCGCATAACCGCTACAAATGCCGCAGCGGATAATTATTTTTATCGAAAGTTACTTTTCTGGCAGTAAGTGACAACTTGTCACCTCCCTGAACGTGTTGCAATCCTGATTCTGCATCAGCTGTCGTGAGTAAACGTCAGCATTAACAACCTGTTGACCGTCATCGCACATTAGGACTACGACCGGATAGCCACGACCGCTGATTTCAGCTGATTGCTGGTCAATGAAGTCACACTGTGTAAAGTCCCTGGTACCGGACAATATCTGATCCATACCTGTTGCTACGGAGTTATCCAGAGTATGGAAAGCCAGACAAATCACCAGGGCACTGATGGTCAACGTCAGGGCCAATGGACTGCGTCTGCTCCATGCGAAAACGAAACCGCGAATAATGCAAATCGCAATCAGAAAAAGGGCAAGGTAATAAATTTTCTCTAACATTGTCGTCCCATATATTTGCTTCGAGTGGTTCAGTCAGCATTTTGCTGGCTGCTACCTTTCCTACGACTGGCTAAACGCTGTTTGATACGCTCGCGGGCCTCTGCCTGTTCATCAATGCAGAGCATCTGACCGATTAACAAAAGATGCCTTTCTTCGCGTTCAGCATCCGTCAGAAAATCAAATGGTGTCCCCGTAAAATCAGGAGGCAAAGGTAGAGCTTGCTCCCAACGAGATGTAGCCTTAACAGAGAGACTGTTCAGACGCACCTGCACGCCTTCCCGGCCCAACAATGTATATAACTCGATAGCCCTGATTTCTTCCTCAGGATGCTCTGCTACATGGTGCATTCAACAATTCCTTAAGCATGGGCATGAGCGGTAAGTTTGACCCGATTAGCCCCACCATTGGCCCACGTAAACAGCAGGCGGTATTTTGAAGACACGCGGATAGAGGACATATCGCCCGCCCTTTCACGTTCGCGTAACCGCGTATGGTGGATTTTTTCATAGTTACGGCTTTTAAGACGGATCAGGTCGGCTTCGCTTCCCGCAGCGTGTAACTCATTAAGGGCTCTTTTAAGACTGTTAGTAATATCCGTAGGAAGCCCTGACTGCGATTTCCCGCTCGTAAATAACTTCTCAAGATTTTTTTCTTCAAATGAATGAATCATATTTCCTCCTTTGTTATGAATATGATTGCATATTAAAACGCTACGACAAGGGGTCATTTTAAATTTAGAAGAGAAAAGGTGAGTGATATTTCAAAAACATTCGCAGTTTTTGGGCGGGGTGTTTTCAATTTGTTTTTTTTGAGGGAAACCCCAAGTGGTTATTTCTGGCTGTTTATGACGAGGTTAATTAACTAAGGTTTTTTTCTGTTGCCAAATAATTAAGGGGGTTATGGTGGCATCTGGAAGTGATATAATGAACCAACTACCAAGGGGGCGTTATGTCAGCTAACTTTAATTGTCAGATTGTTTCTACCGAACAGAGTGAGGCAGTTATAACTGGCGAAGATGCCGTTACTACTATCTTGGAACAACTGGAATCAGCAGGCATCCAGGTGGAATCACAATGCCGTTCTGGTTATTGCGGTGCATGTCGACTCAAGAAAAAATCGGGTGATGTGAAGTATGATAATGACCCGCTGGCTTATGTTGGACAGGATGAAATTTTGCCTTGCTGTTGTCGACCTTGTGGCCTCCTGGTTCTGTATATTTAATTTTAATACTGATTCAATCCGAGTAAGGCTAACTTATGGCAAGTAAAGGCATTGAAAAATTAGTCTCTGAGGCAAGTAAAAAAGGATACTCTGTATTTCGCAAAGGAGATAGGATAGAGATTTGTAAACCTAACAGAAAAATGGTGCGTCTGGTTATTTTACCTGATGGTACGGGATACAGGGGAGATGTTGATCTAACGCTGGCAAAAGCCATCAGAACGCAAAAGCAAATGAAAGAGGTGCTAGGCCTCTAGACTAGACGCACGGAAAGTAACTTTCTTTGATGGCACCCAAACCAATATTATTAAAAGGAAAGCACAATGTCCGACCATGTGAAGTTTTATGATTACTATATTGTGGAAGGGCCAGAGGTTCAGGCTCTAATTGAGTCCTTCGAGCCGATTTCACAGAAGCGGTCAGAATTAATTAAAGAAGCCATGACACTCGTTGAAGCCGTAGGCTGGGTCGACTCCCAGAGTTTTGGTGATAAGGGGGATAAAATACAGTCATTCGTCTGGAAAGCAGATCACAAATTCCCGTGCGAAATCACGATCAAAAGACGAAGCTATATGGATAAGGTACCGGTGATTGTAGCCCGGGGGAAAGGAAATACATCGGATGGGCGGGAGTTCAACAAAAAACTCGATGTAATTATTAAAAATGTTAATAACAAACTCGGTCCTTTCCCATGCTGGTCTTCATACATAATTAATCATTTTGGCATCATGCACAGCGCCCACGGTGGACCAGTGGCCAATCGCCCTTTCGCTACAGCTATCCTGACAACTTACGGTGGTACAATCTCTGGAAGGCAGGATGCATTAGCTTTCGCCATACCTAACAGGAATGATGGGTATAATAAACCAGTTATCATCCCCCCAAACTTCAAGAAACTAACTTATGGACAGTTTTACGACATAACACACCCCCATCTTGTTTAGGTTGCAGATCTCAGATCTGAGGAGCAAAAATGAAGCGTTACACAGTAATACTGTGTGATAACTTTAGGTTTGCTGATTATCATGTTTTAGCTGAAGACAACTCAGTTGCTGTCACTAGAGAGATATCAGAACACTGCTGGGACGATTCAGAAGAGAGAAAAGAGGAACGGTGCTCAGATCGCTGACTGCAATCACAAGCAATTTTCGTTTATCACGGTTGGTGCAACTATGCAAAAAGATAAAACAGGCAGTATCGAACCAACAACCTTGGGTGCTGGGGGGCATTTCCGCATCAAAGATATGTTTCGGTTAAAGATGCCCTGTGCTAACTGCCCTTTCAGGAAAGAAGGGGCCATCCATCTGAGCCCTGGTCGTCTATCGTCCATTATCGATACCCTGGTAAAAGATGATCACACAACCTTTTACTGCCATAAAATTGTACATTCTATTGCTGGCGGGCAATTTGAAGATGGCTTGTACACCCCTTCAACGAAAGATGCTATGTGTGCAGGTGCAGCGGCGTATCTCATGAAAGCGGGCAGACCTACAATAGGTATGAGGATTGCGTACCTGACGGGAGCAGTGACCCCAAGTGAGTGGGACAAAGCTGCGGATATGGTAATTGATCCTCCCTTTGATAAAAACAGCAAAAAGCCTGGATAAGAAACCAAAATGAAAAAGGTCTGGAGGGATGTTGTACACATTGATATCACAACTGGAGAAAGAGGAGGCAGGATCTGGGTCTTACGACTTAGCTGCGGTCATACCGTATTTCGCCGTATTCCTCCGCTCAGACTGCATACATTGACGTGCTTTGAAAAACATGAGCCACCACATAGATGTGATTGCAAAATATGTTCCTCCTACGGCATATAATTGTAAGTGTAATGACGTAACCACCGATAAGCCGCTAAAAACATACGATGAGTGGTGTAACAGCAGATTGAGGAAGGCATTATGGGCAACTTTTATTGGGCAATTTGCCATCACTGTGATGGCCACGGTAGCATGGACAACCCTGCATTTTCAGATGGTTTTACCAACTCTGAACTTTACGATATTGAGCCAGAGGAACGGCAAAGGATCGTTAACGGTGCCTATGATGTCCTTTGCACTACCTGTAAAGGCAGCGGGAAAGTGAAAGTTCCAAATATCCGCGAGATGTCTTTCGGCGAAAAAAGAGCATTAGTGGAAAGACGGCGTGAGCAGCGTGAACTCGATGAGCTGAGCCAAATGGAGAAAATGGAACGGATGATGGGATGCTGAGCAGATTTGTGCCCCTCTATCTCCCAGGGGCATACCTCTACGTTTGCTAAAAAAAAAAGTCATAAACCGTGTTTATGAGCATTTAAGTCAGAAAAGTAACTTAACTGGCCTGTACGATAGATAGACCACTTTATCTACGACTCAGGTTATTTTTATGAAATCCTCTATATTTTCAAACTTCTTTCGGTCATCCCTGCCAGTCATTCTTCTGACTGCATTCATGAGCCCTGTTAGCTTTGCCAGCAGTTTTGATGAACCAGCCAATGATAAATTTGAGTCTAGCGATTTACGGGGTTTGAACCACTTAACTGACCTGATTAATGAACGAAACACTACTTCTGAGAAAATATCTGAGCACAATGTGCTTAATAAAAGTCAGGAGGAACTGACCAATAAAATATCCGTGCAACTGAAGCACAAACTTGAACAAGAAAAAATCGATCAACTAATCTCATCATTGAACAAAAATAACTCATCCAGCGAAGAGTTGAATTCTAGCATTCAGCATCTGATCTCTATACTTGAAAGCCAAAAACAAAGCCATGATGCGGTCATCTCTAAAAATAGAACTGACGAGGGCAATATTTCAAAATCAACAAAAAACGACATGATTGAGTTAATGGTAAAAGATTTGGGTGCAGACGCTCAAAAGCAACAAGTCGCGATTGAGAACAACGATCTTCATAGAACTACGGCGTTATACGATTCTCAATCAATGGATTATCTCAGGAGCCAATGGCAAGCGTTATTCTTCACAATTTGTGTGGTTGCTCTGCTTGTTTTTATCGCATGCAAGAACACGACTCGCAGAAAGTAACTTTTTAACAACAAATCTGATGATATCAGCAGAATAGCATTAAAAAAAAGGGAAAAATATATGAGTATGCATAACAAAAAAAGTGATTCTTACTTTAGTCGAAACCAAAAATGGTTGAGCCCGCTTGTTATTCTAGCTTTTTGCCTGTTAAGCTCACAGGTCGGCAAGATTATAGGCGAAAGCAATGTATTTCCAGGTTACATTATAAAAACTGTTGCAACCATTGCGCTTTTCATCTGCGCATTTAATGCAAGGATGACACCAACCGTGTCTGCCAGAATCATTGTTGCTACGTTCTATTTTAGTGTATTTGGTGTGTTTGGCTTGCTAATTTTTAACTATTTTAATGGGTAGGCACGAATCCTATATTTCATTTAGATTATAGGGGGGAATTGTAATGATTCAAAATGAACCGACAGGTCGTATGATTAAAGTCACCAGAGCAACGGGTCGGAGTAGTGACTACCTGGGGCCTTGCGAGATTTGCTCAAAAAATATGCCAGAAGCATACGCAGCACGTTACGGAAGGGAAAGAAAGAGAGCTAATGGTGAAGTCTATATCGATAAATCCGGAGGTAGCACATATGGCCATAGAGAATGTTTATTGTAACTTGTTAATGTTAAACCTGATATATTAGCTCTAAATATTTCCTTAGGAATGTCAAAAAGAAAGTAACTTTCTGCTTGCACCTAGATTAAATCCCAACACCATGATTTTTATAAAAAAGCCTGTCAATGACAGGCTAATATAAAGACCAAAACTTCATAAAAAAACATTCAAAGCCATGTTGTTAAGCTATTGAAATTCGGTTTCTTCGAGCATCAACGCATTTCCGACTATATAGTCGTCAGGGCCGATAACACTTTTCACCAGAATAGTTGCATTTTTGTTTACTGGTAAGGATAGAAGCTTTCCTTCTTCATTAATAACCAACCAGCAATATCGAATGTTTTCATGAACGATTACAGGGTTGAGCTTCACAGCTTCAATGTAACCACCGACCAGTTGTTGCATATCTGCAAGCGAGAATGCACCGTCATTATCACGGCTACCTTCCAGGTCCAGAGGGGATAGCCTTGTAATGCGATCGTCTGCTGATATCAGTAATGCCATGAGTTCTTCCTTTCAGTTATGCTGCATTCATTTGTCATTGACTGCATGCATTTTTTCAATGAACGGAACCACCCAGGACTTTACATAGTGGAAATACTGCTCATCGTCGGTTTTTGAGTCAGAGCCTGGTGCTTTTTTTACCTTTACCATTGTATTGTAAACAACCATGTTGTTCACAGACTCCAGAATAATACGACACATTTTTATATTACCCGTCTCTCCTTCTACAGATGCCTGGTAATTCAATTCTGCGGTAATCTTGTCACGGATTATCATATGTTACCTTCTTGAGTGATACGGGATGAATCTATTTTTCCACATATAAATGTTTAGTCAATGAAATCCCGCATTTTGATTGTAATAAAAAATATTTAGTTCGCACTATGTTGACCTGTAAGAACGAAAACACTGTTCTTTCCTGTGTGTCTTCCATTTCTTAGAACAACGTGCATATCTATTCTTGCATTTAAAGTCGCTTCGTCAATCCCCTATATTTCTAGGCGGGTATCTTTTAATGCAGATGGGAATACTTATCTCATAAACAGTGAATAATTATAAAGATGAAATCACACCGTTCTATTTTTTAACTTTTGTTTTTATATTTAAATGTAAGTGCGAATATGAATATAATGTGAAGATAGTGATAAAATTTAATTCAGATCTCTTAGTGGTTTAATAAATTATTAAGTGATGGTGTATGCTTATTTTTAGCATAACCTCCTGAACATACGAATGAATTCATAGTTACACCTTTTATCCTCACAGCCACGCTCACTCTCTTTTGCCTTGATTCTACCCTCAGGATCCGTAACATCGTGCATAAACAGCGAATGTTTATGGTGGAGAGGTTTGAATGAGCCTTCTGGCGGAGTGGTTGCAAACAAAGTGTTCTGCGAATGTTTGGGTATACGTTAAGCGCTTATCCGCGAACGATACCGGTGCTACAAGATCCCACCAGTCTGGTCTTTACATGCCGGGAGCCGTCATTGATGAGCTGTTTCCTTCCCTCCGTGATACTCAGTTAAGAAATCCTGAAGCTCTTTTTTCTGTTCACGTGTCATCTCATCCTGATTGCCCTGACCTTGATGATGTAAGGGCCATTTACTACAACAATAAATTTTTCGGGGGCACCCGTGATGAAAAGCGTCTGACGGGCTTTGGTAGACAAAATCCTCTCCAGAATCCGGAGAATACCGGCGCTCTGGCACTTCTCGCCTTCGACCATGTGCCTGGAACATCATCCAGTTATTGTGATATCTGGGTCTGCAAGGACCTGACCGAGGAAGATATTCTTGAACCAATTATTGGTGAAGTTATCCCGGGAGCAACGATATTTGGTCCGGGAGATAAAATAATTGGAGGGTTCGTTACAGAAACTTCTCCTGGCAGAACAAAGTATAAGCTTCCACCCGAATGGACTCACCACTTCCCTTCAGGAAGGGAGATTATTAGTTTTGCCGCATGTCATTACGATAGAACAACTGACGACCCGGACTCACAACTGACGCGGAGGAGGAAAATTGAGTTTGAAATTTTTCTTGCCGTTGAGGAACTGCACGTGCTGGGTCAGATAGCCGAAGGCTTTGCTACGGTGAATGATTTTATTACGCTTGCTAATTCAGTGAGTAACCGGAGGAAGTCTCGTGCCGGGAAAAGTCTTGAGCTCCATCTTGAATCTCTTTTCAAAGAACACGGTGCAACGAGCTTTGAAACCCAGGCTATCACGGAAGGTAAGAAAAAACCCGATTTCATCTTTCCTTCCGGTGCTGCCTATCACGATCCTGATTACCCAGCTGAACGGTTACGCATGTTGGGGGTTAAAACCACCTGTAAGGACCGCTGGCGGCAGGTACTGAATGAGGCTGACAGAATTGATACAGTACACCTGTTCACCGTACAGCAGGGCGTCTCTGTGGCCCAGTTCAGGGAAATGCAGTCTGAGGGGATACGGCTCGTTGTACCGGTAGGGTTGCATAAGGCCTTTCCTGAGGAAATCAGGGGTGAGTTAATGTCACTATCTGCGTTTATTGATGAAATCAAAAAACTCTATTGGTGACATCCCCTCACATCTGGCGAGAGTCGTATGCGCATGGGATGATACCAGCATAGATATTTGAAGAGCCCCTTGGGGCTCTTTTAGTGCATTTATTTCCGGGCCTTTACAGCCTCGATGATCCGTGACTCCAGCAATTTCGCTACTGCATCAAAGACCGGCACGATGACGGAATTTCCGAACTGGCGGTAAGCTTGAGTATCGGATACGGGGATTCGAAAAGTTACTTTCCCTGGCTGCTCAAATCCCATTAGCCGGGCACACTCACGCGGTGTTAGACGCCGAGGACGTCTGGCCATGTTATCAGGGTCATTAAAGTTTTTTTCACCGAGTTCGCTATCCCAACCACGATCAACAAGCGATTCACTGCCATCTTTGTGATACCTTGCTGATATTGTTCTGGAAATCGCTTTATCATCGTCTGGTTTAACCAGGCCAAAGCCAAAGCCATTACCTTTCTCTTGGTGTTTTTTGGCGTATTTATAGAGATAATCCCACAGCTTTGGCGTTAGTGTGTATTTATCATCAACATCACTGTCAAGGAGTTCTCTGAACAGCACTTTTCTTTCAGGAAACAGCGAAGAAATGTCAGCAAGGCTAAATCCCTGACTTAAATTCAGGTCACGTCTGAAGCCCACCAGAACAATACGCTCCCGGTGCTGAGGGATGAAATGCTTACCATCTATAACTTTTGGATCATCCGCACCTGTAGCTTCAGCATCAGCAACGTCGTAACCGAGCTCATTCAGGGTATCCATAATGACACGGAAAGTTTTCCCTTTATCATGGCTTTTGAGGTTCTTGACGTTCTCGAGTACAAAGATGGCCGGTTTTTTTGCCATGATGATACGAGCCACATCAAAGAATAGGGTCCCCTGGGTGTCACATTCAAAACCGTGTTTACGGCCAAGTGAGTTTTTTTTGCTCACACCTGCAAGGCTAAAGGGCTGACACGGGAAACCAGCCAGCAGAACATCATGATCGGGTATCGATTTATCGATATGGGCGTAGGCATCTTCTTCGCTGACATCTTCCTTATGACTGAGTGTCACATCGCGGATGTCCGAATTGAAGATATGCGCTTCGGGATCGCAGTACCAGTTTGCTTTATAAGTTTTGACTGAATAGCTGTTCCATTCACTTGTGAAAACACACTGGCCGCCAATGGCTTCAAACCCATGACGGATACCGCCGATACCGGCGAAGAGATCGATGAAGCGAAAAGCATAATTGGGATGGTTTGCTGGCGGCTGCGGGAGCAGTCTTTCAAGAAGCGATGCCTCAGTTACGGTAAGTGAACGTGGCCCACATTTCCCGTTAATCCAGCGGTTCAGGGTCTCCCTGGTCCAGTCTGAATTTCCCAGCTTACGCAAAAGTTCGGCAACAAACTTCTGATCATAGATTTCAACGACTTTCCCTATCAGGGACAGGTCCCTTTGCTGTTGTCTGGCCTCTTCATTACGTGCCTCTTCCACCAGCTCTTCCGCAAGGGAATCAAATTCAGACATTATTGCCTCCACAGGTTATATGCGTGATATTCTATCACTCATTTAACCCAGCGCAAATAATATCTGTGATTTTAACCAGTATAACGTGCTCTGCCAGGCAGTACTCTCATTGTTTTTCCAGTCGATTCAGTATTCTTTTCCAGAAACACGATGTCGGTAGCTTTCCCAGTTAAACACTACCCATAGGCTGTTTCCGAGACGCATGCGGTCCATCACGCGCTCACCTACAAGTTTGTTCATCTCTTCCATATTGCTGTTAGTGAGCATCCCCGTAGGGCGTTTTGATGATGACCTGCGATCAACAATCTGGTTGATGATAACTTTTTCATAGCGTGATTCTGTTTGCACTCCAATTTCATCAATGACCAGAAGGTCAACTTTACTGAGATCGTTCAGTAGTTGTTCTTCACTGGTATTCCTGTTGCCGAAGGTATCTTTCATGGACGACATGATGTCTGCAACCGTTATGATTAAAACTGACTTTCCCCGCAACAAGAGGTCATTACAGATTGCTGCTGCCAAATGGTTTTTGCCAGTGCCTGGTTTTCCAGAGAAAATAAAACTGGCGATGTTCCCCTCAAATTCTTCTACATATTGGCGGGCGAGCATGAGTGCTTTCATTTGTCCCTCACATTCAACTAAGTAGTTATCAAATGAACAATTCTGATGCAGAGGACGTATCCCTGACCGGTTAAAAGTCCTTTGCATTTTCATAGCTCTATTCTCGCGCTCAAGGGCCTCCGAGCGAAGCTGTCCCTGTTCCCGCTGCCATTGCAACAACTCCTCAGGTGAATTGAATGCAGGCTCAACGGTCTTGGGCATCATTTTTCTGAGGCGTTTCATGATGTCGCCATTTTTGACAGGGCTCATAGCCGGGTATCCTCTGAAGAGTAGCTTTGAAAAAGCTTCTGAAAACTATCAGCAACATGCTCATCTACTACAGCCTGGTGCCCTTCCACGTACTCCGGGGCATCCTTAAGACCTTTGTATATGATACTGTCCATACCGAACTGATCGGCAGTTATATCTACAATAAAGTGCATGCCATGAACGTTAGCGACAACCCAGTAATGCCCTTTCATGCCTTCAGGGGTGACAATTCCGCCATCACCAACACCATCACCACCGGCGATACGCGTCCTGACCCCAGAAAATTTCTCCAGTAGCATGGAAACCAGAATCGAACCATACATGCAGGTTCCTGTGGTATCAGATGTCTTAAGAGTACTGGAGATTAAATTTTCAAAAATACGCCGGGACATTTCCACCACCTCATACGGAGGAGAAAATTGTTGCGTCATTATGCCTCCTGTTAATGGTCAGCTGCAGGTACCTACATTTTATCTTTCTTACTGGCTTGAATCTGTTTAACTATCAGCTCCATTTTGGAGCTTCTGTCCTCCAGGAGTTCACGCAGGTCATCCCATATACCGACAGGTATTGGTCTGTCACCAGAAAGCCACTGCCGGATGCGTCTGCCGTCCGACAGTCCAAGGGCTCTGGCGAGTTCTGTTTGCCAGCGCTCACCAAACAGCAACTGACCTGCACTGATGAGCAATCCGCGTCTGTTTTCGTTCTCATTGGTTGATTTCATATCTGGCTTCATCTCTGCGGGAGAGCTCCCATCCGGCGAATTGCCGAAATACTTTCCTCCACGCCAAAAAGATTCTCAGCTGGTGGTTTCTCGCCTGCAAGCTGGCAGGCGGTGCAGGCTGCATGATATGAGTTAGTTCGCTCCCGGAAAAGAGCCTGGAGAGCGACTACAACCAGAGTACGGTCGTCACCTGTTAAATCTTCAAGTTTCATACAAGCCTCAAAAGTTATGGGTCAGTAGGGGCTGAGAATGGTTAATCCTGATTAATACCGTACGCTGAAAAGTCCTGAGCGTTTCCTGTCACAGCAGATAGAAGACGGAGGATGTTCTCTTCTCCGATGACAGCGAGCGCGGTCAGCATCAATCCGAACTCATCGTTTGTCAGACCAATTGCCATTTTATGCTCGCTGTGTCGACTAGCCGACTCGATACGGTCTATGAAGACGTCAATGCAGCCATCGATACCGCGTGCTGCGGCAGCTTTGGTCATATCACAGGCATGGTCCCCGTTCAGTACGAAAAACACACGGCCATCCAGAACCAGAGCAGTTGTATCGCAGCCATACCCGGCAGATGAACTGTTATAGCTGATATGAAAGCGCTCAAATCCGCGAGTCATATTGGGCGCTGGGGTATTGATCACAGGAACAACATCTGAGGAAAAACCCAGCTTAGCTAATTGAGGGATAGTTGACATGAACGCCTCCTTAGGCAGTTAATGGGCGGCTCCGTAGCCTTCCCTTTCAAACAAATTGTACCTGATTTTAGGTACGCAGCAACCCCTTTTATAAAACGACTGTGTTTTCGAAAGGTAAAAGTCGATACTCCCCCACCACCGGTCTAGATCCGACCGTATCTTTCCCTGGTTCCAAGATTTTAAGAATGTCCGTATGATAGGTGGGATTAGAATGCACAGGACCAGTTTGAATGTTTAATAGCCTTTCTGATTATCTACAGCAACAACGAGATCGCGAGGAGGCTCTGAAACGAAAACTAAGCCAGTTGAAGCCAACTGTTAGGAATGGCGAGGCAGGAGAGATAATCGCAGCGCTGATTGACCTCGGCTCAGTGGGGGGCGATTTTAAAAAAACAACGTACGATTATATCTATGAGTATTTTGCATCCGCCCGCTGTATTGATGTGTTGGTGGTAATGTTATTCCTCAATATGAAGCATCCACTCTCCGATGGAGCAATAAAAAAAGCCTATGCAAGACAGTCCGACAGTGAAGATTCGAGGTCTGCTTACATAAGCTTGATAGTTGACACTATTGATAAACGCCGGTAATCCCACAGCCCGCCGCTAACTGGCGTCTCCTTTTTTCCTACGAACGGCCATACTGACCTCCTCACGCAAAACAGAAATGGCCATAAGCTCAGCCTTTAGTCTGGAGGCAGCGAGATCAAGCTCTTTCCCATACCAGGCCAGGGCCTCAAGATCAATGAGTTTTGTGTCGATGGTCGGAGGTAATTCAAGTAGTTCGGGTGGGGTGCTGCTTTAACAAGAACAAATTAATTTCATCAATAGTATTGAACTCCCCAATGATGCTTTCTTCGTAATCTGGTCGCTGGGACTGAACCACTAGCCTGAAGGGCGGTTCGTTAGAGTACATGAAGATAGGTTTCAGACGGGTATTGACCCATTTTGCCTGGGCGTCGTGAGCCAGGACACAAGCCTCTTCGTAAGTTCTTACCTTTCCAAGCACCGATGAGCGGTCCCTCGCTCCACCGTTAAGACATCTGTCAGTAAATGAGCCGTCTGGTTTAGTGATCCCATAAGGATGATCCCACCATTCATCTAGCTGTTCTTTGCTTCGTTCACTATTAGGGGTGTCATCAAAATTGGCCGGAAGTTTTGGGTCAAGGGGGAGCTGAGATGGTATGCGTTTATCCGTTTTTACCATGTTGAGGCATTAAGCCAGATAGACGCGATACAATTACTGGTAGATGCATCAGACCAGGTAATGTCTATAATTGAAAAACCATGTATAACAGGGAATGGGAACAATGCAAAAAAAAATGCTTACAGTGTTGATCTGTGCCACAGTCTTTCTTTCTGGCTGTAAGGAAGAAGGTATAACCCCAACTGGCAAAGCATGTATGGGCACCGATAATGACTCATTGATTGAAGGCCTGAAGGGGAAGTGCCAGAAAGGCGATACTATAGCGACAAAGAACCCTGCATATTTTTGTGATTTCAAAAGTCAGATTGCTTTTAATAATTACAATAGTGCTATATGTATCTATACCGGAATGCAAGCTGAGGAACGGATTAAAGAAGCCGACATCAGTCCAAGAAAAGACAGCAAACCTCAATCCTGATAAGCCTCCCGGTGTGCCAAAAAATAAGAAAGCTGGGGTTCAAGTTCTTTTGAGGCATCGTACGCCTCAAACCAGAAAACCACAGGTTTCTCAATAACCGTTACCAGCCCAAATCGTTGGGCTGTGCGGAAATTGACTGAGTATGCTTGAGCACGCTCAGGCTGGTGGGCAATCTGTTCCCTGAACCCTTCGATCGAATATGTCGCTTTGAAAAGGTTGCATGCTGAACACGCAGGGAAAAGATTATCTAAATCATGGCGATCAGGATGAAATACTCGTCCATTGCTTCGTGCGACGTGACTCACCCTACTCCCCTGGGGCGCGCGAACTATATCGAAATCTCTACGAACTGGCTCTACATGATCGGCATGCCAGCCCTTTTCTTTCAGTTCACAGCCGCAGTAGGCACACCTGCACGCAAATTTTAATCTGAGCTCTTCTCTTTGCGCTTTGGTGATTTTCGTTTTGGGTTTTTCTGTCCTGCTCTGCATCTCGGTTTTTACGGCATTGTTGTTGTGAGAGGGCAACTCTATGAGCTCCCCCCCCCTTTTGAATATCTTTTCAGACATAGATCCCCCAGAAAGTAACTTTCTGCAATTTGATAATTGAAAATTAATGAATGGACATCAATCCTTTTTACTTTCAAAACTTTTAAGGTTAACAACTACCTATTTTTTGATTTTGACGCTATTTTCTTTCCTAAGCAGTCTATTCAGTTGGCATTCTTGGCTAACAGCCCAATATTTAATGTCGAGAATTGGTACTATTATCTTGCCATGGTCAATAAAGTCTTCAGTGTGCACATTTTTGAGTACATCAATGAATGATGTATCTGATCGGTACTTCAAAATTTGACGGTCAAGTAAATCAATCCAGCTTTTAGGAAGATCCAAATAGAACCATACAGAAAGTACTGTAATAATCCCAAATCCGTATATCAGCAATGCTGTCAAAGGTGAACATTGCGGGGATAGCTTAAGATATGCCAGCAATGGTATCCCAGATAACCAAAGTAGGGCTAGTACAATAGGTTCTAGATATTTCTTTTCGATGTAATTGCACGTCCAAAATATTTTGGACGCCTTCTTTCTTTTTGCCTTTATTTCTTTTTTAACTTTATTGTTAATCAACATGTTTAATCCTGTCTAATGGGTATCGCTGGTCAATTCCCGATACTCGTTATTAACCCGGTAACGTACAACAGTCTGACCCCTTAACGGGGACACCTGTACCTGTTGCCACTTCACAAGAAAAGGTCAGCGGTATGGCTTTGTGGGTAGAACAATTCATGCAGGCTCTTTTAACCAAAGAGGTCGGAAGGATGTTAGGTACGCGCTCTCCATACGTTGAAATACACATATCCCATCCCGATGAGCAAAGGCGCATAAACCATCTGATACTCAATGAAACTTGCCCTGCTATACCTAGCATCGATATAGAGTTGGATGAGTGAAAGAATGGTAAAAACAAGGTGGTGTGAGATGATGGACAAAACCAGAAATCGTAAATTTTTATATTGAGGCCGCAGGGTAAATAAGCGAACCGCCATAGCCATAGTCACGAGGAACAGGAAAATGGGCTGAGAATGAGGGAACAGAACAATCTGACCACAAGCAATGATTGTGAAATAGACGACCGCCAAAACATTAAATTTTTTCGTCAGATGAGTTGCATGCATATACATCCCGCTTGAATAATCTGGAAGTTAAACTCAATTTTCAGAAGCTACCGCCACTCCCTTTTACCAGACAGGGCACTGGTTTAGTTCTGGCCTACTAAAACAGATAATAATCTAACATAGAAAATTTTGGTTTTTCCCGACTTAAAGGTACTTTAAGGCCGTGGAGTGTGTTTTTTTACGTTCGTCGTTAAGTTCCTTTTCTGAATGCTTCCTGATACATCACGTCGTCGGATATCTGATCAAGCATTCTGCTGTTAATATAGCTGTCATCAGTGATGTGAATGAGCCTCCCTCTCCTTCTATGTCGTTTTCTTCTTGCTGCACATTCTGTTTTCACATTTCCCGCGCTGCATACTGGCGTCATTTGAACATCTCGGGATGGAATAGTTAATAGACGATATCAAAATAAGCGATCCTGAAAGACCCTTTTTGTCCCGCATTTCTTTCCTCTCTGGATTTTTTTTGTCCTGTTATTCAGGAATTTCTGAAACAAATTTTGATATAACTGGATTATTGGCGTTAGGACTGTTCATACGGAAAACGGAACTATGATGAGCTCGAAACACGTGGTCATTAGCACGAAGCATCCGGTTGCCGGATACCTGTACCTGGAAATGATCCCCGATAGCGAGGTCGGGTTTTCAGATATCTATCAGATAACAGACAGTCTTTTTCGTGCAGACGTTCTGCCCTGTGACTGGCGAGAGCATAAGCGGCAGTGGGGTAAGGACTTTTTGGGCCATGGCTCATGGGATGTGTACTACATCAAACAGCATGTGAACCGAATTAACTGGTTTGGCAATGACAGCATTAAGAAAATTAAGGTCAGATACAGCCTGTCCATTAAAGAGCTGATTGACTGGGTTTCCGATCCCGACCATTGGATAGATATTGCCGTAGAGGTAGATGATACCAGCGGTTCCAGACCAATGGCAGTAGCCATGGTGAATCAGACTCTACCCTTTTAACCTGGATTTGCGATGTAAAAAGTCACTTTTACTGGATGCGGGAATGAATGCCGTCCGAAAAGTTACTTTTGCATGTGGGTGGTGTTGGTTATGTTGATTCGTATTCCAACCTATTGTTTTGGTGAAAAGGATTGACTGTTCACAAACCATTATCGGCTTGACTGAGTATGGATAAATCTGAAGCTGAGAGAGTGTAATGAATAAAGCTGGGTATTGCATCGCTCACTACACGCGCCAGTCAGGAAGAACAGGCAGGCTTTTTTCCAGAATGTGAAATAAGCCATTGTGCTTGGTGCAAAATCATTAACATCCGTTGTTTTTACAATATAGATAGAAAGTTACTTTTTGGCATGTATCGCTCCGTCAGTGGTTAAGAGCGACTCACAATGCAACCTTTTAACCATGCTTTAGATTGGAAATGATATGAAATTAAAATTCAAGCTTCTGACAACGCTAATACTCGGCACTCTTTCATTGCCCGGGCATTCCCGTGTTTATGAGTACACTATCAAAGATATCTACGGCGCGGAGAAATCAGTCAGTGCGGAAACCGGCATTCTTAACACTAACGAAAAAATTCAGTTGAGCCTGATTTCCGGCCTAGATCGCAAAGTACACGTATCTGTCCGGAAGTCAGGAACGGAGGTTTACAGCACGACAACCGATAGCATTAAGGTAAGTGATCGAATTAAGGCATCAACAGGTGAAGAGTTCTACGGGAAAATCATCACGCTTCCTCCCCTGAGTGATGGACTGTATCAGGTTATCTCTGAAATACTTAACACACAGGGTGCTCTGGTCGACTCCACCACACAGGATTTCACCATAGATAGTGTGGGCCCAACAGCGGACGAATTGAGCATTTTACAGAAACCGGGGTATGAAATGGTCACCCAGGGAGAAAGGTGGGAACTGGGCCTTGGAGCCGACCAAAAACTATATGTGAACGTTAACAACGTTAAAGCAGTCGCTGGTTTCGATAAAGCTACATTACAGGTTATTAATCCCGATAATAGCGTCTATTCCATTACTGCTATGGACTATGATAGCGGGTCTTCCTCCCTGTCTGCTGCATGGACTTTAGGGAACCGGAAAAAGGCCTCCTGGATGCCTTCATCAAATGCTGATGTAGAGTATCGTTTCCGGGTTACACTCTTTGACAAAGCAGGCTCCCGAAAAGTATTACCGGAACAGAAATTTGTATTTGATGACCAACTGGGCGAATACACTCTTATTGCTATACGGGACCCCGAAGCGCAAACAAGCGTTGTTCCAGGGTTCACTTCGGGTTATATAGCTTATAAAGCGGGTATGACAGTTAATCAAAACCCGATTACCTTAATCTATCGTATCCCCATCAACAATGTAAGGAAATACAACAAAGCTGGTTTAAGTTTTGGCTCTATCATTTCAGAAGCTAACGGTTACGCCTATGTGGCGGCAACAACAGCATATAACAACAGGTACGATATACATAACGGGTACCAATGGGGCGGCGCTACTGCAAACTATAACCTTAAACTGGGTCCCGACACGCCTGTCGGACCGGAAATGCCTAGTAGCGTTTGGCTCACGACGGACACAAAAGGTGAAATTAATTCTTTTAACTATTTATGGAAAACAAGTGATCTACCGGTGAAATTTATTTCAGCGAGGATCCGTGCTTCTGCGAGAAATTATATCCAGAGAGCATTTACAGGTAACCTGGAAATCTGTCAAATCCAACCAGGTGAGACTGAGTGCAGCGGGCCGGTACCATGGTCAATTGCTAAAAGTGGCAATGGAGGCGTGACATATTCTTTTAAAATGTATAATGAGGACAAGACACTTTCATCAATTAATCAGGAAAGGAGGAACTACTGGAACACAAACCTTCTACCGAGGATAAAGGGATATGACTATCAGGAAGATAAGAAAAAAGTACTTTTATTTGTTACCCAACCCGGTAATGGTACCTTCAGAGATCAACTTCAGCTTAAGTCCGCTGAACTGATTGATGCTAATTCAGGTATGCAGGTGCTGAATGGAGCCAAAATAGCGCTTTCTGGTGAAGATTATACTTATGCGTTTGACTTAAGTAAGTTGGCTGAAGGAAGATACGACTTAAACTTTCTGGCAAAAGATACCTTCGAAAATGAAACATCTTCTCCATTCATCACGTTAGTGCATGATATGACTCCCCCTGAGATCAGCTTTAACTACGACAATGCCCCGCTCACCTCCGGCAACACGGTCTATGGTCTGGAGAATATATCCATTAAACTAAACGATGAGCTGACTAAACCTACTCTTCTCCGCCTGGAACTACGAGGGGGGCCTGCATCTGATAGCGTAGTCCTTGGTTTCAACCAGAATGTTGATGGTAGCTACACACCTGATTACCCACGGCTGTTTCCTACTCTGGATACGTCGACGGATAAATACACTCTCACTGCATATGCCACAGATGCTAAAGGTAATACGTCCCAAAAAAGTATTCAGTTCGCCTACTTCCCAAAAAATCTCGTTACCCTGGAGAAACTGAAAACACTGGGCGTGGTTAAAGCACTCAAAACCAGTGACAACACACCTCTGGCAGTCATGCGTACCGGCCAGTTGAGAAGGAACGATGGCTCTCTTGCCCAGGGTATGCAGACGGCAAATATCACGGTCAGAAGCGACGCTGAGTATGCCATCAACATTCTGGGAACGGTGATCCATCCCGGGGAAACTAAAGAAATACAGCTTGACCTCGGAACTGGTGAAAACTCTACGGTTCCGATTTTTCCGGCTATCAACGGGTCTACGGGTCAAAGCAACTTCATCATCGAGTTCCCACAACTTAACTAACTATCGACGGCCACCGCCTCTGCTATGTGGGGCTGGTGGCGTTTCGTACCAAATGGTGTTGTTAAAAGCATGCAATCAGAAAAAAGTAACTTTCTCCAAGGCATAAACTTCACGAATTTTTTGGATTAATAATTTGATATGAAAATTAATTTACAGACTACTTTAATACTAATTGCCCTCTCCGCTTTTTCACTCCCCTCATATGCTCGTGTGTATGAATATGTATTCAAGGATGTCTATGGAACGGATAAATCAGTCAGTGCGGAAGCAGGTATCCTAAATACAAATGAAAAAATTCAGATAAGAATAATATCGGGACTCGACAGAAAAATTCAGGTAACCGTAAAGAAAGACAATGTTGGAGTATATAGCTTTACTACTGAGAGCGTGACGGTCAATGACCGTATAAAGGCATCAACTGGTGAAGAATTTTATGGTAAAACGCTGACATTGCCACCACTGAGTGATGGAAGTTATGTAATAACGTCAGATATCCTGAATACTCAAAACACTGTTATCGACAGCACGTCTCACAATTTTATTATTGATACTGTAGGGCCTTTGTCAGATAACCTGAGCGTGGACCAAAACCCCGGATATGATATGGTCTTAACAGGTGAGCGTTGGGAACTAGGCCTCGGGGCTGAAGCAAAGCTGTACCTGAATGTGAAAAACGTCAAATCTGCCACCGGTTTTGATAAAGCGACTATTCAGGTGATAAAACCTGATGATACTGTTTTTTCAACTACAGATATGGTTTATGACAGTGGATCAGCATCCCTTTCAATACCGTGGACAAAAGGGAATATGAGTCGGTCATCATGGATGCCTGTATCAAACGCTGATGTGGAATATCGTTTCCGTGTGACGCTCTATGATAAAGCGGGAAACCATAAAGTTTTGCCGGATCAGAAGTTCATATTTGACTCAGATCTTGGTGAATATACTTTATTTGCTGTTTATGACCCGACTTCTAAAACAAGCGTAGTTCCGGGATTTAGTGAAGGTTACATAGCATATAAGCCGGGAATGACCGTTAACCAAAACCCTTTAACACTCGTGTACAGGGTTCCATCGAATAATCGAAGGGAATACAGTAAAGCTGGTTTGAAATTTGGGACGATTATTTCCGAAGCGAATGGATACAGTTATGTATCCGCGAAAACGGCCTATAAGGTAGCTTACGTCATCCATAACGGATATCAATGGGGTGGAGGCTCACTCTCCTATAATATCAATTTAGGAAGTGAGGCTCCGGCCAGCCCGGCAGCACCTGAAGTATGGTTAACATCAGATATAAAAGGTGAAATGAATGCAGGCAGCTATCTTTGGGATTCCAAAGATCTACCCGTGAAATTCAGCTCTGTAAAGATCACTGCGTCTCCGCGAAATTATGGTCAGAGAGCGATGAGTGGAAATACTGAGATTTGTCAGATACCTGCTGGTGAGACTGAGTGTACTGGTGCGGTATCATGGTCTATTCCGAAATCAGGGAATGGTATTACAACATACTTCTTCAGATTGACTGATATGGATAAAACACTTTCATCAGTCACTGTAGAAAAAAGACATCACTGGAACACTGATCTGTTACCCAAGATAACTGGATATAGTTACCAAGAGGAAAACAAAACTGTACTCTTATTTGTGACGCAACCAGGGCGCGGAAAATTCCGCGATTTGTTGCAACTCAAATCTGCTGCTCTGATTGATTCAGATACCGGGGACCAACTACTGTCAGGTATCCAAACAGCTCTATCTGGCGAGGATTACACATATAGTTTTGATCTCAGCAAACTGGCCGAAGGTAAATACAATTTAGGCTTTCTGGCAAAGGACAGCTTTAACAATGAAACTTCATCACCATTCATAAATCTGATTAACGACAAGACACCTCCTGTTGTTAATTTTAAATATGAAAATGCGCCGCTATCCCCCGGTGCTACTGTTTTCGGGCTTGAGAACATCAGTATAACGCTAAATGATGAGTTAACAGCACCCAGCCTTGTCAGACTTGAACTTAAAGGAGGACCAGCGTCGGATAGTGTTATCTTGGGGTTTAACCAGAATACGGACGGTAGTTATACACCTGATTACCCTCGTCTCTTCCCCAGTCTGGATGCAAACACGGACAAATATACACTAACCGCATATGCTACCGACGCGAAAGGTAACACTACTCAAAAAAGCATTCAGTTCGCCTATTACCCAAAAAACCTGGTCACCCTTGAGAAGCTGAAAACTTTGGGTGTTGTAAAGGCGCTAAAAACCAGTGACAACACACCGTTGGCCGTCATGCGGACGGGACAGCTACGACGTAACGATGGCTCACTGGCTAAGGGTATACAAACGGCAAACATCACGGTCAGGAAGGACGCAGATTATGCGATAAACATCCTTGGGAACGTTATTCATCCCGGGGAGACAAAAGAAATTCAGATAGACCTTGGAACCGGTGAAAACTCAACTGTTCCTATTTTCACAGCAGAAAACGGTTCTACAGGGGAAAGCAATTTCATAATCGAATTTCCGCAAATCAAGTAACCAAGTAACATGCATTAATCAAAAAATGTGCCCTGATCAGGTTCATACTGATTAGGGACGTTAGGCATAGATTCATCGTCTAACTATAGAAAGTAACAATAAAAAGTAACTTTCTAACTACCCACCAGATAGGTTAATTTTCACATCAGGGCAATAGATACCAGCTTTGCTGGAAATTTTATAGAAATGATCAGAGTCGAATTTCGACATGATCAGACCCGTTAGTTGGTGTTGCCCCCTCCCCCAGTATAAGGGTTATAGAGTTCTTTAGGACGGTACATTGTCAGGGTTATTCGTGAGTAGGCTGGGCGCAGCCCTAACTAGTTAGGCTGGTTGTATAATCATAACGGTGCACCAGAAGGTTTCAAGAGCAACAAGAAACAGACTGCGAACAATGGGGTTGTATTCATCTGCTGCACAGAATCAGTCTGCCGTGGCTTCTGGTATCCGACTGCGAACAACGGGGTTGTTTTCACCTGCAGTACATGATGAGTCTGCGGTGGCTTCAGGTATCCGACTGCGAACAATGGGGTTGTTTTTGTCAACGATGCTTCTGAAAGCTGCCGGAGCACCAAGAGATGGACTTGAGCAAAGGGATTCTTCTCTGCCAAGAGTGGAACAGAAAGCTGTTAGAACCTCCAGTGTCAAAGTCGTACATGTGAGTTGCATAAATGAGAAAGTCATGATCCCTGTTAAAGAATCATGACTAAAAATAAAATAATTATTTTGCTTTGCTAATACTAACTTTAATTAAGCGTTCAATCTCATTTATTGTTGATTGACCAATACGCTTAAATTCAAAGCTTACTTTCTGGCCATCGGCGCTTCTTTTTACCCTAGCGTAAGTATCCTTATTATCAAAAGCAGCAATATCAGTCACTGTCCAGTTTTGCGGTTTATTTACATCATTACAAAGAATACTAAGAACTGAATGTAAACCATCTAAAATTGACTTCTGAACTTCCTCAATATCATTAATGTTAGTAATTTTATTGTCATCCGCCCCTACTTCAGATGTTAGCTCTGTCAGAGGAATGTTATTAGCATTAGCGGTTTTTTCAATTCTAGCCAATTTACTATAATAAGTATTAGGTATCCCCTCACTATCTGGGAATATTCTAATAAGTTCTTTACTGATTTTTGCAGCCTGAATTCTCTTTCTTATCGATTCAATACCAATATTAAGATAAGAAGCAAGTTCCTCATTAGTTTTAAAACCCTTATTCTTCATGATTTCAAGGTATTTAATTCCAACTTCACGATACGAGAATCGTTTTGCCGTTTGTGCAGCATTAACAATACAATCGACATCTTCACGGCTAACCTCTACATCGAAGGCCCATAAAGGTAAATCAACCGAACATTTTATGCAGCAGAAACGACGCCTACTTCCTTCAATTAGGTAAAATTGGCCGTCCCGGTAGACGGCAATAGCTTCAGTTGTAACCCCATTCTCTTTAATTAAAGGAAGAATTTCTCTTGTAGAGAGATCGTCAACTGCCTCTTGATTTCGTGGGTTTAGTTCATGAACGAGCGTTTTATTAGCAACTTCTGAGCCAGGGACGACAACGTAGCGAGCTTCAACTTTACGCCCATTTGCTAGAGTAAATAGTCGCTTCTGTGTAGGAGAAGTACGTAAAGGTGGAAGTCCGCTTTTTTGATCGACAAATGTACGTTTGCTGTTTCCGGTTAAGTATTTGTCTTTGCTTGTACCGCGTTCAACATCACTCATTATTTACCCTCCTCCCTAACTGAGAAGCTTTTAATTTCATTGATAAGTTGTTGATACACCGACTGAACCGACATTTCAGCAATATCATATTGTTTCGAAGAACAAAGTTCTTCTGATTTTTTAATATCGAGTACAGTACGACCTTTTTCAGCCGCTGCAACGAAAGCCTCTGAATGTTTAATATTTGTTGTCATGAACCGATCACGTACAGTTCTTACTAGTTTATTTAAAGTACGAATCTCATGTTGACTTCTATCATCTACGTTTACTGCAAGAACATTTATCCATTTAATATTTGTTCCCTTAGATGGAAGCTGCTCAAGTCGGTCTGAAATCGTAATCATATAGTTTGTGGTTGATGCAAAATCATATTCTCGTGGTGTAATGGGAACAAGTATTGCATCAGCTGCTTCGTTTGTTGACCAAATAATTGGAGAATCTTGTGGCGGAGTATCTATAAATATAAGGTCATATTTTTCCTTTAATACAGGTATAACCACATCACGAAAACGTGTCAGAAGTTTGAGTCTTGCCTCCTTATCGAGGCTCCAATATTTATCAGTAAATCTATCATCTGTCGGGAATGCAGTTATAACATCCATGTTAGGGAGATGGGTTGAAAATGCCATAGCACCAATAATTTGTGCTTCCGTATATCCCTGTTTTATATATTGTGTAAAGTCATTATCTTCAATTTCACTAAGCAGAACATCGGTTATGGTTAGGTAAACACTATCTTCACTAGTTGAGTGGATAAGGTTATTGCCTAACGAGCCTTGGGGGTCAAGATCAATTACGCAGATTTTTGCATTCAGATTAAGATCCAAAGCGGCCGCGGTAGCAAGTGTTGCTGTTGTTGTACTTTTACCTGTCCCACCTTTATGGTTTTCCGTAACAATAACTCGGGGCAAATACATTTCACGATATTGAATAGTGCCCATCGCTTCCATTATTTTTTGAACATCCCAACGTGTATACAGGTGACTCTTATTCTGGAAGATAGGTTCACCGATCACTTTTTTCTCATGTAGTTCAGCAAGAATTCTACTAAAAGTGTTTCTTGATTTACCAAAGAAGTCCGAAAGAGTTTTTTTATTTAAACAATGGTTATAGATAAGACGATCTAAGCCATCGACTTGTTCATCCGAAACATCAACCCGACTCGACTCCAAGATTATTTCCTTGAGGCTTGCTTGTTCATTTTTCATCTTTAGGCCGATAGTACGAATATCATCTAATATGCTCATGATCTCTCCTTAGGTTAGTCTTCACATTATTCATGAGGATTGAGCGTATTACAAGGTAAAAGTGCATTACAATGCACTTTTATCACATCATGCGCTCAAAATGAGATTTCGTGCACAGTCTTTTTTGGGCGAGAAATGTGCAGATAATTCTCAAGGTATTGATATTAAAAGAAATCTAATTTAACTAGGCAAAATTCACAGATTTGGTGAATTCTGAGACTTTTTCCCAGCCATCCATACTCAATTTTTAAAATTTAGCTAGAACCCATGGGCGCAAATGACTATGCCACCCCTTTACCATGCCCTGCCCTGCCCTGCTCTGCCCTTCTCTTTCACCTATCTACTGGAGGCCGGTTTAACGATGTATACCTTCCCAAATTTCGAGGTCGAAAACATGGCTGTTCAACTTATTGGGGCTCCAGACCAGAATTGCCGACTACGAACAATGGGTTTTCATCTACAAGGCATTAGGATTCTTCTGTGGATTCTGATACCGACTTTGTGAAACGTTGTTTGATTGCATCTGTGGGGCTTCATGAGTCTCCATGGGCACGCATGACCAGACTGCGAACAGCGGAGTTGCATTTCATCTGTGGACTTCATGGGTGTCCAGAGAATCCTTGGATCCGATTACGAACAAAAGGTTTTTTACACCTGCAAGCATCAGGAATCTGATAAGGCTTAAGATAGCCGACTGCGAACAGACAGCGGGATGGTTTTATCTGCAAGATATCTGGAATAGTCTGATGATTCAGATAGCCGATTTTATAAAAAGGAGTTGAAATCATCTATGGGGCTTCGGGAGTTACGAGAGGCTCACATTAGTATAGTGCGAACAACGAGGTTGTTTTCACCGGCTGCACATCATTCATCCGCTGAGGTTTCACGTAACGACTACGAATAACGGCGTTGTATTCACTGGCTGAACTTCATCAGTCAGTAGAGGCTTCACTTAATGACGGCGAACAAGGGGGTTGTTTTAACTCGCTACGCATCATGAGTCTGCTGTGGCTTCTGGTAACCGACTGCGAACAACGGGGTTGTTTTCACCGGCTGCACACTATGAGTCTGCTGTGGCTTCAGGTATCAGCCTGCGAACAACGGGGTTGTTTTCACCGGCTGCACATTATGAGTCTGCTGTGGCTTCTGGTATCCGACTGCGAACAACGGGGTTGTATTCACCTGCTGCACATCATGAGTCTGTGGTGGCTTCGGGTATCCGACTGCGGACAAGCTGAGGGGGGTTTACTTGCTATGCATCGGGAGTCTAATGAGGCTGGAGGTATCCGACTGCGAACAACGGGGTTGTTTCACCGGCTGCACATCATGAGTCTGCTGTGGCTTCAGGTATCAGCCTGCGAACAACGGGGTTGTCTTCACCTCCTGCACATCATGAGTCTGCTGTGGCTTCAGGTATGCGTCTGCGAACATGGGGTTTTACTTGCTGCGCATCGGGGGGCTGATGAGGCTGGAGGTATCTGACTGCGAACAACGGGATTGTTTTCACCGGCTGCACATTATGTGTCTGCTGTGGCTTCTGGTATCCGACTGCGAACAACGGGGTTGTTTTCACCAGCTGCACATTATGAGTCTGCTGTGACTCTGGTATCCGACTGCGAACTACGGGGTTGTTTTCAACTGCTGCACATCAGGAGTCTGATGAGGCTTAAGGTATCTGACTGCGAACAAGGGGGTTGTTTTCAGCTGCTGCGCATCAGGAATCCGCTGAGGCTTAAGATATACGACTGCGAACAGGGATCGTACTGCATATGTGGGGCATCATCAGAATTTAGAGGCTTCCGGGATGTAGCTGCGAATAACGGGATGAATTTATTCATACAGGTCTTCATGAGTAAGTTAAGTCACAAGTAAATCACCGGGAAGAGGGGAGGTGTTCAGCATATTATCACTTCAGGTAATTGCGGAAGCTCAGGGGATGACTGGTAAATATCGAAGGGGGAGGATATGTGAAAAAAAAGAAGATGGGTTTTCAGGTCATGTAAAAGAAAAGGGGAGGGGGCTAGGCATATCAGCCATCTTTATTAAAAAAATACAAAAACCAGCCAGAAGCTGGTTTTTGGCGTGGTTAATAATTATTTTAGTTGAGGGAATTCAACAATAAAACCGGAGGCACCGACAACGCCAGATACTCCTGGGAATATAGGGACAACAACGTCATTTCCTACAGAACCTAAATCTATTTGAATTTCTTTCGTTTCACCTGGAGAAACAAGGTTTCCAATAACACTAATTGGGAATGCTGAGTCACCCCTAACAGTAATTAAAGCTGTCTGTACGCCTTTTGCTAAGGAACCATCATTACGGCGTAACTGACTTGCTTTAAGAACAGCCAGAGGTTCACCTGAAGAAAGGTTTAAAGGTTTGTTAACCGCAAGGGTATTAAGTTTATCAAGAACAATGAGATTCTTAGGATAATATGCAAAACGGATAGATTTTGATGATTCATTACCTGCATCATCTATAGCTTTAACTACAAGTGTGTATTTATCAGTTTTTTCATCAAGTGAAGGAAACAAACGAGGATAAAGTGGTGTGTATGAACCATCTGTGTTATGGGTAAATCCTAATTCTACATCATCTGATGCAGGGCCTCCTTGAAGAACCATTTGAGAGATCTTGGACTTACTTAAAGCATCAGATACAGCTACTGAGATGTTTTCTAATCCATAGACTGTACTTTCTGATAACAGTGGTTTCCCTTCATACGAAAATGAAATTGAAGGAGGGGAGTTATCTATAATAAGAGATCTGAACGGCAACTGAGAACTGTTGTTAAAAGTATCAGTGGCCCTGAAGGTTAAATCATACTTCCCTTCAGGTATAGCCGATAAATCAAATGCATAAGTATAGTCCTCTCCAGACATCGCGGCTTTTGTGCCCGTCAGAAGAACCGTATTAGAAATTGTATCCAGTATCTCTAGCTTAGAAAGCATCAAGACATCACGCCAATTGCCATTGCCGGGTTGTGTGACATAAACAAGGACAGATTTATTCTCTTCTTTGTAATCATACCCTGTGATCTTAGGTATTAAATCCGTATTCCAGATGCTACGAATCTCAAATTGATTTGATGTAAGTGTCTTATCTTGATTGCGAACTATAAAATAATGAGCTATGTAACCATTCCCCTTATTTATTGCGTATGAAAAAGGACCAGTGCAAGAACTTTCTCCGGGCTCAATAGTACAAACTTCGTAGCCTTGTGTAAGGTTATAAAATGACTGCACATAATCCCTAGGGTCTACAAACACAGTTATACTTTGATACTCACCTGGCAAATCTATGTTTGTGAATTTCATTGTGCCAGCAGAAAAATCGCCAATTGTTGAAAAGTTTGCTGAGTAGGATTTTATTGATGGGGATTTCGGAGCGATTGAACTTAACTTAACATTATACGAAGCGTTACCTCCTCCGTATTGGTATCCATTATGAATAGTAAATGATGTACCAACTGGGGTGGATTGTTTTATATATACATAACTATTATCTTCAGTAAGCAAAGAACCGAAGGATAAACCAGCTTTGTTATAAGCCCTATAATTATGTTTGGGAATCTTGTACACAAGAGTAACAGGGTTAGTATTAACAGTCATCCCTGCTGAATATTTAATGTAGCCAGACGAAATGCCGGGAACAACACTAGTTGAAGAATTGGGGTCTGCAACTGCAAATAGCTCATATTCACCTGCAGAAGAATCAAATACAAATTTTTGGTCGGGGACTTGAGTAACATTTCCGGCTTTATCATAAAGGAATGCTCGAAAGCGAAACTCTACATCGGCATCCGACACTGGCATCCATGTAGCTTTAGCTATCGCTCCACCACCTTTAGTTATAGGGGCTGTAGCAGCTCTTGACCCATCGTCGTAGGCCATTGTATAGCTGGATTGTATTGATCCATCTGGTTTTATTATTTGAACAATAGCCTTATCAAAACCAGATAGATCATTGATATTCTTAATTGCAAGATTTATGGCAGATTCTTGACCTTGGCCAAGTTCCCAGCGAGGTCCCGTTACAACCATGTTGTACCCAGGAATCCATGGTACAGAGAAGTTATCAGACGTAGGGCCTACCGTATCTATTATAAAAGGATGGGATGTTGTTGAAACAACGGTCGATTTTGAGTCTAAAATCTCAGATTTTATGGTGTAACGACCATCACTGATAGGTGGAATAGTGACAGTCTTTCCGTAAAACATATTTCCATTAGCGGAAGAAATCCTGTCATCAACAGAGATGATACTTGTTGTTGTGCTGTAAACAGCACTGTTATCAGCATCGCGAGTTACGGTTAAGCGGATTTGTTGGTCCAAGCCACCAATGAGGAGAGCGTTAAAATTCCCATGTGGATTAAGATAGGGCGCACTTTCAGGGACACTTTTTTGCGCCCCATTGATATCTGTAAAGGTGTACTCGTATACCCGGGCCTGGGCGTTGGAAAACATGCTCGCGGCTATTGAGAGACTCAAAGCTAAAGCAGAATGATTTAAGAATAGTGAAAAGCGCATAGGAAACCTTTTATGTGAGAAGCCACGAAAGTTACTTTTCAAAGACACTCATAGGTCTATACGAGAATAGTATCATGTGAAATTTTTGGGTTTCCGACATAAGAGAGCAAAAGAAAGAAATGTCACCATCTTTTGATAGTGACATTTTAACTCGGAGGTTCAGCTAAGTTGGGAAAGGATACTTTCTGCTACAGCAATCTGCTTAGTTGAAAGATGACGACCACTTTGAATCGTAAGCGTAAGGCTTTTAAGGAAGGGGTTTTTGTTGCTTGAAGACATGATTTGTCTCTCAAGGGCTGATAAATTTTTTCCTTGACTCTCACGACAGTGTCGTGAAGAAACAATCTTTTTAGCAGCTAGATAATTCTTTTTAAAAAGCATTTGAAGCGTGAAACACTCTTTTATTAAGGTACCTTGTTTGCCCGTACCTTTACACGCGGAACATTTTCCTGAAGAATTTGCATAACTGATACGATGACGACCTGAGCCTTCACAATATGAGCAGATAAAATTTTTTTCGTACCGAGCAGTGCCGTTGAATTCATTAATATTGAAAACAAGTTTATTATCAATTAACTGACCGTCAACTGAATACCATCTTTCATTCGAATGTGTCATGGATAGGCCCCACCATCTCGTTATGTATGACACAATTAAATCAAATGAAAAAGGCTTGTACATACCCTATTTTAAAAATACAAAAAAGGGAGAACAAGGAGTTAATCTATAGAAATCAAAAACATTCAATAAAAACAGCGGAATTGATTTTATTCAGTGTCTATAACGATAGGGGGGTATTTTTAGGTTAAGTTACAATAAAATAAGGAGCTGTAAAATAGCCCCTTACTTTAAAGACGAGTAGGTTCAAAGAGTAGTTAATCCTCTTCTGGATTAGCCAACGGAAAATTATTCATTGCTACCGGGGGAACCAATACTGCAATAGGTTCTCCATTTTCTGGAAAAGGGGGGATTCCCTGCATCTCGTTGATTTTACTATCAGACATAGTCCAACCCTCTATCATTTAAATTATCTCGTTGTTTAAATTCAAACTGCGGAATGTAAATTCAATAGCGAAAATTCATTTTCCTGACTTTCTGAAGCGGGCTCCTCCATAGGATCATTAGCTGGCAGCGCATTAGAGTTTACCTCTGATGTTACTGATGGGGCAGAACTAGAAAGTTTTCCCTTTGTTGTTTTACGCTCGAGCTTAGCTTCATGGCCACGAATAGAGTCATCTGAATTAAATATAAGTTCAATTAGATGTCTGTCAACTTCAATATTTATTTTTTCGTTGGGTCCAATCTGATTGAGATCAAACGAAGAGGGAAGGGAGGCTCGTAATCTGTTGCAAACCTCTTTAGTACTGGCTGCGAGATTTTGTGCCAGTTTACGAGGAATTGGTTGCACTCCCAGTGAAGATTTAGTGACCCTGACAGCCTTAGGACTACCATGAGACTTAATTATTTCGGCAACATTCAGAGGAAGGGTATCACTCCCGGTGGAACTATTAATAACCATTATCTTGGCGTTTAGGTCGGCCCGAATTTTATCAAGAGCTTCCTTTTCACCAAGATCACGAATTAATTCAAGACAGAGTGTGTACGAAATCACATCCTGACTAATCAACGTCTTTAATTCGTCATCGATGGTTGCAAGAGAAATGATTTGGCGAACTGCCATTTCAGAAATGTTTTCCCGTTGTGCAACCTGCTCAACAGACATCCCGGCATCATTTACCAGTCTGCTATAGGCAATGCCGCGACCTACGGGGCAAAGGGGGAGAGATTTCGCCCCATCCAGAGAATGCCATTCTTGTTCTATCTCGTCACCCTGGAACTCACGCAATCTAACTAGGATGGGGAGACCTGATTCTTGTTGAGCCAAAAGCGCAGCTCTTGTACGACAGTTCCCCTGTCGAACCAGTGGTTTACCGTCAACAATAACGACAGTTATAGGGTCAATGTCTGCCCCATTCAGAAATGCTTTTTTTAGATTCTGAATATGCTCGGCAGGTTTAGGTAATTTGTAGTATGCCTCTCCCAGACCCATCTCACGGCAGTTCCAGTTTGGAACTAACACTAATGCCCTTGGGTCGATCATAAACGGTTGGCCATTAACCGCTTTGTGGCAAATGTCAGGATTTGCGTCACTAAATTCACGCAAATTTTTGACTAGCCTCCCGTTCCGCTCTGTAGAGATAAAAAAGTCAGCTGTTTGTTTCATTTTCTTACCTATGACTGAACCATTCCTGAAATTAGACTGTACAGTATTATTTTGTAAAAGTTTCTCGCTATGTGGTCAAAAAAGCCAGTTTGGTAAATTTTTTATGAAAGTTACTTTTACTGGTTGTTTACAATGGGTGGAGGCCTTCAATTAAAACACTAACACTATGAATATCAAGTATTTTATGCTTTTTAGTGTAGGTGACGAGGCCATGACGGCATAACAACTGTACGTGTTGAAACGTTGCAGGAGCAATGTCGCTAAGGGAAACCTCTTCAGTTTTTGAAAGTAACTTTTGCAGTAGGCTGTATAGTTCCGGGCGCTTGGCAAAAAAGAGAGTTGTCAAAAAAACTGACGCCGAATTAGTCAGTTCCCAAAGTTTGTCAACCACTCTAGGATTGATAGTAACACTAGCCATGCTGATAGACTGAAAATCTATATCGTGACTGATTTCTGTAAAAACCGAACAGGTCTGACAGATATTACTTTTTTGTATCTCGATTCTGAACTCTATGAGTAGCAACAAAAAGTAAGAAACTTCAGCAAGTGTATAGTTGACTTGCCTGATTCCGAGTGCCTGACAAACACGTCCCGATTTTTCTATAAGTTCAACAAGTGAAATATTGAACTGAAGTTCTTGATGGATTGGTTGTCTAGCGTTCAGTCCCAGCAAAATAGCAAACCATAAAGGTTGATACCGTAAATGCATCACCGGTCCGGATAAACAAAACTTAGCCTGTTGAAAGTTACTTTTACCTTTAACAAGAAGTGGAGTGATATCACTAGAGGTGATCTCAACTTTATTTTGATCACAATTAAAGGTAGCTTTATGGTTTTTTCTAAAAAAATCCTGCAATAACCCTAACTCTTTGTAATTTTTATGACTATTCATAACGAGTAAGTATTGCCTCTTTAAAAGACTTATAACTTGTGTTTGGTAACCACTGTCACTTAATCAGAGAAGATGAAATCATTTTCACCAGCAATATACTCATATTATTAACCCAGAGTCGTTTAACAACTTGGACATTGCAATTAATTATATTACCAAGAATAAACCCTGATGGGTGCGTATCATAAGCAATAAAATGCCGGTGGTCAGAGGTCTCCAAAAGTAAAGATGAAAAACTCTCAGAAGAACATTTTCTGGTGAGCACCTGAATTTTAATTACGGTGAGAGCCAGATACAGTTTGGTACCGATTTTGGCAGTAAAGGGCCGTACTTGAAGGCTGACTGCTGAACTTTTTCTATATCCATTAGGTTTCAGACATCGAAATTGTAACTTTGTAGGAAAGTAACTTTTATCCAATTTTTGGATGAGTGCTGAGTAAAAATTACTTTTACCCTGATTGGGTGCCTCTAAAATAACTTTAAGAAAGCTTTTAATAAGTGCTTGTTCAGGTGATTTAAATGGCATCTGTAGAGAGTTTTTAGAAGCCCACTCGTACACAGGATATACTTTTTCCATAACAGCCGGCAATGAGCCAGAACCCGCACACTGGAGGCAGTTTATACCTGAACCTAAACAGTCAGGGCATGGACGGCGAACTTCCATAAAACCGTCTGAATCCGGTTCAGCATCTGAGATAATTTCATTATCTTTTGTGACCCACATATTTACCCCCCTCACAAATATTCCTATCCTATCAGGAAAAGATCGCTAGGTAAGGGGGTATTTTTATGTCACCAGAACCAGCTGACATCACGAGCAGGGGAGCGATAATACTTCCGATTATCCCTATGGTATCTAGACTATTAATCAGAAATTCTTGAAACAAGACGCCATTACTCCAGCCGCAAAGTTAACCTGTTTAGCTTGAGTCTGTATAGGTATTACGCAGACATTAGAGTGTACGATGTTGTTTATCTGCTTGATATTTACAGAAAAAACTTTGCTAACCAAATCAGCGTCAATTCTTGCGAAAATCTCAGATTCGGTTAGTTTTGAGTTGCGAATAATACGACTTGAATTGTAAATACTGAGCCCGTCAATATTATAACTCAAAGCTAACATGTTGTTATGTATGGTAATTTTAAGATTTAACCCAGCGACCTCTACCATCCGACTTTTCATGATATTCCTTTCATGACAAACATAAGAATTCTCCTAAATTTACATTTAGAAATGGCCCATGGGAAGAGGGTAAAAGCATAAGTTTTATCTTCTATAGCTGATTATGTTCCAAAGTGCTATGTGTAACCGTAGTCATTTAGATAATTATTCCAAAAATAACATTAAACTATTAAAGATCAATATGTTATGTGGGTTACAAATTATTCAAAATTTCTCCATTTTCTCTACATTCTAGGACCATTTTTGGAGGATCTGTGCGCCTCTTTTGATGACCCACTAATTATGGTAGTTAAGCTGGAAGGGGAAAATTAACACCTGAACTGTATCACAGCCAAAAAGTGACTTTTCTCAACTCCCTGGTTGTCCTTGCTCAAGAAGTGAACATTAAGATGGTGACCAATAGTCACTTTTTTAAAGGACATCGAAATTTATCAGGTCCAAAAGTTACTTTTATGATCGCAAAAACAGTGTTTGCATGGACAAAAAAGTGACTTTTTCGAAGAAACCAAGAATGTACAGGAGGATAAAAAGGATTACGGGAGAAAAGAGGTTGTCAAAATCTACTTTAAAATCAATATGTTTTCTTTGGCAAAGTGAAATGAATGAAACAGGGCGAATTTTGTAACTAATTGATAATGACATGTCGATAAGAAAAAAACTCATTGAAAAGTAACTTTTATAACTTCAGCGTTTTCTCTTTTTTGTTTAAAAAATTTGTTCCTTAGTTTGAAAATCAAAAATTAACCCAGGGTATTCTCCAATTGCTGGTTAGTCACCAGAACACATATACAATATTCGCATTCAGGAGTTTCACAATGATCCAGAAATCAATGGCTATGAGCGGCACTACTGCTAACTACACTCTGGCTGAAAGCCTGCGTAATATGCTTAGCAATAAAATGTTCCAGGTATTTATTGCGCTGTTGTGCGCTGCGTTGTTCTCATCTATTGCTTTGGCGGGCGGGGATGACGGAGCCTTGGGTGAAATTTGGACCCAACTTTCAGAAGCTTTAAGTGGCGCGCCCGGGAAGGCCCTGGCCGCATGTATGCTGATCTCTGCATTCTACTTCTCCATCGGCCGTCCGAACCCGGGTTTGGCACTCGTTTCATTCCTAATGATGATGATTTTGGCTAACGGCGAAAAAATCATCACCGGATTCCTTGATGCGGGTGTTGTGCTTTAAAAAAAATTTTTGCTAAACGAGCAAAACAACAATTTGGGGACGAAAGTCCCCTTTTTATTACCTGTACAATAGAGAGCATGATGACTACTGGTGGTAACTGAATGGAAAATAACTACACATACCGCTTTCCGTACCGGATTAATTTACCTTTGCTGATTCTCTTTTTTGATGCAAAGCAGATTGGTGTTGTTATGGGACTCTTGGCATTCGGGAACATTTTTGAATGCATGACGATAGCCACAGTAACCGCAGTTGTTTACTGGGTCTCATACAACAAAGCTAAGGAAAGCTCTGTACGGGGGAGATTGAAACATAAACTTTGGTGGAATGGTTTTCTTCCTGGAAGAACTGTTTACCAGAGTCGATATTTCTCTGATCCCTTTATGAGAGTGCTGTACAGCTAAATTAACCCCGGAGAAGTTATGAACGAGAAAAAGTCACTTTTAGAAAACGTCATGAACTTCTTCAGGTTTGTACCGAAGAAGAAGACAGTTGATAAATCAAAGGATGATGAGGCTGACGACGTCCAGTATGAAAAAACTGAAAGTTACAGCAATGATAAAATTCAGCGTCATAAGTCCATCCTGAATTTGTCAAAAGAACTCGAGCCTCCTAAAAAAGGGAAGAAAACGGGTGCTGAACTTACCTACAGTCAGTTAATTCAGCGTGACAAAAAATTAATCTTAAACAATGGATTATTGACGGTGATTGCTGGCCTTTTGGTAATTAAAGTGGTCTTTTTTTCCACAACTGAGGTCATTGCCATCCCTCCGGATATGACTGAGGAAGTTTCCGTTGCCGGAAGTAAGGCAAGTGAGTCATATAAGACGCAATGGGGGCTATTTATAGCAACCACATTGGGGAACATTAACCCTAAAAATGTTACTTTCGTTACCAGTTATATTCTTAAGATGTTTCCGGCATCTAAACAGAGCGAGTTAGAAGCAGAACTCAAAAAAGCCTCGGATTTAATGCTTGCCAGAAAGGTTGATCAAACATTTGTTGCAGAGGACGTCAACTTTTTACCCAGTGATAATGTTCTTTATGTATGGGGTACTCGCAAAACTAAATTCCTAAACGTCTCTGATAAGGAACAAACTGAGCGTTGGACTTACGAGATGGTTTTGAGTGTGAAAAGTGGGCGACCTCGAATACTGTATCTGAACCAGTATTCAGGGACCCCTAATATCAAAAAAGTCACAGTTAACGGGAAGGTATTGGAAAAAGAGTTCACTGAAAATACCGATATGAACAAGCAACTGAACGAAGCAGAAGCTCAATAATATGAAAAGAAAACTCTTAGGTATACTAATCACATTAAACGTGCTGGCTCCATTTGTTCATGCAGATGAACCGTTCAGTATCCCGGCGTCGGCAGTGAATACACAAGCTTTCGATGAACCACCAGATTCCGCCGAAGCTATGAATATTGTAACTAATGCAGTTAAACAAGTTCCGGGGACAGTGGCTGTTAATCAACCACCAATTGACAGCAATCAGCCGCCTGTTAATTCGAACCGCCCGACAACTGCACTACCTGCTGCCCCCGGACTTTCACCAGCGAGTGCTTCTTCACCAGCGGTTCGGTCAATGACCGATTCCCTGTTGAACAATACCCCTTCTGAGGGGCCTGGGCAGAAAGCGGTAAACGAAGCAAAAAAACGGTATCAGCCAATGCAAAACGTCACGGTGCCGCCGGGTGGAAACATTGTTCTCCCTGTTTCATTAGGTTTACAAAACCGTATCCAGACGACTTTTAAGAACGTAAGCGTTTCTACAACTGCACCGTCAGAAGATACAACCATCTATGTAGAAGGTGGCAGTGTCTTTATAACAACTGTAAAAGATGCGCCTATAGGTATCATGTTGTCCGAAGAAGGGGTTCCTGAATCAACATATAACCTGACATTGATCCCCATCGATGTACCGGGAGCTATGATTCGTGTTCAAACACAGTTAACGCGAAACATGGCCATTGAACGTGATCGCCATATCGCTGAAAACACAAATAAAGAACTTCTTGAAAAAGCGCAATCGGGTGAGCTTGACGAAAAAGCTATTGCTCAGGATGACCGCAAACAAAGGATAATAGATATTCTTTATCCCGTTGCTAACGGTGAGGTACCTACCGGTTTTGCACTCCAACTAGATAAACTTTCGGTTATACCTAATAACGAAAAATCCCCTTGCCGGTTTAATTTTTACGCAAAACTTGGGCAACGTCTTATTGGGGCTCGTGAACTGGTTGATGTCATTCTTGTGCAAAACACACTGACATATCCATCGGTTGTTGATGACCAAAAATGCATAACACCAGGTGTGATTGCTACCGCAATCTTTGATAAAGCATTCTTACAACCGGGTGAAAAAACTGAGCTGTATATCCTTCGTGACAAGCTTTACCAGGAACGGGAGTCACGTGTAACTAAACGACCAAGTCTGATTAATGAATGACAAAAAAAAGTAACTTTTCAATTTTCACTTGGGGCATTTTGTTCAGTGTCGGTCTAGGGATGGGGTTTTTTATAGGGAATTTAGCAAAGGAACGCACCGCGATAGTTCAAATTGTGCCATCGGAATATACAGTGCAAGAATCAGCGCCCCCTGGCTTTGATGATTTTAAGGTATATGACTCTGACAAATTGCTATCTGATAAGGATTTCACTCGAAAGGGTAGCTTTGATTCAAAACCGGATGAAAGTTTTGATGAAAAAAGCATCACCACACTTGATCAGAAAACCAATGAACAGGCAATAGAGTTGCCTCACATTGAACTGGATAGTGATAGTCAGTTCTATGAGCAACTCGAAAATAACGTTTTCAAAAATTTACGGGCTGAGCCTCCTTACTCTGTACCGCAGATAGATGAAAAGGTCAGGTCATTGAGGGTAAAGAGATATTTACCACCAAGTAAAAAAGGTCAATATAATGAAAACTTTGAAGCTGAAGGAATTGTGGGAAGAAAATAAAGCAATCCGAATTGCTTTTTTGCTTGTCCTAGCATTAGCGGCTCTTGTGATGGTAACCATCACGCTTATGGGCGGAGATGATTCGAGCAAGAAAGCTAAAAAAATTAAGCCTGTGACTAACTTGCTTGACACTTCTTCCATCGTCAATATGGATGAAGAAGGTCAGAAAAGGTTTTTGCAAACAGTTCAGCAGGAAAACCGTAAAGATCAACAAAACATGTTGGATCAGGTAAAGCAAATGGAAAAATATAAGGCCGAAAATTCCAGTGAGCTGACTGAACTTAAAATCCAAATTAAGCAACTGAACCAACAGATCTCTGATATGCAGAATGGAAAGGGACCTGCGAGCAATCGTAGTCTTGATAACCGCGTAGGCCAGCCGGTCTATGAAAATCAGCAGCAAAATCCAGCCTATCAGCTAAACCGTAATGCAGAAGGGAATCGCAATCAGGAAATACCAGTTGCAGGAGGGATTGCGCCTCAACGCACTCAGTTGGTACGCACTATAACCAGCAACAGCATTACCACGGCCAATAACGGTGTTCTTGAAGTCACACCAATTGTTGAAAAGAACATTACTAACGCGAATCAAAAGCGGGTCGTTAAAGCTGGACCTGGAGCTGCTATCGCAGGAGATGGTACTAAGCCGGTTGATAGCAATGCTCGCCACTCAAAGCGTGCTGAAGACCAGTATTTGCCTGCTACGTCTCAACTGTATGCAGTTCTGGTGACAGGTGTTGAAGCGCCGACATCATTGTCGTCTCAAGAAGAACCTTTGGGAGTAACGTTCAGGGTTAAACGCGATGTGTTTTTACCCAATAACTACAGAATGGATCTACGTGACTGCAACCTCTTAGGTACTGCTCGTGGAGATATGGCTTCTGAACGAGTCTATATCCGCACAACTAGTCTGAGCTGTGTTAATTCTAAAGGCAAAAGCTTTGATATCAAATTGGAGGCATACGCTGTTAGTGAAATCGATGGTAAAGCCGGTATCAAAGGTACGCTTATCTCCAGAAACGGTAACGCCATTATGGGTAGTGCTTTTGCAGGTGGACTTAGTGCGCTGGCGCAGGGACTGAGCCCAAGCAAAGTTAGCCAGTTGAATATCGACCCTAACTCACAAGCACAATACCAGGGACCTAATATTGGTGCTCTTGGCGCTGTGGGTGCAAGCGGTATGGTCTCAGGAGGATTAAACAAGCTGACAGACTGGTATACCCACATGATTGATCAGCAGTGGCCAGTTGTAGAGCTTTCTCCGGGTATTAATGCGACTTTTGTCGTTCTTAGTGGTGCATCCATCCCAACCAATTTATCGGCGAAATAAACATGACTCAACCAGTTAAAGATGAAGACCAACATGACGCTGATTTTGAAAAAGTGTCAAGCGAACAGAAAAGCCTGACATTCTCACTGTCTTATTCTTTAGTCGAAAAGGCTGTTAAAATCATCATTGTCGTCGCTATCCTGGTATGTATTTCAGTGTATATTGGGAAGAGAATGAATGAAGGAGTAGGACTGTTTCATAAGAGCGTAAAAATTGCCGTTCTTAACCCTTCTGCTTTAAATGAACAGTATTTAAAAGCACACAATGGAAAAGGTGAAGGTTATCTCCCTTATATTCGCAAGTTGATGGCACTTTACCGGGCACGTGATTTCCTGGTGCTCGATATGAATTATGTCATTACACGACCATCAACAGTAAATGAAGTAGCTTACATAGATGAATCAGAAGTAGAAAGCGAACTGACAGAATATGGTATAGACCCTAAATATTTTGAGGGTAAACAGTGATTATGAGAAAGTTACTTATCAAGTTGCTCGTGTGTATAGCACTACTCAATTCAACTCATTCTGCTGCAGCTGATAAGTATGATGCAGAAGCTGCGGCGTTAACACGCGCTGCTGCTGAAAATGGTCTCGCTTTAAATCAGTCGTCAAGGGGATTAGTTAGCAAGCTTAGTCCTTACCAGCCAAAGGATGCTGTCTACTTACCGACGGGTGGGATTTTTTTATTTGAGGATCAGCGAAGTGGCCTCACCCTAGTTACCACAACGGGTCGCTACTCTTTTTCAGAAGGTAAAGTTTATGATGTTCTCAGGAAAAAACAAGTTCAATCGATATCAGATATCCGAGAAAGTTACTTTTTACCATTGAACGAAGCACCGTTCAAACCTGAGGATGCCTTTACTATCCAGTTCGGGAATCCGTCCCTCAAACGACAGGCAGTTATATTCATTTCTCTTGATTGTCAAGATTGTATTGACTTTCTGAAAAAGATGAATGAAGAAAGGGAACTTGTTCGCTTTGATATTGTTATTTTACCCAGCCCTGGCGAATCAGCTAAACGGGTAAAACAAATGTGGTGCTCTGTTAAAGCTGGTAAAATTACCAATTACGATATTCTTCAGTCGTTATTAGGAAAATCAAAAGATATAAACAACCGGCTTATTCCTCATGAAAATCTGAAAGATTGTTCAGTAGAACCTATCGTTACAGGTCTATACCTGGCATCCATTTATAACGTTCAAGGCATCCCATCTGTAGTTCGTGAAGATGGAGTGTTGGGCAATGGATTACCGACTGATTATAAAAACTGGTTAAAACTGAACTTACAACCTTTGCTTAAAAATCCCTTTAACAAATAAGGTATATAAATGAACAACATCACGAAATTTCTCATGTCTGTTGCTGCGGTGTCTTCTTTATCAGGGTGCATAGGTCAATCTGAGAGCAGCTGCCCAGGTATTGAAAAAGGTGTGCTGTGTATGGGGCCACGGGCAATTATGGAAGCAACTAACAATCATGACGATCTCAAATATTTAAAAAAGGAAGGTGATGAGGGAAAGCAGGATATTGCAGATAGCAAATATCCAACGTCGTTGACTCCGCCACCGGGCGTGCAGTACCCAAAGAAACCGGTAGTAAGTGCTGGCCCTAAACCCTTGTTCACCGGAACTTCTAAGCCGGTAAAGCCGCTGACAACAGCGAGTTATGTGTCGCAGCAGCGCGTACCAGCAGGAAAGGGACTGTATTCAGAATTTGATGGCAAGCCGGTCAACCCAACGCTGAGTTCATATCAAGAGCGTCAGTATCAGGTACAGGGTACGAGACAAGCTGTTATCGCTCCTGAGCCGCTGGCTGTGTTAAGACAAGGCAAAGTTATGCGTGTGCTTATCGCGCCTTACACAGACGATAACGACGCTTTGAACCTCCCTGGCTATGTATATGTCAATGTTAAGCCTCAAACGTGGGTGGCAGGTGATTCAGCATTAAAAAATCCGGCGCGAATTGTCCCACTGGAAATTCAGGAACGCGCTCGTGACAACATGCAGCAGCAGCAACGTAGTACTAAAGGCGTAACGGCGAATGGGGTTACCGGTAGTTCTTTCTAGCCACACGCATAAATATAGTGTTCCACGGAATGTAAGGTAACAGTATGAACAATTCACGTCTCGCAAAAGAACTTGAAAGATATAACTTAGGGCACTTCATTCCCGTGGTCGACAGAATGGTGGATGCCCCTTATTTTTTGCTGGAAGATAACGCGGTAGGTTTCTTTTTTGTCTGCAACCCTTCTCCTGGATTGTATGATAACCAACAAAACCTATTGACGGATCTGTTTAAAATGGATTTTCCTGCGGAGTCCATTATGCAAATGACACTGGCTGCTTTACCGGATGTCAACATATCATTGTCCCGTTGGTTACGTCGCAGAGGTAACAGGATGGGAGGTAGGGATAATGAAAAAGCGGATCTTCTTACCGTATACTCACTGGATTACCTGACAAAAAGTCAATATGAGCCTTTGAAAGAAGCTGATGGCATTAAGATCACGCAAGCTGATGATTTGAAGCTCAGGAATTTCGAGTTGTGGGTAACGGTTAGGATACCTATTAAAGGTTTTTCTCCTAATGAATCCGAATCCATGCGACTGGATGGCCTTTTTAAAGACCTTCTATCTAAACTAGAAGGTTTAACCTTGTCACCAATTGTTGGTAATGCTGACACATGGTTGTACAGTGTTGATAAAATATTAAACCCCGGAAAAGACTCCAGATGGAAATATGGTGGACTTGAAGCTAGTACATTAATGCCATTAAATAATCAGGTCAACATTCCAGGAAGGAAATATGAGGTGGGGGAGGATTATTTCGCGTCATTGTCTGCTGATGATGATGAGACAGCTCAACGATATTTTAAGCATTTGTCGATGACAAAATTCCCTGAATATGTCAACTTTGGTGCTGTTTACGAGTTGGTTGTTGACTGGATGACTGGAAGCAAAACCATTTTCTCTCCTTTTATTATCAACTTCTGTATACAATTCCCACATCAAAAGAAAATACAGAAAGAGTATCTTCGTTATAAAGCGATAACAGATAATCAGTCAAAAATACCTATTGTTTTAAAATATCTTCCGCGCCTTGCCGATATGGACAAGGATTACTCGGCATTGACTAGAGAGTTGGAGGATAAAGCTAAACTACTACAAACTTACATGACATTTATCGTCATGGATAATACACTGGAAAAAGTGAAAATAGCTGCAAAAAGTCTAATTAACTATTACAGCGAGAAAAAAATCGTTGTGGCTGATGATAGTTATATTTGTTTTTCAGGTGTCATGTCGGCTTTACCTTTATGTAATGATCCGGCGACTTTTAGAGATATGGATCGTGGTGATGTAATGACTAATACGGGTGCGGCTCACCTAGCTCCTATCTTTGGCCCGTGGAAAGGAAACTCCACAAATCCAGTCATTCCATTTGTAACCCGCGAGGGACAGTTGGTTATGATTGATATTTTCGAAACTTCAGCCAGTTACAACGTATGCGTTGGGGCTACCTCAGGGGCAGGTAAATCATTTGCAGCAAACAACATTATTCTCAACTATCTTTGTTCTGGCGAGCATATAAATCCGCTTTATCATTTTGATGATATTAGAGATCTGCTTACGGCAGATAAATACGATCCGCCTCTGGACCTGAATGGCAAATTTAATGCGTCACCAGATGGTGCTCAGGTGTTTGTTGTTGATATCGGACGTTCATATCAAGGGCTTGCTGAGCAATTTGAGGACTCTCAATTTATTGATTTTGGAGTTGACGCTACCTTTTCTCTTAACCCTTTCGCTTTCCTGGTGAGAAAATATACAGGAGATGAATCATTGGAGGGATTAACGGGAAATTCAGGTGAAGAAAGTAAAGAATCAGACATTATTGCTCAAACAATCATGGTTCTGAATCAACTAAAACTAATGGCTTCAAGTAATGGTAACATTAGTTCTTTACAGGAAGCAGTAATGCTTCGTCTTATTGCTGAGGAATCAAATAGCCCTGAAGATGGATATCTTCCTTCAGTTACTGGCTTCGCTAAAAAATGCATGAAGCATGAGAAACAAGAAATTAAAGATATAGGCATTCAACTTGGACCTTGGTGTGAAGGCGGCATTTACGGTAGGAGGTTTACAACATCATTGCCACCCATTAATTTTAATAGCCGCTTCATTGTACTTGAACTTGAAGAACTCAAACCTACACCACATCTTCAGTGGGTTGTGTTAATGTCGATAATCCAGGCAGCACAGCATGCTATGTTTATTAAAAAGGATGGTCGTCGTCGTTTGTTTATACTTGATGAGGCTTGGGAGTATATCGGCGAAAGTAATGGTGATGATGCTGCTGTTAACTTTTTTACTAAATTCCTTGAAGCAGCATGGCGTCGTTTCCGTAAAACAAACTGTGCAGGGATCTGTATTACACAGAGCTTCGAAGACTTCTACAAGTCGCCAATCGGTGTAGCGATAGCCAACAACTCACCATGGAAATTTATTATGAAGCAGAGCCCAGAGGCGATTGATTCAATGGAGAAAAATAAATATATTTCAGCATCAGCATCAGAATATGAACGGATGAAGATGATCAGGACTGTAAAGTATGTTTTTTCAGAGATTATGATTCGTTTTGAGAACGTGCAACAAATCGTCCGTCTTTATGTTGATCGTAAAATGGAACTTTGTTTTACTACAGACCCGTCTGACCGACGTAAAATATGGAACCTTGTTAATGACGGATATACGTATGCCGAAGCAATTGACAGGGTTTATGAAGAAGAGCTAGTACAGTTAGGCATGAAAACAAGGCAGGTTGCTTAAAGAGAAAAGGGGCATAAGCCCCTTTTTTATTGTAAAGTAACAGGTTGTGACATGACTGGACGCAAATCCACAACAACTTTATCCCGTACTTCATCAATATTTACACTTAAGGGATATTCACCAGGAAGAGCGCTAGTGACCACAACGGGTGGACTATTAGTAAAAGCTCTCTCTGCGGTTGGTGCTGGTTTGTATATCATGAGGGCAACATTTCGGTAGTCTTTGTAAAGGATACCAAATGTTTTTCCTTCCTGTGTATCTGGTATATCCACTTTAATTGGTGTCAAACCCATTCTTTCCTTTGTGATCACATTAATGACTACAGCTCCTTGGGGATTTGAGTCAATCGTATAGGTAAAGGCCCATGATGCACTTGTTGTCAGAACAATAGCGAATCCAGCTAAGCAAACTTTTTTAATTCCACGAGCTATAAATAACATCATTAAATTCCTCTTTTTCTTTAGCAGAAGTAAGCTTAAACTGCATCATCACTTCAATAGGGACAGTTGTATCCTTCTTATCCTTGGACAAACCATTGAATGTATTGTTAATGAAAATCAACTTTATATCATCTGTATAGCACAGACCTAATAATGCTACATTAGGAACCATATATGTACTGACTGCAGCGGGAGGAATGAGCAACTCCCCCTGAGACTCATATCCGCAACGATTCCCGTATAAGGAAAGTTTATCTACAGTCATAAACTCATTATAACCATTGTCAATTATTATATATACGTCGATACCTGCATTGACTACGCGAACAGAATATTCCCCTGTAACCTTCCCTGGCATTTCAACTGTTTTAACAGGACTAAAGTTAATCGCGGGTAGCGTTTTATGCCATCCTGGGGGGTGCTGACAAGCTGTTAGTAAAATTATTACAAGGAACATCAGACTATTTTTCAACATGAGTTTCTCCGCTAATGTTCATTATTATTTTTTCATGTGGATAGGCAACAAGATTTTTAGTGTAATATTGTGATCCCGCAAGCATATTATTTCGGGTAATTATAAAAGCCTCCTTATCAAAGCTCACAGAAGTAAATTTGTCGACCTGTACTTCATAAAAACCTTTCTTCAGTTTATTTATATTACCAAAGCCTGATAGCTTAACAACCTTGTCATCATGTGACATTCTTTTTTGATTTGGTGAAACTTTATATTCAATTAGCTTTGTCTCTTTTGCAGCACTAATTGCTTTACCGGGTAAAACAGTAAGTACATTTGGTTTCTTTTTCCCTGTAATGTAGACTATTGGAATGAAATCGTAGAGTTTTTCAGCTTCTTTAATTTTTAGTATGACGTTACTCCCAGGTTCTACCCAAATCATGCCATCATCTTCTGAGAGAAGCGTACTGTGTCCATTTTTTATGATAACAGAGTATTTAATTTCCGGTAAGGAGAGGATTAATGGGAATGATCTTGTGTGATTGCTAATTCGAATAAATTTTGTGTTGTCAATTTTGTTTTTAAAATAACTTGTTTGGACAACAATGTTTTTCATTTTCTGGTCAACCATAACATCAGAACTTAGCTGGAGCTGAGAGCCTGCCATTACGTAGCTTGCGTTTGGTAACAATAAGATAACACAAGCTAAATTCTTAAAACTCATAGCAACTCCCATATTCACTTTCAGTGATGTCAAGAAATCTAATTTTGAAATCAAGTGGTGCATTTGAGAGTCCATCCCAGTTGTTAGGGAACAGACACAAGGTTGATTTAGCTAGTTCAGTTTGCCCTGAGAGAATTCGTTTTAATTGATCAGGTTGATGCACTCCTAATACTACAAGCGATATATCATCAATTGTCTTTCCTGATTCTAGAAAATACCTAGTTCTGGTTATATTACTCGCCATAATGCGTAAGTTTTGGTTATCCAACTTGTTCAAGGTTGCCATGAGAGTGTTCCAGTCACCACCATCGTGGGGGATATCTGACGAACCAATTATGTATGTTCCTAGTTTTGTTTTGAGATTTATTACCAGTGGGTAATCGATTTTATAAATATCACGTTCAAGCAAAATCTGGTCGTAAGAGTCATGCCAGCTTCCACCTAAACTTCTCCAGTGTTTACGAGTATGTGTATCCGGAAAGTACCTGAAGGTTTTAAGGTACTTTTGAGTAATAGCATCAGTCATAAGTAATTCATGAAAACCTACCACAGTGAAAAAATGAACTTTCCTGTCACCAAATTTTTTGTAAACCACTGCCTCAAGCAGCTGACAGGGGGAAGGGCCCCAGTCAAACAAATTACCAGTAGTTATAACAACCACTTCATCACCGGACTGGGTCAGTTTTGAAAGGCCCTTGAGTAACAGTTCAAAATGTCCATAAAGGTCACTGACGATAAGAATTCGTCCTGTAAAATCAGTAAGGTCAATACTTAGATTTGAAAGAATAGTCATTTATCACCTCTGTGTGATCATACATTTATGAGGGATGTGATGACGTCGCCAGAGAGGAAAAAAGCTATTTTTACAATATTTTTTTTCAGTACATTGTTAGATTTATGTAAAAGTGACTTTTTAATAGTTGATGAGAATCATTCCCATGTAGGCATGTAACACACGTGGTTTAAATGCAACCAAAGGTCTGACCTCCAGCGCGGGCTCACTCATTCTTTACAAGGTTAAAGAATTGCCTCAGTGCCACATTCGTAAGCGCAGATCCAGTGAAAAGGCATGTTATCAAACACTTGGCGTTTCGTTATAACTTATTGTTTTAAATGGTGATACTGCAATGTAAAAGCAAGGCATACTCTGATTGCTAAAGTTAAAGATCCTGTTACCAAATCACAATCCAGATTCTTATTCGAGCTAAATTGTGTGCATTCTGATAAAAGTAACTTTTGGCGCGTTGTAATGTGTTCCTTTCGATTGATGATCTAGTTCAACAAGTGAATAATACGAGCCCTTAGAATTATGAGCGGTGCAGATATCGGTAGCTTACATGTTAAGCTAAGATTAGATAAACCTACAGGTTCAGAGCGAAAGTTAACTTTTTCTCACTCTGGCTGAGGTAGGAATACTTTGTTTTTGGTATGATTTTTAGCGACACACTATCCATCAAAGCACATGAGTAACTACAGATGACAGATGGCATGATTTACCATGGGGTACGAAAGCAGGAACTTCTCAAGATTATTGAGCGCTCTGGCTTAAACTTCGAAGAAGCAACCAGTAATTTTGGGTTTGCTGACAACACCCGCAATCCACTTTCTTTGATCCTGGATGGGTATTTTATTCAGATAATTCCTATGGCCCGAGAGGAACACAATTGGGAAATAGCTCCAGTAGATACTGTTATCTTATCCATTATTATACCCCCTTCGCTTGATGAAGACCCAGATGAAAACACGATGACAATAATGTCGGATTGTGGAATAGCTGAGTTTGAACTTGAAGATGCAGGCATCAGAATTAACAGAATGATAACATTTGTAGGTGGTGCTACAGCAGAAAATTTCCTACATCAACTTAGAATTCTTTACATTACTGCATGCCAGACCCAAGGGGGATTTGATGACGATGAAGATAGTGAGTATTAAAAAAGTTAGTTTCTTCATAGTTCCACTTATTACCCTGCTAGGTATTTATTCTCTAACTATGAATAAACCAAGCCTGTCGAGCTTTAAGCAAAACTCGGTTCATGCCGTAAGTCTGGCGGGCGCTGAAACCAGTATGAATTTTAAGATCGTTGATGAAAAAACAATAATGATAAACAACATTCCTTCTATTGTTAAAAAGGAGTACATTAAAAGTCTTAGCTCTACAGAGGTTCCACCTGGTGCTCCATCGGGAGACTATCTAATGCTAGAGACCAGTGCTTATATTTTTGCGATGAAGCAATCTGGAGGGAATACCTACATTGGTCTGGTGAAGGATTTAATCAACGAAGGTGAAGGACATATTTGGTGGAAAATATAAATAATGATGTTCCACAGCATCAACCTTACCGAAATGAAAAGGTATTTAATTCCGGCAAGACTGCACTTGAGCTCAATTATTCTGAGACAAATGGCAGTGTGAATCTTATCCTTGCTGGGCCTTTAGCATCTAAGCCGGGCGCGTTTGACTGGACTGGGCAAAAGGCCTTTTCAACAAAGCTGAGTGATGATGAAGTGATCGCTTTGTGTATGGCGTTTCTTCGCCTTACTCGTGAGGCTGTTCTGAAAGATAAAAAAACAAAGCACCATAATAAGCAAGTCTACAAAAACGTAAAAGTTACTTTTGATGGTAAATCCACAGCAATGTTGGAGGGGGGCGTTGTAGCTATCAACAAAGACGAGCGAGACATTAACTTTATACATAAAATTAGTATTGATCCTGCCGCCTGCCTTCGCTTAGGTCTTTTCCTCTTATCCGTCATACTGGCCCGAAATCCAGGGGTTCCATCTGACGCGGTTCTAACGTGCATGCGTCTTAATGCAAATGCTCAACTACAAAAGTAACTTTTCTGTCCAGCCATTCCCGTTTTACGGGAATTTCAATGAAGATACTTCCCTTAATGGGAAAAATACGCTCTGTTCATAGGATACATTAGATGTAACTATGGCATAACTACGATCAGAGCGTTCCATGACTAAAATTAATAAAATCTCTTTCCTGATGTTCTGTTCTGTGTTCAGTGCTTTTTCAAACGCAGAATCGATAATGGTTTCCGGTACCCTGGAAACGTCATTACCAGATGTCAAATTTTCTACCAGTTCACAAGTAAATACGGCCTTCGTGAAAGAAAGTACGGTTACAGCTATTCCGGTATCTGAGGGATGCGAGGTGTCCTCTGATCCTAATGTCAAAAGTACGGCTGGTAGCCTGAAATGTGTGTTTGAATGGTTACCTAATAATTCCGGTATGCCGATTGCTAATGGGTTCTCACTGAAGGGCATCCCTGCCATCGCTGGGGATATCAAACTTCCATGGCAAATCGTTTACTACTCGGGCTCAGAACGTGAAAAAGTCATAGTCAAGGAAGGGGAGTACAACTTCAAGACTGTTGCGCCTGTAGCTCCTGTGATTACTTCTATAAAAGGTTCAATGAGCAACGGTTCTTCCGGTTCAACACTGACGTCATACATTAAAAACGAGACACTCTCAAATATTGATATAACCGTTGAACCCCGAGACTACGATATGGTCGCGTCTGTCGGTTCTGGGACATCCTGCGCCATTGCTGCAGGAGCCTCAAAATGTTCTATAACGACCGGAAGCGTAGGCATCAGTGATGGGGGTTCCGATTTCGGAAGCAGGGATGTAGGCGTAACCTTAAACTCGTTCAATAATTACTTCTCCCCACCAGTAACCTCTAAGGTGAGATTAAGCTGGGATTACCGCGCTCCAGCGATAGACAATACCTTCTGGAACGTCTCTAAAGAAGCTCGGTCATTCAAGATCGGAGATAAAGATATCTACGTTGCTCCGCAGACGATCGCTGTAGCTGTCTCGGTTCCTGCCCGGTCAGATACCAATGACTGGTGGAAACCTGCTGCAATGTCGCTCACACTTGCTCCTGATGGTAGCTTCTCTCCAATGACAAAAGTTACTTTAGATGATGGTACGGAGCTTAATTTTAACAAAATTTGGTCAACTCCGTCCCGTCGAACTCTTCAACCTGTCGCCGGATATCAGGAAGTTGCGGGTAAATTTGTTTATTTTTTTGATATAAGCGATCTGGCCAGCGCTTCTTACGTTGCAACATATTCTGTGTCTAATACAGCGGGCAATGATTCCAGTTATACCGAACCGGAATCTAAACTTATACTGTCTGATGAACCATCTGTTTCCGTTTTCAAGGACGGCTCAGAGCTTGTTAAGCGGGACCAGGTGTACTTCCTGAATGAGATCGTTATTGCTGCATTCCAGGGCGAAGAGGGTGTTGCCGACATCAAGAGCGTTGTCATTGATAACGTCATGGCTTCATACACTCCCACAAACGTCAAAGGGATCTACCGGTTAAAGCCGATGCCGTCACTCGAAACAAACAAAGTCCATACTTTGACGGTTGTTGCTGAGAATGTTAACGGTATATCCAAAACCTATTCAATCGATTTTACCTATATGCCGATGACTTTCACTCTGAAGTCCATCGAATCAGCGTCTACGATTTACGGTTACGTCCGTCCTTACACTTCGCTGGTTACTCAGCAATCAGGGAATACCTGTAAGATTTTCTCTACTGAAGAAGACGCTCAGGCGTTTCTTAGCCAGTTCGGAACTGCGGTTTATGGAACGGCCTGTTATGTTCAGTGGAACAACGTTCCATCTGGTCTCGAATTTTACTCGAAGTCTAAAGTTCCTGGCCTGACGGGTTACTTCTCTAAAGTTGGCGATAACGTCCTTGACTACAACGTCTATGTGATTAATACAAAAGGCTCTAAAGCCATTGCCACTCATAACCGTAAAACCGTTAAAGCCGTTGAACCGTTTGCACCTGAAATTTCATACAAGATGAGTAAAACGGTAGAGACTCTTGGTAAGGATACAGCACTGGTTTATATCACTGGTGGGGACGCAGCTAAGGTGCTTGCAAAATCAGTACCGGCTAACGTTGTCCTTACAACTAAGGTTGAAGGCCAGGACGCTGAAACTAAAACCTACAAGAATAAATCAGGTGGTGATACGCCGGTAACTTATTCTGAGCGTATAAAAGTACCTGCAGCGCCATTGTGGACGCAAACGAATGTAAACATCGAAGCTTCCTACGAAAATGAAGCCAGTATAAAGTCATCCAGTGTGCTCAAAGTTTATACTGTTCCAAACTTCAGTATTCGTGCCTATATGAAAGTTGCAGAGCGTAAATCAGCAACGAGTTTGAAAGTACCGGTATCGGTAAACATCGGCCAATGGAATAACAGCTGTAACTGTACATTGTACGATGCCTCCACAATGGGGCAGTGGGATGTGGTGGTTTACAAAGTTACCTCTAAATGGGTTACGGATGAAGAAACCGGTAAAGATGTTTCGGTAACTGAGCGAACTCCTCTGACCGGTGATCTGCCCGTTAACTCTGAGGGGATTGCGACCGGTGAGCTCAACATGGACGATCTGACTCTGGGTAGTCACCGCATCATCGCAGTAGCTACGGTACGCAGTCCGTTTAAAGATTTTGTACTCAAACGTGAGACATCAACAACAAGTATCAGGGTGTATAAAGGGGCCAACCTCGAAGGTGGGCTGTCTAAATCGCTTATTGTAGGCCGAGTTCCTCTGTCAGCAATGGTCTCATTCAGAACGAAAAGTACCGATGATTATGATTCCCTGAGTCCGACTGAATGGCAGATGTCCAGTAACAATGGATCAACCTGGAATACGCTTGAAGATATGACCGGACTTCGAAGCGTAAGCATCAAACAAAAAGAAGTAGGTAAGTGGCTTTACCGCGCCAAACTGACCAACAAATACACAGGTAAGGTCTCATATACCGATAATCTCACGGTGGTTGCTTACCGGGAACCTAAACCTGTTATCTCGGTTGGAAAGGTTCTTGAGGGGCACAGCATCCCGGTGACACTGACTGATAACAATGAAGATGTACAAGGTAGTGCAGTTGAAGTCCAGTGGTCAGAGGATGGAGAGGAATGGACTGAGGGGGGGGTTAAATACATGATTACGTCCTCGGAGGTGCCCAAGTATATCTTTGCAAAAGTACGGTATACCGAAACCGACGAAATGGCCGGGAAATCGGCATGGAAAGAAACTCGTGCTCGTGTCACTGTCATTAAGCATAAGAAATTGTCGGTTAAGGTTGAGGGGAACTCGCAGGTAGAGGTAGGTAAAAAAGTTACTTTGCAGGGTACCTACACGAACCCTAATATCGAGTACTCATCTGATGCTAAAGTTGTCCAGGAGTGGGTGCTCCCTGATGGAAGCGTAAAACAGGGGGGGCTGCTTGATACCGTCCTGACCGAAGACATGTTAGATGAACGTGGGTATGCAACGTTTACGTATCAGGCCTACATGCCGGAGGCAAAAGACAGAACCATAGCAAAACGGAAAATCAGCGTAAAATCTTGGGTATACAAATTCCCGGAGCCACGCCTGAATACAAAACTGAAATACACCATGATACCTTCGGAACTCACAGTATCAGTCTCTGGTGTGGATGTTTCTTATCCTGGAGTTGTGTTCACCCAGGACTGGCAATACGACAAAAATGTGATGACGCTGTCCAGCGACAATAACGGGACGAAAGTGTTCCAGGTAACAAAATCGGGTACACATACGTTGACGTATGTCCTGAAGGATAACAGGAACAATGAAGCCCGGGTTGATTACACTTTTATCGTGAACGAACAGAGTCCGATGGAAATTAGCGTTACTCCCAAATACTCTAACAAGTTCATGAGGGCCCCGCTGGACCTGTCCTTGAGGTCCAGTGTTAAGCTGGCCCACTCGGCAGACTCAATTGACAATGTGACGTTTAAGCTGAATGGTAAGCCTGTCGATGGTGGCAAAAATTACTGGTCACAGACGTTTGAGAACATCATGGAAGGTAGTTATAAACTGGAAATGGACGTTGTCAGTACGCAGGGTCAGAGAGGGGTTGTTGTGGTTGATTTTGACGTGATACCGAACACGCCTCCTACATGTAACCTGACATACACTGAAACGCAACTGAGCTGGGCATTTACTGCAAAATGCAGTGATCCTGACGGCAAGATTTCCAGTTATGTTTGGAAGGTGAATGATCAGGTTCGTGGTGTGTTCGGAAGTACTGCAACACTGTCCAAAGCTCAAAATAAGGGTAAGCTGGTGGTGTCTATAACTGCTTACGATGACAGCGGTGATTCAGCGACAAGTTTCATTACGTTGAATAACTGACATAAGTCATTCTCTTGAGTAGCCCCTGAGTCAGGGGCTATTTTTTTTGGTAAATGATTAAAATCATCTTGTTATTCAGCAAATGGCCTCTTCCTTTCGGGCATAATATCCTGAAATAATCATTCAGGACCCATCTCATGTTGATGTCCCTTAGATATCTTTCTCCGCACAGAAGAGGTGTTTTACGAGTTGATAAATCACTGATTCTGCACCTGGTGATCATCTCGGTATTAATGCATCTGTTCTTTTCCCGCTTCACTCTGGGGCATGGACTCCTGCATGGCTGTATTCCAGCTGATTATTACATGGTGGATAAATATGATAAGGGCTATGAAATTGGGGATATGATTAACTTCACCATGGACAGAGATGTTCGATTCATTAAACCTGGGGAGAAGGTAATAAAAATCGTTGCTGGTAAGGGTGGGGACAAAATCCAGATTACAGAAACATACGTTAAAAACGGCGACCGTATTTTCCGGGTTGACGGAAGGCGTATTGCCAAAAAATACCATATTGAACCGCAAATTCTGAACCGTGAAATCACGGTTCCAGCTGGACACATTTTCGTAGTTGGCCAGACCGATTACTCATGGGATTCCCGTTTTTGGGGAACAATACCAGAAACGACAATCACAGGAAAAGCATATGCCATCTTCTGAATGTATTAAAAAGTTACTTTTTAGCTGCCTGTTAGCTACATCTCTGTCATATGCCGATGACTCTATTGATCATGCAAAGACTCAAAGCATAGAGTCAATTGTCGGCACACCCCGGTACAATCCCAGCTCTGTCTCCGACAGTGTGCGTGCGGTGATAGAACACACAGGTAAGCTGCGTGAAGCGGAAGCGATGAGTGATATTGCGCAGGACATAAAAAAGAATCAGTCTACAGAGGCCTTCTCTGAAGAGGCAGACACAATTAACAAGTCAAAAAACGAGTCAATGCGAACCCAGTCTTCCAACGTTGAAAAAATGTTTGGGAAGTCGGGGATTACTGCACAGGACTTCGAACGTAAATTAGATAACAACAAAAATGAAGAACTATCGACTGATAATGGCTTGACAATATTTGCATCATTCAGCATGCCAGACTATGTATTGATAGACCTGATTAAAACAGCATCGGAAAACAATGCGCGCGTGGTGTTCAGGGGGCTTAAGGAAGGTGTAGAAAACCTTATTCAGATGCAGGTAGTGCTGCGTGATTATATATCTAAAGCAAAAATAAAAAAAGAACCTTTAGTCACCCTCGATCCGGAAAGTTTTACCCAGTATAGCGTAAAAGAAGTTCCAACGATGGTGTACAGAAAAGATGATAAAACCTACAAGATTAGTGGGTCGATTAACATTAAGTATTTCATGAAACAGATCGAGGAAAACCCAGAAAAAACAACCTTCCCGGTTTCAGCCCAAACATTCCCTATAAAAGAGAAAAGTATTGTACAGGAACTTGAGGAGAGAAGTAATAAATATGACTGGGAGGCGGCCAAAAAGAACGCAATAAAATCAACTTGGCAAAATCAGTGGATGGCGTCCCTTCCCGTATCTGACGAGAATAAAATCTGGTATATCGACCCAACAATTCAGGTAAACCAAGATATTAGAGATAACCAAGGTAACCTCATTGCTGCCGCAGGGCAGAAGGGAAATCCTCTTGCTCAATTTCCACAGAAACTGACAATGATCGTTTTTGACCCAATGAATTCTGAGCAGCTGACATGGGCCAAAATACAGTTTCGTCACCGTTTCGGCGAAGGAAAAGTTATGCCCATTTTTACGCGAATCAAACGTGATGATGGCTGGAAGCATTTAGAGGAGTTGCGCGGCCAGTTCTATGGGCAGATGTACAAGATCAACCCTGAAATCATTAGCCGGTTCCTGATTAAGTCCACCCCTACAATCATATCGGTTGAAGGAACCTACTTCAAAGTACAGCAGTTTGCTCAGGCAGATGTACGCGAGTATACGCGTATAAATCAGCAATCAGAAAAAGAGGCGGCTCAATGATACGAAAGTTACTTTTGTCAGCATTCACTGCTGTCATGCTCAGCCTGGCTTTACCAGGAATGGCGATTGGGGCTGAGACGGGTAGCGGAATCTGTCAATCGGCCGGTGTTTGGAAAGGTTTGATTAAAAACATCTGTTGGAGCTGTATTTTTCCAATGCGCATTATGGGAGTAGGCTCCTCACCAGAAGGGGCTGCACCGTCACAACCCGTATGTTATTGCACAGATCAAAATGGGGTCCCAGAGGTAGGATGGCAACTGTCGTTTTTCCAACCAGTAAAAATAGTAGAGGTTGTACAGTCACCATGGTGTTCGCCATTCCTTGAAGGGGTTAGTCTTCAGTCTTCAAGCTTCGATATGGGGAAAGGAGCAACTAACAGGCCCAAAGGGGGTAATGAGGCAGGGTTTTATGATGTTCACTTATGGGAGTTTCCGATCCTAGTGATGCTTAAGCTCCTCATTATGGGGGATTGTACCGCTGAGCCTTATATTGACCCGTCTCTTACCTACATTAGCGAAGTTGATCCGCTCTGGGAAAATGACCTGCTTACACTCGTATTAAATCCTGAGGCAGTTGTTTTCGCAAATCCTATTGCTTCAATGTGGTGCGCAGCTGACTGTGTGAAGGTTACAGCTGGGGCTGACAATCTGAGTGCCCACTTTTGTGCAGGTTGTGATGGTAACCTCTATCCGCTAACCGGCCATGTTTTTGCAAACGACGATTCAGTCAGGGTTTCCTCATTATTAACTCAACGAATGATTACCAAGTTGCACAGGCAAGGAATGTTGATGAAAACCATGGGCCAGGATGCTATGTGCGAACGCAGATTCAGTTATTTCATGCCTAGATCACAGTACAGGCTTTCGATGCTGTATCCCGTACCGGAAGCGGAAGGACCGGAATGTTGTCATAGGCTTGGTGATTCTGTTCATGACTGGTCGACACGGAAGGGCGGACGAAAACGTATAGGTGTAAATAACTATGTATACATGCTTTGGCGTTATAACGATTGCTGCGTAAGGTGGCTGGGTTAAGGAGTCGAGATGCAATTTAAAAGGGCAGTTTCCTTAGCCGTAGCTGTGTCAATCGTAACTAATACGCTCAGTTGGGCGTATTATGTCACGCTTATCAATATAGTGATGGCACCGAAAGTCTATGCGGCAAACGAAATTTATGAACAACTGGAAAACAATTTTGATCTTGCTAATCCTGCAGCGAACAGAACTTCAACAGTAACTACAGAGGACATTTTAGAAAAATATAAGAATAGTGAAAATCCTTCTTATACCGACAAAATAAATGGTTTTGATAGTAGTAACAGTTCGTCAATGGACCTGAAGAAATATGGTGGAAAAACATTCACAAATGATGATGTTTTGAATTATGCCAAAACTGATGGTTCGGACATCGCTGGTACGGTAATGCTACCCAACATGAACGGTAATAATATAAACATAAAAGGTTCAGAAAACGGTGGAAAGTTACTTTCACGTAACCAAGATGGAAGTATATCTATAAGTAACAACCCCAATCCTGGAGGCGCGATCACTAGTACCAATACAGCTGAAATGTATAGTTCAGAGCAAAATAATGCTGATGTTCAGTTTAATGCCGGTGATAGTTATGGTGACGAGAAAGGATTCATTAACGATATAAAAACTCGTAAGAGTCAATTATTCACTGCTAATAGTTATGATGGGCAAGCATATCGTTCGCTGGTGGCTGCAACAAAATCCAATCCAGCCCCTAACATTTCGCCAAATGACCCAATGTTTACAAGTGGCAGAAATGAAATAGCAAACGCAGCGGCTGGTACGGGTCAATGGTTGCAAAACTGTTCAACACAGACCACAACTACAACAAAAGAAAAACATATTCCTGATTATAAGGAATATTACTGTAACGCACCTAAAAAAGATAATTATGGTAGTTGCACTATTACACGTGACTTCAGTGTACCAGTTTACATCTCTGGTGGTAATGGTGACCTAAGCGTATGTGGCGATAATTGTATACGTATCTGGTTCGGAAAGCGTGGTAATGACTACTGGTCTGGTGGTGTTTATGACAATAGCATGACGCTTCATTTCCACCAGGACGCTATCTTAAAATCAGCAAGCATAGTAAATGCTGAGTGGGATGACCACATGCAAGTTAATCTTGATGGCAAGCAGATTTTTGCTCATATCGATGGTGAATATCGCGAACCTGGTTATGGCCCACCACGTAATGGCATGGAGAGAAATAAATCGAATAAATTAAAGGAACCTATTGATATAACGCGCCAAGTTTCAGAATCCGTGTACAAAGAAAGTGACCACGAAGTTGAAATGTCATCTACTGTATGGGTCGGGGGTAAAGGTGAAGGGTACTTTGAAGTAGAACTAATTTTTGAAAATATCAAACTTGAAGATAAACATATACAGGACCCACCTGGCTGCTACGATGTTGTTAAACAAACAGGTTCATTTTGCAGGTTTGATCGTTTTGCCGATCTTGATGTAGGCACTAAACGTTTACCACAATCGATATTGCAATATGCATCACCTTTATATGAAGGAGACCAAGGTAACTTAACCTGGAAAACTAATCTAGAAGGTTATTTTTGCGATCCGTTAGGGAAAGAAAAATTATGTCAGTATGATTCATCAGGAAATATTCTTAAAGATGAGAAAGGCAATGAGGCTTGTTACAACTATGACCAGATAAAGAATATGCCTGATGCATGTTCAAAATACTCGACAAACTCTGCATGCACCATGTCCAGCCAAACATGCGCTGAGGGATGGTTCGATTCTGCTACTAATCAATGTTACATGTACGAACAAAAGTGGACCTGTGATGAAGGAATAACAAGGACTGTGACAGTAACAAACGAAGCAAACACCTGCGTGGGCATGATCCCATGTTCAGGAGGTACTTGTAATACCGGTGCGAATGAACAAAACAGTGATTTCGGTAAGGTCGCAGCCTATAGCAGCATGGTTCAGAACATGCAGGGCGATGCTATGTGTAGTGACCCTAACGACCCCAATAGTTGCATTGTCTTCTCCGGAGAGAAGCAATGGTGTGGCCGTTCTGTAGGCTTTGTAAACGGGTTGGCAAAAACAGATTGCTGCGAAGCTCCTAAAGGTGCAGCCGGAAAACTAGAGGCAATTATCTTAGCCGGGACAATGCTCAGAAACACAAACTGGGAAAAAATATCAGCAAAGCTGACAACCTGGACTGGTGGTGAGTCAGGTACGTGGGCATCGATGACGAACGCCGTCGGACAATGGACCTCCGGTGTATCTTCAAGTGTAGGACAAATGTGGCAACGTGTGACAGAACCACTAACTTCTGCATATGAATCGATAACAGGAAACGTATCGAGACTTATTGGCTCATCAACAGTTGAAGGTGGAGGTTCCGCTGTTACAACTGAGCTCACCAAAGACGGATTACAGGCCGGCGGTCTCGCTGCAATAAAACAGCAGTTGATGAATAAAGCTTACGACATGTTGCCGGATACGATCAGAGACTTTGTTTTTAAAAATGCAGCAGAAACAGGAGGGCAGGCTGTATTCTCATCGGCAGTAACAAATTTCATGCTTGCATTAAACGTAATAGGGTGGATTTATACAGCATATCAAATAACTAAAATGTTATTAGAGATGCTATTGGCATGCGACCAAAAAGAAATGGAAGCATCAATTCACAAAAACCAAGGGGCATGTTTTGTCATTGATACAGATCGTTGTGTTAAATATCTCAACGTCGGTTTCACAAAGAAATGCATAAAAAAAGCGACAGATATGTGTTGCTATAACTCGTTACTATCTAGAGTTATTATGCAGCAGGCGTATCCGCAATTAGGAATAAATCCTGTAGAAAGTGGTTGTGTAGGGTTGACTATCTCACAGGTACGGCAACTTAACTGGGATAAAATCGATATGACTGAATATATTGAATCAGCAGTTGTAGCTGGAGAAGTCCCTGATGAGTACGCGGCCTTCACCGAGAGTTCTGTCGCTAATATGGGCCCTTATAAGAATGATAATGCACAGTTACCTTCAGAGCGAGCTTTAGAATCAATGGGTGGTAATGTCAATATGACGAAGGCAAGAGAGGAGAATGTTCAGGCACTTAAAGCAGAGAATGTCGACTGCTCGTACTTGCCGAGACCTGCAATTTGTGAAGTAGGGACTGTCTACACTGACCCTGTTACCGGAGCTGTAATAAATTAAAGAAAAACCGGGGAAACCCGGTTTTTTTAATAGTTGCTTTGCTTTTTTATGTATTTTTATCCAATGCGTTTTTTGAGAGGGAAACCTCTTTCTCCAAGACTACCTTTAATGAAATAGTACTCTTTTCCGTTAATAGTTACGCTTGCGAAGCCAGGAGACGTTCGTGAGTCTTGAGGCATCAACCGAAAACCAGGAAACGAAGATGTATCGAAAACCAAATCTTTAGGAACAAACCCCATATAGCGAATGATTGAATAATTTCCCTTCGGCAAGTTTAAAATTGATAGTTCATCACCGGTAGCAGGGCGTATGACCTGGAATGTGAGAAATTCTTTGCCACTGCCACCTGCGCCAGCTACAGCAGAAGGTGTATCACAAGTATCCCATTTATTTATGACAGATTTGACGACGACACATTGATTGAGTGCTACTTTCTGACTGTCATAATTCGAATTATTATATTTGGGTATATCCTTGAGGGCTTCAATAATAATTGATGCGCCAGACTTAACTAGTGTCGAATCGTCGATCGGAAGGTTGTGTGGGTTCTTTACAAAAACAACAAATTGAGGCACCTGCAGGTACTCAGCATCCGCCTCACTGTATAGTGAGGCCGTAAACATACCAATACCTGCTTTAAGTCCGCCGGTGATTGCTCCAGTAGCAGTGTTCAAAAGCATCTTGGAGGCAAGACCTTCATCAACGCCTCCCGAAGCATTCTCCGCTTCCTCGACATTTACCTGAACACCAGCCAGGGAATACGCATTCGCGGCGAGGGATTTTTTTTGATCTGCATGCCAATAAACACCGTGTTCTTTAGTGAACATGCGATTTTCTGGACTCGATGGTTGTGTTGCGCATCCTGCAAGAAGAGAGCAGGCCAGTACAGCTGTCAGTGTTCTTTTCATTAGTGCGTCCCAGTGGTTTGTTTAAACTGATTATTTCATAATAAAACACCGGTGCAAGGGGGTATTTTAGATACCATTAAAAATAACAGGCATAAGCCATGAGTGTTTAAGACGTGTAAGTAGCCATAAATTTCATGAGTGATTGATAAACACTCGACATAGACAAGGATAAGTATTGGTGGTGATATAAAATCATGAAAAAAACTCAAAAAAGGCTATATATCCAAAAAAAAATTCCTGAATGTGACATGATCTATGCAGAAACATGAGGGAGTTAAGATGTCGTCAAGTACTGAAGAACAAGAACGTGTTATACGGAATATGGATAAAAACACGATGGTGATTGCTTGTCCTGGGAGTGGCAAATCATTCACGATGAAGGAGGGAACAAAAGCAATTTTTCAACGCCATCCTTTGGCCAGGGTATCACTGGTGACCTTTACCCGTGCAGCAACTGACTCTTTAAAAAATAGCCTCCAAAAAATGATAGAACCAAGGTTTATCAACCGTATAGAAGTCGATACATTTCATGGGTTTATAAAAAAAATGGTAACCCAGACCGGTTGGAATGGGGGGCTTTTGATAGGTCACAAGCAGATGGCTATGGTATCACGTGTACAAAAGCATCTGAACTATCATGAAAGTGTGAACGACATCATGCCATTCATTGACGGTATTGGCCGTGAGCTGAACCCGGACATTATCAGGATTAAATATACTCGTGACCAGGTGGCTTTCTACAACGAGTACATGAGATTTTGCAAAAAGGATAATGTTGCAGATTTTAACTCGCTTTCAAGGTACGTAGTGGGCATGTTGAGTGCAGATAAAATGAGGCCTTTAAGTATTACCCATCTGATTGTTGATGAAGTACAGGACACTGATGGTATTCAGTTCACATGGATATCTGAGCACGCGAAGAGAGGCATTAACACCACTATCGTTGGAGATGATGACCAGACAATCTACAGCTTCAGAGATGCAGGGGGAGTTAAAATCTTTCGTCAATTCGATAAAACGTATAACCCAAACGTTTTTCACCTGACCAAATGTTTCAGGTGCGCACCATTGATACTAAAATTTGCTGATACTGTGATCAGGAAGAACAAAGCCCGCTATGAAAAGAGTCTTGTATCAGGCAGGCATGGGGATAAAGGAAAAGTAACTTTTATAAGATCGGATAACGCTGAAGACCAATTTGAAGTGATCAAGGGGTTGGTAGAGAAAAACCCACATGATTGGGCTATTTTAAGCCGAAACAACACCACGCTCGACAAAATGGAAAGTTATCTTGAAGTGCCGGTTTCGAGGATAGGGGGGAAATCCTTTTGGGAAGCATTAGAACCAAGCAACATCCTTCACCTCTTCTCCTTTTTCCGACAGCCAAGTAACATCGGCCTTATGAAACGAGTTCTATCTTTCCTCAATGAAGATGAGCAAATTCTGGACACTGTTTGGAAGCAGATGAGTTCCAGAAAAGTAACTTTTCAACAAATTGAATTACCCCCTGATGTATCAGTTCTTACCAAAACGCTTCACAAGCACATGGCAATGATGATGACTGATACACGTATCAAAGAAGAAATTGAAAACCGATTTAAAAAAATCAGAGAATGGTTAGAAATGGCCGGGTATAAGATGTCCAATACGAAAGGTGAACCGTCAGTAACCCGGATTTCATTAATGTCATGTTACCGTTGGGCAATGAAAGATGGATGGCTTAAGATGCTAAATATTGCAGCTGGCATGACCATGGGTAACAAGAAGGAATCAAGTGAAACAGAGCAAAGCGGCATATGTCTCTGCACGCTCCATGGCTCCAAGGGGCTAGAATGGAAAAAAGTACTAATCATTAACTGCAACCATGATCAAATACCCTCACCAAAAGTTATCGGTGATGAAGGAGTAGAAGAGGAACGACGTTTATTTTTTGTTGGTATGACAAGAGCAGAGCTTGAACTTTACATAACCTGGCATGGAAAACCATCAGCGTTCATCACGGAGTCGTTCCCGAAAGTAGTTGAATTATCGGAAGAAAACCCATGTATTGATGGAAGTGAAGATATGTGTTTACAATGAATCATGGTTGATGTATAAATTTGTTAATAGCTTTAGTTTAATACCTTTATCTCTTCTAAGATATCCATAAATGGATAGCTCAATTTTTGAGTTTCGACACCAGAGCCTCTTTACAAAAGAATGGCGCTGGTGCGATGACTCACATCTGTGTTCCAACAAATCGTAGATAATTTGCTTTTTTAAAAGTAACTTTCTACGGACTTTCTAATGCCAGAAAAGTATAAACTCAGGCGGTTTGTTGCTTCAGGGTGATAAACGACGGCATTCGCCAATTTCAACCAGAACTGACATACGGTTCTATTGAATTAATTAACAATTTAAAGGTATATAAAATGACTACTGCTAAAACTAACGCTACAACTGCTACTCGTGCTAAAACATCCACATCAGCTAAACCATCACGCCCGGCGGCTAGAAAAATTGAAAAAGATTCAATTTTGATGGCTCATGCCAAAGCATTTTATGGTGAAGAAATTCCACCATCAAATACTGGTAGTGATATCTCTAAAATAGAAAAGGGCACCGATAACGATAAGACCTACGTCTGGTATATGACTGAGTCTGTAAGCCGCGTAATCGAGTTAAAGGCGCTTGAAGAAAGTTCTAAACTGAAGCATTTAGTTGGTTGTGAACGTTCTGTAATCTACAGCGTTAATGTCGGTGATGTTTTCATTAAGGAGATCAACCTCGATGAGGCTGAACAACTTCTTGAAGAGTTTCCCGATATTCCACGTGAAAAAACACTCGATGCTTTTTTATCATCTCTAGATGAAAAGTTTATTGAGTTGAATATTAGCTCCATTGTTACGTCAGAAACTCTTAACTTCGGAAAAGATAAGTTGATGAAACTTGGAGCTGTTAAAGTAAGCAAATGGCTTGATCTGGTTATTGATGAGGTGCATGTGTTTTATAAACGTGAGCACTTTGTTGAAACAGTTGAATCTCGTCATCATGACCTCAATGATCTGTATGGTAAATTGAAGCCTTTGATGAAGGAGTTTGGCCTTAAAGATAAGCATTATGACTTAACTTTTAAAGAAATGATGATTCACAAAGTTAATGGTTTTGATTTTGTAGTTGCTGATTTAATGCCACGCTTGCTTAAGCTTGAAGAATCATTGAAAGATGATGAATTGAAAGCCAAAGCAGTTATGGAAACAAATCAAGCGCAAGAAATTAAAACTGTTGAAAATAATAGCATTGGAAAGAGGTTAGATGTTACGGTATCAAGAGTGCTCAAGGGTGCTGCTTGTCTTGCTTTTCTCTATATCGGATTTGCCAGTGTTATGAATTTCATTAGCTATTACAGATGACAATCTTATTCCTTAAGTGTGGCTTTATAAGTTGAACTTAATAATAAGGGCTAGACATCTCGAACTTTTGCAGTTTAATCATACATCCACAAGGAGAAAAAGAGACTCCTTTTGGGTCTCTTTTTATTTTTTAAAAGAGGCCTAACATGTTTACAAATCACATAAATACTGTTTGCGTTTCCGGCGAGGTTAATAAGGTGATTGTTCGTAATGAATATGACACTATTATGCTAATACTGGATAACAAACAGGAAATGGAAAGAAATGGTAAAATAGAAATGGTAGTTTCATCGATCCAAGTGAAAATACCTCAAGACCTGTATGATAAGGAGTTTAAAGAGATTATTCGAGGCGATAACCTGATGATAACTGGTTGTCTGGTGACTGATAAAGTTCACTCTGGTGAATTGACGGTTGTTAGAGTCCAGGCCCAGAAATTGATTCACCGAGCTCCTAAGCCTATTGAAGGTTTCGGCGGTTCAAGGTTCTTAACACGTTAATAATTTTTTAACCCCTATTGGGAGAAATCCCATTTGGGTTTCTCCTATGGAGAAACCTATCATGCATTTAAGTAGTAAATTAAGAAAGATTGAGAATGAAAACCAACTTAGTTTCAGATTCTTCTTTGAGGATGATGGAATTAAAGAAAAGGTATATATACCTGTGGAATCAAACTCAATCGTTGAAGATCATGGTAACAAAGTACCGAACCATGATTATCAAGAGCTAGATGATTTCATTTGGACAGATGAACATATATGTACGTTCTTCTATAAAATAATGGAGTCATCTTTTGTAACCGTTCAGTACCATATAGACCAATCGATGGTCTATAAAATTGATGCCAATGGGTTTCGATATCTAACACCGAAATTAAAATTGGAGTTAGATTGGTATTGTACTAAACAATTTCAAATTGTGTGTCATCGCTTCGGATATGACCCAGATGAAATTATTGATTTTATTAAGTCAAGACTTCTTCTTGCAATACGTTCAAGAGAGTCAAGGCAAGATCTTATTAAATCTTTAGAAACTGACAACTTAACATTTTCTCATCCTATTATAGGCCCGATTAAATGGTCAGATTTCTTAGATGATAGATATTGTTATACAAGGAGATCATTGATCATTAAATGGTCAATAGCTGACAGATTGAAACTCTTTAAAAAGATTTTCGATGAGCAAATGATTATCCTTGAAAATCTAAGTGAAAATGGTGCCTGGACTTTGGATCAGAATACCGATTCTTATGTTCTTAAAACCGAAGCTGTGGATTATGTTGAGTGGTTATATTCCGATGCATGTAAGGTAATATCTCATGTATACGGTTTTGATTACGGATTACTTTTCAGCACTTCGAAAGCCATTATCAAAAACCTTTAATTTCATAAATATCCAACGGAGTTATATATGACACCCGCTACTACTGCTAACAACAATGCAAAAATTCTAACTTTGAATGTAAACTCTGACTTAGAAATTAAATATTTCGAACCTCATGAGTTAACCAAGGCTATAGAATATCAAGATGAAGAGGAATACATTATTGTCCGTGCAAACGAGCACTTTAATGTTGACTGTTTTGGAGAAAATGACGTTATACCTATTTTCAAAAGAGTTACTCCTTTTCGTGCTCCGTTAAACAGTAAATATCGTCCAAATCCGATCACTCTACGCCGTATGGTGAAGTTACTTTTAAATAATGAAGTAACTGCTGGCATCTGCCTGCAAGGAGAATCTGGATCTGGTAAAACGGAGTTAGCATTATATATCAGCCATATGCTGAACTGGCCTATCACCATCAAACAAATCAACAATGAGTTATCGATTGATGATCTTGAAGGTATGAGAACGCTAGAAAATGGAAATACACGGTATGTTTATAGTGACCTTGTGCAAGGCTATCGTGATGGGCATATCATTCTTCTTGATGAGATAGATAAAATAAACCCAGATACGGCAGCTAAGCTTCATATGCCGCTTGAGCGTAAACCGTGGGCAACCGGTAAAGAAGGTGGCGAGTTGATTTATGCAAATCGCTACACCCGCTTTATTGGTACAGCTAACACTAACATGAGTGGAGAGGATATGCGTTTCGCTTCATCACAGTCCCAAGACTCTGCATTTATTAAGCGTTTTTTAATATTGCCGATGATTCGACCTGATGAACAAGCTATGTATTGTGCAGCTGAGGCTCATTTTCCTGATTTGAAACCTTCATGTTTAAGAATGTTTGCAAAAGTTGCTTTTGAACTTAACAATCTGAAAGATGACGAACTGGTGATGGATATTCGTGAATTGATTTCATGGATTTCTACCTCCAAAGTCCTTGATGAAGAAATTTCTGTTGGGTTTAAAATTGCATTCACGTCTAAGTTATCTTCTGAAGCATGTAGTAAAGCTGAAATTTTGCTTGAGCAACTTTTCCCGGAAGAAGTATCACGTTCAATTTCACAATTGTAATTGATACGTTTATTTAAATTTTACCTACCCCCCCACCGGGAAATATTTTCCCTTTGGGAGATATTTTTCCGGTGCATACTGGAGAAATATCATGGCTAATATCAAAATCGCTGCTATTGCTGATACCACTCAAATCAGTAACACTGTAAAAAGTTTCATCGACCGCAATCCTGAATTACAAGATGGTGCCGTTATTATTAAGGTAGATGTCGAAGGATGTCAGGGTCGCCGTAGAACGAATGAAATTCGACAGTTTCTTGATGAAGATGAAGTATCGGACCAATCGAGTGTGAGTAAGGTTGAAGTCCAATGGATTTCTACTAAGGCTTTGAACTTTAAAAGCGCTGTTCATACAAGATTGAGTAATCTCAAACGTAAATATTGCATTCCTTTCAGCTCCATGAATATACTGCCAACCTCTAAGTTGGAAGAGTATTTGATTGAAGTAGAGGCCGTCCGAGAATATTTCAAGGAAGGCATTCAGAATGCTCTAGAGCGTTATGAAGAATACATTCAGATGGAAAAAGACAGAAGTCCTAAATTGGCAGAATTAATTGAAAAATTAAGAATGACTAAAGATGACTTCGAAAAATCGTTTCTTTTCCAGATTAGCCATCCAATCCCTTTCACACCAATGTCAATTGATGGAGAGGATTTAGGAGACCGCTATTCAGTTGGTTTAATACAGGATATTGCTCTGACTGCTGAATCTATCTATGCTTCCTGCACAAAACCTAAAATTGACCAGACTTTCGTAGAAAAACTGTCAAATTTAAAAGATAAGGTTGTGAGTTTTATGTTTTTGGATGATCGTGCAACTAAAATTGCTGACTCTATCCAAAGCGTACTAAACCATCTTCCTTCTGGTAATTTGGATTCCCCCCTTCACATGAGTTTGTTTCGCGAATGGTTATTACTGCTAAGTGATACGAATCGTTTGAACAGAATTATGGATGGTGACGATCTTGTAACAGGTTTTATTGCCGAAATTAAAAATCGTTTTAACGATTTAGATGATAATTTGGCTAATAATACTGGTTCCATTTTCGTTGATCCTTTTACTGGAAATGGTATTCCTGCTAAGACATCTAATTCTTCGATAACTCCGGTCTCAAATAATGATGTAGTCCAGAAAAAAGTAACTTTCTCGACTCCATTTAATTTTTGATATCTTCTAATCCCTTGTGGGCAAACCCACATGGGTGCGCCCATTTAACTTTATGGGTGCTATATGACTATTAAGCTAAACAATTCTATTCGTAGTAAGTTGGCTGTAGATAATCTTGCTCGTGTGATTGGTGCTGATCCTGAACTCAATGTTCTTTTTTTGGGGCCACATGCAACACCATGCATTAACATGAGATCTAAAACTATTTTTTTACCAAACGGTGACTTTAGTAATGACAAATACTGGAAGCTATGTAGCGGCTGGATATGTCATGAAGGTGGTCATAATCGTTATACAGAAATCGAAACTACTGTTGATTTTGAAAATGAATATTTATCAAAACAACCTGGCTTCGAATGTATAATGCCTGACGGAACCGCTAGTTTTTCCTCTAAAGAAGAGGAGAAAAAAGCGGAAATAAAACTTAAGAGGCTTCATCGTTCTATTAACCTCTTCGAAGACATTCAGATGGAAGAGAAAACTGGTAATCAGTTTCCGCTTTCAAAAGTAATGCTTGCTGAAATGTATTCGTTTATGGTTAGTGATGGAAACATGACTGGTGACGGTTCTAATATCGTTTCCTACATTGAAATGTATATTTTAAACAAGCTTCGTGTAAATCAGCTTGGGCAAGAAGGCGTTCCTGAAATATTGAATGATTTTTTTGCTCTTGCTGATACTGTTCTATTCGACATGAAAGACCGTTTTGATTCTTTGATTCTCGAAGCCACAGGGGTTAATTCAACTCTTATGGCATGTGAGTTAGGATTGAAACTATATGAAGAACTAGAAAAGTTACGTGATGATCTAAAAGATAAAGAAGAACAAAACCGATTAGATGACTCTGATGACTCTGATGACTCTGACGGCTCTGATGACTCTGATGACTCTGACGGCTCTGACGGCTCTGATGACTCTGACGGCTCTGATGACTCTGACGGCTCTGATGACTCTGACGGCTCTGATGGCTCTGATGGCTCTGACGGTTCTGATGGTTCTGTAACTTCTGCACGTACAACACAAAGTTTCTCACCAGCGCAATTAAGAAAGGCGATTGAAGATCTTGATGAATACCTAGACACAGAGGCTGAACAGGATAATTCTCATGATTTTCATGAAGCTATAAAAAAATCCATATCTCAAATGGCATCTTCTTTCAGTGATGCTGAAATTCAAAACTTTGGTTTTCGTTTTGGTTTTATCACTCTGACCGAGGAGGACTATAATAATGCTCTAGCTCACTCTCGTGAGCTAAGAAAGTTACTTTCTTCTTTAAATAAGCAAACTGTACGGCGTAACAACAGGCTAACTGATCGTGGATCTCGTATTCATAGTAGAAAGCTTGTTGAAGTACCTATGGGTGCAACCTCTGTGTTTAAGAAAAACGGGGAGGGATACAAAAGGTCTGATGTAGGTGTAATAAACCTGCGTGATATCTCTGTATCAATGCATGACGTATCAGTTTTAGCCTTAAAAGCAAATCTTGCATTTACCCTTGCTTGTGAATCGGTGAACAATATTGATGTTGCTGATCTTGTTTATCCAGTTCAAAAAGAAGGTTATATAGATATACTTAAGTTTTTTAATAAATCTGTATCTAGTTGCTTTTCAAATTATGAAAATGTTTCTAGCGGATTACATACCCCAACTGCGACAGCGATTAATTCATGCGTGGAATATTTCTCACGTTTGAATTTCTCACGTAAAGTTATCTTTATTGCGACTGATGGTGACCCATCTGAATCAATAGATGATGTATGCTCAGCAGTTAAAAATGCTAAAAAACATGGCATAGATATTGTTTGTGTCGGTTATGGCATTGATAAACCTCTAGGCTTTGATGGTGTTTATTTTAAAAAAATAAACGATATCTCTGAATTAAATTCTTTGTATAAAGATTTAATCAGAAGCCTAGTTTAACTTCTATTATCTTCCCAAGCGGGCTTATATACCCGCATGGGTATGTTTGCTCGCCTTTAAGGAGCAAACATATGAAAGGTAATAAGTATATTAAACGTGTTCGCGTTGACTCTCGTCAATTAGACAGTGGGATGATTGGAACCAAGGTATACGTCACAGAAGGGGAAGTTGTTAATGGAATTATGCCGGTTGAACGATTAGTTCGTGATGCCACATTTTCCGAAGACAATTCCGAAGCAATGGATTCAGCAGTTGAAAGACTGGTGGCGAAATATATTGCTAATGGTTTCGAAGTCTTATAAATGATTGTGCCACTTCGTGGCACTTCTTTCATTCTGCGTTGTGGGTTTCTCAATGTTATCTGCATTGCAGTAGGCATTGTGAAACCCACAATGTCAGCTAGGAGAGTATTATGAGTCATTCTACAAATTATAATTCACCGGCTAAAACCCCTATGCAGTACGCGCAAGAAACTTTTGACCTTGTCAAATCTCATGTGCAGCAGCTGGGTGGATGGCGTAATGTATTAACGTACTATCCTGAGTTTCAGGAGGCTTTAGAAAAAGCTCCACGTTCTGTCAAATGCCCGTTTACTGGTAGTGGCAAAACGAAATTCAGATTTAAAGATAGGACGCTAGAAAGTGTTCATGCTATTCATGAGGATTATCCCCATAATACTTTTATTGATGGCATTGATTTAATTGCTGAACTAAAAAGCATTAGTAAAACGCAGGCTGCAAAAAACATTCTTGAAATGCTTGGTGTTTCCAAGGATAGAAAGTTAACTGAAGCCGACCGTGTTAATATTGTTCTTTATGACAAAAAAGCTCAATCTTTTTCAGATATTGGTGAGGAAGAGAGACTTAGTCGTATAAATAAGTTAGAAGCCGTGTATAAATACACAAAGTTTGTGACACCCGATTCATTGGTTGCTCGATATCTATCAGGGCGCGGTATAAAACGGATGCTCACAAAAATTCCAGCTAGTCTGGGGTTTAATGCTAAGATGAGATACTGGCCCGGTTCTAATAAGCCAGCCAGTTTTCATCCAACGATGGTTGCTATTTTTAACGATAAATTCGGTCGCAATTGCACTATCCATAAAACTCATCTTACTGATGATGGACTTAAAAAAGCTGATGTTGAAAACCCAAAGTTAATGATGAAACCGGTCTACCAGATGAATGGTGGTTCGATGCAGTTATTTAAACCAACTTACTGTGATGAAACAAAATCATGGTTTTTGGGGGTTAGTGAAGGTATTGAGAATGCGCTATCAGTAACTGAGGCGACTTCAATTCCTTGCTGGGCATCTTCAAGTTCAACATTTATGGAAATGCTGGAAATACCTGAGTATTTAATGCCACCTTCTGATTGCCAATTTATTGAATTGTCGATTTGGGCAGATAAAGATCGGGTAAATCCAAACACCGGTAATTCAGCTGGTGAGTCCGCTGCACGTGTTCTCAAGAGCCGTATGGAGCCCTTACTTGCTGAACGCTATCCTGAAGCAACAGTCCGGGTTGAGATTCATTTGCCTGAACTGGATATACCTGATGGTGCGAAAGGTGTCGATTGGAATGATGTATTAATGCTCAAGGGTCATGAAGCTTTCCCAGGCAAACTGGAAGAAAGATTTTTTGACTTGATTAAATAATTTCATAACCCATACAGGGAGAGTGCTCCCTGTGGGGCTCTCCCTTTTTTACTTTAGGAGAGCTAATTATGAACGTTTATTATGATTATGATATCGAATCGGTTTTTAACTGGGTTAAGGAACACTTCATTCTGAAGCATTCCGCTTCTCTTGTTAATAGCCCTTGGTATGACTACGACATAGAGATAGATTTGCGCTTAGTTAAGCAAGCGTTGATAAATGGTAATTTTGAATTTTTATATGTTGTTCGTGATCATGGCACAATGTTGCTTTTGCTTTCTGAGTTTCACTCCTCCAGGTCTCTAGACTGGGAAGGTAGTGAAAGCTTTGAGTACTATCATTGTAAGATGATAAGTAAACAAGGTATTAAGTTGACCAAAAAAGCAGCAGGTGAACTTTTAGATCGTGGGCCTTTACTCAACTCCTTCAGTGCCGGAAGTAAAAACTCGTATCTGAAAGAGATTTTAGAGTTTGTTAATAATAAAGGCTTTAACTTTTCCCCTGCAAAGTCACTTTTTGACTGTAAACGCATAGGAGACGAGTTAAACCTTCCCTCAATGAGTAACTTCATAGCAAGAGTTGAGAACCATATGCTCCGTATGAACTAATTACCCATTGTTGTCTATTAAAAAAAGAGCGCATATTTTATGCGCTTTTTTTTTGCCAAAAAATTTACTTGATCTTCCAGATTTAGCCCTTTAGTACAGAAAATTTGTCTTTCCTCTGTGATTTAATAGTCTCAAGGAGGAATGATGGACTACAAACATGAGTGCTATGACCTGGAAAAGTTACTTTTGGCTGATGATGAGTTTCTGCTCTACCTTTTGGGGGGGGAGAATGCAGAAGCTTTACGTAGTGACTTACAAATACGCTTTAACGCCGGTGAGCGACTTATAACTACTCAAGAATGCCCTGAATTTTCACCTGTCAAGGGCTGCCCTGGGCACGATTGCGAGACTATCGATGAGTAACCCGTTTGATCTTTCAATGTATGCATTAGTCGGCGTAATGGCTATCATAGCCGTTGCATCTACCTGGTATCCAAAAGACCGTAAAATTAACTTTTATATTTTCCTGTTGAGTATAGTCACTTTTTTGGGACTGGTTGTTTTGGGATTCCTTAACTGGTTCATTGAAGGCTCAGCTTATGGGGCTCTTGTCAGCTGCGTATGTATTATTTTCCTCTGCATGACCCGGCTCCGGTTGATTGTGTATCGCTATAACGTGAAGTCGAGTGTTAAACGAATTGTAGCTTCCGTCAAGGAAGGTAAAAGAGTGGCTTTTATTGCGCACCAAAATTTGGAGCTGAGGGAAGTCGTGGTATCAATGTTCAGCTCAATGCTTCCAGAGCAGTCGCGTGTTATACATGGGCCATTTGGTTTCGGAATGGATAATGAGATTGAATTCATTAAACAGCGAAACAGTGCAGATGAAGGGTATCTCGTTATTTTTCTTAACCAGCAAGACTCTTACTCCTGGTTAAAACTCATCGCGGGTGAATCACCTGAAAAAGCGATTGCGTACAACTTTGACTTCATCCCTGATCTGGAGAGTGAACATGAAACTAAATGAGACGTCTGGCGTATGCGAAGATGTGCATCTAAATACATTTGTCATCGACCCGGCAACAGCCCGACGTTTTGAGTGCGTTAAAGAGATGGTTCGTAAGCAGGGGTTCAATAACATCACGGAGCCGGAAATCATTGATGCCATATTGTCTGAAATAACAGCTGCAGATGCAGCCGGAATTTTTATTGAATACAAGTTAAAAGCCACCAAACCTTTGCTTTCTACAGATTAGGGCTTTACAGAGCTTTTTTTTATGTTTTCATATTCATAAATGAGAAAATGAGAACCAGTAAATTGAATATGATTTTAAAAGAAGAAATTGTTTTGGGTATCTACAGCTGGCTTCATATGACTCCGGTCAGCATGCTGGTAAGAAACATAACCAGCGATCAGGGAGGGGATTACGCGATCGTCCGCTTTACCGTCGATAGCCGGGGGGTCCAGATGGGGCCTAAGGCACAGGGCCAGCTTCTTTGTTCATTCGGGTTTAATGTAAAGGAATCCTGTGAGGCTGACCCAAAAGACGGTCCAGGCCTCATAAAGGCCGAAATGATGAACGGTGTTATGCAGCTGGTACCGGAATGCATTGAGCTCACAGACAGTCAAACCCAGGCAATCAGGAAAGAAGTAACTGTGTTTAACAGGGTTTGTGCTATGCAACTCCTGGGGGGGCATGGGAATGCAAGGTCTCTGTGGGAGAAAGAAATTCTTCCCCGGATGAAAGTGCGCAGACAACTACATTGAGGCAAGGCGATGAGCAAAGTGCATTGTATTCGTGGTATTACCTGGAAAAACTCCGATAGCGCGTCTTTCAAAGTTTATGCCTGCATTGCTGCTGTATTCAGCCTTGGCCTGGTCACAGCTACCGTCAGGAACTATGAAATTCTACAACTGACTGTTCCGTATACCTGGTATGTTTTCTTCACTGCATTCTGGCTTCTGTTCCCGTCCTTTACGGTCTCTTTCCGGGAGCGGGAAGGGCGTCTGTTTACCTCGATGGGTTTTTACGGGTTAAAACTGGTCACTCTCGACCGCCCTGTCTCCGATGGGTACTGGCTGGTCACGATGGAGAAAAACCGTTATCGCCTCGTCAGAGTATGCCGGGACGGGCGACGCCAGCCTGTATGGCTGACGTTTAAGTCTTTACCAGAGTTTGTTTAACGATTACCGTCGCACGTTCAGGAATACGATACGGGAGACGATATGAATACTGACTTTGCCCATTACAACGAAGAGCAACTACGCAAACTCGGTGAGCTGCACAGTTTACTCCGTCACAGCGATATCGGCTCATCTTACCTTGCCTCGCTCCCGGAGCCCCGTAGTGTTGAGGAGTTGAATCCGCCACATGAAATCAATGTGACTCATTCGGTACCCGACGTCGACACCCTGGTGGATATTTACCGGCAGCAGCGGGTTGATAAAGTCCATGTCAGGGATGAGCATTATTCAACCAAAATCACCCGAAAATATCCCGGGTTCGTTGTGGTCAGAAACAATCATGATCAGGTGATGTCGCTGGTGGGTGAAATCAACCGGCTTCGTGACAAATTTGCTGATGCTGTAAAAGCTATCACTCATTACCAGGACTCCCGGTCAGAAATTCTGCACCAGGTTTACCCGTGGCTGGTGACTTTACAGGTGTCCCGTAATATCCGGATCGTTACTGAGCAAATTCGCTCCCTGGGGTTCACCTGGCAAATCCCTGTCATTCATAAATTTACCCGGCTGGAAACGGTTATCGACCGCTTACGCAGGGAGATAACTGAGCTCCAGCCGGATATCAGTCTGACAAAACAGGATGTTGAACGGCTGAAACAGGAACGAACCGAAGAAATCATGATGCTGTCGTTGCTCAATGATGAAGTGAGTCATGACGATGAAAATTTGAGAAAATTTCGGCTTATCCGGGAAAGTAACTTTCCGGCTGTTAACGTCAATATCCGGTACACCAGTCCTGAAGATCCAGATGATGTTCATGGACCGTACAAACTCAACTTTCGCGCGCCTTTACCATTAATTTTGTTCAGCGAACCGGGCCGGTTTAATCCGTTAAAAAATTACGTAAAAGGTGAAAGGCAGAAGCGCGGCGATTTTAATGAAAAATATCGTTCTGTCCTGCCCCGTATAGGGCTGGTGGAAGTCATCAGGGAGTCAAAATGAGCCGGATTTTAACCGGGATTTGTGAAGCTGATCCGGCCAGGAGGTTATACAAAGTGGCCGTCAGTAGGGGAAACACTTTTCTGTCTGCAAAAGAACGTTTTCGTGTACAGGTATGTTTCAAAAATGCCATAACACATCCAGATGAAGATCGGCTGCTGGCCGAGCTGTTGACTGTTCATCACTTCCTGGCTGACACCTCTATTTTATGGCATATGGAGCAAAAAACTTATGCATGCACCACGACATGGGCCACCACGTCCACATGGCTGCCAGAGATATATCATCGTCAGGCCAGCACGCCCAATGTGGTAAAGATTATCAAATTTATGCACGCCCGGTTTCCAGGCCTTAAAACGGTTGCAGAAACAAATGAGCAGGGTTACGAACAGGCGCTTACCAGTGTGGATTTTGAAATTCCTTACTGGCCGGTGCTGCCGAAATTCGAATCTGATATAGGAACGATACAGGTAACGATTGCCGGGATGATCCGTTACACAGAAACGATGAGCAATAAAGATTGTAAAACCCCTCTCGACTTAATGATAAAAAGTTTTAAGTCAGGGTTGATCCCGATAGAGAAAATGCCGTTGAGTAAGACTGAAAGGCTTATGCCTCTGAATATCAACACCGCTGGTAAGATATTTACACACGCGACATGGCCGAGATGTCGTTACATTTTCGTACCGGATGAGGCGGGAGTAATGAAACTGGTTAACGTGGTCAAATTAAGATTAAAGCCTCTGGAGGAAAAATGACTTACGCGATTTTCTTGTTAGTAACTGCTGTTTGTGCATTCGGATTAAATTATCTGACAAACAAAATCTGTTCCGGTACGGGTATGATTAACCAGAGTGGAGGCTCTAATGTACACGCCTTACGGTGTATCACATCGTTCCTCCTTCTCCTTGTCTCACTCTGGCTTCCTGTCAAACCTGCCGTGATCAATCTGGCAGTAGAGTTTGCTGCACTGGTGAATTTTATTGCATCTGTCACTCTCTATACCGTTGCAAATTCCCGGGAAAAACGGAGATTAAAAAAACAAAGAAAAGAAGAAAAAGCTGCTCAAAAAGGATAATCCATGATATCGCCTCTCATTTTCATTCGTGAGACGCACCAGAACTGATTCAGGCACAGGGTAACGTATTTTCCGGTTTCCTGCCTGCCTTCACAATTATTCCGAACAGGGAGCAATGTCAGCCGTTTCTAAATATCATCCGGAGTTTTCATGAATAATAAAAGAACGATTACCACTCGAGAGCAGATTAAAATTAATGGGGAAATTCATGAGAGAACAGCAACCCATATTGTTACTGGTGCTCATGGGTACGAAACCCTTTGCATAAGTGGTTATATTGTCGAACATAACGAGATGGGTGAGGTTATCCATAACAGCGAAAAATTAGCGGAAGATTTGTTACCTGTTACCTGCCCGACATGCAGGGTCATTTGGTATCACACCCATGAATTTACACTCGATGATTTTGACAGTCTTTCAGGAAAAGGGGATTTTGTTGTGACAGATTTGAAAGAACTGAATATCTGAAAAGTTCATAAGTGACCAGCGCTCAGAAACATGTTGCTGAGTGCTGGTGTTTCTCTCAGTAAAATCTATATGTCGTCCAGATGATTACGCATAAAGCTTACCATGGCTTTTTCACTGGCAAGATATCCACGGATATAACGAAAGACCATCTTTGGATCAGACCAGTTCCCCATCTCTGTAATCTTTTCCAGGGAGTACCCGGCCTTAAATAGCTCTATGGCTCCCCCCACACGCACACTGTGTCCTGTCCATGTCCGGTACCGCCCGGACTGTCGGTTACTGTCGCTGACCTTCCCGGCAATCCCCCAGAGGCGTGCAAATGCCTGGTTCAGTGAATTAGAGGACAGCATACCAACATCTTCCCGTGATACCTTTGATTCATTCTGTAACTGCGTCAGTAACCCCTCACTGAATCCTGCTTTGACCAGCATCCTGTCTATGGATTTACCCCGGGATAGCTTACTGCTGGTGGACGGGAAATATCGGTTCGTATGGATGTTTACAGGCTGAAAAAGAAAACGGTGCCCGAAGGTTTCAGTATCGGTGTATTCCACCGTCTCAATCAACCGTCTGACATGCTGACTGCATTGTGGTGAGAGCTGAAATGTCAGGTTACTTGAAAGGCTTGTCTTGGTCCGCATGACGTCCAGAAGGTAACAGGACGTGTCATTTTGCCATTTAAGATCGCCGGTTTTAATTCTTCGAATTTCCACGTTACGCAGCAGGGTTTCAAACCCAACCCATATCATTGCAAGGTCCCGTATGTCTCTCAGGTCATCGCTTTTATGCAGCGACCGGCGAAGAATATTGAGATCGGATATAAGAAATGGAAGGGCCTGACCGGTGACGATTTTTTTCTCATTCTCCCGCGCCCGCCATACCTGAACCAGTGCTTTTATCAGAACGTTGCGGAAGTCTGGAAAACCCAGGCTGCTGTTAACGCTTGAAAGGCATGCAATAAAATGAGAGATAGTCGCCATTTTAACGGATCCATTCAGCCCATTAATATAGCGCTCGACATCAACCGCTGTGACCGGGAAGGGGGTCAGACCGTGCCTGGCGCACCATGCAGACCAGACACTCGTGACCCTTAACTGACTTCTGGCCGTATTGTACCGGCGAAACCGCAAGAGCTTGAGTGCATCCAGAGCGCTCATGTCATCGGTTCGTGAGATAGCAACCAGTTTGGTTTTATCTGTCATGGGAAGATCTCATATCTTTTCACTGATACTGTTTTTATAACCAGTATAATAACATTGTTTTTTTTCAAATCCAGGCAGAACGTGAATTAATCAAATTGCTTCTCTTGCCTGTGCGTGGAACTTCGTTTACTGTTTTCGAAAATAGACAGTGTTTTTGAACATGCCCCGGAGCGTCGTTGTTGAAAAGCCCAAATGCGCACAGTAGCCTGAGAGAAGCCTATCTCCTGAAGTTCAGAAAGTGCAGTACGACTGAAACCCTTGACCGAGTGTTTGAGCGTATCCTGGATAAATTAAATGATGAAGGTGGGGATATAAATAAGATAACCAGCCTGAACGGAGCTTATGATCACCGCAGGGCTGAGATCTACATGAAAAAAAACTATGACAAAATACCTGCTTCCGTGTGGCATCTCATCCCCGATGAGATATGAATAATGTAATTAGACGCTGTTATTCCAGGTTTGATAAAAACGGATGATGTAGAATTCCTTTACTCATTTTTAACGAGGAATATACATGCGACGTAATGCACAAAAATGGATCCCGTTTGGATTTGATACGGATTCAAATAAAATTGTTGATATCGCCAGCGTTGAAAATGGGCTTTCGTGTAACTGTATCTGCCTCATCTGTGGGACCTCCCTGATTGCCAGGCAGGGTCAAAATAAAAAATGGCATTTTAGCCACAGCACAGAAGTAAAAGGGGTTTGTAGTGAGCTCACACTACAACATATAAAAAAATACATAAAGGTGAAAATACAGGAAAAAAAATACCTTGCTCTCCCTCATCTTCTGCAGGGTAAGGAGAAAGGGATAGTTAACCTCAAAAATCTCGCTGGTGGTGGGATTGTTTGTGGCCTTAATGCTGACCTCACAGGGATATGTAACGATACGACAATCGGGATATTTATTAATGATACGTCGGAGGATATCCAGCCCAATCCAGACCTGTTAGCGCAAACAGACCAGCTGGCGCTGGTGGAGATCGATGCCGTTCGGATTGAAAGTATCATCGCTCCATATCGTGAGAATGGGGAAGGCATAAAGATGATGGATGCGATAGAAAAGTTACTTTTCGTTTCTGAGGAAGCGAAAAAATGGATCTACCATCCTATGATGAAGAAGGTTAAACACCATACTTTACACCAGTACCGGCGTGAGCTGTCTACCAGTGGAAATCAGATCCTTGCTTTAATTCCTCATGAACTTCCGATAAGCATGAACGCCCTCCCATCCTCCCCGGCACAGCAGTGGCATCACCTTCGAGCCACGATTAACCTTCTTTGTCGCCTGAGCCGTTCTGATATCCCTCAAGGCAGTATTGCCTTTGAAGAACTGGTTTATTATATCCCCCGGCTTCTGGAAGCATCTGAATCTATCAATGTTGCCGCTTACGAACGATGGTATGACTTCTATATACGCAAAAAAGGAGAGGGTGTACTGAATGAGGCTGAAATTGAATTTTTGTCTTTTATAGTGAAAATCATTAACTGGAACTTGTCCATACATAACCTTCCCACCTTCGATAGCAAGCAGGCCTTTCGGGATTGGTTTTTGCTAAATGATCCTAACAAGTCGCTATAGATCAATCTGTTTCTGCCCCGGGTTAAACCGGGCCTCCTGTACCGCTGGATGTGTGCTGTTTGGTTAAAATTCTTTTCATGCCAGCCGGGCGTATATCACGCTGCAGCAGGTCACGGCGATTTTAATGTCGACTGTAGTCGCTGGTAGTGTCAAAGCTGGCGGGTAAACGGGGTCGGTGGAGGGGAATCATTCTCAACGCTGGCGGGTAAACGGATCCGCTACCGTTGCTTATTCTCAACGCTGGCGGGCAAACGGGGGCGCTGACGGTGCTTATCCTCAACGCTGGCGGGTAAACGTGACCGCTGACGGTGCTTATCCTCAACGCTGGCGGGTAAACGGATCCGCTGACTGTGCTCATCCTCAACGCTGGCGTGTAAACGTGACCGCTGACGGTGCTCATCCTCAACGCTGGCGGGTAAACGTGACCGCTGACGGTGCTTATCCTCAACGCTG